>Ga0307374_10009701_pt1 | contig 14136 bp, 13 predicted proteins | sample OX3MG_FD_202532 | JGI IMG/M metagenome (GOLD analysis project Ga0307374, IMG submission 202532) | Soil microbial communities from Risofladan, Vaasa, Finland - OX-3 | ecosystem: Environmental > Terrestrial > Soil > Coastal area > Acid sulfate soil | place: Finland: Risofladan, Vaasa | collected... | reverse complement strand
CCAGGTGGCGAATAGGCGATGTACCCCTCGATTGACGCCCGTTTCGCAGCCCCCGCGATGTTTTCGGCAGCGTCGCGGATAAAACAGGCGCTAAGGCCCGCCGCTTCCTCTGGCGACAGAGGGGGAACGAGGCGAGTCTTGGCCTCGCCGACGCGAGGGGCCTTGGCCATGATTGCCATGGCGCAGCAGCGGGAGCGCACACCGCTCAATTCGATCAGTCCTGGCGTTCGCGCCAGCTCCGCGCGACGGTGGCGACGACCGCCAGAGAGGCGTAGGCGCCATCGGCCTCGCCCTTCTCGAAATCACCGCCGATTACGGCCATCTGGTTGGTGACGTGAGCGAGGCAAAGCACCGGCTTTCGCCGCGCGTGGGCAAATGCATAGAGCGCTGCGGCCTCCATCTCCACCGCCAGGATATCGCGTTCCCGACATCGTTCGATTGCGCCCGCGGTCTCGCGGAAAGGCGCATCGGTGGTCCACGCGGCGCCCCGGTAAACCCGCTGCCCGCATCGGCCTAACGACCCCATCACAGCCTCGACAAGCGCCGGGTCGGCCTCGGCGAACTCGGCCGGCGGCAGGTAATGATAGCTCGTGCCTTCATCGCGTAGCGCGCGATCGATCACGACGAAATAGGGGGGGTTCCCCTGAGGCAGGATCTGACCCGCCGAGGTAACGCTGATCAGAAATCGGCAGCCCGAAACGAAAAGCTGCTCGGCGAGCAGCACCGCAAACGACGCGCCGACGGCACAACCGATAATGCCGAGACGCTCGGGCCCATGATCGAACTCGTAGAGTTCGGTATGATAGCAGGCCCATGCGGGCGACAACGACGCGCGCTTCTCGCGGAGTAGCGCTCGCAGGATGTCGCCATCCGGATCGAGGACGCAGATTTCAGGAACATCGGCCTCGGTCAGCCCCTTCTGCCGCCGTGCCTCGCGCAGCAGATTGGCTGGTTCGAACACCGACGGGGCGGCAAACTCCTTGCCAGCCAGAATCGGCGGGACACAAGATGCTGGGGGCTTGCTGCTCATGCTTGTGTTGTCGAGCATGCCTAGTCAGCGCGTCGAGCCATAGCCCAGCACTGCATCGCATGACATTATCGTCAGTTGAAGACAGGTCTCGGGCGCCCTTCGGGCATTTCGCGGCGCCGGAAACGAACGGCGGGAGACCGGACCAAGATCGAAATGGGACGGGAGGGGCGGTTCTCTCCGCGACGCTGAATGACTGAGATGGGTCGAGAGCAGAAGCTCCGTCGCTTGTGAGCACACGGTCTAATCGCCCTCCTGCGGATGCAGGATGAACCCGGCCGGGCACCCAGCCTTCTTTGCCGCCGCCGCCGCCGGCAGCGCGGCGTCCCACGCATTGGCGTCGAACCGGTAGCCGTTTACCTGGTCGGCGTCGCGCGAAACGACATAAAGCAGCGGCGGCACCATCTCGTCGGGCTCGACGAGCCGCGCGACGCGCCCTTCGCGGCTCATTTCACGCATCTCGTCGGCCATGCCCGGCGTGTTGGCGCCGGCACCCGGGTTGACGATGTTGATCGTCAGCCCGGTGCCCGCGACATCCTTGGCCCACACCTCGGTCGCCATTTCGAGCGCCGCCTTGGACGCGCCATAAGGGTGCGTGCCGGCGCGGTTCATCGTGTCGAGCTTGGTCGTGACGTTGATGATGCGACCCCAGCCGCGCTCGATCATCGCCGGCGCGACCCGCCGCGACAGCCGGTCGGCGGCGATATAGTTGGTGGTGATCACGTTGTCGATGATCTCGTCGCCGACCTCGAAAAACCGCTGGATCGTCGGCCGCCGGAACCGCGCCGGGTCGATATAGGTGAAAATGAGCCCGGCGCTGTTGACCAGGATGTCGACCGCGCCGAAGCGGGCGCGAGTCTCGGCGACGACCCGGTCGCATTCCTCGGCGTGGCGCAGGTCGGCGACCAGCGGGCGCAGCCGGTCGCGCAATTGCAGCGCCGTCGCCTCGGCCTCGATCTCGGCGACATCACTTTCGATATGGCCGACCGCTACCACCGGATGCCCGGCGCGCGCCAGCCCCAGGCTCATCGCCCGGCCGAGCCCACTCAGCCCTCCGGTAACGAGAGCAACCTGATCCGCCATCGCGTGCTCTCCCTAAACCTGTGCGAGACCCAGCGGCTTGCTGGTATCGAACGCGGGCATGATCTCCTCGGCGAACGTACGCAGATGCGCGACCGAGGCGCCCGGCGCGGCGAACAGCACGTTTTCGACCCCACCGGCTTCGAGCCGCTTGAGCTGGGCGATGATCTCCTCCGGCGTGCCGAGCAGCGGCGCGTCATCGAGCTCGAACGTATCCGGCGAGTCCTTGATGTTGACGTAGCGCTCCGCACCGGGGCCGCGCGCGAGGTCGCCGATGTTCCTCAGCACTTCGCGCCGCGTCGCGACCGCCTTTTTGCGCTCTTCCTCGTTGTGCACGATTTGCAGCCCGCGCGTCACCCCGACCGTCATCGGGTCGTAGGGCCGGCCGATATACTGGCATTCCTCGCGGAACACCCGCACCCGGTCGATAATCACGTCGGTCGGTGCGATCTGGTCCAGCAACAGATTGTACCCGTCACGCGCGGCGCGGCGGATCGATTCGGGGCTGCCGGCGCCCAGCCAGAACGGCGGATGCGGCTGCTGGATCGGCGCCGGTTCGACGACGACGTTGTCGTAGTTCCACCATTTTCCGTGATACGAGAAGCGGCCCGGCGAGGTCCACGCTTGGCGAATCACCGCGATCGCCTCGTCAAACCGCTCGGTCGCTTCGTCCTGCGGCACGCAGAAACCGGAGAATTCATAGGAGCGGTAGCCCTTGCCGACCCCGAAATCGAGCCGCCCGTTCGACAGCAGGTCGAGGGTGGCGGCCTGCTCGGCGACGAGAATCGGGTTGTGCCACGGCAGCACCACGACGGCGGTGCCGAGGCGAATCTTTTCGGTGCGTGCCGCCAGATAGGTCAGCAGGTTGAGCGAGGCGGACACCTGGCCAAACCCGGTGAAATGGTGCTCGACCAGAAAGACGCTGGAAAAACCGAGGCGCTCGGCCTCCACGATGTAGTTGATAAAGTCGTGGTAGCCTTCGCTGTCACCGGTCGGGCCGCCGCGCGCCCGTGCCCCGCCAAAGAGTCCGAATTTCATGTTTGCGTTTCCGCCCCTCTAAGCCTGCTTCAGTCTACGGTGCGGCGTGGCTCAGGTCGAGGCCGGCGGTTTCGCTGGCGAGGTCGCAACCTGCGGCTGTTCTACTTGCGGAAATGCGGCGCAACCTCGCGCATGAACAGCGACAGGTTGGCCGCCGCCATCTCGTGCGACATCGGCCCAAGCCGGAAGGTGTTGATAACGCCGCCGATGCCAAGCCGGTCGAGCGCCGCAAAATCCTCGGCGACCCGCGCCGGCGAGCCATGAATCAGCCCGTCGCCGCGCGCAGTGCGTGCACCCGGGAGGTCGCTCTGCGGCACCTCGATGCGCTGTCCGGTCTCGGCAAAGACGCGGTTGCGCAGTTCGCCCCGCGCGCGAGTCATTGAGTCGAATGCCGGGACGCCGATCCGCTCGGCCTCGGCGTCGGTCTCGGCGACGTAGACGTTGCGCCACACCCAGCTCGATTCGAGATTGGCATCGACCGCGGCATCGTCGTAGCCCGCCTGCCGCATCGTGTCGCGATAGAGCCCGACGCGGCGGCTCGTGGTAGCGAGCGACTGTACGTTCATCATGAATGGCTTGCCCTGGCGGGCCAGTTCGACCAGCGATACATCGCCCGACGAGCCGCGGACCACCGGCGGGTGCGGCCGGGTGTGGGAAAGCGGCCGCAGCATCGGCACGCTCAGCTGCCAGAACCGGCCGCGGTGCTCGAACGGCTCGCCGCTCCACGCCTTCAGCATAATCGCCTCGGCCTCGTCAAGGCGGTCCTGCGCCTCCAGGTGGTCTATGCCGAAGCCCTGGTAGTCATAGATGTTATATGAGCTGCCGCGGCCGAGGCCGACAATCAACCGCCCCTTGAGCAGGTGATCGAGCACCGCCATCTGCTCGGCAAGCCGGATCGGGTGGTGCAGTGCGGTCTGGATCACGGCAAAGCCGAGCGCGGCGTGGCGCAGCGTCGCCGCCAGCGCCCCGGCGAGCACCACCGGGTCGGCATAAACTGAGATGCCGTCGAAATGATGCTCGGCCAGCCAGACGATATCGGCGCCGAGCGCGTCGGCGAGCGCTGCCTCGCGCAGCGTTTCTTCGATGACGGCGCCGTCCCGGGCCGGGTCGCGGGAATCGGGGAACAGGAACGTGCTGAATTTCATCCGCTGGCTCCGCTCGGCAGCGGCGGATCACGGACCCGCTGCCCAACGCTGTCAAGGCGCCGCTCGCTAGGCAGGCCGGCGGCGCTGCGCTAGTGTCACCCCAAAGCATCTGAGACGCCGGCGCCCGGCGCGACCCCAAGGGAAGGACAGCGCGCGATGATCGACCTGCACTACTGGCCGACCCCCAACGGCAAGAAGGTGACGATCCTGCTCGAGGAAGCCGGGGTCGAGTATCGGATCGTTCCCTGCAACATCCAGCGCGGCGACCAGTTCACCGCCGAATTCCTCAAGATGAACCCGAACCACCGCATGCCGGTCATGGTCGACCACGCGCCGAAGGGCGGCGGGGCGCCGATCAGCGTGTTCGAATCCGGCGCGATCATGATGTACATCGCCGAGAAGGTCGGGAAATTCTGGCCGCAGGATTTGCGCGGCAAATACGCGGTGACAGAGTGGGTCATCTGGCAGATGGCCAACCAGGGACCCAAGCTTGGCGAATGCGGCCATTTCCGCCGCGCCGGGCCCGAGGCCGGCGACCTCAGCTATCCGATCCGCCGCTTCACCGATGAGGCCAACCGGCTCTACGGCGTGCTTAACAACCGGCTGTACAAAAACCGCTACCTCGCCGGCGACGAATACACAATCGCCGACATGATCTCGTACCCGTGGACCGTCAACTGGAAGGTTCAGGGCCAGGACATCGACGAATTCACGCATTTCAAGCGCTGGTTCGACGAGGTGAGCGAGCGCCCGGCGGTGAAGCGTGGCATGGCCGTCGGCGCCGACCTGCCGCCCGACCCGAACTCGCTGAGCGAGGAGGAACGCGCCGCGATCCGCAAGCGCATGTACAACCAGCGCGCGATCCCGGTGCCGGCATAGGCGAAACCGCCGGACGGCGGGGCGCACCCGCCTCGCCCGGCCCTGGCGAATACCCGTCGATGTCCCATACAGAACGTCCTGCCGGCCCGTCGCTGCGGGCCATCCCCGAAGGCGACAACCGCGAGCGGCTGATCTGCGCCGAGTGCGGCTTCATCCATTACGACAACCCCAAGATCGTCGTCGGCTCGGTGGCGCGCTGGGGCGACAAGGTGCTGCTGTGCCGCCGCGCGATCGACCCGCGCAAGGGGTTCTGGACCCTCCCCGCCGGCTATCTCGAACTCAACGAATCGACCAGCGCCGGGGCGCAGCGCGAAGCCTGGGAAGAGGCTCGCGCCCGGATCGAGATCGAGGGGCTGCTCGCGGTCTACGACATCCCGCGGCTGTCGCAGGTGCAGCTCGTCTACCGCGCGCGGCTCGTCGATGCGACGGTCTCGGCCGGTCCAGAAAGCCTCGAAGTTGGGCTGTTCGGGTGGGATGAGATCCCGTGGACCGAGATCGCATTTCCGTCGGTGCGCTGGGCATTGCACCACGAGCGCGAGGCGCAGGCGGGCGGGAATCTCGCCGCGCATATCGGCCTGCCCGCCGGCCTGCCGCCCGAGCCGGGCAAGCCGCAAGGCCTGTAGCATGGATCGACGTCGTCGAGTGGCTGCGCGGGCTCAGCCCTCGACCAGTACGCGACCGCCTTTGCCGACGCCATAGGCGAATCAGCTTCGGGTACGCCGTATTTTAGCTAAGTCTGCCATATTTAGCTAAGTCTATAGTCCCACCAAGCTGCGCGCGTAGGCCGCAGCCTCGAACGGGCGCAGATCGTCGGCGCCCTCGCCGACCCCGATCGCGTGGATCGGAATGCCGTATTTCTCGGCCAGCGACACCAGCACCCCGCCCTTGGCGGTGCCGTCGAGCTTGGTCATGACGATGCCGGTGACGCCGACCATCTGACGGAAAATCTCGGCCTGCGAATGCGCGTTCTGGCCGACCGTTGCGTCGAGCACCAACAGCACCGCGTGCGGCGCCCCGGGGTCGAGCTTTTTGAGCACCCGAACGATCTTCTGCAATTCGGCCATCAGGTCGGTCTTGTTCTGCAGGCGCCCGGCGGTGTCGATCAGCAGGATGTCGGCGTCGTCGCGCCGCGCCTGTTCCAGGGCGTCGTAGGCGAGTCCCGCCGCATCGGCGCCCTGCGGACGGGTCACCACCGGGCAGTCGGCCCGTTCGCCCCACACCTGAAGCTGTTCCACGGCGGCGGCGCGGAAAGTGTCGCCGGCAGCGAGTACCACACGCCGTCCCGCGTCACGGTATTGCCGCGCCAGCTTGCCGATGGTGGTGGTCTTGCCGCTGCCGTTGACGCCGACGACGAGGATTACGAACGGCCGCCGGGCGGGATCGGGATTCAGCGGCTTGGTCACCGGGCGGACCAGGCGTTCGACCTCGTCGGCCAGCGCGCGGCGCACCTCCTCAGGCGAGACTTCCTGGTTGAACCGGTTCCGGCGCAGCCCGGCGACAACCTCCTCGGCGACGCCCAGCCCCATATCGCTGGCGATCAGTAGATCCTCGAGTTCGCCGAGTGCCACCTCGTCGAGCCGCCGCCGGATGAAGATCGCGTTGATACCTTCGGTCAGCCGCGACGAGCTTTTGGCGAGCCCGGCACGCATCCGGGCGAACCAGCCGCGGCCTTCCTCCGCCGGTGCCTCGCCTGCCGCGCCCGGCGGAACTGGCTCGGCTGCCGCCGGCGCTTCGGACGGCGGCGCAGCAGATTGAGACCCGCGCCACCACGACCTCATCGCACCAGCGCTCCGACAAGCCGACCGGTTTCGGCGGCGATGAATTGCGCTTTTATGATATTCCCCAATGGATTATCATCAGATATTTCAACCAGCGCATAAAATTCACTGCGGCCCAGCCCGGCGCGCTCGACCAGTACCTCGCCGCTTTGACCGATACGCGAACTTAGTTCGTTTTGCAGTCTCACCGCCCCGGCTTGCCGAAGTCGCGCCGCGCGCGCGCGGACGATAGCGGGGGGCACCGGCGGCATGCGCGCCGCCGGTGTGCCGGGCCGCGGGCTATAGGGGAATACGTGGAGAAAGGCGATGCCGCACTCTTCAACGAGATCGAGGCTGCGGCGGAACATGTCGTCGGTTTCGGTCGGAAACCCCGCGATCAGGTCGGCGCCGATCGCGACATCCGGCCGTGCCTCGCGCGCCCGCCGCGCAACCGCGATCGCCTGCGCGCGGCTGTGCCGCCGCTTCATCCGCTTAAGGATCAGATCGTCCCCGGCCTGCAGCGACAAATGCAGATGCGGCATCAGCCGCGCGTCGCGCGCGAACACCGCCCACAAATCGTCGTCGATCTCGCTCGGGTCGAGCGAGGATAGCCTCAGTCGCTTCAGCTCCGGCACCGCGGCGAGCAGACGGCGCACCATCTGCCCGAGATTCGGGCGGCCCGGCAGGTCGGCGCCGTAGGCGGTCAGGTCGACGCCGGTCAGCACGATCTCGCAGGTTCCCGCAGCGACTAGGTTCCGTGCCCGCTCGGCGATCGCACCGATCGGCACCGAACTGCTGGCGCCGCGGGCATAGGGGATGATGCAAAACGTACAGCGGTGGTCGCAGCCCTGCTGAACCTGGAGATAGGCGCGGGCGCGCCCGGTCGGTGCCGGTTCCGCGCCCTCGCCGCTCCGCCCCGGCGACGGGCGCGGCATCGGGGCCGGGGTCGCGCCCGTCGCCGCATAGCTCTCCACCCGCAGTTTCGCGTCGTTATCGAGCACCGCATCGACTTCGGGCAGCGCCGCATACTTCTCTGGCGCCAGGGTCGCGGCGCAGCCGGTGACGATGAGCCGCCGGCCCGGGTGGTCGCGCCGCGCACGGCGGATCGCTTGACGCGCTTGGCGCTCGGCCTCGGCGGTCACCGCGCAGGTGTTGACGACAATCGCGTCGGCCAGCCCCGCGGCGCTGGCCGCGCGGCGAATCACCTCGCTCTCGAACGCATTGAGGCGACAGCCGAAGGTGATGATGTCGACCGCACCCATCTCAGGCGCCGATCAGCGCCGGGTCGAACGCCCCTTCAAAGCTCAGCGCCGCCGGGCCGGTCATGATCACATGCCCGTCGCCGCGCCATTCGACCGAAAGGCTGCCGCCGTCTACGACGATCGTCGTGGCCCGGCCGCAAAGCCCGCGGCGATGCGCCGCCGCCAGCGCGGCGCAGGCGCCGCTGCCGCAAGCGAGCGTCAGACCGGCGCCCCGCTCCCATACCCTGAGCCGGATCGTGTCGCCGCCGCGCAGCGAGGCAACCCCGATGTTCGCTCGCTCTGGAAACAGCGGGTCGTGCTCGAGCGGCGGCCCCAGCCGCGCCAAATCGACCGCCTCGGCATCCGCAACAAAGAACGTCGCGTGCGGGTTGCCAAGGCTGGTGCAAACCGGGTCGACAAGCGGCCCGAGCGCCAGATCGACATGCAGCGTATCCATCGGCCGCGCTAGCGGGATCTCGCGCCATTCGGTGCGCACCGGCCCCATATCGACCGAAACGCGCCCGTCATCGGCGATATCGGCGCCGAGCACCCCAACGACGGTCTCTATCCGCACATGGGTCGCTGAGCTCTCCGACGCCAGCAGCGAGGCGATGCAGCGGGTCGCGTTGCCGCACGCCTCGGCGCCGCTACCATCGGCGTTGAGGATGCGCATGAACGCGTCTGCGCCGCCGTTATGCGGGCGCTCGATCACGATGATCTGGTCGCAGCCAACGCCGGTGTGACGATCTGCCAGCGCCCGCGCCGCCGCGGGGCCGATCGTGGCGCCGCCCCGGCGGTAGTCGAGCACGACAAAATCGTTGCCGAGCCCGTGCATCTTGCGAAACGGAATACGATCCATGCCGCCGCTTATATGGCGGGGCGGGCGGCGCTGTCCAACGCGGCGGGCGCGATTCTAGCTGCGCCGTCGCGCCGTCCTGACCGGGTGGTGCCGAGACGCGGTGTGCCGAACGACGCGATGCGCGGCCACGTGGTGCGCGACCGCGTGGTGCACGGCGGCGCGATGCGCGGCGGCGCGATGCGCGACGAAATGATGCGCGGCGACGCGATGCACGGTGGCGACCCGCCTGGTGCGGACCACGGCATGGCCGGCATGACGCATCATCCGCTCACGGCCATGCACCTCATGCCGCGACGCAACGCGCTGGTAAGCGACGCGCCGCTCGACGACCCGCCGCTTGACCACGCGGCGCACCACGACATGGCCATGGACTACACGGCGTACCACGACGTGGCGCAGCACGACGCGGCGCGACACCGCAAACCGCTCGGCACCGCCGCTGCGGTGCGACGGCCCGGAAACCATGCTCGGCCCTGGCCGCCGCGCGGCCGGGTGCTCGCCGGTAAACGGCTCGGCCTCGTTGCCGAAATAATTGGGCACGCCGGCCGGCGGCGTGAAATTCTTGGTGCCCGCGCTCATCTCGACGGCGCCCGCCGGCAGGCCGAACAGGCCGAGCGAGGCGGCAAGACAACAGGCGCGAAGGGCGCAGGTCAACGTGCTAGCCATGCCCTTCCATAGCCGATAATGCCGATGCACGGAAAGCCCAAGCAGGACCGTCGGCTCAGCGGCGCCGCGCCTGCCACTCGGCCAAGCTCATCCGATCCATGCGAAACAGGTCGCTGGTGCGCGCATACCAGCCGCGACCGTGCATGCGCCCGATCAGCCCGATCTCGTCGGTTTTCACGTAGAGCTTCTCCGGGTCGATCAGGTCGTCGCGAATGTGGATGTGAATGACTCGGCCGACCTCGATCGTCGAATTGCCGCCGGTCGACAGCCCGGTGATGCGCCGGCATTCGAAGCTGACCGGCGCTTCGGCGATCCGCGGCGGCTGCACGCCGATCGACGGCACGGCAGTCAGCCGGGCGATATCGAGCTCGCCGACATCGGCCGGGAAGTCGACCGCACAGATGTTCATCCGCTCGGCCAGCGCCTCGTCGACCAGGTTAACGACGAACTCGCCGGTCTCGCGGATATTGTTCTCGGTGTCCTTGTAGCCGCCTTCGGCGCCGGTGCCGTTGATACCGAGCACGACGACCGGCGGATCAGAGCTCATCGCGTTGAAGAAGCTGAAGGGCGCGGCATTGACGTTGCCCTGCGCATCGACCGTCGTCGCCAGCGCGATCGGCCGCGGCACGATCGTGCTGATCATCAGCTTGTAGCCATCCTGGGTCGGCATCTTGGCGAGGTCGAAATGCATGGTTCGGTTCTCCGCGATTCGATCAGATCGGTGCAGCAAGAGTGCCAGCCGGCCGGCGCGGCCTCAATCCGCCGCCGCCGGGCGGGGTGCGGGGCGCGGTGGGCGCAGCAGCAAAAGCAGCGGAAACGAGGCCAAGGTGACGATCATCATCAGCTTGAAATCGTCGATGTAGGCGACCATCGCCGATTGCCGGGTCACCTCGGCATTGAGCGCCGCCACCCCGATCGGCGTCGTCAGGCTGTAGTGCCCGGCAAGGTACGGCGCGCGAGCCAGCGGGTTGTCCGGGCGCAGCCCCTCGACCAGCCGCGAATGCACGGCCTGAGTGTTTTCAACCAGCTGCGCCACGAGGATCGGAATGCCGACGCTGCCGCCGAGATTGCGCATCAGCCCGCGAATGGCGGTGCCCTGGGTCAATATGCGGCGCGGCAGGTTCGACAGCGCGATGATGTTGAGCGGCACCGCGGTGCAGCCAAAGCCGAGCCCCTGGATCAGCCCTGACACCACCACCAAGCGGATGTCCATCATCAGCGAGAACGAGGTCATCTGCCAGCACGCGACCGTAAGCAGGATGAGCCCGGCGCCGAGAATCATCCGCATGTCCACACGGTTGATCAGCCGGGCGACGATAAGCATTCCGATCATCGTGCCGATGCCGCGTGAGGCCATCGCCAGGCCGGTCGTCAACACCGGATAGTTCATCAGCTCCTGCAGCATCAGCGGCAATAGAGCCAGCGTGCCGTTCATCGTGATGCCGATCAGGAAGATCAGCACGGTGCCGGCAATGAAGGGGGTGTTCCTCAAGAGTTCACGGTTTAGAAACGAGCGGTCGGTCGCCGTCGCGGTGTGCACGGCCAGCAGATAGAGGGCCAGCAGACCGATTGTTGCCTCGATGCAGACCTCGGTCGAGCTGAACCAGTCCTTCAGCTCGCCGCGGTCGAGCATCAATTGCAGCGCCGCGACCGCAAAGCTCAAGGTCACAAAGCCGAACGGATCAAACGGCTCGCGGTGCGCCGGGCGCGCCTCCCGGATGAACAGCGCGATCCCGATCGCCGACAGGATGCCGACCGGCAGGTTGATGTAGAACACCCAGCGCCAGTTGAACGAGTCGGTCAGCAAGCCACCTAGCGGCGGGCCGGCGATTGGGCCGAGGATCGTGCCGAGGCTGAACACCGCCATTGCCTGGCCGTGCCGCTCGGGCGGATTAATCTGCAGCAGGGTCGCCTGCGACAGCGGCACCAGTGCGGCGCTGCCCAGCCCCTGCAGCACGCGAAAAAAGACGAGCTGCCCTAGGTTCTGCGCCGCGCCGCACAGCGCCGAGGCGAGCGTGAAGATGATCACCGACCCGAGAAAGATGTATTTGATCCCGAAACGCCCGGCGAGCCAGCCGGTCAGCGGCATCGCGATCGCGGTCGACACGATGTACGAGGTCAGGACCCAGGCGACCTGCTCGTGGTTCGCCGACATGGCGCCCTGAATATGCGCCAGCGCGACGTTGGCAATCGTATTGTCGAGCCCGCGCATGATCACCGACAGCATGATCGAGAAGGTAATGGCGGTGCGGTTCATCGCTGTCGGTCCGCCACCGCCTCCTCTCGTTTGCCGGTTGGCCTATGCGCCGGAGCCATTGTCCCGGGTTTTGACCAGAATCGTCAATTTGATGTCTGCATGGCCGGCCAGACCAAACGTCACCTGCTGGTAGCGCAGGAACCCGTCGGCCGGATGGTTGAAGGTGCGCTCGCCGCCCTCGCGCCCAAGAACGCCGTGCTGGTGCCACAGCAGGGCGAATTCCGGGCTGCGCGCAGCGAGGTCGTCGATCAGCACGCGCAATCCCGGGTCGTTGAGGTGTGCGCCGCAATGCGCGCGGAATTCCGCGACGACCCGGCGGGCGCGCCGCTCCCAGTCGCAGATCAATCCGCGCGCCTCAGGCCCGAGAAAGATAAAGCGCAGCAGGTTGCACTCGCCCTCCCGGTCGAGCCAGCCGATAAACAGGCGCCCGGCCGCCGCATTCCAGCCGCGCGCATTCCACTCGCGGTCGAGGAGGTAGGCCGGGGCCGTGATGGCGTCGAGGCAGGCGCGTGGGCCCGGCGGCAATTCGTCGGCCGCGTCCGACTCCGGGTTAGGGTCGCGCTTGCCGGCTAGTTCGAACAGGTATTCGCGCTCGGCCCGGTCGAGCCGCAGCGCCCGGGCCAGCCGCGCCAGCGCGGTCGGCGACACCGACACGTCGCGCCCCTGCTCGATCCAAGTGTACCAAGTGGGGCTGAGCCCGGCGAGTTGCGCCACCTCCTCGCGTCGCAGCCCCGGGGTGCGCCGCCGCACCGCGCCGGCCAGCCCGACCGAGGCCGGCTTAACCCGCTCGCGCTGCGCCCTGACGAAATCGCCCAGTTCGCGACGGCGGGCGGCGGCATCGGCATTGAACTCGGCATTGAACATGGTGCATCAGATACCATGATAACTTTACTCCTTAAACCGGTACCATGGCGGTGCTACTGAGTCATGGTCCGCGCGATGGCATGGCGGCTGAGAAGGCGGAACTGCGAGGCGGAATTGACACTGCGCCCCCCCGAGACTAGCGTCCGCCTGCGGCTTCACTGGAAGTGCGCAAACGGCCCCCGTGTGGGGGCGGCCAGTCCGCGAGTTTCGCGCACTGGCTTTTTGTCATGCGCCGCTGGGCGCGAAACTAGAGGCCCGGGATGTTCGAGAGCCTGAGCACCCGTCTCAACGATGTGTTCGACCGGCTGCGCCGGCGCGGCACGCTGAGCGAAGACGATGTCGGCGCCGCGTTGCGCGAAATCCGCGTCGCGCTGCTCGAAGCCGATGTCGCGCTGCCGGTGGTGCGCGACTTCGTGGCGGCGGTGCGCGAGCAGGCAGTCGGCCAGGCAGTGCTCCGCTCGGTGACGCCGGGCCAGATGGTGGTCAAGATCGTCCACGACCACCTCGTCGGCGTGCTGAGCGGCGGTGAGGCGCCGGGCAGTGGCCCAACAGAAATGCAAGGGGGGCTCGACCTCAACGCGCCGGCACCGGTCGCGGTGATGCTGGTCGGGCTGCAAGGCTCAGGCAAGACCACGACCGCAGCCAAGATCGCGCTGCGCCTCAAGACCCGCGGGCGCAAAAAGGTACTGATGGCATCGCTCGACGTACAGCGGCCGGCGGCGCAGGAGCAGCTCGCCCAACTCGGCCGCCAAATCGACGTTGCGACGCTGCCGATCGTGCCCGCCGAGCGCCCGGTCGCGATCACCCACCGCGCGCTGCAGACCGCGCGCAGCGAGGGCTACGACGTTGTGCTGCTCGACACCGCCGGGCGGCTGCACGTGAACGAAGAGCTGATGCTCGAGGTCGCGGCGGTGCGCGACGCGGCGACGCCGCACCAGACGCTGCTTGTCGCCGATTCGATGACCGGCCAGGACGCGGTCAACGTCGCCAAATCGTTTGCCGAGCGGGTCGGGCTGACCGGCATCGTGCTGACCCGCACCGACGGCGACGCGCGCGGCGGCGCCGCGCTATCGATGCGCGCTATTACCGGCAAGCCGATCGTCTTCATCGGCACCGGCGAAAAGATCGACGCGCTCGAGCCGTTCCACCCGGACCGGGTCGCCGGCCGCATCCTCGGCATGGGCGATGTCGTCTCGCTGGTCGAGAAGGCAGCCGAGACCGCCGACAAGGACGAGACCGAGCGACTCGCCGCCAAGTTCGAGCAGGGCCAGTTCGATCTCGACGACCTCGCCGGGCAGCTGCGCCAGCTGCGCCGCATGGGCG
>Ga0307374_10009699_pt1 | contig 14136 bp, 10 predicted proteins | sample OX3MG_FD_202532 | JGI IMG/M metagenome (GOLD analysis project Ga0307374, IMG submission 202532) | Soil microbial communities from Risofladan, Vaasa, Finland - OX-3 | ecosystem: Environmental > Terrestrial > Soil > Coastal area > Acid sulfate soil | place: Finland: Risofladan, Vaasa | collected... | reverse complement strand
CGGCGGCCTCCGCCATCTGCTGCGCGACCCCCTCACCGCACGCCCGTGCGCCTGCTACTCTACACGAAGGCCCGCGGGGGCCGCACGGGGGGGACGGACGGTGCCGGGTGTGTGGGACAGCATGCGGAAGGCGGCCATCGCGGGCGCGGCCCATGTCGCGGTCAGCGCGGAGCAGGCGGCGCGGCGGCTGGACCTGCAGCGCCGGATGGGCGAGCAGGAGGCGGCCGCAGAGGCGCACTACGCCGCCCTGGGGCGGCTCGCGGCGGCGGCCCTGCGCGCCGGAGGGCCGCCGCTGCCCGGGGGCGAGGCGCACCTCGCCGCGCTGGGGGCGGCGGAGGCGGCCGTGGCCGGCCTGCGCGCGGAACTGGATCGACTCGGCGCGTAGGCTCAGCGCGGCGTGCTCACCGCCGGGGCCGCGACCTCGAACTGCTCGCGGTAGATGCGGGCGTAGAGCCCACCGCCGGCCAGCAGTTCGTGGTGGCGCCCGGTGGCGACGATGCGGCCATGGTCCAGGACCGCGATCCGGTCAGCGGCCAGCACGGTGGAGAGCCGATGCGCGATGACCAGCGCGGTGCGGCCGCTGAGCAGGTGCTCCAGGGCGGCCTGGATCTTGCGCTCGGCGAGTGTGTCCAGCGAACTCGTGGCCTCGTCCAGCAGCACGATGCGCGGCGCGCGCAGCAGGACGCGGGCGATGGCCATGCGCTGCTTCTCGCCGCCGGAGAGCCGGTAGCCCCGCTCGCCGACGATCGTCTCATAGGCCTCCGGCATCGCGGCGATGACCTCGTGGATCTGCGCCGCGCGGCAGGCGGCCTCCAGTTCCTCGGGGGTCGCCTCGGGCCGGGCGTAGAGGAGGTTGCTGCGGACGGTGTCATGGAAGAGGAACGGCTCCTGGGGCACCAGGCCGATCACGCCGCGCAGCGACTCCAGGGTGAAATCGCGGATGTCGGCGCCGTCCAGGGTCACCCGCCCGGAGGTCGGGTCGTAGAAGCGGCAGACCAGGCTCATCAGGGTGCTCTTGCCCGCGCCGCTCGGCCCGACCAGCGCGACCATCTGGCCCGGCTCCATCTCCAGGTCGATGTCGGCCAGGGCATCGGGCAGGTTCGAACTGTACTGGAAGGACACACCCTGCAGGGCGACGCCGCCGCGGACGCCGTCGGCGGCGAGCACCCGCGGGCCGTCCTGGATCTCGGGTACCCGGTCGAGGATCTCGTAGATGCGCCGGAAGAGCGCCAGTGAGGTCAGCACGTTCACGTGCAGTTGCGCGAGCTGGCTGATCGGCCCGTAAAGGCGGTTGAGGTAGGCCACGAAGGCGATGATCGTGCCCAGGGTCAACTGATTGTGGATGTAGAGCCAACCGCCGAAGCCGTAGAGCAGGGCGGGCCCGATCGCGCTGAACAGGCCGAGCCACATGAATAGCCAGCGACCGACCAGGCCCTGCTGCACCTGCAGGTCGCGCAGCTGCTGGTTCGTGCCGTCGAAGCGGTTGAACTCCATGCGCTCGCGGGCGAAGGCCTTCACCAGCAGCGCCCCGCTCACCCCGATCGTCTCGGTGAGCTGCGCGGTCATGCGCGCCAGCGATTGCTGGATCTGGCGCTGCAGGTCCTGCCGCACGCGGCCGACGCGCTGGGTGGGAATGATGAAGGCGGGGACGATCACCAGCGCGAGCACCGTCAGCTTCCAGTTGAAGGCCAGCATGATCGCCACCGTGGTGCCGATGACCAGCACATTGGTCACGACGCTGACCAGGGTGCTGGTGACGACGTTCTGGATGGCGCCGACATCGTTGGTCACCCGGGAGACGAGCTGACCGGACTGGTTCTCCGTGAAGAAACGCAGGGGCTGGCTGTGGATGTGCTTGAAGAGCCGGAAGCGGAAGTCGGCCATCACGGCCTGGCCCACGATGTTCGCGAACCAGTTCTGCACGACGCCGAGCAGGCCCGAGACCATCGAAATGCCGAGGATGACCGAGGTGTAGAAGATGATCACGTGGAGATCCTTGGCGGTAATGCCGCGATCGACCAGGTACTTGGTCAGGATCGGCGGGAAGGCACCGAGGGTCGAGGTGAACAGGATCATGCCGACGGTGGCCAGGGAGAGCGCGAGGTACGGGCGGAAGGCGCCGAGCGCGCGCCGGGCGAGGTCGCCGTCGAACTTCTGCGTCTTGGCGAGATCGCGCAGCTCCAGGCGGCCGCCGCCGCCGCCGCCGCCGCCCCAGCCCATCCCCATCCCCATCCCCATGCAGCGACTCCCCCTTGCGCGCCGGAATTTCTTCGGGCCCCGAGAGAATCCTTTCGGGCGGCGAGAGATGCGTCCCGGCCCGCGAGAGATGCGTCTCGGGACAGGATAGCGCGGGGGTGGGCACATGGCCCGGCGGCCGCGGATCGTGATCGCCGGCGCGGGCTACGCCGGGCTGGCCGGCTACCTCGCGCTGCGGGCCCAGGTGCGGGCGCGGCGCCTGGACGTGACACTGGTCAACGGCGACAACTGGCACCTACTGCTGCCTGAGTTGCCACTATACCTCACCGGCGCGGAGCCGGAGGGCGAACTGCGCCTCGACCTGCGCCGCGCGGTCCAGCCCCCGGCGCGGCTGGTGATCGCGCATGTCGAGGCCATCGAGCCCGGCGGCGCGGCGGTGCGCTGCGCCGGTTCCGCCGGGCGGATCGGCGGTGACGGCCTGCTGCTGGCCCTGGGCTCGGTCTCCTCGGACTTCGGGGTGCCGGGCGTCGCCGAGCACGCGGTGCCCGTCGGGGCGTGGGGCGACGCCCAGCACCTGCGCGATCGCCTGCTGCAGGAACTGCACAGCCGCACGCATTCCGCGGTCGCCGTGGTCGGCGCGGGTTTCACCGGGGTCGAGATCGCGACGGCCCTGGCGGAGCGGGCACGCGCCGCCAGGGCGACCCTGGAGGTGGTCCTGGTGGGCCAGGAGGTGCTGCCCTCCCTGCCGCCCGCCGTCCGCGCGGCCGCGACCGCGGCGCTGCGGCGCCTGGAGGTGCGGCTGGCCAGCGGGCGGGCGGCGGCGGTGGAGGCGGGGCTGGTGCGCCTGGAGGACGGCTCCGCCGTGCGCGCCGAGACGATCGTCTGGGCCGCGGGCGTGCGGGCCAACCCGCTGCTGCGCGCCTGCGGGCTGCCCGTCAACCACCGCGGCCAGGTCGAGGTGGACGAACACCTCCGGGCGGCGCAGGCCGTCTACTGCGCCGGCGACTGCGCGGCGGTGCGAGACGCCGAGACCGGCCGCACAGTGGCGGCCACGGCGCAACTGGCCCTGCAGGAGGGCCCGGGTGCCGCCCTCAATCTGGCCCGCGAACTGCGGGGGGAGGCCCCGCGGCCCGTGCGCCCGCGGGAGCACGGGTTCCTCGTCTCCCTGGGGCGCGCCGACGCGGCGGGCACGCTGTCGGGGGCGGCCGTGCACGGCGGCGACATCGCCGCGCTGAAGCGCCTGATCGAGCGCTACCATGCCTTTCAGGTCGGGGGCCTGCGCGGCCTGGCCCGCGGGCTGCTGCGGGGGGTGCAGGACGCGGCCCCGGCCCGGGTCTGAGGGCGGGGCCGCCTACCCGCCCGCCCGCTGCCGCTGCGCCGTGGGCGCGGTCGGGTCTCGCCCGCCGGCCCGCGCCAGCGCCTCGGCCGCCACGGAGCGCAGCCAGGGCCCGGGGGCGGCGTCGGCGTGGTGCAGCAACTGCGCGCAGACGAAGTCGTAGGTGCGCTGCACCAGGCGCGGGGGGCCCGCCGCGGCACAGACCCGCAGCAGCAGCCCGTACGCCTCCTCCGAGCCGGGATCCACCGCCGCCGCCCGTTCCGCTGCCGTCCGCGCCAGGCGCACCTCGCCCCCGGCCAGGGCCGCCTCCCCCAGCTGCACGGCGGCACCCGCCGCCAGGGAGTTGAGGTGCCAGCGCGCTGCGGAGAAGTCACCCGCCGCGTCGAGGTCCGGGAGCCAGGGGCCCTGCAGCGCCTCCACCTGCGGCGCCAGCGCCGCGTGCGCGCACCCGGGCTGGGCGGCGGCGAGGGCCAGGGCCGCGCGCAGCAGGCCCACGTCCCAGGTCAGGGGGGCGTCCGGCAGCAGGGCGCAGGTCTGGCGGTCCGCGGCCAGGAAGGCCGACGGCCGGTGCGCGGGCCGCTCGGGCTCCAGGGCTTGGCGCAGGGCGCAGAGCGCGACGCGCAGCCGGTTGGCCGCCTGGGCCTGCCCGGCGTCGGGCCACAGGACGCCGCACAGCTCGGACTTCGGCACCGCCCGGCCCTCCGCCAGCAGCAGGCAGACCACGATCAGCTTGGCCGACTGGCGGCGCCAGAGCGCCGCGGGGCTCGGCCGCCCGGCGCGCAGCAGGCAAAAGCCCCCAAAGGTCCGCAGGTGGCAGGGCGGGCCGGGAGCGGGCCGCGCCGAACCGGCGCGGGCGCGGGGGGCCAGGATGAGCATGGGGCATCTCCCCCTCCCCGGTGGTCTACCAGGGGGGTTCGGACGGGGCCGGCGGCAACCCGGGGGTGGGACGGGGAGGCCGGAGCATCTGCCCAGCCTCCCCGCGGGGGACTCACAGGAATTTGGTGAAGAGCCGCGCCACCCAGGTGGCGGCCTCGGCGCGGGTCGTGGTGCCCAGCGGGACCAGGGTCGTGGCCGTCCGGCCCCGGACCAGCCCGTTGGCCACGGCGATCGCCACGTCGGCCTGCGCCCAGGAGTCCAGTTGGGAGACGTCCGTGAAGGTCTGCTGCAGCGTGGTGGTCCCGGTGGCGGCCTGGGCGGGGTTGACCCAGCCCTGCAGTTGCGCCGCGCGCACCAGGATGGCAACCAACTGCTCCCGGGTCAGGGAGTCGTTGGGGCCGAAGCTCGTCGCGCTGTATCCCAGGACGATGCCCTTCTCGGCCGCGGTGGCCACCGCAGGCGCGTACCACGCGCCCGGCGCCACGTCGGCGAAGGTGTCCGCGGCGTTCGCATCCACCGGGATGCCGATCAGGCGCAGCAGCATGGCCGTGAACTCCGCGCGGGTCACGGCGCCGTCCGGGCGGAAGCTCCCATCCGGATAGCCCTGGACCACGAACTTGCTCGCCATCAGCTCGATGTCGCTCTCGGCCCAGTTGCCCTGGACATCGGAGAACGCGTGGTCGACCTCGACCAGCGCGTAGGGGGTGAACCCGGCCATCTGCACCTGGAGCACGCTCCCGGTCCACTGGCCCCCGATGTAGGTCAGGGTCTCCCCGGCATCGATGCGCATCAGGTCGACCTGGGCAGCGGTCGTGACCTGGCCCTGCAGCGCGGCGAGGCTGTAGTCGGCGGTGATGGGCGCCGCGAAGGTGTGCACGGGGCTGCCGTTGACGGTCGCGCTGAAGTCGAAGGAGAGGCCCAGCGGGTGTTCGCCCGCCGGCAGGCCGCCCGGCGGCAGCAACTGCGCCGTCGCGGCCGCTCCGAACTCGATCACCTGCAGGGTCACGGTGCCGCTGGGCGCGATGGCGCCGGCCGGGATGTTGAGGGTCACGGCGCCGTCGGAGCTGGTCAGGGTCTCGGCACTGCCGGCGGGAAAGCTCGTGGACAGGACGAGCGTGCCGCTCACGCCGTCCGCGCTGGCCGATCCGCCGGAGGTCGTCCCGGAGCTCGCCCCCGGCGGGGTGGCCCCCGAGGAACCGCCGCAGGTCCCGCAGGCCGCGACGGCGACCGGGATCGTGCCGCCCGCGAGGGTGCTACCCGGAGGCGAGTCCACCGTCAGGGTGTAGCTGCCGGCCGCCCCTGCGGCCAGTTGCGCGTAGACCACCCCGGAGACGGTGCCGGCGTACACGCTCTGGCCCACCTGGGCCTCATGGGCCCCGGAGGCGGTCAGGGTCAGGCCGGCCGACGGCGAGAGCACGAGCAGCGAGCCGTCGCTGACCGCGCCGTAGGTCGCGCTGTAGACGGAGATGGCCACGGTCTGCGCCGCGGCCCCGGCGGTCAGGGCGATCCCGGCCGGAGCGCGGACAGAGGCCGGCGGGGCGCTGGGCAGCGACAGGGTCGCCGTGCCGCTGTACGTGGCCTGGGATACGCTCGCGCCGAAATACACCGCGCCGGCCGTGGTGCCGGCGCCGTTGGTGCCGGTGCCGACGAGCGTGAAGGGGCCCGGGGACGGTTCCGTGATCACATAGGTGTCGCCGCTGTAGACGCTGCCGCTGACCGTGCCCCCCGCGGAATCGATCGCGGAGACACCGCGGAGCGTGCCGCCCGCGGCGCTCACATCCAGGGTGTAGCCGGCGGCCAGGGCCGTGAGCGGAGTCAGAGCGAGGGCGGTCGCCGCCGCGAGCGCGAGCGCCGCGGCCACGAGCCCCCTCCTGCGCAGGACAGAAAACAGGACGCCTCCCCCCTCTCTTGGAAGCCCGCACCAACCCGCGGGGCGCGGCTGAGCGGCAGCCGGCCCACAGTCCGGGATGTGCTCACCACACATATCGGACTGCTGTTACCGGACCATTACCGCGCTGGGCCCGGGGGAGCGCCTTGCGGGCGCGGTCTCCGCCGTGTAGCGTCGCAGGACCATGCAGGCCGGCCGCGCCGCGCTGTATCCGCTCTACCACTTCCTGTACTGGGGCGCCGCCGGGCTCTGGTGGCCGTTCGTCTTCCCGCTGCTCACCTCCAGGGGCGTCAGCCTCGGCCACCTCGGCCTGCTCGTGGCGGTCTGGCCGCTCTGCGCCCTGCTGGCGCAGCCGGCCGCCGGCTGGCTCTGCGACCGGACGGGCCGCGCGCGCCTCGTGCTCTGCCTCCTGACCCTCGGCGCGTCCGCCGCGCTGCCCCTGCTGGCCCTGGCCCGGGGCCTGCGCGGTGAACTCCCCGCGGTGGCGGCCTTCGCGCTGCTGAATGCGCCCACGGCGCCGCTCGGCGACGCCCTGACCATCGCCCACCTGCGGCACGCGGGGGGCGAATACGGGCGGGTCCGGCTCTGGGGCTCGCTCAGCTTCGCCCTGCTCGGCCTCGCCGCCGGGTGGGCCCTGGCGCACGGCGCCATCGGCCTGCGGGGGCTGTTCGTCCTCGCCGGGGCGCTGACGCTGCCCTCGGCGCTGCTGCCGCTGCGCTTCCCCACCGAGAGCGCGGGGGTGGGCCGGCCGGTGGCGCGCCTGCGCGACCTGGCCGGCACCCGGCCCCTGCTGCTGTTTCTGGGCCTCGCCGCGGTGGCGCTGTTGCCGATGAGCGCCCACTCCACGTACTTCTCCCTCGACCTGACCCGGCTGGGGGGCACGGCGGCGGCCCAGGGCGCCGGGTGGGCGCTGCCCGCCCTGGCCGAGGTCCCCTTCTTCCTGTGGGGCGCGGCGGCGGCCCGCCGCCTGGGCCTGGCGCGCACGCTGCAGGTGGCCTTCGCCTGCCAGGCCGTCTCGCTCGGCCTGATCGCCCTGGCGCACGGCCCCGCCCTGGCCGTCGGCGGCGCGCTGGTCCAGGGTCCGGCCTTCGCGCTCTTCTACGGGGCGGCGGTGCCGGCGGTGGACCGCCTGGCGCCGCCCGGCCTGCGCGCCAGCGGCCAGGCCCTGCTCTGGGCGACGTGCTTCGGCGCCGGCAGCATCGCCGCCAACCTGCTGGGGGGCTGGGTGGCCTCCGCGGCGGGCACCGCCGGCCTTTACCGCGCGCTCGCGCTGTTCGCCCTGGCGTCGGCCGCGGCCTTCGCGCTCCTGCTGCCGCGCGAGGTGCGGGACTCCTGACGGGGGTCGCCCGGCCGCAGGGAAGGGGGCGGCCGCAGGGAAGCCCGCGGCGCTGGCGGGCGAAGGGGAGGATCGGCAGTGGCGGACAGGGTGCGCATCGGCGTGATCGGCGTGGGTCTGATCGGCAAGAGCCATGTCGAGCACTACGCCGCGATCCCGGGCGCCGAGGTCGTGGCCGTGGCGGACCTGGACGAGGCGGAGGCGCGCCGGGTGGCCGAGCGCTGGCACGTGCCGGGCGTGCACCGCGACTTCCGCGATCTGTTGCGGCGCGACGACATCGAGGCCGTGGATGTGTGCCTGCACAACAACCTGCACGCCCCGGTCACGGTGGAGGCCCTGGCGGCCGGCAAGCACGTGTATTGCGAGAAGCCCATCGCCGGGACCTACGCCGACGGGCGGGCGATGGTGGAGGCCGCGCGCGCCAGCGGGCGCCACCTCCACGTCCAGCTCGCCACGCTCTACCAGCGCGACACCAAACTGGCCAAGCACCTGATCGAGGCCGGCGCCCTCGGGCGGCTCTACTTCGCGCGGGCCACCGGGCACCGCCGCCGCGGGCGGCCCTTCGTCGACGGCTATGGCGCGAAGTTCTTCGTGCAGAAGTCCGCCGCGGCCGGGGGCGCCCTGATCGACATGGGCGTCTACCACATCGCGCAGGTCCTGTGGCTGCTCGGGCAGCCGGCGGCCGAGCGGATCAGCGGCCGCACCTACCAGGAGACCGGGATGGACGCCGGGCGGCGTGCGGAGAGCGGCTACGACGTCGAGGAACTGGGGCTGGGCTTCGTCCGGCTGGCCGGGGGCCTGACCCTCGACATCGCGGAGGCCTGGGCCATCCACCTCAACGCCTTCGAGGGCAGCAGCATCGCCGGGACCCTCGGCGGCATCCGCCTCTCCCCCTTCAGCCTGCACACCACGCTCCACGACGTGCCCTTCGACATGACCACCGACCTCCAGGACCTCGACGTGCGCTGGCACCGCCTGCGCCAGGACCACGACGCCTACGACTCCTCGCAGCACCACTGGGTGGCCGCCCTGCGGGGGCGGGTGCCGCTGCTGCCGACGGCGGATCTGGCCCTGGAGACCATGCTGATCAGCGAGGGCATCTACCTCTCGGACCGGCTGGGCCGCGAGGTCACGGCCGAAGAGGTGCGGCAGGCCTCGACGCCGACCGCGGTACGGCTGTGAGGGAAAGGGGGCTGCGGGGATGGGCGGAGACGCGCCGGCAGCGGCGGTGATCGAACGCTACGGCCGCTGGGAGTGGCGCTGCCCGCAGGACCTCGGCGGCGACAATCCCTGCGATCCCGCCCAGGCGCGGCTGGACGTCTCCCTGGTCGCCCCCTCGGGGCGGCGCTTCGCCCTGCCCGGGTTCTTCGACGGTCAGGCCTTCCGCGCCCGGTTCACGCCCGGCGAGTGCGGGGCCTGGGAGTACCGGGCCGAGGCCGCCACGCCGACCCGCCGGGCGGAGTGGCGCGGGACCTTCGAGGTGGTGCCGAGTACCCGCCGCGGCTTCCTGCGCCTCGGCGCCGACGGCCTGCGCCACGAGACGGGAGAGCCGTTCGTCGCCGTGGGGGAGAACCTCTGCTGGGGGCGCCTCCCCGACTACGAGCGCTGGCTGGGGCGCCTCGCCGCCGCCGGCTGCGGATTCGCCCGCCTCTGGATGGCCCCGTGGGGCTTCGCCCTGGAGTGGACCGACACGCCCCCGGGCGACTACCGCCCCCGGCTGCAGCGCGCCGAGAACCTGGACCGCGTCTTCGACCTCGCGGAGGCCCACGGCATCGCGCTGCAGCTCTGCCTCCTCAACCACGGCCAGTTCAGCACCCGGGTCAACCCGGACTGGGACGCCAACCCCTGGAACGCCGCGCGGCCCGGGGGGTTCCTGCAGCACCCGGCGGAGGTCTTCACGGACCCCCGCGCGCAGGCGTTGCTGCTGCGCCGCCTGCGCTACATCGTGGCCCGCTGGGGCTACGCCCCGCACCTCCTGGCCTGGGAGCTGTGGAACGAGGTCGACCTCACCGACGAGTATTCCAGCCCCGCCGTCGCCGCCTGGCACGGCCGCGTCGCCCGGGCGCTCGCCGCGCTGGACCCCTGCGGCCACCTGATCACCACGAGCTACGCCCGGCCCCAGGGGGACGCCGCCGTCTGGGCGCTCCCGGAGCTCGCCTTCACCCAGGTGCACCGCTACGGCTTCCGCGACGTGCCGGGCCAGATCGCCGCCGACCTCTCGCGCCAGCGCGCCTTCGGCAAGCCCGCCCTCTACGGGGAGCTGGGCCTGGACTCCGGCGGGGCCGACGGCACCCGCGACCCCGCCGGCCGCTACATCCACCAGGGGGCCTGGGCCGCCCTCCTCGGCGGGTCCCTCGGCACCGCCCTGCCCTGGTGGTGGGACAACTACGTCGACCCGCTCGACCTCTACGCGCGGTGGTCGGGGGTCTCCGCCTTCGCCCGCCAGGTCTTTGCCCAGCATCCCCCCACCGCCTTCGCCCCCCTCCCCCTGACCTGCACGGCGCCCGGGGAGGAGCCGGGGGTCCTGGCCCTGCTGCACCCCGGCGGGGCGGCCGCGGCCTGGATCTGGGATGCGGCCGGCGCGGCCCCTGCCGCGGCCCCCGCCGACCGCGCCGTCCTCGGGGCGCGGCTGCACCTCGACGCCCTGCCGCCCGGGCCCTGGCGGGTCTCGTTCTGGGACACGGGCACAGGGCAGAGCTGGGACGCCGGCGGGGCCGCGGGGGGCCCGGGCGAGCGGCTGGCCCTGCCGCCGCTGCGCGGGGATCTGGCCGTGACCCTGCGCCGGTGAGGCAGCCGGCGGGGAGACGGCAGGGGCCCGGGGCGGGATGGGACGCAGTTGAGCGCAGGGAAAACGATCCTCTATGGGCGGGTCGCGCGCGCCGGAGGGGGGCGGGAGGTCGGGCCCTGCCTGGAGGCGGGCGGCTTCGCGGCGTGTGGGCCGCCATCGCGAACGTGCGCCGGACGCGTCTTCGTCGGGGCTGTGGGGAAAGGGTCCGCACGGTGGTCGGGCGAACACCCGGGGCGGACGGGCGTGGCGTGCGCAGGTCCACCCGCGAGCGAGACGATGTCCCCCGATCGCCCGGGGCGGGCGGAGGTGTCGGCCTGTGCTGGACCGCTCGTACGAGAACGCGGTCCGCTGGGCGGCCATCGCCTGGCTCAATGAGCAAACCGAAGCCGGACTGGGGTTCCGTCTCTTCAGGTCGGACGAGCTTCGGCACGGCTTCGGTGTCGATGGGGCTCGCATCCCTCTGGTCGGGCCGCAGCAGGGGATCTGGAAGCCGCGCGGCATGGTCGCCGCGCTTTCCATCCGCACCACCTTCACGCCGCCCGGCCAGACCCCGCCCTACGAGGATGCCCTCGGCGCCGATGGGTGCCTGCGATACAAGTACCGAGGCGAGGACCCGCGGCACTCGGACAACCGCGCCCTGCGCAGCGCCCTCGAGGCAGGCCTGCCGCTCATCTGGTTCTGGGGCGTCGCTGAGGCGGTGTACGAGGCAATCCGGCCCGTGTGGCTGATCGCGGAGGAGGAGCGGCACCACCAGTTCGTTGTGGCGGTCGACGAGGCGCAGCGGTCGATCGACCTCGCCAGCGCGACCACGGAGAGTGGGCGCCGGTACGCGGAGCAACTGACAAGGCAACGCGTCTACCGTCCGCTGTTTCGGGCCCAGGTCATCGCGGCGTACCGACGCTCCTGCGCCGTGTGCCGGCTCGACTATCCGTCGCTGCTCGACGCCGCTTACATCCTTCGGGACGGCCATCCGAGGGGCGACCCCATCGTCCCGAATGGCCTTTCCCTTTGCAAGATTCACCATGCGGCATTCGACCAGAACCTCATCGGCATACGGCCCGACCGCCTCACGGTCGAGGTGCGTCCCGACGTGCGCAGGCACACGGACGGCCCGATGCTCCTGCACGGCCTCCAGGAGATGCATGGCGTGAAGCTGGCCTTACCGTCATCGCGCCAGGCGCGGCCGGACCCTGTCCGCCTCGAGGAGCGGTGGCAGGAGTTCCTGCGCGCCAGCTGACTGCCCCGTCTGGGGCAGCGCCCGCGGCAGGGCGCCGCCCTGTCGGGGGCGCCTCGGGGGGACACAGGTGTCCGCAAGCGTGTGCTCTGGCCGGCAGGGCGTTGGCGCAAGACGCCGCAGGTCAGCTTCTCGCCGGCGGGGTGGCATCCGGCCGCTCCCGGCCTCCCCCGCCGGCGGTCTCAGAAACGCAGCCCCTCCCCCAGGAGCGCCAGCCCCTGGTCCGTCATGGCCAGGTACGCCGGGAACGAGTCCTCCCCGGCGGTGAGCCAGGCGGCCACCGAGACGCCCAGCACCGCCCCGGCCAGGGTGCGCACGGCCACGTCGTCCGTCGGCCGCCCGGTCCGCTCCGCCACGAGCCGGATCGTCGTGTGCAGGCTCCTGACGACCTCGTCCAGCATCACTGCGCGCAGCTCGGGAACCTGGCGCGCCAGAGCCGCCCTCTGCCGCAGCAGCTCCGCCTCTTCCGGCGGGAGGGTGGCGAAGGCGGCGCGAAGCGTCGCCCGCAGGGCCTGGAGCGCGCTCATCCCCGCCGGCTGGGCGCGGAACCCATCCGCGAGAGCCTCATCGAGCTCGTCGCGGAGGAGGATGTCGGCCTTGCTCGGGAAGTAGCGATAGAGCGTGCTCGGCGCCACCTCTGCCGCATCGGCGATCTGCTCCACGGTGGTGGCCTCGTAACCCTGCGTGCCGAAGAGGCGCAGGGCGTGCCGCTGGATCGCGGCGCGCGTCTTCGCCTTCTTGCGCTCGCGCAGGCTGGGTCGTGGCGGGCCTTCCGTCCGTTCGCCGTTCACCGTCTCGCCGCGCGGCTGCACGCGCCCCTGGCCCAGGCCACGGGCGGGGGCCGCGCCCTCCCCCCTCGCCGGACGCCAGGCCAGGCGAGGCCCCTCCTGGCTACTGCCTTCCGGCCCAGATCCCCGGCTTTCAGCACGTGGAGCAGCGTTCCTCCGCGCGCCCCGGAGGACGGCCGCTGCCGTGGGTTCCCGGGCAGGGGCGCGCCCGATTCCGGCCGATGCGCTCACGCGGGCCGCCGCGCCGACGCGGCCGCGGCTCGGGTCCGCAGCGGCAGGAAGGCGAGGGCCAGCACGATCCCGGCCGCGGCGATGCCCGCGGACACGCGGAGGGCGCCGTCCATGCCCGCCACGAACGCGGTCCGCACCGACTGGAGCAGGGATGCCGACCCGAGTTGCTGCGCCACGGCGAGCCCGGCGAAGACGCTCTTCTCCGCCGCCCCAGCGGCCGCCGCCGGCACCGCGGCAAGACGCAGACTCTGCTGGTAGGCGGAGTTGAGCGCGGAGCCCAGGATCGCAGCCCCGAACGGGACGCCGAGCTTCTGGACGGCCTGCAGCAGGGCGGACCCGATGCCGCTCCGCTCCCCCGACAGTTCCACCAGGGCGGCCGAGGCGGCCGTCGCCAGGGCGAGCCCGACCCCGCCCCCCGCGGCGAACGTCCACGCCGCAATGAAGCGGTCGCTGCTGCCGGCCGTCATCATCACACCGGCGGCCATGGCGCCCGTGAGGACCGCGAACCCGACCGCGACGGTGAGCTTCGGCCCGATCCGCTCGGCGATCCGGTCCGCGGGCACCGCGCCGACCAGCATCCCGGCGATCACCGGCAGGAGCCGCAGCCCGGAGCCCTGGGCATTGAGTTGCAGGACGGCCTGGAAGTACTGCGGCAGCGTGAAGAGGACGCCGAACAGGGCCATGATCCCGATCGCCGCGAGGATCACGCCCCAGGTGAAGGGCGCCGAGCGAAAGAGCGCCAGGTCGACCAGGGGCCACGAGGACCGCGAGGCCGGCGGCCATGGGGCTGCCGCCCGCGGCGCCCCAGCCCTTCTCGCCCGCCTGGATCAGGCCGTAGGTCAGCAGGGCGCGGCCGCCGCTGGAGGTCAGCACCCCGGGAACGTCCACGCTGGGCCGCCCTGCCGCACGCGACTCGGGGACAAGCAGGACCACCCCGGCGAAGCCGATCAGGGCGACCGGCACGTTGATGAGAAACACCCAGCCCCACCAGAAGTGGGTGAGCAGCCAGCCAGCCTCCGAGGATCGGGCCGATCGGGAGGGCGACGAAGTTGGCGACCGCCCGCGGCCGCTCCTCCGCGGTGAACAGCACCGTCACGGCGGCCAGCGCCATCACGATCAGCGGCGCGCCGGCGAGCCCCAGGACCAGCCGGGCGGCCGTGAACGCAGCCGGGGAGGGCGCGAAGGCGCACGCGATCGATCCGACGGCGAAGAGGAGCAGCGCCCCCAGCATGACCCGCTTGCGGCCGTACCGGTCGCCCAGCAGCCCGGCCGGCAGCATCGCGGCAGCGAGCACCAGCGCATACCCGGAGGTGAACCACTGCAACTGCGCTTCGGATGCGTGCAGCGCACCCGCGAGCGTCGGCAGCGCCACACTGAGGACGGTCCCATCCAGGGCGACCGCTACCACCGCGAGCGTGATCGCCGCGAGTGCCAACCACCGGCCCGTGCCCCGCGCCTCCACG
>Ga0307374_10009698_pt1 | contig 14138 bp, 9 predicted proteins | sample OX3MG_FD_202532 | JGI IMG/M metagenome (GOLD analysis project Ga0307374, IMG submission 202532) | Soil microbial communities from Risofladan, Vaasa, Finland - OX-3 | ecosystem: Environmental > Terrestrial > Soil > Coastal area > Acid sulfate soil | place: Finland: Risofladan, Vaasa | collected... | reverse complement strand
GACGGGGCGGCCAGGATCCCCACCGTGTAGCTCTGGGTCGCAGTCTGGTTGGCGGCGTCGGTGAGGGTGACGGTGAAGGTGGACGAACCCGAACCGGTGGGTGTCCCGGAGATGACCCCGGTCGCGCCGTCAAGCGTCAGCCCGGCGGGTAGGGAGCCGGTGGTCACCGACCAGGCATAGGGGGTGCTGCCACCGGAGCCGACCAGGGTCTGGCTGTAGGCCGCGCCGACCTCACCGCCGGGGAGGGTGGCGGTAGTGATCGAGGGGCCAACCCCGACCGTCAGCGTGTAGCTCTGGGTGTCCTTCTTGTTATTCGCATCGGTGAGGGTGACGGTGAAGGTCACTGGGCCCGACGCCGTCGGTGTCCCGGAGATGCCGCCGGTCGCGCTGTTCAGCGAAAGCCCGGCGGGGAGCGATCCGGTGGTCACCGCCCAGGTGTAGGGGAGGGTACCGCCGGCGCCGACCAGTGGCTGGCTGTAGGGAGCGCCGACCTCACCGTCGGAGAGGGTGACGGTGGTGATCGAGGGATCAGGGTCAACCGTCAGCGTGTAACTCTGGGTCGCGGTCTGACCGTAGGCATCGGTGAGGGTGATGGTGAAAGTCACCGGGCCCGACGCCGTCGGTGTGCCGGAGATGTCACCGGTGGCGCCATTGAGGGTGAGCCCGGCGGGGAGCGATCCGGTGGTCACCGCCCAGGTGTAGGGGATTTTGCCGCCGGTGCCGGCCAGAGTCTGACTGTAGGCGACGCCGACCTCACCGTCGGGGAGGGAGGGCGTGGTGATCGAGGGATTCGCCAGGATGGTCACCGGCCCTGATGCAGCGGAATTTGGCCCAGTCCCAACCCCGTTGATGGCGGCCACTTTGAACGTATAGATGCTCGCAGGTGTCAGCCCGGTTACCGTCTCCGTGGTGGCGGTGGAATTGAAGGTCTGAGGTGTCTGAGCTACTCCGCCGATATACGGCGTGATGATGTAGCCGGTCACCGGGCTGCCTCCATCGCTACCGGAAGCGGTGAACGAGACGGAGGCTGAACCGTCTCTCGCCGTCGCCGTCGGGGCGGTGGGGGCGGACGGAAGCAGCTCGACATTGAAGCTGTCGGCGGCGGAAACCGGAAGCGCATCGATAGAAGAGACCCTGGCGCTGTCGGTCCCGGCACCCACCGTGGCAGAACCGGTGACGCTGATCGGGACGGTGATCGGCGGATAAGAAGCGCCGGCCGAAACCGTGCTCCCGGTGTACAGGCAACTCACGGTCTGGCCCGCCGAGGCCGAGCAGTCCCAGCTCGTGCCGGTTGGGGTACCGGGGACGACACCCGCCGGGAAGGTATCAGTAACGGTCGGCGGGTTGGCTTCGGCCGCACTGGAGCCGAGCGAGGGAGTCAAGGTGACGTGGGTCGTCGAGGTGCCTTGCTTGAAGACCCCTGAGGCATTGTCGGTGTCCGTCAGCTGCAGGGTTGGAAGAGGTCCATCAAGCGTGGTGGAAGTCAGCGTGTTGACCTCGTGGTATTCGTTGGACCCACCTGTCGATGCCGTCCATCCGAAGGTCAGCTGATATGGCACGCCGGTTGTCGGGCTGAACCATCCGGCCGGAATGCCCTCCGAGTTGGTGTGGAGATTCGGCAATGGCGCGGTGAAAGAGTGGCCGGAGCCACCCACGGGAGTGAAATCGACCAGGAGGCTGTTGGCGGGGACGGACAGACTTGAGGCGGTGGAGACCGCCGCACCGGAAGGATTGATGGCAATTTCGACCGGCACCCGGTCGGAAGCGTTGTGGGTGGTAGCCGACTGGTTGTCGAGGGACCCGGTGCCACCGGGCAAATTGTTGCTCAAGGATGGGAATGTTTCATTGGCTGTCGTTCCCACCAGGCAGTACCCATTGGTTCCGTTGCCCGGACCTCGCACCGTGACATTCTGTGGATAGGTAGTGCCGCCGATATTCCCGACGGCCGGACACGCCGACCCCCCATACCCCGTGTTCAGAAAGTTGCCGTAGACATCGAAACCGATTCCGAGGTATCCGTTGGGTACACCCGACGCTGACTGGTCGGTGGAGTAACCCAGCGAACCGCCGGTGGGTCCGGCGGAGACCGGCGGTTGGGGATTGGCCGGATCGGAGGCGGCCAAGATGAAGGAGATGCCGTCGGCTCCGGTGCCATCGAACTGGTAGGTGTCGAATGTGATGTCCAGCCCTTGACTGGCGGGCAGGCTGAGGGTGTCGAAGACCGAACCGACGGCGTTGCCAGCGTTGGTGGTCAGTCGCAGGGCTCCGGTGTTGTCGGAATCGGTGGTGGGCGAGCAATTGGGGATCGAGGTCGAACCGGAAGCCGGCCCCGCGGTCAGACATGCCTGGTTGGAGCCCGGGGCGGTGGGGAGCATCCATTGACCAATCGGCGTTGAGGTGGTGGCGAACGACGTCGTGTTCAAGGGGGTTGTCGATGCCATGGCCGAACCGGGGATCAGAACCACCCCGACACTGATGGCGATGATCGTCGCGGTGGCGACCGCCAGAAGCTTGCGGGTGGAACCTTTTGGGACTTTCATTCGTTGCACTTCCTTCGGTTGCGGTACGTCGATTGCGTGACCCAGTTCTGTGAAATGCTCCGCCACAGGACGAGCCTCCGTTGTCTCCGACCATCGAAATGTTCAGAGCTACGACTCCTCCTCGAGTATCGGCAGCGGAATTGCCGCCCATGAGGCACTTCCTGTGATTCGGATCGAGTCCCGCGCCCGTTCCTTGCTAATCGCGCTCACAGTGATAACTTTCGCTCGTACGGTGGTCAGTGAGGTGAGCGGCGGAACCACGACGCCAGGCGACTCACGCCCAGGTTCACCCGAGACCTCGGGTCCGACACCGAGAGCACCGAGGCAAAGACGTCTCCGTTTCCAAACTCGGACATCACCAATGCCCTTGCGATTGGCATGGCTCGACGGGCGGGACAAAATCGCAAAACCGATTCGGGCAATCGGGCACTCACCGAGGTCTTCAGCGCCTCGCCGCTCGCCCCCTCAGCTGACGCCGGAGAGCCACGTGAAGTCGCAACGCCTCGTCGAGGGATGCGAGCAACCCCGGGGGGACGACGCCAACCCGTGCCCCTATTCGTTCAACTGCCACCGATCGGACTTGTTCCGCCGGCGCCTTCGAGTCGAGTTCGAGCCCGGTCTCATGCGCCGGCACTAGCACCTGGAACGGGTAGACGCGTTCGACCTTTGAAGTCGCCGGGACGATCGTGACCACCCCTCGCCCGACACGCGGGGCCGTGCGCGCTGGAGGCGGAGACGTTGGCCCGGCCTCGGCCTCAGCCTCGCGCCTTCCTGGCTTCCTCTCGGCGCATCCTGGCTCTCCGAATGACCAGCAGACGGTCGGCCGCTCCCCCCAGGAGCGCGGTAACCACCAGCACCCAGATCAACCGCACCGAGCTGGTGAAGATGAGGAAGTGGATGGGCACCCTTTCGCTGTTGGCGATCACGAAGGCGATCAGGAGCCCGACGATGACCAGGGCGGTGACAATCCGCACGTTGTCACGTGTCTCACGCTTGTGTATCGCCGCACGCAGCGAACCCTTTCTCGGTGATTCCTCGGGCACTCCCTGCACGTTGGTCACACTCGGCTCCCATCGATGGTCGGCCCAATCGACAGTACTTCGGGGCCGTTGACGCGACAAGGACCCCCGCGGGCCGGGGGACGGGAGCGGAGAGGATGCCGGGGACGATCAGGGGAGAGGGGGGGTCAGGAGAAGAGCAGGGTTGCCTGATGGGCGAAGTCGACGATCGGCCCGGGGATGATGCCGAACACCACGGTAAAGGCCACACACAGCCCGATGGCCGCGGCGGTCGCCCGAGGCACGGCCACGACCCGTTCGGCCACCGATGTCTCCGGTGGGAGCTCGGTGAGGATCGTCAAACTGGCGACGGAGTCACCGGGGACCGCTTCGTTGGCCGAAGCGCTGGCCAGGTTGCCCGACCCGACGGCGGGTGTTGTCGCCGGGGTGGCCCCTGAGGAGACTGCGGCGGCGTCCCCGTCGGGCAGATCGCCCACCGCCCCCACCGGCGAGTACATCGTCACCACCACCCGCAGGTAGAAGAAGGCGGCCACCGCCGCAGATCCCATGGCAATAGCGGCCAGGACGTACGAATGGGCGTCGATCGAGGCCGCCACCACCGAGAATTTGGCCAGGAAGCCGGTCGTGAACGGCACGCCGGCCTGAGCCAGCAACAGCACGGCCAGGGCCAGGGCCAGTAGCGGGCTTCGTTTGCTCAGGCCCCGATAGTCGGTGATCTGGTGGCCGTTGTCGCCGTCCCGGGCCATCACCGTGATCACCGCGAAGACGCCGACCACCATGAACGTGTAAGCAAAGAGGTAATAGAGCGAGGCCGACACCCCGCGGACGGTGGCGGCCTGCACCCCGAGGAGGATGAAACCGGCGTGGTTGATGGACGAATAGGCCATCATCCGCTTGATGTCCTTTTGGACCAGTGCGGCAACCGCGCCGATCACCAGGCTCAGAATCGCGATCCCCCAGACGATGGGCTGCCAATCGGATCTCAAGGTGCCGAACGACGACACGAAGACCCGCAGCAGAGCCGCGAACGCCCCGGCTTTGGCGATGGCGGCCATCAACCCGGTCACCGGAGACGGTGAACCCTGGTAGACGTCGGGCGACCACATGTGGAACGGCACCGCGGCGATCTTGAAGCCGAAACCGACCAGCAACAGGGCCAGGCCGGCCAGCAGCACCCCGTTGCTGGCCACCACGTTCTTGGACAGGTAGTCGGCGATCTGCGGCAGGTTGCTGGAGCCGGTGGCCCCGTAGACCAGGGCGATCCCGTAGACGAAGATGGCCGATGAGAAGGCCCCGAGTACGAAGTACTTGAGGGCGGCCTCTCCGGACTCCACCCGCTTGTGGTTGAAGGCGGCCAGCACATAGAGGGCGATCGAGAGGATTTCGAGGCCGAGGAAGATCACGATCAGGTCGTTGGCCGAGCCCATCAGCATGGCCCCGGAGGCGGACAGCATGGCCAGCACATGGAACTCGGGACCGTCCATGCCCTCGCGCTTGAGGTATCCGTCGGCGATGAGGGCGGTGAGGCCGATGGCGACGGCCACCACGATCTGGATGAAGACGCTGAACCCGTCGTAGGCAATGGCTCCGGCGATCGTCACCTGGGCCCCCCGGGTGGTGACGTGATGCCACTGGAACAGGGCCGCCACCAGGGTGGCCACCGCGGTGACCACGGTGATGAGGGTGGCCGAGCTGACCCCCATCACCTGGCGGAACAGCGAGGAGACGGTCACCAGCAGCACCGCGCCCCCCATCATGATGAGGATGGGGAGGATGCTCAGGTAGTCGATGTGCGGCGTCCGGAGCTTGGCGACCGCGGCCGCGGCGAGGAGCAGTGAGGACATCAGCGACCACCCCCGGTCGGATCGTTGGAGCCAGACCCGGAGCTCGGCCCGGCTCCCGTGACGGCCGCTCCGCCGCCGGTGGCCACCGCCGGCTGCTGGGTGTGGGTCACCTGGTTGACATGGGCGATCAGCTGGTTGACCGACGGGGTGATCCGGTCGAGCACCGGCTTCGGGTAGACCCCGAGGAAGACGATCAGGAGGATCAGCGGGGCGATGACCAACCGCTCGCTCCATCCCAGGTCCCGGGTCTGCTTGTCCCGTGCGGTCGGCTCACCGTGGAATGCCTGCTGGTAGGCCCACAACAGGTAGAGCGCAGCAATGATGATGCCCACGGTGGCCGCCACCGCCCACCACCGGTGCACGATGAAGGTGCCGGAAAGAATGAGGAACTCGCCGACGAACCCGTTCAGCCCCGGGACGCCGATCGACGCCAGCATCACCGCGGTGAAGACACCGGCCATCACCGGCGCCGACCATTGCAGGCCCTTGAGCTCGGTGACCTGCCACGACTTCCGCCGCTCGTAGAGCCACCCCACCACCAGGAACAGCGCGGCGATGATCAGGCCGTGATTGACCATCTGGATGACGCCGCCGGTCAGACCTTGCGAGGTGAGGGCGAAGGTACCCAACACGATGAAGCCGAGCTGGGCCAGGGAGGAGAACGCCACCAGGCGCTTCAGGTCCCGTTGGGCGCAGGCCAGCACCGCCCCGTAGAGGATGCCGGCCACCGCCAGGGTCAGCAGCACCGGGGTCAAGGTGCGGGTGGCCTGGGGGAACAGGTTGAGGTCGAAGCGGATGATCCCGTAGGCCCCGAGCTTGGCCAACACCGCGGCCAGCAGGACCGATCCCGCGGTCGGCGCCTCGGCGTAGGCCACCGGTGACCAGGTGTGGAAGGGGAAGATCGGCGCCTTCACCGCGAAGGCGATGGTGAAGGCGATGAACAACAGAACCCCCGCGGTCCCCGACAGGTGGGTGTGCATCAGGGCTGGGAGCTCGAAGGTGAGCACCCCGGTCTGGGACTGGTGGATGAACGCCACCGCCACCATTCCGACCAGCAGGAACGCCGATCCGGCGAAGGTGTAGATGAAGAACTTGATCGCCGCGTACCCCCGACGGGCGTACCCCCAGCCGCCGATGATGAAGTAGGTCGGGACCAGGGTCAGCTCGAAGAAGAGGAAGAACAGGATCAGATCCAGGGAGACGAAGCTCCCGAGGCAGGCGGCCTCCAGGAGCAGGACCCAGGCCACGAACGAACGAGGATCGCGCTTCACCCGGGCCCCGAGCAGGGTCAACGGGAACAGCACTGCGGCCATCATCACCAGGAACAGGGAGATGCCGTCCAGACCCAGCGACCAGTGGATACCCAGGGACTTGGCCCAGATGTGGTCGGAGGTGAACTGGTAGCCCCCGAAGCTGGTCTGGAACCTCACCAACAGGGTGATGGCCAGGGCCAGGGTCACCACCGAGACTGCCAGGCCGATCGCCTCATGCACCCAGGCCGCCACCCGCTGACGGGGGATGAGGGCCACCGCCGCGGCGCCGACGGCCGGGATCAGGATCAGTGCGGTGAGAAAGGGAAACGGGGTGGAGGACATCAACTCCACCACATCCGGCTCAGCATGAACCCGAACAGGACCACCACACCCACCACGATCCAGAGTGCGTAGTTGCGGACATAGCCGGTCTGCACCCGCTTCAGCTGACCGCCGGTCCGGCGGACCAGCGTGGCGGTCCCGTTCACCGCGCCGTCGATGACCTTGTCTTCGATCACGGTGGACGAGAACTCGGCCAGGCGGGTGCCGGGACGGCCGATGACGGCGTCGAAGAGCTCGTTGATGTACCACGAGTGGCGGAGGAAGGCCCACTCCAACTTGGGCCGCTCGGCCCGGGTGATCCACAGGCGCAGGCCGATGAACACCCCGATCACCGCCACCACCCCGTCCAGGGTTCCCAGCTTCCAGAGGGTCGAGGTCGACTCGTGGTCGTTGTAGAGGTTGCCGCCGAAGACCGGGTCCACCCAGTGGGCCAGCGACAGGTGGGGAGTGGCGAAGGCCATCACCCCTCCCACCGCGGCCAGCACCGCCAGTACGACCAGCGGCACGGTCATCACCCACTTCGATTCGTGGGGCTCGGGGACGGGCCCCTCGGCGTGATGGGCATCGGGGAAGTCGGTGGCCGCGTCGATGGGCACCTTGTTCTTCCACCGGTCCTTGCCGAAGAAGGCCAGGCCGGTGAGCCGGCTCATGTAGTAGGCGGTGAGGACGGCGGTAGCGAGACCGACGGCCCACAGCGCGGGGTGCGCGGCCCAGGTGTTCTCCAGGATGTCGCCCTTGGCCCAGAACCCGGACAGCGGCGGCACCCCGGCGATGGCCAACCAGCCGACACCGAAGGTGACGAAGGTGATCGGCATGTACACCCGGAGGTTGCCCATCCGCTTCAGATCCTGCTCGTCGTGCAGCCCGTGGATGACCGAGCCGGCGCCGAGGAACAGCAGCCCCTTGAAGAAGGCGTGGGCAACCATCAGGAAGATGGCCGCCTCGTAGGCCCCGGAGCCGATGGCCAGCACCATGTACCCGAGTTGGGAGATGGTCGAGTAGGCCAGCACCTTCTTGATGTCGTCCTGGGCGCAGGCGATGGTGGCGGCCACGAAGGCGGTGACCGCGCCGATGATGGCCACCGTCCAGGCGGCATCGGGGGAGGCGTGGAGCAGCGGGTTGATCCGGCACAGCAGGTAGACGCCGGCGGTCACCATGGTGGCGGCATGAATGAGGGCGGAGACCGGGGTGGGTCCCTCCATGGCGTCGGCCAGCCAGGGGAACAGCGGGATCTGGGCGGATTTCGCTGCCACCCCGACCAGCAGCAGCAGGCAGATGGCGGTGATGTTGCCGCCCCCGATCTTGCCGATGTTAGCGAAGATGGTCGAGTAGTCGACCGAGCCCACCTTGTCGAAGGTGAGGAAGACCGCGGCGATGAAGCCGGCGTCCCCGATCCGGTTGTAGATGAAGGCCTTCTTGCCAGCAGCCGCGGCCGAGTCGCGGGTGAACCAGAAGGCCACCAGCAGATATGAGCAGGTCCCGACCCCCTCCCATCCGACGTAGGTGACCAACAGGTTGTTGCCCAGTACCAGGATCAGCATCGAGGCCACGAAGAGGTTCATGTAGAGGAAGAATTTCGGGTAGTCGCGGTCGCCCTTCATGTACCCGATGGAGTACAGGTGGATGAGCGCGCTGATCCCGGTCACGAACAGCACCATGGTCATCGACAGTGGATCGACATAGAGCCCGGCATGGACCTGCAGGCCGCCGACCGGGATCCAGGTCCAGAGGTTCTGGTTGAACGACCGGACGCTGCCCTGCACCGACAGGAGATTGAAGAACACCCCCACCGATACGACGAACGAAGCCGCCACGAAGAGGGTCGCCACCACGCCGGCCAGCGGGTCGCCGAGCCGGCGTCCGAACAGCACCTGGACGGCGAATCCGACCAGGGGCAGCAGGATAATGAGGTAGGTCACGTGGAGCACGTTGCCGTCAGCCCTTCATCAGGTGGAAGTCATCGGCGGTGGCGCTGGCCCGGCGCCGGAAGATGGCGACCACGATGCCGAGTCCCACCACGACCTCGGCGGCGGCCACCACCAGCACGAAGAACACCAGCACCTGTCCGCCGATGTCATGGAGCATGTTGGCAAAAGTCACGAAGGTGAGGTTGGCGGCGTTCAGCATCAGCTCCACGCACATGAACATGACCAGCACATTGCGGCGGATGAGGAGGCCGAAGGCACCGATGGCGAACAGCACCCCAGCCAGGGCCAGGTACCACTCACCACTGATGTTCCCGTTGATCGCGGTGGTCGCGGCAGTCATGGCGTCACCTCTTGGTGGGCGTCGGTGTGTTGATGGGCGTCATCGGTCGCTGCGGCTTGGTCGGTCTCCGGGTCGTCGCCTTTCTCGGAGGAACCGCGGTCGGTGACCGAGCCGGTGTCGCCGGCGGTCTCCGAGCCGGTATCGCCGGCGATCTCCGCCTCGGTATCAGGAACCCGGTCGATGTCCGCCATCGGCGGCCGGCGGGCCAGCGCCACCGCCCCGACCACGGCAATGACCAGCAGCGCGGAGGTGATCTCGAACGGGAACAGATACGTGGTGTACACCGACGTCCCCAGCTGGGCCACGTTCGAGGTCGATGAGTCGGTCGAACCCGCCACCGAGGGCGCTCCGATCGTCCATTTCGAGATCTCGCCCAGCAACAGCAGGCCGGTCACCCCCAGGGCGACCAGGGCGACCGCCAGCGGGCGCTGGCCCCGCAACGGCTCGGCGGCGATGTTCTCCTCGCGGTCGACACCCAGGAACATGATCACGAACAGGAACAGCACCACGATGGCGCCGGCGTAGACGATGACCTGCACCGCGGCCAGGAAGTCGTCGCGTTGCAATACGAAGAGCACCGCGATGCCGAACAGGGTCATCACCAGCATCAGCGCCGAGTGCACCGGGTTGCGGGCGACCACCACACCGATCGCCCCCGACAACACGATGGCCGCGGCGACCCCGAAGGTTCCCCAATCGACCGCGGAGGCGTGGCCGGTGGCGGTGGCGGCGGCCAGGAGCACCCCGTGCACGATCACGGCCATCAGTCGGCGCCTTCGTCGGTGGTGGTAGAGGAGGAGTCGGAGGTGGTGGTGGTGGTGGCGTCAATGGCATCGGTGGTTACAGGAGCGGCCGGGGCGATCGCGCCGGCCACCTCGCCACCGGCGGAGGGCATCGGCCTGGCATCGCGTTCGGAGTTCCCGGCGATCAGCGCCGCGGAGTAGTCGGAATCGGACTTGATGCGGTATTTCCTCCCGGCTCCGGGTGCGAATCGCTCGGCCTTCTGGACCATCCGACCGATGGCACCCCGTGGCCCCCGCCGGGCGGGCGGGACATCGATGGGGCGAAGGTGATGCTCCAGGGTGCTCCGCAACTGTCGGGATCCGGTGGTGGCGTCATCGCGGAGGCCGCTCTGGCCACCCTCGGGAGCCCGGACCCCGAAGCCGAGCTCCCCCGACCACTGCACCTGTCCTTCGTATTCGGCGCTGCCCGACGGCGAGGTGGCCCGCATCCATCCCGAGGTGTGGAGCTGATCTTCCTCCCGCCAGTCCTCCCAGGGCAGGTGCTGGGGGTTGCCCTGGTCATCGACCAGCAGTTCGTCTTTCTCATAGATGGCGTCGTTGCGGTTGGTAAAGGAGAACTCCATCAACTTGGTCTCGGTGATCGCCTCGGTGGGACATGCCTCGACGCACATGTCGCAGTGGATGCAGCGCAAGAAGTTGATCTCGTAGATGTAGCCGTACCGCTCACCGGGAGACACCGGATGGTCGGGTGGATTGTCCAGGCCGCGGACGTAGATGCAGTCAGCTGGACAGACACCGGCACAGAGTTCACAGCCGATGCACTTCTCGGTGCCGTCCTCGTACTTGTTGAGGACATGGCGGCCGTGCTGGCGCGGCTGCTTGGGCCGCTTCTCCTCGGGATACTGGCGGGTGACCGGCTGACGTCCGAGGTGCTCGAGCGTCAATTTGAATCCGCCAAGGATGTTCTGCCGTTGCTTGGGGGGCTCGGGTATGGGCATCAGGCACCTTCTCCCTCAGGTGACGAGGACGCCGGTCCGGCCGATGCGGCCGATGCGGCCGATGCGGCCGACGGCGGCCCCACCTCCACCTCGGGCCGGTTCCACAGCCGGGCACCGACCGGGGGAAGGATCCCGTGGCTCTCTTCGCGCCCCATACCGATGGAGAAGGCCCGGGTGATGAGCACACTGGCGACGACCACCGCGGCGGTCATCGCCAATCCCCACCACCCGTCGATGACGAAGCCGGCCACGATCAGCAGCCAACCGAGAGACAACGGGATCAACCGCTTCCAGCCGAGGTCCATCAGCTGGTCGTACCGGAGCCGCGGGAGCGCGGCCCGCAGCCAGACGAAGACGAACAGGAACACGATGGTCTTGCCCAGGAACCAGAGGATCGGCCACAGCCACTGGGTATGGGGGATGTGGGGGATGGGCCCGTCGGGGCCGCCGAAGAACAGGGTGACGGTGATGGCCGACATGGTGATGGTGTTCATGAACTCGGACAGGAAGAACAGGGCGAACCGGATCGACGAGTATTCGGTGACGAACCCGCCCACCAGCTCGGAGTCGGCCTCCACCAGGTCGAACGGCGGTCGGTTGGTCTCGGCGATGATGGCGATGAAGAAGATGATGAAGGGGATGATCCCGAGTCGGATGGCATTCCACTGCCAGAGATGGAGGGCCTGGGCGTTGACGATGGCCCGGGTGGTGAGCGACCCGCTGATCAGCACCACCATCACCACCGTCATCCCCAGGGCTGCCTCGTAGGAGATCATCTGGGCCGAGGCGCGTACCGAGCCGAGCAGCGGGTACTTCGACCCCGACGACCATCCGGCCAGCATCACGCCGTAGACGCCGATCGACGACATGGCCAACAGGAAGAGGATGCCCATCGGCGGGTCGGCCAGCTGCAACTCGAACGTGTGGCGGGCGATGGTCACCTCGCCACCGATGGGGACAATGGCGAAGGCCAGGAACGCCGGCACGATGGCCAGGTACGGCGCCAGCTTGAACACGGCCCGGTCGGCCCGTTCGGGGAGCAGATCCTCCTTGAAGAACAGCTTGATCCCGTCGGCCAGGGTCTGCAACACACCGAAGGGTCCGGCCCGGTTAGGGCCGATCCGGCTCTGCATGTCCGAGATGACCTTCCGCTCGAACCAGATCATCAGCATGACCGCCACCATCAGGGCGGCGAACACCACCAACACCTTGATGATGACGATCAAGAAGACGACCCAGTCGACTCCCCCGTTGTACAGCGGGTCGTTCGTGCCCAGCAGTGACGGGATGGCGGTGAGCAGGCGGCTCATGGGGTCTCCAGCCGCAATTCGACCACCGGCGAGGTGGCATCGATGAGATCGGCCACCGTCCCTTCGGCCAGCGGGACGTTGAAGTCGGTGGCGACCACTCTGCGGGGCAGTGAAGGGTCGGGGACCGCCGCCAACACCATCGACGTCGTTGCCGTCCGCACCTTGACGTTCCCGCCGGCACCCACCCCCAGGTCGTCGAGATCGTGGGGGTTGACCCGGAGGGGAGACTCGGGAACCAACCCGGCCAGCACCGGGACCGCGTCGACGCCTGCCCCCCGGTCATAGAGACGGCGGGAGGCGATCAACCGCATCGAGTAACTGTCGGTGTTCACCACCCGGGGAACGTTGATCTCGAAGGGCCCGGCCAGGATCGGGGGCGGTGGGGTCACGTCGGCGTGGGTATCGGCGCCGGGCCGGGTGGAGCCCGAGCCGGATGTCGTCCCGGTCGTCCCGTTGGCCGCGATCCCGGCGGTCCGGGCTTCGGCCAACCCGGCCCGGGGGGGTGCCCCCTGTTGTTCGACCGACTCCACCCCGGGAAAAGCGATCGGATCGAGGAGCGGGGAAGCGGGGCGGCGGCTGAACGCCACCGGCGTGACAGTGAGCGGTGCCACCACTCCATCGGTGGCTCCGGGTGCGTCGAGGATCGATTTGGCGATCCCCCGGTAGGCGGGGGCCAGCCGCTCGATCTCGTTCCAGACCTCGGTCACCGAGTCGAGATGAAGGTCGGCGTCCAAGTGGACGGCCAGTTCGGCGGCGATCATCCAGTCGGGCCATGACTGCCCGGGCTGCACCAACTTCTGTCCGAGCCGGCTGATCCGACCCTCGATGTTGGTGGTGGTCCCCGGCCGTTCGTGAGCCTCGGCGGCCGGCAGCACCACATCGGCATGCGCACAGAGCGGGCCGGGCGACGTCGCCACCGACACCACGAAGTCGGCACCGGCGAGCCCACGTCGGGCCAGCCCGGCATCGGGGAAGTCAGTGAGGGGGTCGGCGCCCAGGATGACCAGCGCCCGGACCCGGGAGCGGTCGTCGGTGCCCGTGGCCGGGTCGCTCCCACCGGCTTCGCCGGCCGCGGAACGCAAGATCTCGGTGGTCCCCAGACCGCGGGCGTCGGGCACCTTTCCCCACGCCTCGCTGAACCACTGGCGCCCGGGCTCGAGACCGACCCGACCGGGCAACAATCCCGGCGCCATTCCCATGTCCAGTGCGCCCATCACATTGCCGCGGCGGAGGGCGGGAAGGAAGGTGGCATCAGGGAGCGCCCGGGCCAGGACCTGCACCGCATCGGCGACCAGGGCGCCGTCCTCGGCCAACGACGGCCTTCCCACCACGATCACCACCTTGCCGGCTCCGGCCAGTCGTCGGGCCTCGGTCAGGTCGGCCGGGTCCGCGCCGGGGGGCACCGCGGCACCAGGATCGACCACCGCCTTGGCCAACTCCGCGGCGGCTCCCGGAAGGTAGCGCAGCGACACTGCCGCGTGCCGGGTCAATGAGGTGGCTTGGGGGGAGAGCTCCACCAGCTCGAGATCACCGTCCGCGATCTCCGAACGGAGCCGGAGGAACAGGACCGGCAGCTCCTCGCGGAGGTCCCCCGACAGCACGATCACGGTGTCCGCCCCCGCGGCTTCATCGATGGTGGCCCGGGGAAGGCCGAGCACCACCTCGGCCGGCAGCCCGTCGCCAAGTTGGGCGTCGACCGAGTCGGTGCCCAGGACCCCCTTGGCCAGCTTGGCCCAGGTGTAGGCGCCTTCATTGGTCAGCCGTGCTCCGCCGATCACCGCCACGCCGCCGGGGCCGCCGTTGTTCTTGACCGCGTCCCGC
>Ga0307374_10009697_pt1 | contig 14139 bp, 13 predicted proteins | sample OX3MG_FD_202532 | JGI IMG/M metagenome (GOLD analysis project Ga0307374, IMG submission 202532) | Soil microbial communities from Risofladan, Vaasa, Finland - OX-3 | ecosystem: Environmental > Terrestrial > Soil > Coastal area > Acid sulfate soil | place: Finland: Risofladan, Vaasa | collected... | reverse complement strand
ACACGTGTGGAACTACGATTTTGAAGGCACCGGGAACCTGGTCGAGGTTTACATCGGAAGGCTGCGGCGCAAGCTTCAGGAGGCGGGCGAGTCCGACCCCTTCGTCACCGTGCGGGGCTCTGGGTATCGCTTTCAAGCGGGCCGTAATTGAGGCTCTGGGGCGTCAGCACTCGCGGCCGGTTAACGCTCCTCGCGCTCACCGTCCTAGTATTGGCCGCCGCCATCGCCGACGTCGCCATCTACGTCTCCTTCTCCGTCGTCGCCACCTCGGGCGCAGATTCGAGCCTGACCGGCCAGGCCGCCGCGCTGGGCTCGGGCCTGGAGGAGAGCCGGCATCAGGTCACCTTCGCGGGCGGCGAGGTGCCCAATGAGACCAGCGGCGGAGTCGCGGTCGACGTCGCCGTGGTGAGTGGGCAGGGCATCATATACCGCTCGCCGCAGGAGACGCTCTCGGGCTCCCTGCTGCACTCCATCGCCGCCCAGGTCCGATCCGGACGGCCCGGTTTCTGGAGTGTCGAGGGACCCGCCCGAGTCCCCTGGCGCGTGTACGCCGAGCCCCTGCCCGGGGGCCAGGGCTCCGGTGACGTGCTCGTCGTGAGTCGCTCCGTGGCCGAGCTGGCCTCGACCCTGCACGGCCTGATCCTGGTCCTGGTTGCGGCGTCGATCGCGGCCGCAGGCCTGGGCGCATGGCTCGTGCACTGGGTGGTGGGCCGGATCCTAAGCCCGGTCCACATCATCGCCCAGACCGCCCGTGAGCTCAGCGAGCGCGATCTCCATCGCCGGGTGGAGGCCGCGGCCGGCAGTGACGAGCTGGGCGAGTTGGTGGCCACCTTTAACGGCATGCTGGGACGCCTAGAGGGCGGCTTTAACAGTCTTCAGCGCTTTACCGCCGACGCCTCGCACGAACTCCGTCACCCCCTGGCCATTATCCGCAGCGAGGTCGAGGTGGCCCTCAGATCACCGCGCGTAGGGACCGAGTACCGCCGTGTCCTGGAGGCAGTCCGACAGGAGGTCGAGCACCTGGGCCGGATCACCGACCAGCTCCTGCTCCTGGCCCGGACCGACGCCGGAGTCTTGGTCCCGGCGCGCGAGTCGGTCGACGTCTCCGACCTGCTCCACGAGACCTGGGCGCGGTGGAGCATCAGAGCCCAAATGGTGAGGGTGGAAATCCTGCTCAGCGCTCCCGCCTCAGGTTCGCTTGAGGCTGATCCGGGCCTGCTTCGGCGCATACTGGACAATCTCCTCGACAACGCCGTCAGGCACTCACCCCTCGGAGGCCAGGTGCGGCTCAGCGCCGCCCCGGGGCCACAGCTCTGGACCGTCGAGGTCGGCGACTCGGGCCCCGGGGTCGACTCCAACTTCGCCGAGCACCTGTTCACCCGCTTTGGCCGCCCCGACGGCGCCCGCACGCCCGCGGCCGGCGGCGCGGGTCTTGGCCTGGCGCTGAGCCGCGCCCTGGCGCGCGCCCACGGGGGAGAGCTGGAGTTGGTCGGCTCGCCCCCGGGCGCGGTCTTCAGGCTCTCGCTGCCCGCAGGCTCCAGGGTCTCCCTCAGCTCAGCGCCCAGCCCTCCAGGCGCCGCTCCAGCGCAGCCCGAAGTTCGGGCCAGGTGGCGAAAGTGGGATCGATGGCGGCAAGGGCCTCGGCCTCCTCTCGCGCCTCGCTCAAAAGCTGGGGATTGAGCAGCGCGTCCATGGCCAGGTCGGGGGCGCCGTGCTGGCGCACGCCCATCAGCTCGCCGCTGCCCCGCAGCGTGAGATCGCGCCGGGCGAGCTCGAATCCGTCGTGGATGCTGGCCATGAGCTGGAGCCGCTCCAGGGCCGCCTCTGACGCATCGTCGGCCAGGAGCAGGCAGTGTGAGGCCCGGCTGCCGCGTCCCACCCGGCCCCGAAACTGGTGCAGCTGGGCCAACCCGAAGCGGTCGGCGCCCTCGATCAGCATCACGGTCGCGTTGGGGACGTCGACCCCGACCTCGATGACGGGGGTGGCGACCAGGACGTCGCCACCGCCGGCTCCGAACTCTTCCATCACCACGTCTTTGTCGCGCATCCGCCCATGCACCATGAGCACCTTCAGGTCGGGAAAGACACGGTCGCGCAGGCGCTCGAATTCGGCGCTGGCCGCGCGCACCTGCAGGCTCTCCGACTCCTCCACGATGGGGCAGATGACGAAGGCCTGGTGACCCGAGGCCACCTCGCTCCGGATCAGCGCGTACGCCTCCTCCCGGCCCCCAGCGGCGATCACCCGGGTGGAGACCGGAACCCGCCCCGGGGGCAGTTCGTCGATCGTGGACAGGTTCATCTCGCCGTACAGGGCCAGGGCGAGGGTGCGCGGAATCGGAGTCGCGGTCATGGCCAGGAAGTGGGGCTGGGAGGAGGGGCTCTTGGCGCGCAGCAATTCGCGCTGCCGGGTTCCGAAGCGATGCTGCTCATCCACCACCACCAGGCCCAGCGCGGCCATCTCCACCGCATCCTCGATCAGGGCCTGGGTGCCGACCAGGAGCGCGAGCTGACCGGCGGCAGCCGCCCCCAGCACCGCCCGGCGCTGGGCCGCACTCTGGCGGCCAACCAAGAGCTCGACTCGCAGGCCGGGGAAGGCTCCCTCCAGGTAGGCCCGGAACCGCTGCAGGTGCTGGCGGGCGAGGATGTCGGTCGGTGCCATCACCACCGACTGCAGCCCGGCGGAGTGGGCCATGGCGATGGCGGCGGCGGCGACCGCCGTCTTGCCCGACCCCACATCGCCGTTCAGGAGCCGGTTCATGGGCTGGCTGCGCTCCAGATCCTGGAAGACCTCCCAGATCGCCCGGCGCTGGGCCCGGGTGAGCTCGAAGCCGAGCTCAGCCTTGAAGCGCTCGATCACCTCCTGCCGATACGCGATCGGACTGGCGGGCTCACCCTGGAGGCGGCTGCGGGTCAGGATGAAGGCCGCCTGCAGCCCGAAGAGCTCGGCGAACGCCATCCGGCGTCGGGCCCGGTGCCACTGGTCGTTATCTGAGGGCCGGTGCAACCAGCGCAGCGCGTCTGCCACCGGGACCAGATCCTGGCGCCGGCGCACAACGTCTGGGACCTCGTCCTGAACCTGCTGAGCCAGATCCAGGACCAAACCCACCAGGTTCTCCACGCGATCCCGCGTCAGGCCCTGGGTCAGGTGATAACGAGGCTTGATTCCGCCTACGCGCCCAGCCCCCTCGGAGGCGAAGCGCGGATTGACCATCTCGGCGCCAAAGGCCGAGCGCTTGATCTTCCCCGCGACCGTGACCCGGGTCCCGATTTCGAGGCGCTTGGCCACGTAGTCCTGGTTGAACCAGACCAGGCGCAGGCGGTGACCGCCGTCGATCAGTTCCGCCTCAACCCGGCGCCGGCCCCGGGGAGAGCGTGGGTGACCCAGGGTCCGAACGCCAGCGAGCTCGCCGGTAACCACGCCCAGGGCTCCGTCCGTGAGTGCCGCCACGGACTGCGGCGCCCCATAGTCGTCCACGTCGTAGGGGAGGAAGAAGATCAGATCGCGCACCGTCGCCAGCCCCAGACGTTCCAGACGCCGGAGTTCAGCCGGTCCCACCTTGGGCAGATCCGACAGCGAACTGTCAAGCCCGAGTGTCGCGCTCACCGCCCCCAAGCATCGGGCATGCGAGCAAGCCTGGCCAGCAACCAGTCGCAGGCCTTAAGACTTGATGTAGGCGAGGCCCAGGGCTCCGGGACCGGTGTGAGTGGCAAGGACGGTGCCCAGGGCTGCGACCTGGACTTCGAGCGCAGGCAGCACCGACTCGATCCGGCGGCCCAGCTCTTCGGCCTCGGCCTGCGCGTTGCCGTGCATGACGGCCACCTGCTCGAGCGGCGCGGCCTCCAGCAGCAGGCTCAGGATCCGCTCCGTGCCCCGGCTCCGAGTCCGGACGCGATCGAGCGGGCTGATCACACCATCAGAGACTCCGAGGATGGGTTTGAGGTCCAAAACCGTGCCCAAAAAGGCCTGAGCCCGGCCCACCCTACCCCCCATCTCGATGTAGCGCAGGGTGTCGAGGAGGGCGATTATGCCGAGTTTGGGCAGGCGCTCACCGACCAGGGCCAGGGCCTGATCGAGGGAGGGCGCTTCGGCCGCCAGGCGGCAGAGAAACCCGACGCACATGGTGACCGAACGCGTGTCGACAACCTCTACCCGAAGGCCCGGCACCGATTCCGCGCCCAGACGTGCCGCCTCTACCGTCCCTGACAGCTGGGCCCCGATGTGAATCGATATCACCCCATCGCAATCCCGACCCAGACGCTCGTAGACGGCGGCGAAGTCACCCGGGGAGGGAGCCGATGTGGTGGGCAGACGCCGGGCCTTGGACAGACGGGCGAAGAATTCAGCCTCATCGAGGTCGACGCGGTCGCGGAAGCTCTCCTCCCCGAACAGAACCCGCAGGGGCACCACCTCGATGCCGTAGCGCTGGCCCCAGGAGGGGGGCAGATCGGCGGTGGAGTCCGTCACCACCCGGAAGGATCCGGCCAAAGTCCTACTCGACCGAGAGGATGAAGGGATACAGCTCCTGGCCCCCGGGCTGCACCTCGACGTCTACGCGCTCGAATCCACCCTTGACCGCAGCAACCACGCTCTGGGTGTCGGCCTCGCTGGCGTCCTTGCCTGGGTAGACGGTGACCAGCTCGTACCTGTCCGCCCCCAACTGGGTCAGGGCCGAGGTCACGACCTGGGCGTAGTCCTCACCCTTCTGCGCCAGCTCGTCATTGATGAGAGCGATGGGCTGACCGGCGCGCACGCTGAGCCCGTTGGAAGAGCTGTCGCGGACGGCGTGCGTCACCTCGATGGTCTGGATGTGGGCGCGCGCTCTCTCCATCGCGTCCAGGTTGTCCTCCAGGCTGCGCTCGGAACTGAACGCCACCACCGCCGCCACGCCCTCGGGCATGGTCTTGGTCGGCAGCACGCAGACCCGCTTGGGGGTCAACTCGCCCACCTGGTTGGCGGCCAGGACCACGTTCTTGTTGTTGGGGAGCAGGATGACGCTCTCGTAGCCGACCGCCTCCACCGCGCGGACCATGTCCTTGGTGCTCGGATTCATGGTCTGACCGCCCTCGACGATGGCGTCCACGCCCAAACTGAGCAATATCCCGGCCAGGCCCGGCCCCGAGGCCACCGCCACGATACCCAGGGCATTGGCACGAACCGGGCGCGGGCCCGACCCCGAGGTGTCGCGGATGCGCTGGTGCTGACTCGACATGTCGCCCACGTTGAGGTTGACGAGACGGCCGTAGTTGGAGGCGAAGGCGATGACCCGAGTCGGATCGTTGCTGTGCACGTGGACCTTCAGCAACTCTGGATCTCCCACCACCAGTGCGGAGTCACCCAGGCCCTCGATGCCCTGCCGAACCCGCTCCAGATCCAGCCCCTCGCCCTCGATCAAGAACTCCGTGCAGTATCCCCAGCCCTCCTCCGGGAGATCGATCGAGGTCTGCGCGGCCACGATTCGAGGCGGCGCGCTGAGGGTCGGGGGCGTGGCCAAATCCAGGTCCTCGACCGACTTCAGCATGCCCTCGAGCATGATCTGCAGGCCATAGCCGCCGGCGTCCACCACCCCGGCCTCGCGCAACACCGAGAGCTGCGAGGGAGTCTGCTCGACCGCCCGGGCGGCGGCCGCGGCGGCCGCGCGGATGACGCTGGAGGCGCTCGCGCCCTCCTCTTCCGAGGCTTCCACCGCCGCCCGACCAACCTCACGGGCAACGGTCAGGATGGTGCCCTCGGTGGGATTGCGCACCGCTCGATAGGCGGCGTTAGCCGCCTCCTCGAAGGCCCGGCCCAGCTCCTTTGGAGTGAGCTCGAGCTGACCCTGGACCGCGTTTCCAAAGCCCCTGAAAATCTGGGACAGGATCACCCCCGAGTTGCCCCTGGAGCCCATCAGGCTTCCATGCGCGGCGATCTTGGCGATCTTGTGCACCTCGGTCGCGGACGACTCGCGGATGTCCTCGACGGCGGCTTCCAGGGTCAACAGCATGTTGGTGCCGGTGTCTCCGTCGGGCACCGGGAACACGTTGAGCCGGTTCACCTCTTCTTGGTGGGCGGCGAGCCAGGTGACGCTGCCCAGAAGGGCGCGCTTTAAAAGCTGTCCATCCACGCCCGATCCGGCGCTAGCCGGTGTCGACCTACTGCGCGCGGCTATCGTCGTGGACCCCCTGAACGAACACGTTGACCGCGGAGACGTCGATGCCCGTCGCCTGGCGCACCGCGAACCCGACCGTGTCCTGCAGGTTGCGTGCCACGACCGTGATCCGTACTCCGTACTCGATCACCACGTAGAGGTCGATCTCGAGCCGTCCCTCCGCCTCCCGCAACTCGACCCCGCGATGCGCGCTGGGACCGCGGAACCTGATCGCCACCCCCTCGCGCAGGTTGCGAGCGGCCATGCCCATCACGCCGTAGCACTCCAGAGCCGCGTGGCCCGCGATCAGGCGGACCACGGCCGGGAAGAGTTCGACGCTTCCCCGTGGACGCGGGGAGCGCAGCACCCCAAGGGCGGAGGGGCTGCCCTGGGCAGCCGTCCTGGACATGGCAGGCCAATGGTACAAACGCGGCGGCCAGCGCAACCGCGCAGTCAAATTCTCAGGCGCTGGATCCGCGCCAATTGGTACAATTCCGCCTCGCGCGCCGCCTGGCGGCGGTCCGCGACATAAACCATGGCCAGAAAATGCGAGATTTGCGGTAAAGGCCCGCAGTACGGGCACAACGTGAGCCACTCCAAAGTGCGCACGAATCGTCGCTTCCTGCCCAACCTGCAGGCCGCGATTGTGCTCATCAAAGGCAGGTCGGTGCGGGCCAAGGTCTGCACCCGCTGTCTGCGCTCCAGCTCCAGCTCGCTCTGAACCTGATCGCCGCGGGGGCCCTCGCCTTCGTGGTCTGCCTCCTGATCCAGTTCAGCGTCTACCAGCGCCTGCTGGCTCCCGGACTTCGCCAGCCTGACCCTGAGCGGCGTCGCGCCGCCCTCCTGCGCTGGTTCACGTTCGCCGTGCTCTGGCAGCTCTTGGTGCTGGTCCTCATCGCCGCCTACGGACTGGCGTTCTATCGCCATCACCCCCCGGGGCTGAGCTGGGTGGCGCCACCGGTCGGGGCCGTGATCGGCACCGCCGCTCCGCTGCAGATCGCCGCCCTGCGCATCGCGCGCTCGTTGCGCAGCTGACCCCGACCCTTCCCCACTCCCCCTGACGCCACGGGGGCCAGGGACGCATACGCTATCCGGCGGTGGGAATCGAAGCTGATCTGGTCGTCCACAACGTCGGCCAGCTGGTCACCGGGGAGCCCGCCCAGGGGATGGGACCGCTGGGCGTCCTGGAGCACGCCGCCGTGGCCTCGTTGCAGGGCCAGGTGGTCTGGGTCGGCCCCAGCGCGCGCTGGCCCTGGCGGGTCGAGCTGCGGGCCGAAGCGAGGGTGGTCGACGCCGGCGGCGCCTGCGCCCTGCCGGGCTTCGTCGACGCCCACGCCGCGCTGATCTGGGAGGGCTCCCGCGCCGAGGAGCACGCGGCCCGGATCAGCGGCCGGCCGTATTCGGGTGGAGGCCTGATGCGATCGGTCCGCGACACCCGGATTGCGGACGAAGAGGACCTCGTTGCATCCGGTCAGAGGCGACTCAACAGCTTCCTACGTCACGGCATCACCTCGGCCGAGCTGCGCAGCGGCTACGGGCTCTCGCTGGCCGCCGAGGAGAAATTGATCCGCGTCGCCGAGCGTCTCGCCGCGAGCTCCACGCAGCGCCTGGTTATCACCTTCTACGGCGGCCACGTCCCCCCCGAAGACTGTCCGCGGGAGGAGTACTTGAACCAGGTCCGCTCCGAGATGCTGCCCCGATTCAAGGGCCGCGCCGACTTCTGCCAGGTCTGGTGCGATCCTGGCGCCTTCGACCCAGGGGAATGCCGCAGTATCCTGGCGGCGGCTCATACGGAGGGCTTTCAGCTCAAGGTCTCCGCCGCGCAACTGGCCCCGGGCGAGGGTCCCCAGGTGGCGGTGGAGATGGGGGCCGCCTCGGTCGCGCACCTCAACTATCTGCGCGATACCGATGCCCGCACGCTGGCTGAGTCGAGCACCGTCTGCGTCATCTGCCCGGCATCGACCACCAACCTCAAGATGGCGTCCGAGGGGGCGGCGCGAGCGCTCGCCGCGGCGGGCTGCGAGCTGGCCCTGGCCACCGACTACAACCCCACCACCTCCTGCTCGGAGAACATGTGCCTGATCATCGGGCTGGCCTGCCAGGAGCTCGGTCTGAGCGTGGAGGAGGCCCTGCGCGCCGCGACTCTGGGCGGGGCGCGCGCGCTGCGACTGCAGCGCTGGTGCGGGTCCATCCGCCAGGGCAAGCGTTGCGACCTGCTCCTCCTGGACGCCGAGTCATACCTTGAGATCCCCTACCGGCTGGGGGTCAACCTGGTCCAGACCGCGATCTGCAACGGCGTGCTGCCCGATGAGCGCTGAAGCGTGGGAGGCGGTTCCCAACTTCTCTACCGCGCGGCCCGAGCGGGTGGCCGAGCTCGCCCGGCGGGCTGGAACCGCACTCCTCGACGTGCACGCCGACCAGGGTCACGGGAGATCGGTCGTGACCCTGGCCTCGACTTCCCTGAACAAACTCTGTGAGCGCCTGTTCGCCCTCATCGAGTACGCCGTGGAGTACCTCGACCTAAGCGCCGAGGGTGGGGTGCATCCCCGCGTCGGGGTGGCCGACGTGGTGCCCCTGGTCGCGCTGAAGGGGGATCCGGCGGCGGGAGTCGAGGCCGCCCACGGGCTCGGCCACCGGCTCAACCAGGAGCTCGGTCTGCCGATTTATTTCTATGCCCTGGCCAGCCCCGGGGCGAGCCCGACCAGCCTGGCCGATGTGCGCCACGGGCGCGTTCCGCCCGATCTCCCCGGGCGCGGAGCGCCCCCCGGTGCCGGGGCCAGCTGCCTGGGCGTACGCCCCCCGCTGGTCGCCTACAACGTGAGCTCGCCCGCCCTCGACCCCGCCCTGGCTCGGGCTGCGGTGCTGTCCCTGCGCCGGCTGCCGGGAGTTCAGGCGCTGGCCCTGGGGGACCAAGTCTCCATGAATCTGACCCGTCCCGATCTGGTCGGGATGGGCCTGGCTCGCAGCACCGTCAACTCGATCGTTCCGGGGCCCCTGATCGAGGAGCTGGTGGGTCTCTGCCCGGCCTCCGCCGCCGTCTCCCCCGCCGCTGACGGGGCTCTGCTGGAGTCGCGGCTGGCCGCACACGCCGGACGCAATCTGGCTCCCACTCTCGGCGCCGCCAATCCCGATCTGGCGGGCGCCCTGGAAGAGTGGGCAATCACACTCGAGCGGACCGGGGCCAGCCCCCTGGCAATGATCGAGGCCGCCGAGCGAGTGGCGTGGCTCACCTCCAGGGCGCTCGATCTCGGATCCGGCGGATGCAACTGGATGGGAGGCTTGGAATTCGCGCTCAGTGGACTTTTGGACGCGGTTCAAAAGTTCGGCGATCCTACCCTGGGCCCGCGCCTGGCGCGTCTTAGGGGGGCCGGTTGACGCGCGCCACCCCGGTTCTGGGGCGGCCTCGGATCTACACTGCAGAGATGCCGCGCGAGCTCGAGATCGAACGCTTCATGGACTCCCCGGGGGATCTTTTGAAGTCGGTCGTCGAGGGCGGCGAGCCGGTCTTCCTCACCCGCTCGGGATACGCCGTCGCCGTCCTCGCCCAGGCCGATTCGGCGGTCTCCGAGCTGCCTCGCTGGGAGAGCTGGTTGCAGCAGCTGCGGGGTTCCTTCGTGGCCGGCTCGGCCGCGCCGGAGGGTGCCCCCCCGGCCCGCCGCAGCGTGGAGAAGAGCGAGCTCGGCTTCGATCCCGGCTCGGGTCAGGTGGGAACCGAAGCCGGGCGCGCACTCCTGATCCAGGAGCTGTCGGGACTTGGGGTGCCGGTCGGTGACCCCGCTCTTCTGGACCGCATCTACAGCGCCGTCCTGTCCCTGTGCGAGGACAAGGAGAAGATCTACGCCACCGATCTGCGCGTGGTGGCTCAGGAGATCGTGGCCGAGGCGCCGCAGCACCTGCGCCTGCTCGCCCTGACGGTCACCGCCAGCACCGGTCTGCCCGCGACGGCCGAGGTCACCGTGGATTCCGAACGCGGTCCGGCCATGTGCCGAGAGCAGGGTGACGGGCCGCTGGACGCGGCCATCAAAGCGGTCCAGCGGCTGAGCGGGATCGATGCCGAGGTTGAGAACTTCTCCATCATCTCGGCCACCCAGGGGCGTGACGCCATCGCTGAAGCCGTGATCGAGCTCCGCCTGGGGAATCGTCTGGTGATGGGCTCGGGGGCCTCGCCCAACGCGGTCGAGGCCGGCGTCCACGCCTACCTCAACGCACTTAACTTCCTACTCCAGACGGGCCCGGCCGGCGCGTAGGGCCGGTATCCGCAGCAGGATCAGTCGGCGTCGCCTTCGGTCGCGGCCTCGGGACCATCTTGCAGGTCTCGCACCAGGAGCGCCATCTCGACGGCCGTCCGCGCCGCCTCCGCGCCCTTGTTGTTGCGCGGACCGCTCCGCGCCAGCGCCTGCTCGCGATCAAAGGTGGCGAGAACCCCGAAGGCACAGGGAATGCCGGTGTCCAGATTCACGTGCATCAGACCCTCGGCACACTGGGTGGCGACGTGCTGGAAGTGCGCCGTCTCGCCATTGATCACGCAGCCCAGAGCGACCACGGCGTCGACCTGACCGGACTCGGCCAGGACCAGGGCGGTGAGCGGGATCTCGAACGCGCCCGGGACCCAGATCACGGGCGGGTCTTCCACTCCCCGCGCGCTGAGCCACTGTAGAGCTCCGCGCAGAAGACGCCGGGAAATGTCCGGGTTGTAGCGCGCCACGACGATGCTGACGCGCAGCCCCGAGGCGTCCAGTTCAGAGTCTTCCAGGTCCTCGCCGCCGTATTCACCCATGCCGGCCCCGAGCCTACCCCAAGCCGGGGACCGCCCGCGCGCACCGGCTCAGAGCAGGTGGCCCATGCGATCCCGCTTGGTGCGCAGATAGCGCTCGTTGAACGGATTGGGCTCGATCTGAAGCGGTACCTGTTCAACCACCTCGATCCCGTATCCCTCGATGCCGATGAGCTTGCGGGGATTGTTGGTCAACAGGCGCATTCGGCGCACCCCGAGATCAAACAGGATCTGGTTGCCGATGCCGTAGTCGCGGGAGTCCGCGGGCTGGTCCAGGGCCAGGTTGGCGTCGACGGTGTCCAGGCCCTCGTCCTGCAGGTTGTAGGCGCGCAGCTTGTCGACCAGGCCGATGCCGCGACCCTCGTGGTTGCCGAAGTAGACCACAACTCCCGCGCCGGCCTCGTCGATGCGCCGCAGCGCCGCCTCCAGCTGGGGACGACAGTCGCAGCGCTGGCTGCCGAAGACGTCTCCGGTCAGGCAGCGCGAGTGGGCACGAACCAGGACCGGCTGCTCTGGGTCGATCTCACCCAGGACCATGGCCAGGTGAACCTCGCCCGAGATCGCGTCCTCGTAAGCGTGGGCGCGCCAGATCTTGCCTGCGATCGGGACCCGGCTCACGACCTTGAGCTCGATCAGGCGCTCGGTGCGACGCCGGTACTGGATCAGGTCTTTGATGGCGATGATCTTGATCCCATGCCGGGACCTGAACTCCTCCAGATCAGCCATCCTGGCCATGGTCCCGTCACTCTTCATGATCTCGCAGATGACGCCGGCGGGGTAGAGTCCGGCCAGGCGGGCGAGGTCGACCGCGGCCTCGGTCTGGCCGGCGCGGGCGAGCACGCCGCCCTCGGCGGCGCGCAGGGGAAAGGTGTGCCCCGGTTTGGCGAAGTCGGACGGTCGCGCCTCGGGATTGAGAACGTGCCGGATGGTGGCGGCGCGATCAAACGCGCTGATGCCGGTCGTGACCAGATCGCTGGCCTCGATGCTGACCGAGAACGCCGTCCCCAGGCGACTCGTGTTGTGCGTCACCATGGGCTCGATCTCGAGCTCGTCGAGACGCGAGGCGATGATGGGCAGGCAGATCAATCCGCCCGCCTCCCGAGCCATGAAGGAGATCTGCTCGGGAGTGATGAGTTCGGCGGCCACGCACAAATCGCCCTCATTCTCCCGATCCTCGTCGTCGACGATGATCACGAAGCGACCGACCTTAAAGTCAGCCAGGGCCTCGGCAACGGAATCAAGTGGCATGGTTTAGGTGTCCTGATGGCCGAGCAGGCGCGCCAGATATCGTGCCACAACGTCGACCTCGAGATTGACCCTGGTGCCCAGCTCATAGGCCCCCGCGACGGTCAGATCGAGCGTATGCGGGATCAATGCGACACTGAAGCTGGAGCGCACGTCGTCTACGGCGGTGACGGTCAGGCTCATCCCATCCAGAGCCACCGAGCCCTTCTCGCAGACCAGGCGCCGCAGTCCCGGGGGTAGTTCGAACTCAACCTCGCGCCCGGGATCGGTCGGACGCAGGTTTAAGATGCGGACCACGGCGTCGACGTGACCCTGGACCAGGTGACCGTCAAGTCCCTGTTCCAGGCGCAGCGGCAGCTCCAGGTTGACCCGGCTCCCTCGATCCAGCCGGTCGAGGTTGGTGCGCCGGCGTGTCTCTGGTACCAGATCGACCTCAAAGCCCCCCGCGGGCAGAGCGCTCACGGTTAGGCAGACTCCGTTGACGGCGACGCTGGACCCGAGCGCTAGAGCCAGGTCGGAGGCCGAGTCGACCACCAGAGACGCCCCCCGCAGGGAGCGCACGGTTCCGGTGCCGCTAACGATTCCGGTGAACATTTCCACTGATCAATACATCGCGGCCCAGCGCTCGCATTTCCACATCCTGCAGATGCGGCACCAGGTCGAGCTCGGCTCCCCGGCCGAGCACGGCGGAAAGGGAGCCCTCGCCCCCGAGCACGATCGGGGCCAGGTAGACCTGGACCGCATCGACCAGGCCCTGGTCAAAGAATGAGCCCAGGACCCGGGGACCGCCTTCGACCAGCAGGCTCAGGATGCCGCGGCCAGCCAATAGCCCGAGCAGGCCGGGCAGATCCGAACCCGAATCGATCAGGAGCTCCGCCCCCGGTCCACGAACGCGGGCGCCCGCCGGCGTCCGCCCCTTGGAATCCAGCACCACCCGCAGGGGCTGACGAGCCGCCGGGAGTCGGGCACTGAGCAGAGGGTCGTCGGCGAGCACGGTGTTGATTCCGACCAGCACCGCGTCATGGCGATGGCGCTCCAGGTGGGCGTGCCGCCTGGCCGCCGCTCCGGTGATCCAGCGCGACTGACCACCAGAACTCCGCACGCGGCCATCCAGGCTGGCCGCGAACTTGGCCGTGACGAAGGGCCGCCCGGTGGCGCGCTGGCAGATGTAAAAGCGGTTGAGCCGCCGCGCCTCGGCCTCGAGCAGGCCGACTGAAACCTCGATCCCGCCCTCGCGCAGAGCGCGGATGCCAGCTCCTGCGACACCGCGATCCGGGTCCTCCATCGCCACCAGGACCCGGCTCACTCCCGCCTTCAGCACCGCCTCCACGCACGGCGGCGTACGGCCCCAGGACGAGCACGGCTCGAGGGTCACATACAGGCTGGCGCCGCGCGCGCCAGCTCCCGCTTGCGCCAGGGCTATAACCTCGGCGTGGGGTCCCCCCGCAGCTTCGTGATAGCCCTGCCCGAGGACGCGGCCATCCCCCGAGCTGACCACCGCTCCGACCATGGGATTGGGGCTGGTGCGATGATCCGCACGTGCTCCCAGAACCAGGGCCAGGGCCATCAGCTCGAGATCGCGGGCGTGGGATGGCACAGAGATGCTCACAGCTCCACGCAATATAGCCAGGCCCCGCACCACGCCGCGACCGGCATGCCACCGAGCACAACCAAATAGGCTTTTTCGAGATTCAATACCGAACCGAACTGTCTGGATCCCACCCCTCAGAACCTGAAGAGTGATGTGTAAGTGGACAAGCCCTCGGGCTATTAGTACCGGTCAGCTCAAGCACTCACATGCCTTACACCCCCGGCCTATCAACCTGGTGGTCTACCAGGGCCCTTACCCGGTTAACCCGGTGGGAAACCTAATCTTGGAGTCGGCTTCGCGCTTAGATGCTTTCAGCGCTTATCCGCACCGAACATGGCTACCCGGCGCTGCCACTGGCGTGACAACCGGTACACTAGCGGTTCGTTCAACCCGGTCCTCTCGTA
>Ga0307374_10009696_pt1 | contig 14140 bp, 14 predicted proteins | sample OX3MG_FD_202532 | JGI IMG/M metagenome (GOLD analysis project Ga0307374, IMG submission 202532) | Soil microbial communities from Risofladan, Vaasa, Finland - OX-3 | ecosystem: Environmental > Terrestrial > Soil > Coastal area > Acid sulfate soil | place: Finland: Risofladan, Vaasa | collected... | reverse complement strand
GATGAATCCGGCCGCGAGAGCCTGCTCGGCGAGTATACGTTCAACCACACGCGCTCATTGCCCGGCCTGGGCGGGCAGTAGCCGGATCGCATCCCCCAAATGTCAATCGTGTGGCGGAAAACCGTGGCGCCGCATTTCACCCGAAGGAAGGCAGTTTTGTTCGAGCCAGACAGCGCAGGGGGTATCGCACGCCTCGGGCTTGAGGGGCGATTCGGTGAGGCGGCCCGCCTTCCTATCCCGCCGGGCGAAACCCGGACACGGCGGGGCCGGCCAGAGGCAACCGCGCGGGGTTTATCCCTCGGCTTCGCGCAGGAAGCGAGCCGATTCCTCGGGCGGGGTGGGATTGATGTAGAAACCGGTGCCCCACTCGAAGCCGGCGACCTTGGTGAGCGTGGGCATCATTTCGATGTGCCAGTGGTAATGTTCATTCCGCTCTTCGCCGATCGGGGAGCTGTGAACGACGAAGTTATAGGGCGGGTGGTCGAGCGCCTGATCGAGCCGCTGCAGCATATTGCGCAGCATCGACGCGGCGCTGGAAATCACCGCCGCCGGTTCGATCTCAAAAGCGGAGCCGTGCGCCTTCGGCAGCACCCAGGTCTCGAAGGGGAAGCGCGGCGCGTAGGGAGCCAGCGCGATGCAGTGATCGTTCTCGGCGATCAGACGCGAGCCGTCCTCGCATTCCTGCCGGACGATGTCGCAGAAAATGCACCGCTCCTTCTCCTCGAAGTAGCGCCGGGCGTTCTCGAGTTCCTCGTGAACCTGCTTGGGAATGATGGCCAGGGCAATCAACTGGGAATGCGTATGCTCGAGCGAGGCCCCGGCCGCTTCGCCGTAATTCTTGAATACGAGCACGTAGCGAAACCGCTTGTCGTTTTTCAAGTCGACCATGCGGTCGCGGTACGCGCACAGCACCTGCTCGACTTGCGGCTCCGACATCGAAGCCAAGGTGCTTCGATGCTCGGGCGTCTCGATGATCACTTCATGGGCGCCGATGCCGTTCATCCGGTCGAACAGGCCGATGCCCTGCCGGTCGAGCGACCCTTCGATGCCCAGCGCCGGGAATTTGTTCGGAACGACGCGAACGCTCCAGCCCGGGCCGTTGGCCTGACGGCCGTTCTGGGAGTAAGCCATAATTTCCGGTGGTGTCTTGGCTTCATTGCCATAACAAAAGGGACACACACCGTTCCCTTTGATTTCCACACTCGACTTGGCGAAGTCGCTAGGTCTTTTGGCGCGGTCGGTTGAGATGATCACCCAGCGGTGGGTGATCGGGTCTTTCCTCAGTTCAGGCAACCCGTTTGCCTCCTCAGCCTCCCGCACGTATGCCGGAAGGGCAACTAACCCCGCGTGCCTTCCTCATTCCCGAACTTCCTCATTATATATGGTTAGGCAAGCGCTAAAAGCATTGCTTCAGTGGACAACCTGTGGAAATCGATACCCCCCCTACTCACACGACACAGCCCACCTGCCCCCTGGGCGGTCATTTTTCCCCAAAGGCGCCTTTATACAGGCGCACGTCGGGCGGGCGGCCGGGCCGGCTCCGGATGGCCACCACATCGAATCTCCATACGGTATCGCGAATATGGCGTTCGGCCAGAAACCGCCGGGCCATGCGGGTGAGCAGGCGCTGTTTTTCGGCCGTCACCGCCAGTTCCGGCTCGGCATTCTCGGCCGTGCGCGTCTTCACCTCGACGAACGCCAGCTGCGGGCCGTCGTAGCCCACCAGATCGACCTCGCCGCGCAGACCCGGAATCTGGTAATTGCGCGCCACCAGCAGGTAGCCCTGCCTGCGCAAGAACCAATAGGCGTACGTTTCCCCGCGGATTCCCGTGCGCCGTCCCGTGCCGCCGTCGCCGGCGAGTCCGTTCCGCGCCCGCCACCGCACGAGCGCGAACACCGCGCGCCCCAGCAGATTCATCGCCTACTTCACGACCTCGAGTTCAAACTCCATCCACTTGCCGCGCACCACGAAGCAGAGGTAATACTCCCAAAATCGCCGGAACCTCTTCGAGTGATTCACCAGGAACTCGAATCCCAGCCAGCGCCACAGGCTCAGCATGCGAATCCGCAGCCGGCGCTCTTTGAGGCGCACGCCCGTATACCAGTGGTCGTGGCCGTGAATGCCCCCGGGGTAGAAATAACGCATGGAGAAACTATTCCAATGGGTGCGGTGCGTCGGATCGGCGTAGGAACTCGAATCGGAGCAGTGCGGCGTGATGATGACCAGTGTTCCCCCCGCCCGCGTGACGCGATGCATCTCTTCGATCAAGCGGATGGGATCGGAGACGTGTTCGATCAGGTGCGAGGCGCGCACCTGATCGAATGAGCTATTGGCGAAGGGCAGCGGCGTCGAATCGAAGTCGCACAACACGTCCGCCGAGGTCTGCCGGAGCCGGTCGGCTCCGATCGCCCCCGGGTATTTGTTGGGCCCGCAACCCAAGTCGAGGATGCGTGGCAACGCAGTCTCCGAAACGGGCCGCTTCAGGCGGCCCGTTCAACTTCGGCGATCGACGCTTCGAGAGTGTCGAGGGCAAAGTCGGCCTGTTCCGTATCGATCATGAGGGGCGGTGAAAGGCGCAGCGTGCTTTCCCCCGCGCCGAGCACCAGCAACCCCTTCTGGAACGCGCTTTCGACCACCCGGTCGCGAAGATCCGGGGCCGGCGCCCGGCCTTGGCGGTCGGTGACAAACTCGATTCCCAGCATCAACCCCAGCCCGCGCACGTCACCCACCGTGCGGAAACGACCGGTCCATCCCTTCATCCGGTTCATCATGTACTCGCCGACGCGCCGGCTGTTTTCCAGATACTCGCTCTCCAGCAGGTCGATCGTCGCCAGCGCGGCCGCCAGGGAGACGGGATTACCGCCGAACGTTGAAGCATGCGCGCCGGGCTTCCATTGCATCAGGCTCGCCCGCGCCACGGTGACGCCCAGCGGCATCCCGGATGCAATGCCCTTGGCGATACAGATGATATCCGGCTCGATCCCGGAATGATCCGATGCCCACCATTTCCCCGTGCGGCCCATGCCCGACTGCACTTCGTCGGCGACGAGCAGAATGCCGTGCCGCTTGCAGAGAGCGGCCAGATCGTGCAGGAACTTTTTCGGCGCCGGGATATACCCTCCCTCGCCCTGCACGGGCTCGATGAACACCGCGGCGACCTCTTCGGGATCGACCAGCTTCTTGAAGAGGACCTTTTCCAGGTACTCGATGCAGTCGTCGCCGCAATCGTGGGCGCCCGCGCCAAACGGGCAACGATACGGGTTCGGATAGGGCATATGGAAAACGCCCGAAAGCAGCGTTCCGAATCCCTTCCTCTGCACGGCCTTGCTCGCCGTGAGGGAAAGCGCCCCGTTGGTCCGCCCATGGAAACAGCCGTGAAAGGCGATCAGCTTATCGCGGCCCGTGGCGTAGCGCGCCAGTTTGATCGCCGCTTCGATGGTTTCGGCGCCGGAATTGGAATAGAAGACGCGCTTCGGTTCGCTGCCCGGGGTGATCTTCTCGAGCCGCGCGGCCAGCTCGGTCAACTGCGGATAGTAGAAATCCGTTCCCGAAATATGAATCAGCTCGGCCGCCTGGCGCTGAATGGCCTCGACCACCTTCGGATGGCAATGCCCGGTGGCGACCACGGCGATGCCGGCCGCGAAATCGAGGAAAACATTTCCATCGACGTCCTCGATCATCGCGCCATGGCCCCGGCGTGCCACAAGCGGGTAGCTGCGCGTGCAGGACGGCGAGATGTAGCGCTCGTCGAGAGCGACAGCTTCTTTGGCAAGCGGTCCCGGAAGCGGCATCCGCACCCGTGGCAGTTTCGTATCCATGGCAGCCTCAATCATTGCTCCTCCTTAAGATGTGCGCTTCTGATCCGCGCGTGGCGCGGCGGGAGAGGGAACCGGGTTAATCGACGCCGAAGAAGCGGGGACGGTCTTCCGCAGGCGGTCGATGCCCGGGCAGCGGGAGTCGCGGTCGGAACGGTCCGAAAAGGCTCATTTGCGTTTCCAACGTACAGTGCCGTCCTTCAAATCTTCGAGAATGATACCACGCGAGGCCAAATCCTGCCGAATGCCATCGGCGGCCTGAAAGTCCCGGCGCTGCCGCGCCTGCTGGCGCGCTTCGACGAGGCTTTCGATCTTCTCGTCCGGGAGTTCGGCCGAGGCCACGGCGTAACCGAGCCGCTGAAGCTTTTCGGCGTCGTCGTCGACGACCACGGCGAAAATCGAGTCGAAATGCTCGATCAGAGCGAGGGCGGCCGGGGCGTCGGCCCGGGAGAATTCTCCCCGGTCGATCGCCGTATTCACTTCGCGCACCAGATCGAAGATTGCCGCCAGGGCCTGCGCGGTGTTCAAGTCGTCTTCGAGGCCGGCCTCGAAGTCCTTCCCGGCCGCCTCGATTCGCGAACCGAACGGCGTGGATGTCCGCTTCGGCAGCGCTTCGTTCCGCAACCGCCCGGCGAAATTGCGCAAGCGCTCGACGGAACTGGCGGCCTGCTGCAATCCCTCGAAGGTGAAATTCAACTGCCGGCGATAGGGAACCGAAGCCAGCAGGAACCGCACCGCCGACGGCCGCTGTCCCCGCTCGAGCAGGTCGCGCAGGGTATAGAAATTGCCGGCGGATTTCGACATCTTTTCGCCGTTCACAAGCAGGTGTTCGGCGTGCATCCAGTACCGCACGAACGGCTGCCCGGTGGCCGCCTCGCTTTGGGCGATTTCGTTCTCATGGTGCGGGAACACCAGATCGACCCCGCCGGTGTGGATATCGAGCGTCGGGCCCAGATATTTCATCGACATGGCCGAGCATTCGACGTGCCAGCCGGGCCGGCCGGGACCAATGGGCGTTTCCCAGAAATGTTCGCCCGGCTTGCCGGCCTTCCACAAGGCGAAATCGCGAGCGTCGTCCTTCTCGTAACGGTCCACGTCGACCCGCGCGCCCGATTGAATGCCCGAGAAATTCACTTTCGAGAGGCGCCCGTACCGGGGAAAACGGCCGATCCGGAAGTAGATCGAACCATCGCCGCGGTAGGCGTAGCCGCGCTCGACGAGCGTGGCCACCAGCGCCACCATGTCGTCGATATGATCGGTCGCCCGCGCCAGCGTCTCCGGCGTTTCGAGATTCAGCAGGGCCATGTCTTCCCGAAACGCCCGGATGTAGCGATCGGTGTATTCGCGAAGGTTCATCCCGGCGGCCGGCGCGTTCAGAATGATGCGGTCGTCGACATCGGTCAGGTTCATCACCTGATTCACGCGGTAACCGCGCGAGCGCAGGAAGCGCCGGAGCACGTCCTGAAAGACAAATGTGCGGAAATTTCCAATGTGAGCGAAGTCGTAGACCGTCGGCCCGCAGGTGTAGATCCGCACTTCACCCGGGTGCAAAGGCTCGAACGGCTCTTTTTTCCCCGTCAGCGTGTTTTGAATCAGTATTTGACCCATTTCGTTTCGAACCAACCCGCACTCCCGCCGAGGCCGAAAAAGCGTTTTACGCCGTCGATCACGGCGAGGCCCGTCGCAACGCGTGTGCGATTCTAGAGGACGCCGCTGGAAGTCCGCAATTCGCGCCCCGACCCATTCCGGCGCCCGGCGCTCAGGCAGCCGGCTGACCGGCCACGATGGCCGCGGTGCGGAAAGCCAGATCGACGCACGACCCGGTCGATATTCCGTCGAGATAATTGCCGATGAGAAACAGTCCCGGGACCCGCTCGGCTTCCGCGCGAATCCCCGCAACCAGCCGCTCGTGTCCCACGTTGTACTGGGGCAACGCGCGGCGATACACATTCACGACCCGCTCGACCGGCCGCCCGGTGATGCCGAGAATCGGCGTCATTTCCTTCTCGACGACGTCGCCAATCTCGTCCGGGGCCAGCTCGGCCGTTGCCGGATCGGCAGCGCCACCGGCGAAACTCGCCAGATTCACGAAGCCCGAGCCGGCACGGCCCGCAAAGAGCGAAGACATCCAGACCGTGCCCAGCAATTTCAGGCGCTCGCTGCGCGCCACCAGAAAACCGAACCCCTCCAGGCGATTTTGCACCTGCTCGCGCCGGTATCCGGTTCCCACAACGGCCACCGGAGCATATTCCATTCGCTGCAACAGATCGCCCAGGCGCGCCGACAGGCCGGCCACCATGCGGGCCGCCGCGCCGGCCGGCGTGGCCATGACCACCCGGTCCGCCATTCGTGTTTCCGTGCCGGCCGCCCCGCGCACGCGCAGGGCAAACCCCTTCCCATTTTCCTTGTCCGCCCGGCTGACGGATTCGACGCTCGTCCCCAGAGATACACGGCCGGAGAGTTTGGCCGCCAGCGATTCCATCAAGCCCGCGTTTCCGCCGCGTATCGCGGAGAGGGTTGGGCGAGCGCGGCCGCTCCGGCGCGCCGAGCGCATGGCCCGTAACGCTCCGCGCAGGATGCTTCCCTGCTCGAGTTCCCAACGATGCAAGTCGGGAAAGGCGTCGCGCAGTCCCAAGCGCGCCGGATCACCGGCGTAGATGCCCGAAACAAACGGACCAGCCAGGCGATCGAGCAGTTCCGGACCGAATTTCCGCTCGACGAATTCCGCGAGTGTTTCCTCGCGCTCGGGCGGTTTGGACCGTCCGACCAGATCACGGAGGAAGCGAACCCTCGTGCCGAAACCGAGCAGCGACCCGCCGATCAAAATCTGCGGTCCCATCGGGACCGGATGCAGCCGGCCACCGGCGAATACGTACCGCGCCGCCCGCGCCGGGGCCGATATCAACCGATCCTCGATTCCAGCGCCTCGGATCAGTTCGGCGAGCCCGGGTGTCAGCTGAAAACTCTGCGGTCCCAGTTCGAATAGAAACCCGTTGCGGGCCTCGCTGGCGATTACGCCACCCACGCGGTCCGACTCTTCCACGACCGACACGTCCAAGCCGCGCTCGGCCAGGCGAAAAGCGCATGCCAGACCGGAAATCCCCGCGCCGATGACGATTACCCGCATCCGCCTACCCGGTCTCGCCCCTCCCATCAGCCCGGGCCTTGCGGCCGATCGGCGCCGACTGGCCTGCCCGGACGAAAGCCCTGGCGTACTCGAGCGGCGTCATCGGCAGCAGTCCATGACCGAGGTTCAAAATATGGCCCGCGCCGCCGGTCTGCTCGACCGCCCCGCGCGCGGCCCGCTCGGCCGTCTCAACCGATCCGAGCAGCGCGTATGGGTCGGCATTGCCCTGCAAGGCAAAATTCGGTCCCAGGAGCCGCCGGGCCTCGGACAGATCGACCCTCCAATCCACGCTGAGCACCGTGGCGCCCGTTTTCGCCATGCTTTCGAGGAGATGGGAACAGCCGCGCGCATACAGGATCACCGGGGTCCCGGCCGCCTGCAACGTGTCAATCGCCAGGCGCGTCGCCGGCAGGGCAAAGGCCTCGTAGGAGGCGCGGTCCAGCTCGCCGGCCCAGGTGTCGAACAGTTGCACGACCGAGGCTCCGGCGCGAATCTGAGCGGCCAGGTAGAGGCCCGTGACGCGCGCAATCTTCTCGAGCAGCGCGGCGAGCAGGGCCGGCTGGGCGAACAGCATTTGCCTGGCGCGGTGAGCGGTGCTGGAATCTTCCCCGTGCGCCAGCATGTAGCAGGCCAGCGTCCAAGGCGCGCCGGCAAATCCAATGACCGGAATTTCCGGCCCGAGCCGGCGCGCGATCTGCCGGATCGCATCGCCGACGAATCTCGTCTCACGTTCCGGATCGAACTCGCGGAGGCGCGAAATGCCGTCCCGGTCCGGGCTGAAACCGTCGAGAACGGGCCCGGCATCGCCCACCGCGAGCCCCAGGCCCATCGCCTCGGCCACCACGAGAATGTCGCTGAATACGATCGATGCGTCGACGCCGAGCGCCTCGACGGGCTCGGCGGAAACCTCGGCGGCCAGCTCCGGCGTCTTGCACAGCTCCAGAAAGGAGTGCCGCTGCCGCAAGGCGCGATAACCGGGCAGGGCGCGCCCGGCCTGCCGCATCATCCACACCGGCACGCGGTCCACCGGTTGATTCCGGCAAGCCGCCAGCAAGCGCTCCTTGCCGTTCACGGCGACGGGGTTCCTACCTGCGCTCCGGCGCGGGCCGAGGCGTGGCGCTATCGGATCTCAAGGATTTCCTTCTCTTTCGAGGCCGACAGGTCTTCCATTTTCTTGGTTTCCTGGTGGGTGATCTTCTCGAGTTCGTCGAGCGAGCGGGTGCGGTCGTCTTCGCCGATCTTTTTGTCTTTTTCCAGCCGCTCGATGCCTTCCTTGACGTCCCGCCGGGCGTTGCGGATGCCGGAGCGATGTTCTTCGAGGATGCGGTGCAGGTGCTTGACCATCTCTTTTCGCCGTTCCTCGTTGAGCGGGGGAATCGGGATGCGGATGACCCGGCCGTCGCTGGCCGGGTTCAGACCGAGATCGGAGGACAGCACCGCCTTCTCGATCAGCGGAACCACCGCGCGGTCCCAGGGGGAGACGACGATCAGCGTCGGATCGGGCACGGTGAGGGTGCCGAGCTGATTGACCGGCATGGGAGTGCCGTGATAATCCACGCGAATATGGTCGAGCAGGGCCGCGCTGGCGCGGCCGGTGCGTAACGTGGAGACTTCCCGGCGGAAATCCTCCACAGATTTTTCCATCTGCGTTCTGGCCAGCGCCAACCCTTCCTTGGTCGTCGCAAATGTGTGCATCGCGCCGCTACCTCCTGATTCGCGTCTTGCGTTCTTCAGCCCGCGGTCACCTTCGAGCCGACCCGCTCGCCCATCACCACGCGCCGGATATTTCCCGACACCGTCAGATTGAAGACGATGATCGGCAGATTGTTGTCCATGCAGAGGGTCACGGCGGTGGAATCCATCACCGCCAGGCCGCGCCGGATGACTTCCATGTAGCTGAGTTTTTCGATCATGCGCGCCCCGGCCACTTTTTCCGGGTCGGCATCGTAGATGCCGTCCACGCGCGTCGCCTTCAAGATGGCCTCGGCTTTGATTTCCATGGCGCGCAGGGCCGCGGCCGTATCGGTGGAAAAGTAGGGATTGCCGGTGCCGGCGGCGAGGATGATCACCCGCCCCTTTTCCAGATGGCGCATCGCCCGCCGGCGGATAAAGGGCTCGGCCAACTGGCGCATCTCGATGGCGCTCAGCAGGCGCGTCTGGCAACCGAGTTTTTCGAGGGCGTCCTGCAGGGCCAGCCCGTTGATCACCGTGGCCAGCATTCCCATCGCGTCCGCCGTCGTGCGCTCGATCGCCAGCGATTTCTGGCGCGAACCGCGGAAGATGTTTCCCCCGCCCACCACGATGGCGGTTTCGACGCCCAGGTCCCGAACCTCTTTGACCTCGCGCGCAATCGCCTGGACGGTTTCGCCGTGGATGCCGGAACCCTGGGTTCCCTGGAGCGATTCACCGGAAAGCTTTAGCACCAGCCGGCGGAAAACCGGCGCCGGGCGGTTCACTGACGATTTTTTGGAGGCCTCGCGTGTCGCCATCGACAGTTGCAGCCAAGAGGGGAGTTGGCGAACTTACCTTTCCTTCGCGGATTCGAACGGGCTTCCCGGCAGCCCCGCGATCTATCGGAAACCGGCGACCGGCTTACTGCGCCGGAGAGGGCGCGACGGGGGCCCCAGCAGCCGCCTCTTCGCCCACTTTAAAACGAACAAAGCGCCGGACCGACACCTTTTCGCCCAGCCGCGCGACCGCCTGTTCGATTAGCTCCCGCACCGTGACCGCCTCGTCCTTGATGAAGCGCTGCTCGTACAGGCAGTTCTCCTCATAGAACTTGTCCATTTTCCCGGAGACGATCTGATCGAGAAACTTTTCCGGCCGGCCGCTCGTGCGCGCCTGTTCGCGGTAGACTTCGCGTTCCCGCTCCAGAATCTTCTCGGTCACGTCTTCCCGGCGGACGAACCGCGGATCGAGCGCGGCGATGTGCATCGCCACGTCGTGACAGAGCTGCTGGAATTCATCGGTGCGCGCGACGAAATCGGTTTCGCAGTTCACCTCGACCAGGACCCCGATTTTACCGCCCGCGTGCACGTAACTGCCCATGGAGCCTTCGGTGGCTTCGCGGCCGGCCTTCTTTTGGGCTATCGCCTGGCCGCGCTTGCGGAGCACCTGGACGGCCTGCTCGAAGTCTCCGTTGGCCTCGGTGAGGGCGCTGCGGCAAGCCATGAAGCCTGCGCCGGTGCGGTCGCGCAACTCCTTCACCTGCTGCGCGCTGATGGCTGTTTGTTCCGGATTCGGTGTCATCGTTCCCATCTTTCTTACCCCGCCGGCGATCGATTCGCCCTGCCGCGGCGGCCGCGGCCGCCGAGAAAACTGCCTCTAATTCTCCGGCTTCGCCGCTTCGCCTTCCTGCAGCACGGGCTGGTCCGCCACGACGGCTTCACCGGGAGCGCCTTCGGCGTCCTGAGCGACGAAATGTCCTTCCGGCTTCTCGTAAGCCTCGTATGCGCTCGTATCCACATACTCGACGCCGGCTTCGGCCGCTTCCGCAGCCAACTCCTCGGCGGTTTTCTGTTGGGCAAGTTGCGATTGCTCGTACGCCTGCCGGCCCTCGATGACCGCCTCGGCGACCTTCGACGTAAACAGACGGATGGCCCGCAGCGCGTCGTCGTTGCCCGGAATGATCCAGTCCACGACTTCCGGATCGCAGTTCGTATCCACCACCGCGACGACCGGGATTCCCATCCGCCGCGCCTCATTCACCGCGATCTCTTCCTTGTTCGAATCGATCACGAACAGCGCGTCGGGCATGCCCGGCAGATTCTCGATGCCGGCCAGGTTCTGCTGCAGATGCTTCATTTCCCGTTCCATCCGCACCGCCTGCTTCTTCGGCAGCTGCGCCATGCGGCCGTCTTCCACCATCGCCTTAAAGCCCTTCAGCTTCTTGATCGACTTCTGGACAGTCGCCCAATTCGTCAGCGTTCCGCCCAGCCAGCGATGGTTCACATAAAACATTCCGCAGCGCGCCGCTTCCTCGGCGATGGCCTCCTGGGCCTGGCGCTTGGTTCCCACGAAAAGCAGCGACTTCCCCTGCAGACCCAGATCGGTGACGAACCGGGCCGATTCCCGGAACATTTTCAGCGTCTTCTGCAAATCGATAATATGAATGCCGTTGCGCTCCCCGAATATGTACTCCCGCATTCTCGGGTTCCAGCGCCGGGTCTGGTGACCGAAGTGGACACCAGCCTCCAACAACTCCTTCATCGTAATCTCTACTGCCAACGGGCCTCCTTGAGGATTCGGATCGCCTGCGGCCATCCGTATCGAGAACCCTCTTGCCGGCTCCTTGCCGGCCGTGAAATACCCCGATCGATTCGGGGCGGAAAACAGACTATCGTTTGCTGAACTGGAAGCGTCGGCGCGCGCCCTTCTGACCGTACTTCTTGCGTTCCTTCATTCGAGGGTCGCGCGTTACCATCCCCCTCTTCCGGAGCACCGGCTGCAGATCGGCATTGAACGAAATCAGCGCCCTGGCGATTCCCAGCCGCATCGCCGCCAGCTGCGCCGGAACACCGCCGCCGGCCACCGTCGCCTTGATGTCGAACTGGCTGACCGTGCCGGTGACGCGGAAAGGTTCGAGCAGCTGCGCTTCCCGTTGCAGGGGAAGCATCGAATGGAAGTAGGCTTCCGCCGGCTCCCTGTTCACCTCGACTTTTCCCGTGCCAGGCCGCAACGCCACGCGCGCGACCGCTGTCTTCCGCCGTCCCGTGCCTTGATAGAAACCGCCCGGCTTCACCGCCGGAGACTGAGGAACCACACCTTCGACCGCTGAACTCAACGTATTACCCTCCTGCGGATCTCTCGCCAGCCGGACCCGTTAAAACGAGAGCGGCTGCGGATTCTGCCCCCGGTGCCGCTCGAGACCTGCCGCGTCGAGATACACGCGCAGCTTGCGCGCCCGGTGCGCTCGCAACTTGTTCTTGGGGAGCATGCCGAGGATGGCTTCCCTCACCACCCAATCGGCGCGTTCCGGCAGTAGCCGTTTCATCGGGACTTCCTTCAGCCCGCCCGGATAGCCGCTGTGATGACGGTAGATCTTTTGGTCGATCTTTCCGCCGGTCACCCGGATCTTCGCTGCGTTGATGATAACGACGTGGTCGCCACAATCCAGATGCGGCGTGAATTGGGGTTTATCCTTACCGATCAGGACACGAGCCACGCGCGATGCCAATCGCCCGAGCACCTGTCCCTCGGCGTCCACCACGAACCAACTTGCGCCGTGTTGCAGAGCTTCTGCCTCGCGGCCTTTAGGAGTATATGTTTGCATGGTTTTACTGTGGCGCCCAGACCTAGGGCGCAAACCACAAGAGTAAGCGATGCCTCCCAACCTGTCAACGCAACTTCCCGCGTGAATGCCGAAAGGCGCGAACCGGCGCCAAATAGCAAGGGCGGCTCCGCCCTTCTACGGCGCGTTTAATGAGGCAAACGGCGGCGCGGTGCGGGTCCGACTCGTATTCGAGGATGAGTTCACCATAGGACGATGGCAAACCCTTCAGCACGTCCGTGAGATTTTTTTCCGCAACGGCGGGCTACCGGCGTAAATGGAGCACTCGAACCCGCGACGGGGTGTTCCGAAACCTGTTCCGTGCGAAAGACCCCATGCGGACGCTCAAGGGGCCAGTAGGCCCAAGAGCGCCACCCGCCACCACAAGTCTATTGCGTACAACATGTAACCCCAAAAGACTGGTACACTTTTGCATGGGTGCCGCGAGCAGATTCTTTTGCCTGTTCGCCCCCTCACCCTGGCGGTGAGGGATGGCGCAGCCGGCGCCCGACGGTTACCGGCCGAAGCCAAAAGCATTTGACGAGTTGTTCTCCACACCGCCTATGTCTTATATTTCCGGGACGGTGAAATGACACGGGGATGACTCCAACCGAATACTGCCGCACAGAGCTGAACGTGCCGAACGATTCCCGCGCCGTTGGCGCCGTCCGCGGGGCGCTCCAGCACACCGCTCGCCATCTCGGCCTTCCCTCCAGCGAAGAAGACCTTCTGATCTCCTCGACAGAGGAATTGTTGTGTTCCGCGCTGGACTCGCTCGGTCCCGAAACCGGCCTTTTCGTCGTCATCCAGGAGCGGGCCGACCGCATCGAGATCGAATTTAGACGGCCGGGTGGAAAGGCAGCGGCGTGGCCGGAGACGAAAAAACTGGCCGGCATCGACGTGGTCGCGCAGGAAACCGGCGCCCGCGACACGAGCTTGAAGCTGGTGAAGTTCCTGCAAGGCGGAGCCAAGCCGGCGCACATGCACAACTGAGCGCCCCCGGCCGGGCGCCCACCCTCCCGGCTACATCTTCACGGCAAAGGTGCGCTGCGCGATCATCTTTGTCAGCTGGTCCTCGGTCAGATTGAGATTCACGTCGAGCCGGTCGCCGCGAGGGGTCACCTGCGTCTCCCCGAGCACCTCCGCCAGCCCCGGGTTGGACTGGCTGGACTGGTATCGCTGATAGAGAATGCCCGCCTGCAACAGTGCCGCGAAGTTATTGGCGTCCGTGGGAGTGTCGCAGACGGCCTCGAACTCGGTCTGGACGCTCGAGGAGGCGCTCACCTCGATCGTCATGGCGTGAATTTTTTGGAGAAGCGGCGTTGTCTGCTGGCTGGACGCCACCTCCGGCAGCATTTGCCGCAGCCCCAACTGGGTGTAATGCTGATCGAGCGCCGCCCAGATCAGCCCCTGCCCGTTCACCTGATTGATCAACGGAAAGAGCGTGTTGTTAGCCAGCAGGCTGGGCGCGCCGTCCATGCGCACCGCCAGCATTTTCTCGATGGCGTCCCCTTGCCCGAAGACCGCCGTATTGGGATCGAGGAAGAAAAAATAGATATCGTAGGGGCTTGCACCCGAGCCGTAGGCATAGAGGGTATAACCGCGGGATTTCCGCGTGGGCAGCTTCAGATTCTTCATGTTCGTTTCGACCGCGTCCGGCTGGAATTCGCCCAGGGCGACGCCCAGCACCTCTTCGGGCGCGCTTTTGCTCGCCGGGATCGTGCCGAAGGCCAGATCCTCGACCTGTGTGTTCGGGTCGATCCCGACCGAATTCAGGAACTGCTCGAACTGGCGAAACCGCGCGGGAAGAATCTGCTGCTGCAGCGCGGGAAACCATTTGTACTGCTGGGCCGATTTCATGTCGGCGTAAGCGAATTCGCCGACGCTCTGCGGAAACAGCCCGATCACGTCGGTATTCAGCGTTCCCG
>Ga0307374_10009694_pt1 | contig 14140 bp, 9 predicted proteins | sample OX3MG_FD_202532 | JGI IMG/M metagenome (GOLD analysis project Ga0307374, IMG submission 202532) | Soil microbial communities from Risofladan, Vaasa, Finland - OX-3 | ecosystem: Environmental > Terrestrial > Soil > Coastal area > Acid sulfate soil | place: Finland: Risofladan, Vaasa | collected... | reverse complement strand
GGAGGTCCGGCGCCGGATGGTGCCGCCGATGCCCGGCAGCGCGTTCTGGGGCTGGGCCGGGCCGCTGCTGGTCACGCTGTTCGGCGCGTTCCTGCGGTTCAACCGGCTGTCCGTCCCGAAGGCCGTGGTCTTCGACGAGACCTATTACGTCGGGGACGCGTGGGGCATCCTCCAGCACGGCGTCGAGATCAATCACGTCAAGAACGCTAACGCGCTGCTCATCCAGGGCAGCACGCACATCCTGGCCGGCACGCAGGCCGAACTAGTCGCGCATCCGCCGCTCGGCAAGATCATGATGGCCGTCGGGGAGTGGCTGTTCGGCCTGACGCCGTTCGGCTGGCGGTTCGCCGTGGCCCTGACCGGCTCGCTGGCGATCCTGATGCTGGCCCGGATCGTCCGGCGGATGACCCGCTCCACCCTGCTCGGCTGCGTCGCGGGCCTGCTGATGGCGCTGGACGGCCTGGAACTGGTGCTCAGCCGCACCGCCATCCTGGACATCTTCGTCATGTTCTGGGTGCTGGCCGCCTTCGGCCTGCTGGTGATCGACCGGGACCGGACCCGGACCCGGCTGGCCGCCGCGGCAGTGACGGCCAGCACGGGAGCCATGACGGCGGGTCCCGGCGGCGGCGGCGGCCCCAAGCTCGGCATCCGCTGGCTGCGGGTGCTGGCCGGCGTCTGCCTGGGCTGCGCGGTCGCGTCCAAGTGGAACGGGGCCGTGTTCATCCTGGCCTTCGGCGGCCTGGCCATCGCCTGGGACCTCGGCGCCCGCAAGGCCGCCGGGTTCAGCAACCGCCTGCTCGGCGTGCTGCGCAGCGACGCCAAGTGGCTGCCGCTGTGGTTCGGGCTCATCCCGGCCGCCGTGTACGTCGCGTCGTGGACCGGCTGGTTCGCCACCCCCTACGGCTACGACCGCAACGGCGCCGCGCTGAACAACGGCCATCCGACCTCCACGATCGCGGCGTGGCTGGGCTACAACAAGTGGATGCTCCAGTTCGGCCTGGGACTGACCTCCACCCAGACCTACAAGTCCAATCCCCTCGGCTGGCTCGTGCTGGCGCGCCCGATCTCCTTTTACTCCGCGTGCCTGCCGGCCAATGCCTGCGGGTCCGCGCACTCCACCGAGCAGGAGGTGCTCGCGATCGGCACGCCGCTGATCTGGTGGGGCGCCATCGCGGCGCTGCTGTTCTGCCTGGCCTGGTGGCTGCTGCGCCGCGACTGGCGGGCGGGGTCGGTACTGCTCGCGGTGGCCGCCGGCTGGCTGCCGTGGATCTGGTTCTCCTGGCACGATCACCGCACCGAGTTCTACTACTACGCCGTGATCTTCGAGCCGTTCCTGATCATCGCCATCACCTTGTGCCTCGGCCTGATCATCGGGCCGACCAGAGCCTCGCCCGGCCGCCGCGCCGTGGGAGCCGCGGTCAGCGGCGCCTACCTGCTCGCGGTCCTGGCCAACTTCGCCTACCTCTACCCCATCCTCACGGCCAAGGTCATCCCGTACTCCGCCTGGCTATCGCGCATGTGGTTCCACAGCTGGATTTGAGCCGACCTTCAGCTAACCGTCAGTGTCCGCTGCGACAGTGTCATGGACGGCAGGGGACAATGACAGCGAGGAGCCTGGCACCGCGGCCCGCCAGATTTTTGTTGCATGGGGGACGATCCCGGCGGCTCCGCGAGACGTCTATAGGGTGAGAGGCCAGCAAGGTGCGCGGCCCTGGAGCCGGGAGCGAGGATGAGTCCGATGGGTCAGAAGCCCGACCTGCACGCGCGATTCGAGCAGGACGTGCTGCCTGCGCTCAGCAGGCTCTACCCGGCCGCGCTTCGGATGACCAGGAACGCCAGCGACGCCGAGGACCTGGTCCAGGAGACCTCCGCCAAGGCGTACGCGGCTTTTCACCAGTTCAAGCCCGGCACGAACCTCCGTGCGTGGCTGCACAGGATCCTCGCCAACACCTTCATCAACGGGTACCGGAAGCGCCGCCGCGAGCCAGTCCAGGAACTGGGCGCGGATTTCGAGCGCGACTGGCAGGCCGACGCCGGCCCGCTAGCACTGCGGGCCAGGTCGGCGGAGGCCGAGGCCATGGACCGGCTCGGTGACACCGAGATCGTGCAGGCGCTGCTGGACCTGCCGGAGATGTTCCGGATGACGGTGTACCTGGCCGACGTCGAGGGCTATCCCTACAAGGAGATAGCCGAGATCATGGGCACCCCCGTCGGCACCGTGATGTCCAGGCTGCATCGCGCTCGCGGCCGGCTCCGCGAGCAGCTCGCGAGCCGCGCCCCCCAGACTCGGCCGGCGGGCGATCGCGCGGCGCCCCGCACGGCGGGACCGCGCGGTCCGCTGGCCACGCCTGAGCCCGCCTAGCTAGCCCGAACCCCTGGCTAGCCCGAACCCCCTGGCTAGCCCGAACCCGCTAGCCGCCGAAGATGCGGTCGCAGGCACGGGCGGCCGCCTTGCCGTCGTCGAGCGGGCAGAACTTGGCGGTGAACGCGCGGTAGGCATCCGCGTACTGCTCCGCCACCTCATCCAGGTTCGCGATCGCGGCCACCACCTCAGCGGAGGTCGATAGCAGCGGGCCGGGCGCCTCCGCCTCGAAGTCGAAGTAGAAGCCGCGCAGGTTGTCGCGGTACTGCGCGAGATCGTAGGTGTAGAAGATCATCGGCCGGCCGGTCGGCGCGAAGTCGAACATCACCGAGGAGTAGTCGGTAATGAGAGCATCGCTGACCAGGAACAGCTCGGAAATATCAGGATAAGACGTCACATTGATCACGAACCCCGGCCGGGTCCCGGCTGGGATATCGTCCGCCATGTGGTGGTGACCCCGGAGCAGGATGACGTAGTCATCACCGAGCTGCTCCCAGGCCTGCTCCAGGTCCAGCCGGAAGTCGAACCGGTACCGCCCCGAGGCGTAGTACTGGTCGTCTCGCCAGGTCGGCGCGTACATGACCACGCGCTTGCCGGGCGGGATGCCCAGCCTGCCCCGGACCCGGTCCGCGATGCGCTCGGCGTCACCACTGCACAGCACGTCGTTGCGGGGATATCCCGACTCGCAGATCTCGCCGTCGTAGCGGAAGGCCTGGCGCATGAGCGGGGTGCTGAACGGATTGGGTGACAGCAGCAGGTCCCACTTCGCCACCTCCTGCTTGAGGTGGTCGAGATAGCTGGTGCCGCTGATGAACTGCGGCTGCGAAACGTCGAAGCCGATCCGCTTGAGCGGCGTGCCGTGCCAGGTCTGCACGTAGACCTGGCCGTCACGCTTGGTGTACCAGCGCTGCATGTCGTCGTTGGAGATCAGGTACTTGCACCGGGCGAGCGCCTCGTAGTAGTCCTCGCTGCCGGCCAGCACCGAGGTGCCGCCGTCGGGCGCCGGCACCGCCCAGTCGTTCACCACCCAGATGTGGTCGCGGGTGTCCCCGCGCCGCCGCAACTCCTGCGCGATGGCCCCCGGGTTGTCGCCGCACTGCTTGCCCTTCCAGCTGACGAACACCACCGCGTCCCGCAGCGGCCGCCGCTGCTGCAGCGGGTAGTAGACGCTGCGCAGCACCTTGCGCTGCACCCGCCCGTGCTCGAGGATTTTCAGGGCCGGCCCGACGGTCAGGATCGGGGAGTCGTAGCCGCTCGTGGTGAAGCGATAGGACTTAGGGCCGAAGGTCAGCCGCTTGTCTCCCACCTCCGACAGCCGGGCATGATCATAAACGGGGGTGACGCCGTCACCCGCGCCGTCGCCGACCTCGCGCACGCCGAGCTCCCAGCTGCCGTCGCGCAGCGGCAGCTGCCGGCCGAATGACGGCATCGCGGTCGCGTCAATGGTGATCGTGAAGCGCTCGCCATCGCGGGGCATCGCGACGACGTACCGGTCGGTGGAGCCCTTGCGCGTCAGCACGGCCTCGCACGGGCGCCCAGCGTCGCCGGCATAGCTGCCGGACAGGATCAGGCTGCCGTCGGTCGTCCAGGAGTGCTGGTCGATTACCGGCACCTGACCGCGCCGCACGACAGCGGCGTTGCCGTACCTGGTCCGCTCCACGACGATCTCCCTGTTATCGGCGACGTACCTATACTCGGGAAAGTCGCCGGAGCAGGCGACCCGGATTCGGTCGCGGCCCGCGGCAGTGACGTACAGGTCCCACTCGACGGCCTCGTCCCGCCCCATCGTCTGGCTGGCCAGGCCGGTGGGTGACAGTGCCTTCAGCAGGTCGGCGTCCTTGGCGGCGCCCCGCAGCCGGACCGTGCCGTCGCTGAGCAGCTCGGTGGTCGCGCCCAGTTCCTGCTGCGACGCGCCCTTGGACCAGGCCAGGACGAGGTCCGTGCCCCGCGGCATGCCCCGCTGTTCGACGTCCACCTCGAGGACGAGCTCATCGCCGGTGTGCTCGCAGCTGTGCAGCACCGCCGGGGTCTGCACCACCTGCACGTGCAGCTGGCGGCCTACCCAGCGGACGCCGAACCGGACGCCAGGCGCGACCTGCCGCATCGCCGGCCGCTCGGCGGGCCCGACCACCGGGGTGTGCAGGCGCGACGGGCGCCAGATGCCTCGCCCGCGGACGAGCAGGAAGCCGTCCCAGTCTCCCGTCAGCCAGTGCCCCCCGGCCCGGAACCACCGCGGGCTGATCTCACAGCGGAAGCCCGCCCAGTCGTAGGAGTATCTCTCCTGCCGGGACCAGGCGGTCGCGTACGGGTGCTCGGTCGACCGGGCCGGCACCACGATCGGCATCCGCTTGCGATTGCGCGGCACCAGCACGACGACCTTGGAGGCGTGCCGCCGCTTGGTGATGTCCACCGACGGGACGAACGCGGCTCCGCTGATGACCAGCTTGTCGCCCTCCCACTCGACACTCTCCACGCGGACGAAGGGATCGAGCTCGCGCCAGTGCGGCCGGTACAGGCTGGCCGGCACCTTCAGCTCGCCATCCCCCCGGAACGGCAGGTCGGCCTGGAGCCGGCCGCGCTCCCGGACCACCGGCACCGTCTTGACCGGCTGCTCGGCCATCCACATGATCAGCTCGATCAGCTCGTCCAGCTTGCCGCGCTTGATCAGGTGGTAGGCCAGCCGATGCGGCGAGGGCAGCTGGGGAAAGACCCGCCGGTCGACCTGGGCCAGGTACGACTGGGTCAGGGTCATGAACTCCGCCTTGAACGCGGCGTCGGTCCGGCCTAGCTCGCCGACGTACAGCCAGACGTCGTTGACCAGCGCCTTGCGCTGGTGCTGGCGAACCATCCGGGCCGGCTTGTGCGATCGCAGGAACGAGTCGATGAACAGCAGCACATTGATGCGGTCCCGGTAGTTACTGATCTCGGTACGGGACTGCGTGATCGACAGGCCGCCCTTGCCCCGCTCTCGCCAGTAGTAGATCGGCTCGGGGATGACATCGACGGCCCGGGCCAGCACATGCGCCCGGGTAATGAGGTGCAGGTCCTCCCACACGATGCCCTCGGGGAAGGTCAGGCCGTGCAGATCCCAGAACGACCGGCGGAACAGCTTGTTAAACACCGAGACGTCATAGAACAGGGCGGGCGTCTTGCTGATGTGGGTGCCGGCCTGGCGGCGCTTGATGGCCTTGGCGTGCAGCGCCGACTGGGTCACGCCCATCGGGCCCAGCCGCAGGACGTTGCCGGACACGAAGTCCGAGCCCGAGCTCTCCAGCGCGTGCAGCATGCGCTCGTAGGCGTGCGAGGGCAGGGCGTCGTCGGAGTCGACGAACGCCAGGTACGTCCCCCTGGCCCGCTCAACGCCGCGGTTACGCGCGGAGCCGGGACCGGGGCCGCCGTTGGGCACTTGCACGAGGATGAACCGCGGGTCGGCGGCGGCCTGCGCGGCCGCGATGGCGGCGCTCCCGTCGGTCGAGCCGTCGTCGACCATGATGACCTCAAGGTCGGCGAACGTCTGGGCGGCGATGGAGGCCAGGCAGTCGCCCAGCAGATCTTCGATGTTGTAGAAGGGCACAACAACGCTGATCCGCGGAACTGTCATAGCTCGTCTCCCTATAGTTCCCCGGCTAGCTGGCTCTGGCGCCCGTCAGGCTACTCGCCGCGCCAGGCCGGCGGCCGTTTCTCCGCGAAAGCCAGGGCGCCCTCCATCGCGTCCGCCGAGGTGAAGACCGGATTAATGATCTCCCCCTGGCGCGCGAACGCCTCGCCACTGTCCCAGTCCGCCGCCTGCGCGATGACCCGCTTGGTCGCCGCCAGCGCCAGCGGGGCGCCGGGCACCACCCGCCGCGCGAGCGCCATCGCGCCCGCCAGCGCCTCCCCGGCCGGGACCAGCAGGTTCACCAGCCCGGCCGCGTGCAGCCGCTCCGCCGGGAAGTGCTCACCGGTCAGGGCTATCTCCATGGCCAGGTGGTACGGGATGCGCTGGGGCAGCCGGAGCAGGCCGCCGGCGCCGGCCACCAGGCCGCGCCGGACCTCGGGCAGCCCGAACCGCGCCGCCTCACTGGCCACGATCAGGTCGCAGGCCAGCGCCAGCTCAAAGCCGCCGGCCAGCGCGTAGCCCTCGACGGCCGCGATCACCGGCTTGGCCGGCGGCCGCTCGACGATCCCGCCGAAGCCACGGCCATCGGCCACCGGCACGTCCCCGGCCAGGAAACCCTTGAGATCCATGCCCGCGCTGAACGTGCCGCCGGCGCCCGTCAGCACCAGCACGCGGACATCGCCGCGGCTGTCGAATTCCTCGATGGCGCCGGCGATTCCGCGGGCCACCGCCCCGTTGACCGCGTTCCTGGCCTCGGGGCGGTTGATCGTGATGACCGCGATGCCGTCGGTTACCTCGGCCAGGACTGGCCCGGCCTGGTCCGGCCCGGCCTGGTCCGGCCCGGCCTGGACTGACTCAGCCATCGACCCTCCTCATCGGATGCTCGGGCCTACTTGGGCTGGAACCTGATGCCGCCGTCGAAGCGGATGGTCTCCGCGTTCATGTAATCGTTCTCGATGAGCGACCTGACCAGCTGGGCGAACTCGGCCGCCGTGCCCATGCGCTTGGGGAAGACCACGGGAGCGACCAGCTTGGCCTTGAACTCGTCACTGGCGGGGCCGCTGCCGTAGATCGGCGTGTCGATAATGCCGGGGCAGATCGTGTTCACGCGCACGCCGATGGCCGCCAGGTCGCGGGCGGCCGGGACGGTCATGCCGATGATCCCGCCCTTGGATGCCGAGTAGGCGATCTGGCCGGTCTGGCCCTCGATGCCGGCGACGGACGCCGTGTTGATCACGACACCGCGCTGGCCGTCCGCATCGGCTGGCTCGGTCTTGGCGATCTGGGCCGCGGCTAGGCGCATCAGGTTGAACGTCCCGATGAGGTTGACGTCGATGACCTTGCGATAGGCGGACAGGTCGTGCGGCGAGCCGTCCCGGCCGACGGTGCGGGCCGCCCAGCCGATACCCGCGCAGCTCACCGCGACGCGCAGCGGCGCGCCGAGGGCCGCGGCGGCGTCCACGGCCGCGCGTACGGACTCCTCGTCGCTGACGTCGGTCTGCGCGTAGGCACCGCCGACCTCCTCGGCGATGGCCTTGCCGCGCTCGGCGTTCAGATCGGCGACGACCACCTTGCAGCCCGCCGCGGCGAGCTCTCGTACTGTCGCCTCACCCAGGCCGCTGGCCCCGCCCGAGACGATCGCGGAGGTTCCGTTCAGCTTCATGCGGGGAGCTTACTGCCCGGGCACCGGATCGGGCCGAACAGGGTTCGGGTCGCGGGGTCGCGCGGGGTCGCGCCGGGTCGCGCCGGATGCCAGCAGCCCGAATGTCGCAGGCCGCGTCTAGCATGGGCTGGTGGCTTTTCGACGGCCGGGTGGCCGTCGCTGGGAGGGATCGACGTGAAGCGGTACCGCGGGAATCCGTGGGCAGTGTTGCTGGTCGTGTCGCTGGGGTTCTTCATGACCCTGCTGGACCTGACCATCGTGAACATCGCGATCCCGAACATGATCACCAGGCTGCACGCGTCGCTCGACGACATTCTGTGGGTCATCAATGCCTACGCGCTGGTGCTGGCCGTGCTGCTGATCACCGCCGGGCGCCTGGGCGACCTGCTGGGCCAGCGCAAGGTGTTCTTTATCGGGGTCGCGGCCTTCACCCTCGCGTCCGCCGCCTGCGGCCTCGCGCCGGGCGCCGGCTGGCTGATCGGCTTCCGGGCCGCTCAGGGCCTCGGCGCGGCCCTGCTCATGCCGCAGACCCTCGCGATGCTGACGATGGTGTTCCCGCCGGAGCGCCGGGGCGCGGCGTTCGGGGTCTGGGGCGCCGTGGCCGGGGTGGCGACGATCGCCGGGCCGACCCTCGGCGGCCTGCTCGTCACGGCGTTCGACTGGCGGTACATCTTCTTCATCAACGTCCCGGTCGGGGCCATCGTGCTGATCCTGACCGTGATCCTGATCCCCGACCTGCGCGCCGGCCAGCGGCACCGGTTCGATGTCAGCGGCGTGATCCTGGCCAGCGCGGCCCTGCTGCTCATCTGCTACGGGCTGGTCGACGGGCAGAAGTACGGCTGGTCCACGGTCACCTCGTTCATCTCGATCCCGCTGATCCTCGCGGTCGGCGTGGTACTGCTCGGCGTCTTCCTGTGGGTCCAGGCACGGAAGCAGGACGCGGAGCCGCTGCTTCCGTTCGCGCTGTTCAAGGACCGGAACTACGCGCTGATGAACTTCGTGGCCGGCGCGATCTCCATCGGCATGCTGGGCATCTTCCTGCCTTTCTCGATCTACCTGCAGTCCGTGCTGGGATTCTCCGCCCTCAAGGCGGGCCTGACGCTGGCGCCCGCGTCGGTCATCGCGATGTTCGTCGCGCCGGTGGCGGGCCGGATGTCGGACCGGATCGGCGGAAAGTACATCCTGCTGACCGGGCTGACCCTGTTCTCGGTGGGCACGGCGTGGATCGCGCTCGTCGCCCAGCCCGACTCGGCCTGGCAGGCCTTCCTGGCGCCGCAGCTCGCCATGGGCATCGGCATCGGCTGCACCTTCGCGCCGATGACGACCGTGGCCATGCGCGGCATCAACCCGCGGATGGCCGGCGCTGCCTCGGGCGTGTTCAACACGACCCGCCAGGTGGGCAGCGTGATCGGCACCGCGGGAGTCGGAGCACTGCTGCAGAACCGCCTCGTCACCTCCCTCACCAGTCAGGCGCGGCAGCGAACCGCCGGCCTGCCCGCCGCGGCGCGCGACAAGCTCATCAGCGGATTCCAGGCCGGGGCCAGGGGCGGCCTGGAGGTAGGTTCCGGGCACAAGCTGACCGGCCTGGGCGGACTGATCTTCAGCCACGGCTTCGTGGAGGCGATGCGGCCGACCATGCTGGTGCCCATCGTGATCCTGCTGATCGCCGCCGCTAGCTGCCTGCTGATCCAGCGGCTCCCGGCCCCCCCGGCCGACCGTAGCCCGGACGGGCCGGCCGAGGTGACCGAGGAGGCGACCGGGCTAACCCGCTAGTCGGCGGCCAGCAGCAGGTCCTGCGCCCACAGGCCCGGCGCTGGCGACGAGGGGCCCTGATCGAACGGGAACCTAGAGTCGAAGGCGGGTTCGAGGTCGGTCAGCCACACCGCCTCCGGGTCGAACCTGGCGAAGAAGGGCCGGCCGACGAGCGACGGGTCACGCGCCTGGATCATGTGCAGGGCGAACACCTTCTGGCCCGCGATCTCGGCGATCCCGTCGATGCAGACCTTGCCGGGGGTCGCCGACATGGACGGCCCGCGAACCGTCCGGCACAGGCCCGAGACGCTGCTGTAGGCATCCCGGTAGATTTCGGCCGCACGGGCCAGCGGCACCGCGAAGTAACCCTGCGGGCCGGTGTCGCGCTCGACGAACATGTAGTAGGGGACCATCCCCATCCGGAGCTGAGTCCGCCACATATCCGCCCAGATACGGTCGTCGTCGTTGATGCTCCTGATCAGCGGAGCCTGGGTGCGGATCACCGCACCCGCCGTCCTGATCCGCCTGGCGGCCACCGCGACCATCGGCGGTTCCAGCTCGCGCGGGTGCGAGAAATGCGCCATGAGCGCCAGGCTCTTGCCCGCGGCGGCGACCTCCTCGAACAAGCGCAGCGTGTCATCGGCGTCCGGGTCCGTCACGAACCGCTGCGGCCAGTACGCCAGCGACTTGGTGCCGATCCTGATCGACTCGAGGTGCTCGAGCCCGGCGTCCAGCAGCGGCTCGATGTACCGGCGCAGGACCGCGTCCCCCATGATCATCGGATCGCCGCCGGTGAGCAGGACGCTCGTGACATCCCGGTGCGCCCGCAGGTAGTCGGCCACCTTCGTGATGTCGCCGGTGGCCATCTTGAGATCGGGCTCGTCGACGAACTGGGCCCAGCGAAAGCAGTACGTGCAGTAGGCATGACACGTCTGGCCCTGCCTAGGGAAGACCAGCACCGTCTCCGGGTACTTGTGCTGAACCCCCGGCAGCGGATCCTCGCCCACCTCGGGAATGTTGAGTGCCAACTGCCCGGCGGGGTGGGGATTCAGCCGCATGCGCACGGCGTGCGCGGCGGCCTGGATCTCCTGCTGCGGAGCATCCCGGGCGAGCAGGTCGGCGATGGGCCCGATGTCCCCAGCCGACAGCATGTCGGCCTGAGGGAAAACCAGCCGGTAGATCGGGTCGTCGGGCGCGGCCGACCAGTCGATCAGCGATTCGAGGACGTAGTCATTGGTGCGGAAGGGCAAGACGGTAGCCACCGCGCGAACCGCGAGCCGCTCCGCCGCGTTCAGGCCGGCCCTCGCTGCCAGGCCATCTAGGTGTTTCGCTGAGTACGCGCGGAACCTGCGGCCCTGCGCGGGGACTGTGGTCGCGATCTGCTGATCGGTCATGCAGCTCCTTCCGGTCGCCACGGCGTCGGCGCCTTCGCCGAACTCGGGATTCCGTGTGCCGCCAGCGGGATGTCACTCTGTGCCCCTGTCTGTTCCCTGAGACGCCACTGATCGGCTAATAGCCTCAGCGCGACTATCGAAAGTGGTCACAGTTTGAAAACGCTCAGAGACAGCCGAGAGTTGCCTGTGATTGCTAGCCGGTCCCCCGTTGGGGTTATACCCAGGACCGAGGCCAACCCTACGGGAGCGATTACGCCCGAGGTGCTCCTTTCCATCGCATCTGTCCCCCGCTCTCGCTGACCCCCTGGCCTATACCCCGCTCCCTGTACCCCGCTGGTTCCCGGCAGGCCGGGGATCATGCGCGAAGCGGCGGTAATGAGAGGCTTGGCGCATGCGGCCGATCGGCGAACCCTCTGCCGTGGAGGCGCGGCCGGCAGCCGGCGCGGCCGTGAGCGAGCAGCCCGGGCTCGACAGCAAGCCGGCCGACGCCCTGCTGGTGGCCGTCGATGCCATGGGCGGCGATCACGCGCCCGACGAGATCGTCGCCGGAGCAGTGGCGGCGGCCCGCGAGTACGGCATCCGGGTGGCCCTATCCGGCCGCCCCGGCCTGCTGCGTCCCCTGCTGGTCCGGCACGGGGTCGTCAGGCACGGGCCGTCGGACGAGGTCTGGGTCGTCCCGGCCGAGGAGGCGCTGGGCATGGACGAGGGCGCCCTCGCCAGCTGGCGGCGCCCCCGGTCCAGCATCGCGGTCGCCTGCCAGCTGGTCCGCCGCGGGCAGGCCGCGGCGGTCGTGTCGGCCGGGTCGACCGGCGCCATCGTGGCCACCGCGAGGCTCCGGCTGCGGCCCCTGCCCGGGGTCACCCGCCCCGCGCTGGCCGTCGTCCTGCCGACGCGGCCCGGCCCGACCCTGCTGCTGGACGTCGGTGCCATCGCCGACCCCAAGCCCGAGATGCTGGTGCAATTCGCCCAGCTCGGGGTCGTCTACGCCCAGGTCGCCTGCGGCATCGCCGAGCCCCGCGTCGGGCTGCTGACGATCGGCGCCGAGCCGGGCAAGGGCAACAAGCTGGCCAGGCGCGCCCAGGAGCTGCTCGCGGCCGACCCGCCGCACGGCGGCCCGCCGCTGAACTTCACCGGGAATGTCGAGGGCGGCGACCTGCTCGCCGGGAAGGTCGACGTCATCGTGACCGACGGCTTCACCGGCAATGTCGCTCTCAAGACGCTGGAAGGCACGGCGAGTTACGCGGCCCGGCAGCTGCGCGAGGCACTGGGCGGATCCCGCGCCGCCCGGATCGGCGCCCTGCTGCAGCGGCGCGGCCTGCGCGAGCTGGGCGAGCGGCTCGACGCCGAGAGCTACGGCGGGGCCGCGCTGCTGGGCCTGGAGGGCACCGTCGTCATCGCCCATGGCGCCGTCGCCGCCCGCGGCACCACGGCGGCCGTCAAGCTCGCGGCGGACCTGGCCAGTGCGGGCATCGCCGAGAAGATACGAGAGCGGCTGGCACCATCGCGCGGTGGCCACTTCCTGCGGCGCCCCTGACGCTCTCGCGGCGACTCCGGGCGCATCGTCCAGCCGATAGGCTGGCTGAGTGACAGATCCGGAGGAGGCACTCGGGCGGCTGGTGCGCGGCGCGCTCGCCGCGGAGTTTGGCGAGCAGCAGGCGAATGCCGATCCGCTCATCCGGCCTTCGCAGTTCGCCGACTACCAGTCGAACGCGGCCCTGTCGCTGGCCAAGGCGCTGCGCAAGCCGCCGCGCGAGATCGCCACCGCGATCGCCGCGCGGCTGGCCGACCCGGGCCTGGACACCATGGGCCTGGACGGCGCCGTGGCGACCGCGGAGGTCAGCGGCCCCGGGTTCGTCAACATCGCGCTGCGCGACGAGTGGATAGCCGGGCAGGCGTCCAGCCAGCTGGCGGACCTGCGGCTGGGAGTCGCGCGGGCCGAGCCGGCCCAGCGGATCGTGGTCGACTACTCCGGCCCCAACGTGGCCAAGGAACTCCATGCCGGCCATCTTCGTCCCACCGTGGTCGGGGAGGCGATCGTCAGGGTCCTGGAGTACCTGGGCCACACGGTCATCCGCGCCGCGCATCTCGGCGACTGGGGTACCCAGTTCGGCATGCTGATCGAGCACGCCGTGGACATCGGGGAGCGCGCCACCGGCGAGGAACTGGCCGCCGGCGAGTTCACGGCCTTCTACCAGGCCGCGCGGGCGAAGTTCGACTCCGATCCCGCCTTCGCGGGCCGGTCCCGGCAGCGGGTGGTCCAGCTGCAGGCCGGGGACGAGCAGGCGCTGCGGCTGTGGCAGATCCTGGTCGAAGACTCGATGAAGTACCTGCGCGACGTGTACGCCAGGCTCGACATCACGCTGACGGACGCCGACATGGACCCGGAGAGCTTCTACAACCCGATGCTCGCCGATGTCTGCGCGGAACTGGAGGACAAGGGCATCGCTGTCGTCAGCGACGGCGCGCTCTGCGCGTTCCCGCCGGGCTTCACCGGCCGGGATGACAAGCCGGTGCCGATCATGCTGCGCAAGAGCGATGGCGGCTACGGCTACGCCAGCACGGACGTGGCGGCGATCAGGTACCGGCTGACCGAGCTGAACGCCAGCCGCATCATCTACGTGGTGGGCTCTGAGCAGCACCAGCACTTCGAGATGGTGTTCGCGGTCGCCCGGCAGGCGGGCTGGCTGACCGCCGAAGCCAGCGCGGAACATGCCGTCATCGGCCTGATGACCGGCCCCGGCGGCCAGCGGCTGCGGACCCGCAGCGGCGAGCAGATCAAGCTCATCACCTTGATAGATGAGGCGGTCGGCCGGGCCGAGGAAGTCATCAAGGACCGCTACGACGACCCCGAGTTGCGCCAGCAGATCGCCGAGCCGGTGGGCGTCGGCGCGCTCAAGTACGGCGATCTGTCGGTAGCCCGGGACTCCAGCTACGTACTGGACTTCGACCGGCTGCTCGCGCTGACCGGGAACACCGGGCCGTACCTGCAGTATGCGACCGCGCGGATTCGCTCGATCTTCCACAAGGCCGGCCGCGATCCCGTCGCGTCCGCGAGCCCGATCACCTTCACCGAGCCCGCGGAGCGGGCCCTGGCCTTGCGGCTGCTCGGATTTGGCCGCGCCATCAGCGAGGTTGTCGTCGCGGCGGAGCCGCACAAGCTGGCGGCCTACCTGTTCGAGGTGGCGAGCGCGTTCACCACGTTCTACGAGCAGTGCCCCGTGCTCACCGCCGAGCCGGCGATCCGGGATAGCCGGCTCGCGCTGGCCGCCCTGACGCTCCGCACCCTGGAAACCGGGCTGCACCTGCTCGGCATCCCGGTCCCCGACCGCATGTAGCGCGGGCCGCGCGGGCTGGTCGGCGGGAAACCGCGG
>Ga0307374_10009693_pt1 | contig 14143 bp, 13 predicted proteins | sample OX3MG_FD_202532 | JGI IMG/M metagenome (GOLD analysis project Ga0307374, IMG submission 202532) | Soil microbial communities from Risofladan, Vaasa, Finland - OX-3 | ecosystem: Environmental > Terrestrial > Soil > Coastal area > Acid sulfate soil | place: Finland: Risofladan, Vaasa | collected... | reverse complement strand
GAAAACTAGTAGCATAGAACGATTCTCCGTTCACAATTCGATAGCGGCCGCCTCTCTCACCTTTATAAACAATAAGTTCCTTTTTCGTTAACGGGATCCATGCTTTGTGGTAGCTCGGTTCTGCGCCGTTTTTATAATCATCGCAGTTCCATCGTGGAGTGTAGCCGGCGGCTACATCTCTTTCGGCTTGTGCACGGCATGCAGCTTCTTGACTATGATTTTTAAATGGCATCGACAGTTTATGACTTACACTCGGCACACATAACTTTTTTTTGGATTGCGGTATACCCATCATCATCGCATCACGACAAAGAAATGGATAGAGAACTCCCCACTTCAGTCGCCGATACGATCGAAACGATATGTACTCAGTTACAATATACAAGAAGTGGACGATCGGTTCGAAGGATTCGAGCACGACTTACTGCGGTGGTGCGTCTGCTGCTAGCGATTGAAAACAGCGGCTACATTGTAAATTTTGATTTATTCGCCGAGAGCAACAGATACAATGCCAAAGCACTTCTGGTTCCTGTAGAATACTACCAGTACGATGTGGTTCGTTCAACCTGCGCTATTGATTGTCAATGTACCCGAATAAGAGCAAAACAGAAAGAGTGGCTCCAAGAATATCTAGTTCGCGACGTCGTGCCCATCATTCTCGACTACGCACTGTGTCATGTCCAACGATTTGCAGTGGGCAATCCGGTCCGAATGGAAGGAACCAGTCGATTCTACGTAAGCACCATTACACATATCGTCGCGCTGAACAGTTTTGTCTTTTTCTTTCTGCGCGCAGAAACCTTTGCTCCATCAGAAGGCGACTGGATCCCGGCAAGCAGTCCAAGATTCGAATGCTTCTACAGTTCACAAGGAAAGCAAATTGAACAGGGGAAATTTATTACAACTAAGCCAGACGACATGAATAAGCTGGTCGATGTGTTCTATGATTCGTTAGTGCTCGGGAGATGGAAAATTGGACACTGGTACCCTGGTTATCATGCAGTATTTGCAGAACTAGGCACGTTTACCTCATGATCTACACGCGTACGCCGGAACAATAGCAAGTACTTGTCGCGCGGCGAGAGAAGATAATGTGTCCATTCGCCCGGTTGCGGTAGCTCAATATTGAGTGCAAGTACATCGAAACACTCGCCTTTTGTTAATAAACGCATAGGGTTTGGAAACAACTTCTTCGCCTTAGCACGAGGTATGAGTACGTGGATGTAGTCGTAACGCTCGTCCGAATAGATTTCGCTGTACGTGTATCCATGATTCGGCTCCTTTCGTTCGCACGACATTTTTTAGTGAGCCTATGAAGAGTGTTGACGTTTCGGTTTGCTTTTGGGCAGTCCCGGCGACTTGAAGTCAAGTGATTCGGAATGCGGAACCAGAGCCAACCATTCGTTGTAGAAACGCTGTGCAATCTCTTCGTTTTCAGCAATGAGTAAATTTTCAAGATTGTTGCCGGCGTTCGCGGTTAAATTGAACGACCCAGTAATCGCACACCACGGGCGTCCGTCATGCAACAATACAATGAATTTGTGATGCAAGAGCGCCGACTGATTTCGTTTAGAGCAAATCCCCAGGCATCGCACGGGCTCTTTGGACGGAGCCAAAGGAACCAGGCGATCATAGGCGTCACGCAATTTCACCTTCATTGTATATTTTCGAAATGCAGCAGAGCTGGACTGCGCTATCTTTCGATCATCGTTTTTCTGCCAAATTCGTTGTTTCTGTACGATAAACTGAACAGGCAACTTCTGTAGAGCCAAATAATTCAGTACACGTTCCTCCGAGAACCAATACTGGCAGCCGACAAGAGCGGTGGTTTTCGTTTTATTGCGAACAAGGAATTCAATTAAACGATCCGAGATATTCGAGAAATGTACATGATACTGAGCGGTAGGAGAGAAAAACGCAGGACGCTCCACTATCTGATTCAAATTGGTCGATGGCGTAAATTTACGCTTCATTCCTCCTCGGCAAGTGAATGAAAAATGTTTTGTGTTTGTACAATGGCTTGATTTTTGAGAATTCCCTTTTTCGGTCTCAGAGCTTCCATCTGACGTTTATTAGCTTGGACTATCGCATACGCTTCAGCTTGAATATCCATTTCTTGGATTTGATTCCAGTACTCGGGAGCTAGACACTCCGATAGAGTAGATAGATAGGACTGGAGAACTTTCCTTGTTTCCCATTTAAAGCGGCCCGCGCGAGCATAGATTTTCCTGGTAAATGGACGATAGGCGTGAAATTGCCTTGGTTTGTTTGTCTTCAACTGCTGCAGCAGCTCCGCCTCACCCTCCAATATGCAATGCAAAGTTGGCGATGCGTGATCAAAGGCGACTTCAAAATATAACAACGTCTCGCGTGTGAACGGAGGTTCTTCTTTAATTACACTCAACTTTCGAACTTGTTCACCATCTTGCTCGTCTTCTACGATTTCACTCCACGGTACAGATGCTGTTGGGGAGAGCGACACTAAAACAAAATTCAATAAGAAGGCAATTTATTGACTTCGTCAGAAAAATTGATCGTTGCGTTTAGGATTTGAGAACTTACTTTTGCAGAACCAAAACAGAAAATGATGTACTGGTGATGAAGAGCGGCATTCACGTCGGAAGCGCAGCAGTGCTGTTATGCCGCATCAACTCTCTCAAGAGATTTGTAGAATCCATCAACTGCACGTCAATGAAGCGCTGTAACTCTTGCCTACCTTGTACGGTAAGCATGTTGATTCGGTCGATAAACTCGCTACGCCGACCGCGTATTGTATAGTCGAAGAAGAGCAGGCACCAAAAGGAACAGTACGAGTCTGCGGTTACGGATTGACCCCAGACCGGCGACAGTTTCAAATCGCAGGGAGTGAGAAGTCGGAGTAGGTGGCGCTCCTCTAACGAACCTAGTATGCGTTTGAGTACGTGATCAATTTGTTCGGGCTCGTAATAGTTCAGCATCGCCGTTGGATGCCCTGTTGCTGTCGGATCGCTGCCATGCGGTTCGAACCACATGAGTTCCTTGGAACGGAGATCCAGTATCAAAAGATTCGCATGGCTCGATCGTTCCGTACGAGTTAACTTCAATGGAGTGACAACGTAGAGTAGCTGATGTGAATGTGCCAGTTTGATACCTGCGGATAGAATCCCGGCAGCTCGTTTTGCGGAAGTACTGATCTGGGCCGTGATTCCGTTCTTCGATTTGTTCAGATGAATTCGCAGTTCGCGTGTAATAACAAACTTTTTTTCTTTATTGATTTGATATTGTGCGGTTTGCAGCTCGTGCTCTCCAGGATAATATCGGAGCAATCGAGTTTGCAAGGACTCGTATTGATTGAGCAACGCGCTGTTTGAAAACATCCCGTTATTGTTTGATTAATGAACTGTTCCTTTTGCACCGAACCAAAGTTGATTAAATTCGTCAGCAATCTTCTGCCACCGCGCTTGATCGTTTAGTGTAAGATTTCTCCATTGCTCTCCAAAACGGGAGCCAGCTTGTGGTACACTCAACGCTTCATCTCTGTGATTGCGAAATTGAAACCGATAGAATTGCAGATACGCCGTTGTGCGTTTTTTGGGAGGCTGTGCCTGTTTGTCCATTTGATGTGTTGATTGAATTATGATCTTTGTCGAACTGCCGCGATCAATTTCTGTTTCAACTCTCCCGCCTCGTCCAGAGCAGTTAGCGCCTGCGAGTCTCCAAGGTATTTCCCGCCGCAGAAAATTTGCGGTACCGTCCTTTCGCCAACAAGTCGCTGCAAGTCGTCCTGGAATTGGCCGAGCACCGCGGGATCGGGGAACTCGATATCGATGTCGACACAGAACAATTCGGAATCGCTTACGTACTTGTGCAAAGTTGCTTTTGCCGCTTGAGAATAAGGACAGTACGACTTAGCAAACACTATGAGAGGGTGTGATTTTATCAAGCGTCGTAACAATGCAACACAAGACATTTCTACTATGTTATTGAATTATCAATTCGCCTTGGGAAAAATTTTGCGTACTTTGAGCGCATAAATTGGAATGTACTTGGCGTACTGCGGGAAACGTTCAATCGCGGTCTTGTACTCGACGAGACCGGGTGGAATAAACAGATACTTGGTGGCAAACTCATCCATGTTATGTTCCGAGTCTATTCTGCGATCCGCTTGCTTGGGAGGCATCGGAACCGCAGCACGATGCAGGCGGATCGTGCTAATCGGAACAGAGATTCCGTTGGCCCAACTGCGCTCGAGCAATTCGTTATCGAATCGGCAGTCGGAAGTCACATCAATGCACCCAGTATACAAAGTGCGATAATATTCCGGTCTGAATTTTTCCTGTTCAATTTGTTTCTTGACGTGTTTCACCCAGACCAGCGGGTCCTTGATCCTTTCCCGTAGACCTATTGCAATATACCATTGACGAATTGTCCGATGTACGGTAGGGCAGTCAGGATCCGCAACCAGCAGCGTGTCTTTCACGTGTTCGAACGCGTTTGCCGGGCAATCTTGTAAACGGAGTTCGCTGTGTGTCACTTTCTTCAATGCTTCGGCTAAAGCATATTGCTTGACGACGTCAGTGTTGCGAAGATCAAACAATGCCGCTAGATCGGTCAAGTCTACTCCGTTGTCGAGATGCGCATAAACGACCCATTTAGTATCTTCGTTCACATGCTTCTCTTCAGTGGTGAGGTTGAGATTGCACACCTCATTCACATCTGTATTGCACAATTCTAACTGGCCGCGCTGCACATCTTGAATCAAATAATCTTTGCCGGTGCGCGTCCACCCTATTAGAGCAAAGCTCGGATTCACCCGATTTAGATAAGGACTTCGATCCTGTTGCATCGTGAAAAATGACCATGAATCCGGCAGGCTCCAGCCACTCCGCGATATTGCGAAACCAACTGGTTTTGCCACGTACGGGCATTACGACATATACACACATTCTCACAGATGCTCGTTCGCTTTGAATCTTACGATCTGTTTGTTCCGGAGTGTTTTGAGAATCAACCTTTACGCGAATGCATAAGGTTGTTATATGAACGATATTTTGTCGCCGAGACCCAGGAGAAGGAGATGGTATTAACTCTCGATGCCGTCGACGACGCAGCGACCTTTCAAGAGTCTCTGGTGAATGGACTGCAGGAAATGTGTGAGAATCGCTGGGCTGTGTTCGCATTATACTTGGTGTTTATCCTACGTCATCCAAAGTACTCGCAGCCGTCCATGATTGAGGATTTGCTGCGAAAAGATAGTCAGTTCAGGCAAGTAGAGATGAGTCGCTTCAGGATTGAGATGTTAGCAATAAGCCATTTACTTCAAGGAAATCGATTGTATATGCATTCGAAATGTATCCCGTGGGATAGCTCCACCGGCTGGTTGTTTTCGAACATTACCAACCTGAACGTATTGGAGGAATTTGAGCGGAGACCAGCTGTGTTTCTGGACGAGTTGCAGGAGTTCGTTGTGGAAAGGGTGGAGGAAGCGCCCGGTATAGCATTTACGTTTCCCGAATTCGGAAAATGGGTCGAAACACATCGCTGCAATCATCATCAGCACGTAGAAGAGTCCTCTGCACCTCGCGACCGCATGCTTCCGTTAGTATCGGCTTTGGAGTTAGCGACGAAGAAAACGTTGCAGACGTATTCGAATGATTTTATGCGAGTGACTTTGCCTCAAGTCAAGGCCTATGAGTTTGTGAAGATAGTTGCCAGGGAAATAAGAACAGTCGTGACGCGTTTATCGATGAATTACGCAGCGCCGGTGGATTGCATGACCGTGGAGCAGTTCTTAGAGTATCGAAAGAAATTAGGTGGGATTCCCTACAAGTTGCTGATGCAGGATTCACGCGAATTGGTGTTCCGACTGGTGCAATATCAAATCTTGGTAAACTTAGCTGCAACGGGAAACATCGAGCCTGCGTGCGTGGAGCAGTTTACCGCTCAGTTCTCTCTCAAGGCTGTTCTCGAAATGAAGACTCCGGATTTTATCGCAGGCATCCAGGTACTCTCCAGGGACTTGTTTAACGTCCTCGAAAAAAGAAAGCCTGAGATCATACGTAAGGAGGAGGAAAAAGAGGAGCAGAAGAAGCCGTCTCTGCCACCAGGTAGACAACAGATTGTGCAGAGTTGCCTCAAGGGCAAACAGCTAGAATACTTTGTAGTGGATCCGGATCGCGAATTTTATCGCTGGCTATCTGCAGAAGAAGCGATCAAAGAGTTGGGTCCGGAAAGTGTTGCGAATTTCGGCGCCGATAATAATCGCTTATTAGTCGTAGCAACGTGCCTGTCGTGTGGATTTTCGGATCATTCAACGATTACCCACAACCCGCTTTTGCAATGCATTGCCTCCAACCATACGATTCATCAGCAATGTCTGGGTGTGAACTCACCAGAAATCACCTCGACCGTATTGTGTCACTGCCGGGACGCCAAGTGTGGGCCCGTATGCCGACGATGTTACGCATCCACGCGCGGAATCGATGCAACAATGCACGAGGTGCAGTGTCAAGCATTGTTTCTGGAAAATGTTGATTCCGCCGAACCTAGAACTTGCGGATTATGCAATTTGTGCGAGCCGCTCGTATTGAACTGTGCTGCTCCGGACTGCGTACAGCAAGCGCACATTCAGTGCGGAAAAGCGTTTCTCGGATGGCAAGTGGTAGATGGGATTCATTTTGTATGCTCCGAACACGTGACGTATTCGTTCCCTTCTGTGGTTGCACTGCGGCCTCGAAAACGAGTGACTTGGGGCGAAAACAAGATGAAGACCATCGAGAACAATGATCAGATGCTCGAGTTGGCCAGAGCTCCGTCTCCGGAGAGGAAGTATGCACCAACTTCCAGAAAACGCAAGGAGCGCACAGAAACGGATCAAGATCTATCCTTTACTTCTGCAAAAGCACAGAAACAGACCGAGGAGCCGGATGCGGTTCTCATTCAAAAAGCCGTGAAATGCGTGCTGGATCCAGAGATGCAAATTCAACATATTTGCCCCCAATTGCAGGATCTCGCAGCGAAGATTGAAAGCTTGCCCGTGGGTCAGGTTATGTCAATGCAGAAATTTCGAGAACTTTACGTTGAGCTGGACTACCCGGAGCCATGCAATACGGATCCTTTGCACCCAGACATGGAAGAGACGAACGTATATCGCTGCTATTACATTGGAATGCTTTTCAATGAATTGAATGACGCGACCGCATTTGGACAATTTATCAGCCAAGAGGGAAGCATTGTGTTGGAAACTAATCTGCCAGTCTATTTGGGTACTCATTTCTGGAATGGATGTCGTAGTCGTCGAAAGTGCACTGATATATTCTCGCAGTACATCTATCTGTTTGAGTTTTTGCAGTCGCTTCAGAACGACATACTCGTCAATCGTTTACTACGCGCAAAGATTACGTGGGAAGAATGGAAAGAGCTCTTGAGATTGGATAACGTAGATGCGTTTGCACGTGCGCTTTGCACGCAAGTTCAATAAATTTGCATGTGAAGTGCTTCACATTTCATATTTCATTCTCAATGGCTTTTCGATGCCAAAATGAATGTCGAGATTGGAAGGGTAAGTCTGCCGAAGATTGTGCAGTACATTATTCTGAATGTCCCAGAGCCCTACAGTTGTGTCCAAATTGTTGGCGCGTATTACGGCGTTATGCGGTTGCATCACATACCAAATGTCAGAAAAAAATGTTGGTTGGGCCGAATGAAATCAAATCGAATATCGTGGCGATCATGAAGACAGAGGCATCAGAGGAGGAGGAGATAGAGTTGAGCACGAAGCGGAAGATAGACACTTCTGCTGTTATATTGCCCCTCAAACGAAGCAAAATTATATTGGACAACGTGCTAAAACGCATGCATATTGCAGATAGTATGGCGGCTACTCCGGGAAAGCGTGCAAAGAAAAGCGCAGACGTATTGTAAAACACTTTGTTCTGAATAAATTCCAAGATTTTCTGAAGCGCACTTAACATACACGCTACATTCTTCAAACGAAAATGTCGTCGTTAGTTGAGTATCACTTGGAACCGCGCGAGATTTCGGACTTCATAATTACGTATGATCATGCTCATTTTCATGTACACAAGTACGTCCTCGTACAGTACTCGACGTATTTCAGCGCAGTGATTAAAGGCAACCCAAAACTTGGAAGCATAGAAGTGCCCACAGTTTGCATTTACAGCAAACTGTCAACGATCAATCATTCATGTTTCTACGACTGGGTCGTCTGTATGTACGAGTGCGAGACGCCGTTGTCGATTGATGATTTTCGGGTGGACAATCAGACTCTGCTCTCTAGAAAATCCTGGGACAGATTGATGGATTGCGATCAATACTTTGGGTGCGAAAAACTCCAAGCGCAACTAAGATCGATAACGGATACGTATATAATGCACCCAGATATTGCTATCAATTATGGCTTAATCGTTGTACTTGTGAGGATCCAAGGGAAGTGGCCCGATATGGCTCTGAAGATGATAGCAAAAATAGGAGAAAATTTGCGTCGTATTCTTGGTCAGCAGCCTTTGCAGGAATGCAAAGTGTGGAGGCTGCTTTCGTCGAAGATTCAACAGAGTATCCTGGAAATCGCAGCCAAGCACAACCAGATAGATACAGTCGTACCGATTAAAGTGAATGTAGTTTAATTTGCGGACAAAGCAGAGCCATAAAAATATCCATAATTTGGATTTGTTAAGGCGGTATAGCTGGCGAACAGTGCTGTTTGTGCATGGAACGATATCAAGAATTGTTGACTGCCCGAGGTGCATAGAAACAGACCATTGCAGTTATCGGTGACTAAGCCAGCACCAACAATCGATGTATTCGCCGAGATTGGTGCAATCGTGCCGGAGAACATTGTAGCCTTCGTGGTCAAATTAGTAACTGTCACTAGTGCAGCAGCTGTAACGACAATGGAGCATTTTCCCATCGAAACGGTACCGGTTTCACTGTTATTATTGTTTGTGGAAGCAGTTGGTTTGCCATAAAACAGACCAGTATAGGTTTTTGCGAACGAGGCGTCAAATGCCGCCGAGGCCGATTGTAGCATGCACACGATGGTGCCGTTCGATTGGTCCACAGTTAAGAATCCGTTCGCGGAGCCGAAGATTGTTACTGTTTCTGGCGGAGTACTCGTATTGTCGACTACTTGTATGTAGGTCGGATTCAGTACAGCGCCGCTGGGAAGCAAGTTCACTGTCTGCGGTTGGTCGATAGGGTTCTGTTGACTCGGACTGAAACCGCCATGGGTAATCGCACCATTGACCATATGCACGTAGCCTGCATCAAACCCTCCGTTGTTCACTCGAAATTGCATGTAGTTGTAATTTGCCGAACTGGTACTGCTTACTCCAGTCGGTCCAGCCGTGATGCCGGTGATAAGTGCTGGAGTGTTGTTGTTCGGTCCAGCCTTCGTCGCCGTCAATACGATCTGATAACCTGGAATTTCAAGAGCGCCTGTAATATTTCCAGTGGTGTCCGTCACGTCATAGGTGCCGTCCGCGTTCACCGTAAAAGTGACCAATCCTGTCGCGCCACTGGTAGTGTTTTTGTAAGCAATGGTCTTTGCAACGCTGTCAGAGGTGATGGTCCAGAAATCTCCGGCGCTCGCACTGGAATTGTACATTTTAGTGACCACAGTTGTGTTCATCACAAAAAACCAGTACAAGGCAGAAATTACCAATACTATTCCGATGACGACTCCTAGAAAGAAAAACATCTTCGATTAAATGTCGTGCAGGAGACAAGAAAAAATTTATTTAACAAGAATGTTGTCGAAATAAGCGAGTGCGACGCTCTCTGCGTATCCTGGACTCGAGATATCCAAGCGAGTTGTTGGATAACAATGCTGTCCGGCAGCCGTGAGTAAATAAGTAGTGTGTGAACCCGCTAAGAGTGCGTCTCGCGATCGCACACTCAATGAAACGAGTGGGTCGTCTGCTGCACAGATGGCGAGGAATGGAACGTTGATGCAAGGTAAGAGATCGGTAATATTGTACTCTGGAAAAGCATCCCACACTCGTTCGTCGTTCAGACGCACCAGTTCACTAAATGCCTGCTGGCCCCAGTTCCACTTTTTCATCAACGTTTGCAATCGCGCATTAAATGTCTCCTCGTCTTCGCTCAGTTGCATGTGCTTGAACATCAGTTCAAAGATATTGTTGCATTTCGACAGCTCTAAAAAGATGCCCCTCCAATAGCGCATGTTACGCAGAACCGTTTCGACTTGATCGGGCTGCAACAATCGATTGCGCGTGATAGGTTTCAGATGATCCTGTTCGAAATACTTCAGGTACGGTCTGACGTACTTCTCAGAGACGACCGACGTCAGATGACTGGTTAGGATACCTAGCGTCTGTCTTACATCTCGCGGGTGCACGGGACTGCAGATCGAAGCACCCGCAACGATGCCATCAAAATCGCGATCGTGTTGAGTGTGAAAATGCGAGAGATATCGCATCAGCACATTGCCTCCCATGGAGATGGAAATGCACACAAATGGGCGCGATTTGAAATACGGAATCTTTGTGCGCAAATGAGTGATCTGTGCGAGGACGTCCGCATCTGATCCTGCAACATAGAATTGTGGCGTGACCAGTTTCTCACACAATCCTCGCCGATTCATCACCGCGACACTCCATCCCCGCTGTTCGGTTGCGTAGTGAATGAGATGCTTGAATGCATTCTGGTTAGAAGTCAGGCTCGGGAAAATCAGCAAGGTAGGAGTTGTGGGATGAGTACGATGAATGATCGATCGCGGGTAATAGAGATGCATACACGTCACGCCGCCGTCTTCGAGATCGAGTACTACGTCTTGATACAACTCCGTTGAAAGCGAGAAACTAGGCAGTTTGTACAGATTCGCCCATTTGTCGGAGAAGGCCAGCTCGGCCGCGCCCTGAATTAAGTGCCAATTCCATTTCTTTGGAGTGAACGTATACAGTGAACCCTTTGACTGCGCAATTCGCAGAACGAGTTGAAGAAGCTCGTCGTTTCGAGATGTTGCAGTGTAATGCGTTCGCTTCATCGTTTGAGCGGTGATGTTCTGTTTCACCTCTTCATTGATCGGAGTAGCACTCGACCAGGGACTACGTTGCACGATTCCCTTTTTCCAGAATTGAAAAATCGGCAACACCCAATCTCTCATCGAAGAGCCCTTTTGCTCTGACATGTCGTTGTTACACACACTCATCGCCTGCTAAATTTAAAAAAAATATATCAAATGTGGTCTCAACTATCGCGCGATATTATCATCTGTGTCTTGCATTGTTGTGTGACTCGGGATCTCGCAAAAACCTCTGCTCACCTGAACAAAGCATGGAATAATATTGCGAAGATTCGCCGCGCATGGAAATACGCCATCGTAAAACCGCGCCCGCACGAAGTCTACACGGGAATCATTCAGAATGTATTTATCGAGGACAGCTGTTCGACATGGTCCGGGCACGATATCCTGAGTCTTTCTTTGAGGAATTTTGGACTCGACTCATCTCATTTCTATAGTAACAGAATAAATCAACCTTCGTTTAGACACCTACAGGAGTTCTATGCCGATTTTAGATGGTTTGGGGAGGAGCTTTGGAGTGACATATCTGCGGCTTTGCCAGTAAATATGAGACGGCTTGCGTTAAAGCGACTCTTCAATGAACAAACGGGGATTAGCCTCGCAAGATTTGCTGACTCGCTAGAGCAACTGACGTTGGAATCATTTGAAATCATAGACACGCCAGTTCTGGGGAAACTCACGCATTTGACCTTGGAGAGAGCGCGAGTTAGCGGCGCGACAATGATTGCTCCAAATCTTACCTCTGTGACTCTGAAAAATGTCACAATGCAGGCAAATGTACAAATGACCGAATTTTTCAAAGCATCTGCTTTAGCTGACTTTACTTGGGGTTTCAGACGCCATGCCAAACACACTAGTCTGGCAGCCGAAAGGATTTTGCCGTTAATTGCGCCGTCTGTCGCATCGCTTTATTTTATGGGCACCCTGCAGAACGTTTCATGCTTTTCGAATCTTCGAACGGCAGCGGTGAATATTGACCATATATCCTCCATGTATCCACTCTCTGCACCTCAACTTAGTCATCTCAAGTTAATTGCTGGGGTTGCAACGAAGGCGTTTATTTATTACTATGAAAGCATCGCCGCACAACTTCAAACGTTGACTATTTTCGTTCCGGTGAACTCGTATTTACTGCAGTTTCTCCAAAAGTGTTGCAACCTAAAGATCATTCGCACGAATGCACAACGGGACTATTTGTCTCAGCTCCGTGATTGGGCTGATCCGCGTGTGCGCATTTTCATCGAGTACCCGTGTTCAAATAATGACGGCATTTTATAATGGGAGAATACATCGCAATAAACAATAAACACTACTTTTGCTTTTCGTCCAAAATACGCTGTATGGAAGTTATTAATTGATCGCGCGTGGCAAAACCGAACGGGCTGACGATTTGATGCAATGCGTCGACTAGGTGCTTCTTTAGATACCATTCGATGTTGACTTGCAACGATGTATCTTCCGGACCTAGCGCAGCAACCATATGGTAAGGTAAATACGCGATGTGGTCGTAGCGAGTAAAATCATAGCAAACCACGTATTCGACACAATCTTTCACGGCTACACACTCTCCGAGCGGATCCCGCTGCTCATGGAGCTCATTCAATAATCTAGCAATTTGTGTAGCAATCGTTGCACTTTGGCCGCAACCATTCGTGTTGCTGCAGGACGGAGTAATATGTAGCGGTGTATTCACCTGCCCAATAATTTTGAATTCATCCAGTGTAAATTGTTTGCTTTTCATACGCAGTACCAGTGAACGGAGATGTGACGAGAGTCGATCGTAGAATAAATCCAAGGCGACGGAAGACGCTTCGGCGTGAATGTGATCTTGACATAGAATCATGATTTCAAAGAATATCAGCGGCCTCAAGGTAAGTACAAATTTTGCAAATCCCATTTGATTCAACGTAAAGCCTTTCCAACGGCTCTGGGCAATGTTCATGCGCAGTCGAAGATTGCTGTTGATTTCCGGCCGAAGAAATGGGATCATAGTGTGTTTTTGCTTGTACGGCAGCGCCATCACGAGACCGAGCGCCTCAACGCCGAATCGCATGCCCGAAATAGCGTCGGACAGTTTCTTTGCAGCTTCGTCCATTACCGATTTCCACAAATCGTACTGTCTTTGAGTTGCTAGCACTTGACTCTTTGTCGGCGCGCAATGATCGAGTAGATTGCTTTCTAGCGGAGTTTCCACCTCCATGTGATCCTCGTTGAATTGTACATTCACAGGATATAGCTCCCGGTTTAACAGCACTTGCAGATCTGTACCCGCTTTCACAAACAACGAATCTGTGATTCCGCCTATCACCTCAATACGATGACTCAAGAATGCAGGACTAGTCAATAATTCGGCAGCTTCTTGCAATACTGCCTGCCCGAACCCCGTGATGTATTGTGCGATGGCGGGGCAGTAAAACGAATTCGTCGGATTTCCATAGTTCCCATAGATACCGTTGGCTATGAATTTTAAACACTTGGACTGTGCACGCAAGGACTCCTTTTCTGCCGAAGTCTTCGCATCAGAAAGCAAACGATCAATCTCGCCCCTCTGGCTGGTTAGCGTGTGTTCGATCGACGCTAGAACTCCGCGAGCATTGTTCACAGAGGCCATGTCGTTGTGATCGGGTTGAAAGGGTTCCAGTAGCGACAGGTCCACATTTTCAGCTCGAAATTCCACACAAGATGCCACCTTGAAGGTAGAAAAACACAAATTCAATGCCTGGATGATACTGGGGTAGTAGCTCTTTCCATCCAACACCCCAACGATTCTGTGAACACCAGGTTTGCAGTTCAGTACCAATCCTCCTCGCCCTTCCGCTTTGCTCTCAACTGCCTCGTTAGAGTCATCATCCAATGGAATGGTTACCGGTAGCAATTGATGCTGCTGATGTTTTGAACGGTGCTGACGGATGATAAAGCCCCGGCTTGCATACCAGTGAATGTGCAGCGTCTGTACCATTTGACTGATGAATAAGGCGCTAGTTCCATTGCATGGTAAAGAGGTAATTCGCGATAACTCTGCGAACAGTTCAAAGATATTCGCCATCTGGAATAGAGCGGAGACAATTTCCATACGTTGTTGAGCACAGATAATTCGTG
>Ga0307374_10009692_pt1 | contig 14143 bp, 15 predicted proteins | sample OX3MG_FD_202532 | JGI IMG/M metagenome (GOLD analysis project Ga0307374, IMG submission 202532) | Soil microbial communities from Risofladan, Vaasa, Finland - OX-3 | ecosystem: Environmental > Terrestrial > Soil > Coastal area > Acid sulfate soil | place: Finland: Risofladan, Vaasa | collected... | reverse complement strand
GCCAGCCGCGCGAGGGCGCGCCACAGCCGAACAATGGCAGCGTGGTTCCGAACTTCGCCACCGACGTCTTCCTCTGGGTCGACGACGTCGAAGCGCTGGCCGAGGAGTTGCGCGGCAAGCACGCGGAGATCCTGCGCGGCCCCACCTATCGCCCGATCTGGAACGGCAAGGAGCTGGAAGTGCGCGATTGCAACGGCCGGGTGCTCTGCTTCGGCCAGGCAATGGATTGACGTCCAAGCACTCTCCCAACTCCGTCATTCCCAAGGACTGTCCGGCAATCGATGAACCCGCTGCCGTCCGACGGCCTCGCTGTCGTCGTACTCGCCAACCACGCAGACTTCCCGTTTCACAAGGTGACCTGCGCACTCGTGCGACTGCTGCTGGGCGCGCCCGCGATCGCCGCGCCTCTCCGAGTGGACGCAAGCTCCGACGATCGTCGCGATCTCGTCGGCGGGTTCGTTTCTCCGGACGGCGACGAGCTCAGCATCCACGACGAGGGCGGTCGTCTGTTCTGCCGAGGGGCGAGCATCGCAGGAGTCGCGCTTGGTCGGGACGGCGACCTCTACGACGTCGACGACCCCGAAGTGGCGCTTCGGCTTGAGCGCGACCCTGCCGGACGCGTCAGCGTTGTCACGTTGGAGACGCCCATGTTCGCGGATCAACGGTTCGTCAGGAGGTCGGTGCGCCAGTAACTGTAGCGCAGGTCGGCCGTTCGCCGGCAGCGCGTGAACGTGGTCACTGCGCCTGACGGCCCGCTTCCCAACCGGCTCGGCCGCTCCGAGAGTTCGCAGTCCGGAAACCGATGAACCCGCGGACACGAGCCGGCGACCATATCGGCTTGTCCGCCAGGGCCCCATCGGGGTCGATTGGCGGACTTGGCGCGGCTGTGGGCTCTTGGGGGAGGGTCCAGTGGTTAGGGGCCACCCGTCGCGGACTTTCCGGACGTCGCGACGAACCCAGCGATGAACGCCACGCCAGGCGCTATCGGCGGACGGGCTGGAGTGGCGCCGCAACAGGACGCGCCCGAGGGCGCTTGCGCGGCGCGGCGGAATGCCGCCATATGCCTGGGCAGAGGAGCACAGTCAGTTGCCCGGCCGGATTCGATAGCGCCCAGACGGCATGCTCGCCGGCCGCCCCGCGGGTAGCGCGGGCGCGCGCCTATCGATCCTCCTCTCATCTCCCGGCCCCCCGATATGGCCTTCTTCGGCAACGACGCGGTCAACCGCGTCAACATCCACTACGCCATCCAATCGCTGGCGCAGGGCGCCGGCGGCACGCTGGTCTTCGCCTTCCTGCTGCACGCGGGCGTCTCGATCCCGATGACGTTCGTCTGGTTCGCGGGCATGCTCGCCGGCCGCTTCGTGCTGCGACCGCTGATCCTGCCGTTCGGCAAACGCTGGGGCCTCAAGCCCCTGGTGATCGTCGGCGTGTTGCTCAACGCCGTCCAGTTCCCCACCTATGCCGCGGTGCACGGGCTCGGCTGGCCGCTGCTGCTCAACGGTGCGCTCGGCGCCGTGGCCAGCACGCTCTACTGGCCCTCCTACCACGCCTATTTTGCGTCTATCGGCGACGCCGAGCACCGCGGCCACCAGGTCGGCATCCGCGAGGCGGTCTCCACCGTGATCGGCATCGTGGCCCCGCTGATCGGCGCCTGGCTGATCCTCACCGCCGGTCCGCTGTGGATGTTCGGCGCCGTCGCCGCGGTGGAGGCGCTCTCGGTGCTGCCGCTGTTGGCCGCGCCCAACGTCATGCCGCCCCGCGAGGCGCCCGGCGCCTGGCGCGCAGCCCGCGAGGGCGTGGCGCTGTTCCTGCTCGATGGCTGGCAGGGCGCCTGCATCTTCTATGTCTGGCAGGTCGCGCTGTTCGTATCGCTGGGCTCCAGCATCGGCGCGTTCGGCGGGGCCATGGCGTTCGCCGCCTTGGTCGGGGTGATACTGACGGCGCTGTTTGGCCGCCATATCGATCGTGGGGGCGGCCGGCGCACGGCCGTGCTCGCCTGCGTCGTCACGATGGCGCTGTCGCTCACCCAGGCCGCCGCTTTCGGCCACCTGTGGCTCGCGGTCGCCGCCAACTCGCTCGGCGCCATCGCCACGGCGCTGATCATCCCGGCGATCTCGACGGCGCTCTACAACCTCTCGCAAGCCTCGCCCTGTCCGTTCCGCTACAACATCGCCACCGAGGGAGCGTGGGACATCGGGGTCGGCGCGGGCGTGCTCACGGCAGCGGCCATCTCGGCGCTGGGCGGCTCGCTCAGCTTCATGCTCCTCACCGCGTTGCCGGCGATCGGCGGCGTCTTCTGGATGCTCTGGCGCTATTACGGCGCCCATCCGTCCGCCGGCGGCGTCGAGATCGCGCCGGAGCTGGCGCTGGAGCCGCTCGCGCCGCCCTGAACGGCGAGTGGGAAGTCGCGGTAGGTGAGCGCGGCCCGTCGACGGTGAGTAGTCGGACACGGCCGTGGCGTCCGCTTTTTCCGACGTTCAGCCGATGCGGAGACCCGCGGCCATCGAGACGTAGGCGCGCGGCGTGAGGGCGGCTTGACGACCCTGACAAAGGCTCGCCTTGAAGGCGATCCGACGATCTCCAGCGTCGCTGGTTAGACTGCGATACCGAGGTACCAGCCAAACCCGAGGGTGTCGCGGCCCCATCGAAGATAGGCGTCATGCCACTCCTGCGCCGCGGCGGCGATGGGCGCCGCGTCCGGGTCCTCGGGATGGCGTCGGGACCACCGGATCTTCGCCCGACAGTAGAGGCCCTCGTATTCGTCCCACTCGTTGTCGCTCGCGGTGGCGGTGACCGCGATATTGAAGCCAGCCGCGCGCAGTCTGGCGGCGTTTTCGGCGTGGCCGGTCAACTCGTCCGGCGATGCACCCAGCACCGCCAGATAATGGACGTCCGGCGCGCGGCGCCAAAACCCCTCCCCGACGAGGAAGAGGCCGCCGGGAGACAGAACCGCGCGGGCGGCTGCTGTGACCGCATCGAAGCCCCCCACGGCCTGGCTGGCACCAAAGCAAAGCACGACGTCGAAGGCATGCGCGCCCGCAAGGAAGCTCGCGGCGGGTTGATTTACTAGCTTCAAACGTCCGGTCAGGTCTTCGTGGGCCGCGGCCGAAGCGGCCTCGGCGAGGAAAGCCGAGTTAATGTCGACGCCCGTGCCGTGCGCGGTCGGTGTTTGCTTGAGCAGGCGGCGTAGAAACCCCGCCTTGCCGCAGCCGATATCGAGAACGCGGGTGTCCTCCGCCAGGTCAAGAAGCTTGATCAGCCAATCGGCTTTCGCCGCAGAAAGTGGGCTCAGGAAGAGGTGGTCGGCATGACCGATGGTCGTCGCCTTGAAGTTCACATTCACGGCCGGAGCATCGGTCATCGCGTACTTCTTAGCGCCGCTCCCGGACGGCGTCAGGGCGGAATCACGAAAAGGCCCTTGTCCGGCAACTGATCGCGCGGCGGACGCCATCTGGCGGTCTGCACTCCCTGTCCGTCAGGGGTGTCGTTTGGCGGAATGCAGGTACCGGCCTTCACCTGGGCTCCAATCCAGACCAAGCGCCCCCGGATGCGCCCCTAAAAGTGGGCGAGGTATCCCCCATCCACGACGAGCGTGTGCGCGGTGATGTAGGAAGCCGCGGGTGATGCGAGGAAAAGCACGGCGCCGGCGATTTCTTCAGGTCTGCCCCAACGGCCGAGCGACGTTCGATCCTTAAGCCACTGGCCGATCTCTTCGTCCGCAACGACGGCTGCGTTTGCCTCGGTGGCGAAGAAGCCTGGCGCGACGGCGTTGACCGTGATGCGGTGGCGGCCGAGTTCGGCCGCCAGCGCGCGGGTGAGCGCCTGAAGGCCACCCTTTGCCGCCGTGTAAGGGGTGTCCCCGGAATCAGCAAGCGGCCCGGCGATAGAGGTGATGTTGATGATGCGTCCGCCGTCGCCGTTCTGGATCATCAACTTCGCGGCGCGCCGACTAAGCTCGAATGGTGCGATCAGGTCTGCCTCAACCAGCTGGCGCACTGCCGAAAGGTCAAACTCGAACAGCGTGCGGCGATCACGAGCGCCAACGTTGTTGACCAGCACGTCCAGGCGGCCGTGCTCGGCTTCGATATTGGCAAAGGCTCGATCCACCCCGGCCGGATCGGTGACGTCAAAGACCAGCGCGGCCGCCGAACGTCCTGCGGATCGCAGGGCTGCGACCGCGGACGCGAGGCTGTCCTCGGAGCGGCCATTCAGAAGCACGTGGGCGCCGGCACGCGCCAAGGCCTTGACCATCTCAAGGCCCAGGCCGCGGCCCGCTCCAGTCACCAGAGCGATTTTGCCATCCATGGAAAAGAGGGGTTCTATCTGAGCGCCTCCATTGCCGGGCGAGGTATATCACTCGTGAGCGCTTAGAGCGGCTTGTCCACGGTTGTGTTGTTTTGCGGACTTTCCCCCTGAGGGCCCAGGCAATCGGCGACATGGCTCCTGTCTCGTGGCCTCGATGCTATGAAGTGACGTCAGGCGGCGGTGTTTCGCTCTAACGAGGCCCTCTTCGCCGCCATCGGCTTCAGCCCCAGCTCCTGCATCAGGTGCTCGTCGGCGCTGCGTTGCGGGTTAGCCGTGGTCAGCAGCTTGCCGCCGACGAAGATCGAATTGGCGCCGGCGAGGAAGCAAAGGGCCTGCAGTTCCTTCGACATATGCTCGCGCCCGGCGGAGAGGCGCACCACCGCCTTCGGGCAGACCAGCCGCGCCACGGCGGTCATGCGCACGAATTCCAGGCCGTCGATCTTGTCGCTGTCGCCGAGCGGCGTGCCCTTGATCGGCATCAGATCGTTGATCGGCAGGCTCTCAGGGTGAGCGGGCAGGGTGGCCAGTTGATGCAGCAGGCCGGCGCGATCGCGCCGCGTCTCGCCCATGCCGACGATGCCGCCGCAACAGACCGCGATCCCCGCATCCCGCACCGCCCCCAAGGTGTCGAGGCGGTCCTGATAAGTGCGGGTGGTGACCACGCTGTCGTAATAGTCCGGTCGACGAGCGCGATCGGTTTTCGACGCTGCAGCTTGTCCGAAAGCTACCCCGGAGAAGCCCTGCACGATATTCTGCGTAGCCTCGGCGGCGCCCTCCACCTGCCGGGCGACATGCTAACGGATAGGCGTCAGGAAATCGGGTTCCGATACCGATCGGCGCGCGGCGCGTTCGCGGGCGTCAATGCGCCGAATGATCCAATCTGGACGAGCGCGATCTTCAGCGCACGCGACCTCGCCATCGCTCTGGTCGCTGGCGATTTCGACGAAGTGACGCCTGATTGCCCGCAGACACTTCAACGCGGCATCGCCGGCTCGAGGCTCGAACGGCTCAAGGGCTGCTCGCGCCTCTTCACCTTTGGAAGACCGGGAGCTCTGCCTTGTGCGGCTTCCCGGCCGATGAGGCCTGACGCGTGCAGAGGGTTAAGCCTCTGTTGAAGCATAGGCTTCAGAATCGCCCCCTCCCCGGGGAAGGACGCGTCGATGCGCTGGAGCGCGGTTTTGGGCCCCCGATACGCGGCGGTGGGCGCCGAGAGCTACCGCATGGCGCCGTTGCGCATCGGGACAGCTGTCGCCGCGGACGTGCTGCTGGGCGCCGCGGTGGGCTGGACGCAGGCCCTCGCCTGGGCCGGCGCCGTCGCGGTCTTCGAAGCGTGGAGTCTGGTCGCCTCGCGGCCGCTGGAGAAGTGGCCGGTCGTCGGCCGTGGCTGGTTGGTCAGCTTCTTCTGGGCCAACATGGGCGGGAGCCTGCTGTGGTCGGGCTATGGCCTGATCCTCTGGCTATCGCCGAATCCGGTCTGCCACATCGCCGCCATCGCCTTCTGGGCCGGGCACATGATCTACGCCCAGTACTTCTACCTGAAGTCGCTGACCTCGATGCTGCAGACGGCGCTGATCACCGCCATCGCGCCGATCGCCATTCCGCTGCTGATCCCGCGCTTCCAGGGCTTGGACCAGCTGATCCTGCTCAGCATCCTCGGCCTCTGCGTCGGACACGCCATCAACGGCGCCCGAATGAACATCCTGGCCGCCAGGACCCTGGAGGCGACGCAGAAGCGCCTGGTGGCCGCCAAGGAAGAGGCCGAGGCGGCAACCCAGGCCAAGAGCTCGTTCCTGGCCATCATGAGCCATGAGATCCGCACGCCCCTGAACGGTGTCCTGGGCATGACCCAGGCCATGGCCATGCAGCCGCTCAGTCCAGCTCAGCGGGAACGCCTGGACGTGGTGCGCCAATCCGGCGAGGCGCTGCTGGCGATCCTCAACGACGTGCTGGACCTGTCCAAGATCGAGGCAGGCAAGCTTACGCTGGAGAGCATAGACTTCGACCTGGGCGAGGTGATCCAGGGTGCCTATCAGGCCTTCACCGCGCTGGCCAACAAGAAGGGCCTCTCGTTCAGCCTCGACATCGCCGACGCGGAGGGGACCTATCGCGGCGATCCCACCCGTATCCGCCAGATTCTCTACAACCTGATCTCCAACGCCCTGAAGTTCACCAGCCAGGGCGAGATAAGGGTCAGGGCCGAGCCGGCGCCGCAGGGCCTGCGGCTCATCGTTTCCGACACCGGTGAAGGCATCGCGCCCGACAAGCTCGCCTCCCTGTTCGCCAAGTTCACCCAGGCTGACGCCTCGACCACGCGCCGGTTCGGTGGCACGGGGCTCGGGCTCTCGATCTGCCGCGACCTTGCCGAACTGATGGGCGGGACCATTGAGGCTCAGAGCCGCCCCGGCGCCGGCTCCACCTTCATCGTCAACCTGGCGACGCCCAGGCTCGGCGAGCCCCGCCCTGCCGCCGTGCTGCCTTCGCCTGTCACGCCCACGGCCACCGCGCTCGGCGCCCGCGCGCTGCGGGTCCTGGCCGCCGAGGACAACCAGGTCAACCAGCTGGTGCTCAAGACCCTGCTGCACCACGCCGGCGTCGAGCCGGTGGTCGTGGAGAACGGCGCTCTTGCGGTGGAAGCCTGGGAAAGCGGCGAGTGGGATCTGATTCTCATGGACGTGCAGATGCCGGTGATGGATGGCCCCCAGGCCGCCCGGGCGATCCGCGCGCGCGAGGTCCAGACCGGCCGCCGCCGCACGCCGATCATCGCGCTAACCGCCAACGCCATGGCTCACCAGGTGGCCGAATACCTTGCCGGCGGCATGGACGGCCACGTCGCCAAGCCGATCGAGGCCAAGGCGCTGTTCGAGGCCCTGGTGCAGTTCTCGGCCGATGCGAGCGCCGACGCGGCCGATAATGAAAGAGGTGCGCTGCAGAGCGCGGGCTAGCGGTTCGGTCCGCCTGGCGGACTGGCGCCGACTCCGCCGGATCGGCCTGGGTGCTCTCTTTCGCCCATGGGCCCGGCTAGACCGGCGGCAGGCACGGGACTTCACTTCACGATCGAAGCAGGGATTGCTGCTTGATGGCCGTAAGTGTCTGCCGCTTCGGCGTTCAACTCGCATGTGCTGTGGCTCGCAGCCAAGGGAGTGAATGAGGTCGGGATAGAGATCGTCGGGAGCGTCCATTTCCCCGCGCTCCCACAGACCGAGCGCCCAGTCGCACACGCCCGTCAGCGCTGCGGCTTCTGTCATCGTGAGGCTACGCTCCCCCCGAGGCTCTCGTCATGCGGCAGCGACATTCTAGGTGGATGGGCCCATCCAGAGGATTCCCTGATGGGCCGAAGCGGATCTTGCTTTGGGCATGAGAGCAGGGATTGTCGTTTCCGTCACGCCTGAGGATCGCCGTCGGCTCGAGGCGATCGTTGGCAACCGCAACAGCCCGCAGAAGCACGCGGCCCGCGCCCAGGCGCTGATCGCCACGGCCGACGGCTGTGGGACCAATGAGGTCATGCGCCGCTCGGGGCGCAGCAAGCCGGCGGTGTGGCGCTGGCAGGAGCGGTTCATTCATGGGCGAAGGGGTCGATGGGCTCCTGCGCGACAAGACCCGCAAGCCCGGCAAGGCGCCGCTGCCCGCCCAGACCGTCGCCCAGGTGGTGAAGCTGACCTTGGCCGATCCGCCGGGCGAGACGACGCACTGGACCACGCGCGCCATGGCCAAGCTCTGTGGCGTCGGCGTGGTCAGCGTCCAGCGCATCTGGAAGGCCCATGGCCTGACGCCGCCCCGGATGCGCATCTTCAAGCTGTCGAAGGACGCCAAGTTCGTCGAGAAGTTCACCGACGTAGTCGGCCTTTACGTCGATCCGCCGGCGCACGCGGTCGTGCTCTCGATGGACGAGAAGAGCCGGATCCAGGCGCTCGACCGCCCCCAACCTGGGCTGCCCCTCAAGAAGGGGCGGGCGGGGACCATGACCCGACTACAAGCGCCACGGCACAACCACCCTGTTCGCCGCGCTCAATGTGCTCGATGGATCGGTGATCGGCCGCTGCATGCAGCGCCACCGGCATCAGGAGTTCATCCGCTTCCTGAACCAGGGCGAAGCCGAAGTCCCGGTCGGCAAGATCGTCCACGTCATCCTCGACAACTACGCCACCCACAAGCACCCCAAGGTGCGCGCCTAGTTGGCCCGCCATCCCCGCTGGGTCTTCCACTTCACGCCCACCAGCGCCTCCTGGCTCAACGCCGTCGAGGGGTTCTTCTCGGTCCTCACCCGGCGGCGGCTCAAGCGCGGCGTGTTCCGCTCGATCGTCGACCTGCAAGCAGCCATCAACCGCTATCTCGTCGAGCACAACCAGGACCCAACGCCCTTCACATGGACCGCCGATCCCCAGCGCGTCCTCGCCGCTGTCAACCGCGGGAACCAAGCGTTAGAGTCGCTCCACTAGCGTCTTCTCGGCCGATAAACGCACCCAAACGCCCGGCGCCAAAGAGGCACGCCACCCAGCCGTTGGCGACTATTCCGCCGCCTTGGTGAAATAGGTCTCCGCCGCGCCGGGAAAACGCCGCGCGCGGACGTCTTCGGCATAGGAGCCGACGGCGCGATCGATCTCGCCGCGCAGGTCGGCGTAGCGGCGCACGAACTTCGGCGTCCAGTCGAACAGGCCCAGCATGTCGTCGGTGACTAGGATCTGGCCGTCGCAGGCGGCCGAGCCGCCGATGCCGATCGTCGGGGCCTCGATGGCCATGGTGATCTCGCGCGCCAGCGATTCGGCGACCCCTTCGACGACGACGCAGAAGGCGCCGGCGTCGGCCGTGGCCCTGGCCTCCTCAAGCACCCGCGCGCGCTCGCCGGCGTTGCGCCCCTTGGCCCTGAAGGCGCCCTCGACCAGCACCGACTGCGGCCGCAGGCCCACATGGCCCATCACCGGAATGCCGCGACGAACCAGATAGGCGATGGTTTCCGGCACGTCCTGGCCGGACTCGACCTTCACCCCTTGGGCGCCGGTCTCCTTCATGATGCGGACCGCATTGGCGTGGGCGACCCGGGGATCGCCCTCGTAGGAGCCGAAGGGCATGTCGACGACGACCATGGCCCGCCGGGCGCCGCGCATCACCGCCTGGCCGTGCAGGATCATCATCTCCAGCGTGACGCCGACCGTGTTGGGCAGGCCGTGCAGCACCATGCCCACCGAATCGCCGACCAGCAGAAGATCGCAGTGGGCGTCCAGAATCTCCGCCGTCGGCGTCGTATAGGCGGTCAGGCAGACAATGGGCTGGCGGCCTTTGCGGGCCGCGATGTCGGGGGCGGAAACCCGCCGGATCTTGTCTTCACGCTGTGCGGACATGGGACTTGCCTCAAAACTCTCTCATCACACGGGTCACCGCAAGGCCTGCGACACCCTGCCGAAATGGAAAAGCGATGCGCTCCACTCATGTGTCACGCGGCGCCATCTCCTCAGCCTCTCTAGCGGCATTACGGAGGACATTCCCGACTACGGTCTCATATCATATGGCGGCTCAACACTGTCGGAGGACGGGGCGTCGTTCGGGTTCAAGCGGCGCCAGAAGGTTCGAAAGGCGGGTTCATCTACCATTGCGGAGTGCCGCGAAGGCGTAGGGTTTGAACCTCATTAAGAAGAGGTTGTAGCGGACGCGGTCTACGACCTCGCCAATCCAACCTTCAGCGCCACCTGGAAGGCGCGCTTCGCGAGCGGCTCCGCTACCACCCAGCTACACCACGTCCAGGGACACGACCTCACAAGACGCTGTACGGCTGACGATTTTTCGTCGCATCTGCGGCGCAGGCCGCGACGAATTTCTTTGAGCGAGGACCAGATGCAAGACGAGATTTCCCCGGAGCACATCTTGCAGATCGGCTTTGGCTTCTGGGCGTCCAAGACGCTGCTGAGCGCCGTCGAGCTGGGGCTCTTTTCGTTGCTCGCCGACGGTCCCAGGTCGGGGCCTGAGCTGCAGGCCGCCATGGGCCTGCATCCGCGGGGAACCTATGACTTCCTGGACACCCTCGTCGCTCTCGGATTGTTGCAGCGAGATGGCGCCGGCGATAGCGGCCGGTACGCGAACACGCATTCAACCGCGCTATTCCTGGTCAAGGCGAGCCCCCAGTACATCGGCGGCATCCTCGAGATGGCCAACGCTCGCCTGTACCGGTTCTGGGCGGATTTGACGCCGGCGCTAAAGACTGGAAAGCCTCAGAACGAGATCAAGGAGACCGGCAAGTCGATGTTCGAGGCGCTGTATGCGGACCCGGCGCGCCTCGAACAGTTCATGGACGCGATGAGCGGCATCTCCATGGGCAACTTCATGGTCTTCGCCGAGAAGTTCGACTTTTCCAAATACAAGACGCTCGCGGACATCGGCGGCGCCACCGGCCAGCTCTCGGCCATCGTCGCGTCACGTCATCCGCACATGCAATGCCGGACGTGCGATCTCCCAGAGGTGCGGCCGATCGCCGAACGGCGCGTGCAAGCGCAAAATCTTGGCGGTCGGGTCACCGCCGAGACGATCGACTTCTTCGCCGATGAGTTTCCCAGGGCGGACATCATCACCATGGGAATGATCCTCCACGACTGGAATCTCGAGAACAAGAAGATGCTCATCGCCAAGGCCTTCCGTGCTTTGCCGGTCGGCGGCGCGCTGGTCGCCATCGAAAACATTATCGACGATGAGCGCCGGCAAAACGGCTTCGGACTGATGATGTCTCTGAACATGCTCATCGAATTTGGCGGGGCGTTCGACTTCACCGGCGCGCAATTCACCGATTGGTGCAAAGAGGCAGGGTTCAGCCGCTGCGAGATCATCCCATTGGCGGGTCCCGCGAGCGCGGCGGTGGCCTACAAATAGGTTCTCGGCGACGAGCAGAACTTCCGAAGGTCAGCTGAGAGTCAAAGGACTAAGCCGCTCCCGCGGCATGGGTGCGCTGCACTCGCGCCGGTGATCTGTCAGTCGATACCGAGACCGGCCCGGCCTTTCCGTAAGATCGGCGCCAAAAGTGACGCTAAGAAAGTGCATATTTTTCAATAGGTTCCGCTGGAAGGTTGGGCGCAATCTATTGATTAATAACGACATTCAGCTTTTCGAGGCGAGGCCGGCCGACACGGGGCGTCTGACGCCGAAGGTGCGGCGGACTCGGTCGGAATTGCTTACGCCGCCACGGAGGCGAGGAGGCGCTGTCCGGGATCCTTCAACGTGCCGTCGGCGTGCAGGTAGTGGTAGAGCGTGCTTGACGGGATATCGCCCAGTTCGCGGCAGATCTGAGGGATCGTTCTGCTCTTGTCGGCCATCAGGTGCTGCGCAAAGCGCAGTCGTTCTGGCGTCATGACGCGTGGACGGCCGCCCCGGCGGCCGCGGGCGCGCGCCGCGGTGATGCCTTCGTTGACCCGCTGTCGAATCAGATTGCGCTCCATTTCCGCGAAGGCGGCCTGAATCTGCAGGAAGGCGCGCCCTGCCGGCGTGGTCGTATCCATGGGCGAGTTGAGCGCCTTGAAGGCGACGCCTTTCTTTTCGAGGTCCTCGATCATCCCGATGAGGTCGCGCGCGCGCCGCCCGAGCCGATCAAGGTCGAGGACCGTCAGCACGTCCCCGGCGCGCAGGTAGCCGAGGCAGGCGGTCAGGCCCGAGGCTCGAGCGTGGGGCCGGCTTCCGCCTTTGGCATAGTGGGGCGCCACGTCGCGCGCAACCAGAATAGTCACTTGACGTCATATTCACTGCACGCCATATGTCGCCATTGCCTGGAGAGTTCAGTTCCACCCTGACTTCGCGGGCGAGGCGGATGCTCTGTCAGAGGCCGTGCGTGTCGAGTTGATCGCGGGGATCAGGCTGCTTGAGCATGTCGGGCCCAACCTCGGGCGGCCCACTGTCGATACCCTGAGCGGCTCGAGGCACGCGAACATGAAGGAGCTGCGTTTTCGCGCCGATGGCGGTGTGTGGCGCATCGCCTTTGCATTCGACCCTGAACGAGCCGCCATCCTGCTGGTTGGCGGCGACAAGTAGGGCGTCAGTTCGGGCCGTTTCTACAAGGGACTCATCAGGCGGGCAGATGCTCGCTTCGAGCAACATCTGGAGGCGCTGAATTGACCTACCGCACTATCGACGCCCACGATTGGGTCGCGCGGCAACCGAAGGCCGTCCAGGAGGCCGGCGAAGCTCGCGGCGAGGAACTGATCCGCGAAGTCACGCTCCGGGAGGTCCGGGAGGCGGTCAAGCGCACCCAAGTCGAGGTCGCCGCCGCCATGGGAACATCGCAGGATCGGGTATCCAAGCTGGAACACGGCGACGACGCGCTTGTTTCGACGCTGCGCCGGCACATCCGGGCGCTCGGCGGCGAACTGCGGTTGGTGGTCGAATTTCCAGATAGGCCGTCCATGGCCATCGATCTGCACGGTGACAAGCCTGTCGCCAAGAGCGTTCGGGCTATCGGATCATCTGGGGATCGCGGTGAGCGCACCTGAGTCGCGCCCGTTCGGCATTCGACAGATAAGCCATTGAAATATCATAATACAATGCGCATTAGACGCGAAATGTTTAGCGAGCTCAACCACTTGTCGGTGCGGTGTCGCGGGCCACGGCCCAGGACCCCCGCCCGAGAGGGTCCAGCCACGCGACGGGTTGGTCGGCGCCCCCGGCTTTGACCAAGGGCGAAGCTGACCGGCTCTTCGGCTTGTTGCGGGTGTAAAAGGCGCCATGTAGATACGTAACCTACATGGGCCGCAGACATGACCGAGACGAGGCTGACCAGCCGCGAGTTCAACCAGGACACCAGCCGCGCCAAGCGTGCGGCGAGTAGCGGGCCGGTGATCATCACCGATCGCGGCCGCCCGGCGCACGTGCTCCTGAGCTTTGCGGATTACCAGCGCCTCGCCGAGCCGCCGATGAGCCTGGCCGAGGCGGTGGCCGGACCGGACGCTGGGTTTGACTGGGAGCCTCCCCGGCTTGGACGCGAGCTGTTGAAGCCGGCCGGCTTCGAGTGAACTACCTCCTCGACACCAACGTGGTGTCCGAACTGCGCATTCCTTTTGGTTACCGGTGGGAAGCGAAGATCAGGCGACATCGTAGCTTCACCGGCTTACAATATGGACGGACAATGCGTTGACTTCCATCCAGCCCGATTGATAACCATGGCCAAGCCTCGATCACCTCCACTTGTCCAAACCGCGGCGGTCCCGCCGTCAGTCGCAAAGGTCACGTCGGGCGGCGGCCCGATCGACAACGGGCTTGAACGCGCTGGCCATCTGATCGTAGGCATCGGCGCGTCCGCCGGCGGTCTTGACGCCTTCCGGTCGTTTTTCTCGGAGATGCCGACTGACAGCGGCATGGCCTTCGTTCTGGTCCAGCATCTGGCCCCCGACTACAACAGCGCGTTGGCCGAAATCATTGGCGAATGCACCGCGATGCCCGTCGTGAAGGCCGCCGACGGAACCGTCGCCGCCCCGAACACCGTCGCCGTCATTCCTCAAAACGCCATCTTGAAGATCGAGGGCGGCGTGTTGCGTGTCGCCCTGCCGGAGACGCCAACCGCACGGCGGTCGTCGATCGACACGTTTCTCGTGTCGCTCGCTGAAGATCAGGGTGAACACGCTGTCGGGATCATTCTATCGGGGTTCGGAAGCGACGGGACGATCGGGATCGAGGCGATCAAGGAAGGTGGCGGCCTGACCCTGAGCGAAGCCGCGTTCGATCATCGCGCCAAGTTTGGCATGCCAGAGAGCGCCACTGCCGGCGGCTTCGTCGACTACGTCCTCCAACCCCGGGAGATGCCGGCGCGCTTATTGGAATATCGCGACTTCAAATTCAGCGAGGCGATCCAGGGCCTCTCTGAAGCCTCGGGAAC
>Ga0307374_10009691_pt1 | contig 14143 bp, 17 predicted proteins | sample OX3MG_FD_202532 | JGI IMG/M metagenome (GOLD analysis project Ga0307374, IMG submission 202532) | Soil microbial communities from Risofladan, Vaasa, Finland - OX-3 | ecosystem: Environmental > Terrestrial > Soil > Coastal area > Acid sulfate soil | place: Finland: Risofladan, Vaasa | collected... | reverse complement strand
GGCACCTCGGACACCGACGACCCGCGCGATGGGCAATCGCAACAGCCCTGGCGTTCGGGCTCAGTGGCAGTAGCCGTATGGGTCGATGGCGGCGTTGCTCTCGCCCACCACGACCCAGGAGTTGCTCGCCTCGTTCATGTAGGCGGCCGGGCACGGCGTCGCGATGGCGATGAGCTTGGCCCCGGCGCACAGCCCAGCGATGTTGTAACACGTCATCGCCTGACGGCCATCGGCCCATCCGGGGCATTCGAAGACGAACCCGGGAGCGGCGTGGGCCTGCAGGTAGGCCAGGGCGGGGGTGCATCCGTACCCGATCCCGTTCGGGGCGGGAGCCGTCGCGGTCGGCGCCGGCGCTGATGCGGTCGCCGGGGCGGGGGACGCAGCGGGCACGGTCGTCGTGGGGGCGGCGGGGACCACCACGGGAGCCAGGAGCGTCGTGGTCGTCGTCGAGGGCGCCGTGGTGGGGGTGCGCGGCACATGGATTCTCGTCGTCACAACTGCGCTGACGGTGGCGGCGGCGTGGCGCGTCGCGACTGGTGCGGCTGCGGTGGCCGTGATGGGGCTCAGGAACACCGATCCGACGGCCATCAGCACCATCGTGGCGAGGACGTGTGCGCTGTTGGTGACCCGTTGTGACCAGGGCAAGGTGGCATTCACAACCACAGATGTCGACGAACGGACACGCCGCCTTGAACCCTGGGGCCAATGTGGCAGCTGAGGTCACTGCTCATCATCACCGGTACGAAGATGGCGAACGACTACCACGCCTTCTTCGCCACCTGTGGCGCCACTCAGTCTTGTGATCAGGCCGGGAGCATCCTGTTCCGGGGGGACGGGGCGATCATTGACGTGGTGAACCTCACCGCCATCGTGCCGCTGCTGTTCGGGTTGTTCTGGGCCGCACCTCTGGTGGCCAAGGAGTACGAGGATGGGACGCAGAACCTGGCGTGGACCCAGGGCGTGACCCGGCGCCACTGGCTGAGCGCCAATGTGCTGTGGGTGTTCGTGGCGGGGGTGTGGGCCGGTGCCCTGGCGACCCTGGTGAGCTGGTGGCGTTCACCGGAACACGCCCTCGATGCCTGCTTCAACGCCTTCGACATCCAGGGCATCGTCCCCGTGGCGTATGCGATCTTCGCCGTCGCCCTCGGTCTCGCCGTTGGCTCCCTCTTCCGTCGGGTCCTCCCCGCCATCGCCACCACCCTCGGCGTTTTCATTGCTGTTCGACTGGCACTCACGCAGTACGTGCGGCCCCACCTCATGACCCCACTCGCCAAGTCACTCGCCACCATCTTCGGCACGGGTGGGGCTCCAGCAGGGTCATGGATCCTCTCGCAAGGACTCGTCGGACCGGACGGCCACAACTACGGGGATCGAATCCCGCTCGAACTCATGCCGCAAGTGTGTCGTACGTCGGTCTTCGCCCGGAAGGAGGGAGTCCTCCAGTGTTTGGCGTCACACGGATTCCACGAGACGATCACGTACCATCCGGCCAGCCGGTTCTGGGCCTTCCAGGGGATCGAGGCAGCGATCTTCGTCGTCTTCGCCGTCGGCCTCGTCGCCATCGCCTACCGGATGGTGCTGCACCGAGACGCCTAGCAGGCACCGTCGCTCCAGCAACCTCCGGGCATCCACTCCGAATGGGCGCAGGCGGCGAGGCGCCGCCGATCTCTGGTGTTGTCGCAGGACAAGGACCGCTCGGGAATGATGGCGGGGTTGCGCCCCCGGCGATACACCAGCGACCCAGGCCAGGAGGTTGAAACCTCCCGGGATCACTCGCTGGCCGGCGATACAGGTCGGTTAGCCCTCAGGCCGGGGTAGCTGGATCGGCACCCATCGGGCGCCCCTGTCAAGACGTCGTTGTGCACGGGAGTTCCAATTATTGGAGTGGAGATCACCCCAGAGGGCGCACGCGCAGCTGTCGATATGCTCGCCCTGGCAAGTGCCGCGCCACTGTGCGTTATCCGCCCCGATCGACTATTCGGTAACGCCTGGTCGCGCGGCTGTCAGCGGCCTGGCTGCTTGGACGGTCAGCGCCGGAACGACCATAGCTTGTTGCCAAGGAAGTTGAGCGGGGTCACGAGGATGATCGCGATCGCTTGGGCGACAATCTTCCCGATCCCGGACGAGACGAGCGCTGCGAGCACGCCGATGTTGGCACCGTACGCGGTGGCGGAGACGATGAAGAAGCGGATCCCCTGGGTCCCGAAGTTGCCGCGCTGGGCGCGAAATGTCCAGGTGCGGTTCCAGTAGTAGTTCCAGCTGGCGGCGACCAAGAACGATCCCGTCGCCGCGGCCACATAGTGGAGGCCGGCTTCGTTCAGCAGCAGCACATACACGGCCAGGTTGATGAAGTAGCCCGACGCGCCCACGACCGCGAACTTGACGAACTGAACCCAGTTCGTCCGGCGGCCAAGTGCTTCTGGGACGCCGGCGGCGTGGTGGAAGAAAGCGAATTGGCCCGCCGGACCGCCCCTTACCGTGCCGCGCGCGCTCATGAGCCGGTTACTCGGAGGATCTGTGGCCACTCGGCGGCGAGGTTCGAGTCGAGTGTGCAGCCTGCGATGGGCAGGCCGCGTTTGGCCAGCCTGCGAGCCCGGCCACCGCACGAGGCCCGGCGACGGCAGGTGTCTCGACTTCCGCACCCGTGGTCGCGGCCTGGTCGCGGGAAATATGCCGCGCACCCGGATCGGACCCAAGCGGGCCGTGACGTGACAAAGCGGCATCTCGCTCTCCGCTCACTTCCACTGTCGTCGCCTAACCCTCGCGTCTGCGCGCCTCAGTGTTCAAGGGCCGAAAGCCTCATTACCCGGATGGGTGCCTTCCATGGGCGCAGCCGAAACTGATATGGCTAGCTCCAAGCTGTCTTCCACCGGGGAGGTGTCCCAGAACGACGGAGCACTGATCGTGCCCCACCTCTGAGCAAGCCACTCGGATTCGGCGTTCGGCACTGACCCGACTAAAACGCGACCCGCTCGGGATCCGCAAATATGCGCTCGCGAGACGCGGCACCGGACCGAGCGGTACTGCTTGGATTGCTCGGGTCGGGTCGAGGCCCTGACCAGCTAGGCCGCTCGGGATTGCTTCTGGTCGGGGATTATTGGTCGGCCCGGATCATTCCCCGCAGGTGCTCATACTCCTCTGAGTCGATCTCACCACGGGCGAGTCTCACCTTGAGGATCTGCTCGGGATCGCTCTGCGGTCCAAGTCGACCGCGGGAGCGTTGTCGGGAAGTCATGACGCCCCACGCGACCAGCGCGGGGATCCCAACGAGGAACAAGAGCCAGAAGAGGAGAATCCCCCACTGGGACTGGCTCTCCACGAATGTCGCAAAGACGGTGATCGGCATCTCACCTCAGTTCACGCCCCGAAGCTACATGAGCTTTGGACGCCCTGCTACCAGCCAGCCAACCGAACGCAAGTGCTCCTGCGTCCCCTGACTGACGCTGGGTCAGGAAGCCCTCGACCGGGATCGCTCCGGCGCCGCGATTTGCGGGCGGTCGCGCCTCACGGCCAGGGCCAATGTATCGGCACGTACCGAGCGGTCAGCCTGGTCCCGAGACCTCGATCCAACTGAGCACGTTCCCATCTGAATCCACCACGTTGGCCTTGCGCCCTGCCTCGCCAACCGGCTGGATTGGTCCGGCGCTGATCCCCCTAGCAGCGAGGTCGGCAACGAACTGGCCGAGATCGCTTACAGAAATGGCCACTACTGTCCGCCCAGCTCGCTCGGGTGCGTGGACGACATAGAGCCATCCGTTTCCGGCTACGCACCACATGACCTCGTTCTCATTGGGAACGATGTCAGCTGCTCGGCCGAAGAGCTGCTCATACCAGGGCATCGCGGCCTGAAGGTCGGAAACAGGCACACTGGCGAACAGGACCTCCATGGTCATAGTGCCAGCTTGTCTGATGGCGACAGGAGGTGTCGACCCGGTCGGTAACGACCAGCGTCGCCGTTATGAGCGGCTGACCAGGCCGACGGGATAGCGCAGATCGGCACTTTGCGGTCACCCCGGCGGCCAAGAGTTGACCTTGGTCCACGTGCTCCCGGCATCCGTCGTTGCGAGCAACTCTGGTCCGCATGCATTGGGAGAGCAGCCCGCTTGGGACTCGGGCTGGTCGATGAGCACGAAGCCCCCGGTATCGCTGAATAGCGAACCGGCGATGACGCCGTTGACGTCGTCGATCACGAGGTCTTGCGCAATCGTGCTCCAGTTGGCACCAGCGTCAGTCGTCATGGCCAGTCCACCCCGACTCGTCCACATCCAACCTCGGCCATCGGGACGAAGACTCATGCCAGGCAGGTATCCGATACAGGGAAGGTTGCCGACGGGCTTAGTTGGGGCTCCCGCAGAGAGAGGACAGGTCGTCGACTGAAGGTGCCATGTGGTCCCTCCGTCGACGGTGGCGAGGAACGCCTTCGGCTGCGGTCAAGTCCAGCGGAGTGGTGTATGACGACCACCACGCCAACCGTGTCATCGGTCAGCTGACGGCTTCGAGCTCCGCTGGCGTCACCTCCTCCGGCTCGGTGTCGAGCTCGCCGGCAACGAGGTGCAGGCGGGCCTTGCCGAGCGACTCGGCGCTCATGTAGCGGCGGCCGACGGCCCACTCGTCGTGCTGTTCAGCGAGCACCGCCCCGCAGAGGCGGATGAGCGAGGGGCGGTTGGGGAAGATGCCGACGACGTCGGTTCGCCGACGCAGCTCCTTGTTGAGCCGCTCCTGGCCGTTGTTGGACCAGATCTGGCGCCAGTGCTCCACCGGGAAACTCGAGAAGGCGAGCAGGTCGGCTTCGGCGTCTGTGAGGAACTCGGCGGCAGCCGGGAACTGCCGCTCGAGCTGCTCGACGACCCGGTCGAACTGGGCCTTCACCTGCTCGGCGTCGGACTGGGCGAAGATCGTGCGCACCAAGGTGGCCACCATGGCCTGGGCGGCCTTCGGGACCCTGGTGAGCAGGTTGCGCATGGCGTGGGTCCGGCACCTCTGCCACGTGGCACCCGGCACCACGGCCGCGATGGCGTTCTTGAGACCCTCATGGGCGTCGGAGACGACGAGCGCGACACCCGACAGCCCCCGGGCGACGAGGCCCCGCAGGAACGCCGTCCAGCCCGCCCCGTCCTCGGTGGTGAAGCAGTCGAGGCCGAGGATCTCCCGGTGCCCATCGGCGTTCACGGCGGTGGCGATCACGGTGGCGATGGAGACCACCCGGCCGCCTTCGCGCACCTTGTGGAACAGTGCATCCAGCCACAGATACGTGGAGGGACCGGCGTCGAGGGGGCGGTTTCGGAACTCGGCGACCTTGACGTCGAGTGCCTCGGCCAGCTCCGAGACCTGGGACTTCGACATTCCCTCGATGCCCATGGCCTTCACCAGGTCGTCCACGCGCCTGGTCGAGACGCCCTCGACATACGCCTGGCACACGACGCTCACGAGCGCCTGCTCGGCGCGGCGACGGGGCTCGAGCAGCGACGGCAGGTAGGTGCCCTTTCTGAGCTTCGGGATCTCGAGCTCGATGGTGCCGGCCCGGGTGTCCCACCGGCGCTTGCGATGCCCGTTGCGACTGTTCAGACGGGCTTCGGTGCGCTCGCCGTAGCCGGCGCCGCAGAGCACGTCGACATCGGCATCCATGAGCAGCTCCGCCGCCATCTTCACCATCTCGCCCAGCAGGTCGCTGCCGGCCTCGGACTCCAGGTACTTGCGCACAAGCTCAGCCGCGCCCATCGTGTTGGTGACGTCCACCGTGTTCTCCCTTCGGATCCTTCGCAGGTTCTTGAAGGTTGACGCGGTGGTCGTCGCGTCCGGGGGACCCTCAGGCCGGGCTACCCCTCGTACACCACTCTGGCGGACTCAACTCAGGATCGTAAGGAGCGCCTGTCACATTTCCTCATGTGGGCACCGTCTGCTTGGTGGCGCTGTCGCCTTCGGCGACGACGCCACCAGACACGCCCCAGGGTTCAGAACCGGTGTCTCGAGTCGCCAGGCGTCACGGAATCAACGTTCCCACAGTGGCGTCCTGCGAACGTTTCCCCAGTTCAGGACTCCGGATGGTGTGTGAGCATCCTCTTTACTGAAGATCAAGAGCCGACCGCCTGCCGGGCGCCCTCAGCCGCGGCGTAGAGCGTCTCGGGCGCGATATCGGCGCCGTTCGGCCATGTGATGGTGTTGGCGGCGCGGCTGGCCCTCAGGCGGCGAAAGTATGCGGGCTCCCGGAGGGGTTCGAACACCGGTCCTCCGCTCGTCAGGTACCCGAGGTCGACCTCGGCCGTCAATCCGTCTTCGTACGACACCCGCACGATGTAGTCGTGTACGGGCTCGGCCTTCTGCAGCTTCGGCGTGGATCGCACCTTGCCATCGTATTCCACGGGACCTCAGGTCAGGGGGGCGACCTTGGCCAACGGCTCCCCGGCACGAGCCCGCTCCCAGTTGTCCAGCAATTCCTCTCTGTGGAGTTCAGACCATTCCGTCACCAACCGCAGTGCCCGCGGAGGCAGGGCACCGGCCAGCACCGACTGGTCGCTGATGTCCACCGATGCTTCGTGACCTCGATAGACGGCATGGAAATGGGGCCGGCCCTCGTGCCGCACTTCGTCGTAGTACATGCGGATGACGATCCCGTAGAAGGCACTAATCCTTGGCATCGGTCAGGAGGACAGCTCGAGTCCCGGCTCGATCTCGACAACTGTGGCCAGGACCTGCTCCCCGAGGCGGCTCAGGGCGTCGGCGATCGACCGGTCACGATCCGCCGTGGCGTGCTGATACCGCAGAGCGGCTGCGCTGCTGGCGTGGCCCATGCGGGCCATGAGCTCGGCCGTGCTCGCTCCCGTGGCAGCGGCCCAGGTGTTCCCGCTGTGGCGCAGGTCGTGGAAGTGCAGATGCTCCAGGCCGGTGGCCCGTCTCGCTCGGTTCCACGCCGCCTGGAGGACGTGGGGACGCAAGGGGCCTCCCTTCTCGCCGGTGAACACCAGGGCCTCCGGTGACGAGGCGACCTGCCCATCGAGGTGCGCCTCAAGGTCGGCCACCACCACGTGGGGGATGGCCACGGTGCGGCGACCGGCGGCGGTCTTCGGTTCACCGAGGAACAGGCTGCCGTCCCGGAGGCTGACCATGGCTTGGCGGACAACCACGGTGCCGTGCAGGAGATCGATGTCTCGGCGCATGAGCCCGAGGATCTCTCCTCGGCGCAGTGAGCAGTAGGACGCCAGCAGGACGCATGCCCGCAGGCGTTCGGTCATGGCGTCGGCCAACGCGTGGACCTGGGCGACCGTCGCCACCGGGCGCTCAGGGGATCGCTCTACGCCGGCACCGCGCACCTGGCAGGGGTTCTTCACCAGCAGTTCGTCGGTCACGGCCGTGTTCAGCATCGTCCGCAGGAGTCTGTAAGAACGGGCCGCGGTGGCATGTCCCGGACCGTCGGGACCGCTCACGACGGAGACCCAGTGCCGCACCACGCTCGGAGTGATCCGGCCGATCTCGTGATGCCCAAGGGCCGGCACGACGTGCAGTCGCAGGAGCAGGTCGTAGAGCTCGACCGTCCTCGGCCGCAGGTCGGTACGCGCCGACAACCACCATTGGGCGTACGACGCCAGCGTGACGAAGCCCGCCCGGGGGTCGACCCATCCCCCGCGGGCCAGATCGGCTTCCACCGTGGACAGCCATGTGGAGGACGCCGACCTGCTGGAGAACGTCCCGGGCGCGAGGTGGCGCGATCCGTCGTGCCAGTAGCTCGCCTGCCAACGGCCCGAGCCGAGCCTGCGCACCGAACCGAACTGTCGCCGTGACCCCATCGGGCGGCACGGTAGACGGCCCATATGACACGCGGCGCGGTCAGGACGTGGGGAAGATCGCGCACGGATCGCGCACGACGAGCGCGAGCGAGACGTTATGCACAAGCCGGCTCGACGCAGAAACCCGCTACGACCTGCGGATTCGGTTGGCAGCCCCAACGGGATTCGAACCCGTGTCTCCACCTTGAGAGGGTGGTGTCCTCGGCCACTAGACGATGGGGCCCGGTGCCCTGATGGGCCGGTTCATGCTAACTGATCGGCGGGATCCTCCCCCTCCGGCGGGGAGCGCCGGCGAGGCGGGAATCTGGCACAGCCGAGGGCCCGCCGCGACGGCGACGCCCAGCTCATGAGAGGGACGACGCCCGGCCGGCACCGGCGGAACCCGTCCGCCCGGTGTGGCTCGGTTGGCTCGGGGGGGAGGACTCGAACCCCCAATAACAGGGCCAGAACCTGCCGTGTTGCCGATTACACCACCCCCGAACGGGTGACCCCGCAGGCTAGCCCAGCTTGTGCAACCGCGAGTACCCCACCACCCGGCCCACGGCCACGCCCACCGTCTCCTTGGCGAAGTACGGCACGGTCGACCAGCCGGTGATGGGCGAGTGGGTGGTGGGAGCCGGCCACGCCTGGAGGCCCAGGTCGGTGGCGATGGCCAGGCTCCGGTCCTCGTGGAACCCGTCGGTGACGATCAGCACCTTCAAGAGGCCCCGCTGGTGCAGCGCGGTGGCCGCCTGCGACAGGTTCGCCCACGAGTCGGTGCCGCCGACCTGGACGATGTCGCCGGCCGGCACGCCGTTGTGCTCCAGCCAGGTGGCCGAGGCCTGGGCCTCGGTGAACGTGTCGCCGGGCTTCTTGGACCCTGTCACGACGATCTCGGTGGCCAATTGCCGGTGCCACAGCGAGGACGCGTCCTGGAGCCGGGCCACGAGATCGGGCGAGGGCACGCCGTCGTACTGGGCCGCGCCCATGACGACGATCGCCTGGACACGGCGGGCGTCGTGGTGGCGCGACGTCAGCCACACCTGCACCCCGGTCACGGCCAGGTACCCGCCGATCAGGATGGCGATGATGACGATCCGCTGCAGGACCCACCGGATCGCGCGTGCGCCCCGCACCACCGCGTCCCCCAGCATCGCCACCGGTCAGTCCCCCGTTCCGTTCCGGCCCAGTCCCGCCGGCCCGCCGATCAAGCCGCCGTCAAACCACGGCCGGCCCGAGGCGCTCCCGGGCGGCCCGCAGCCGCGCCAGTACAGCCTCGCGCCCCAGGACCTCCAGGGACTGGAATAGGGGCGGCCCCACCCGCCGGCCGCTGACCGCCACCCGGACGGGGGCCTGGGCCTTGTTGAGCTTGCGGCCCAGGGCGTCGGCCAGGGCCTGGGTGGCGGCGTGCAGGGCGTCCGAGGTCCACTCGCAGTCCCGGTAGCGGTCGAGGGCGGCGTCGAGCACGGCCGGGGCCGTCGGGTCGGCGGCGACGGCCGCCCACGACGCCTCGTCGACGAGCGGCTCGTCGACGAACAGGAAGTCGACCATGGCCGGCACCTCCCCCAGCACCTCCACGCGCTCCTGGACGAGGGGCGCCATGACCCGGAAGACGCCCTCGTCGAAGCGTTCGGCGGCCCAGGGGGCGGGCGGCGCCGACGTCCACGGCCGGGCCGCCTCGACGAACTCGTCGACCGGCATGGCCCGCAGGTACTCCTTGTTCATCCACTTGAGCTTGTCCAGGTCGAAGAACGCCGGCGCGTGGTTCACCTCGGACAGCTCGAAGGCCCCCACCATGTCCTGCACCGACAGCACCTCGCGCCCGTCGGGGTGGCTCCAGCCCAGCAGGGCCAGGTAGTTGCGCAGGGCATCGGGGAGATAGCCCTGGTCGCGGTAGGACTCCACCGCCACGTCGTCACGCCGCTTGGACAGCTTCTGGCGCCGTTCGTTGACCAGGAGCGGCAGGTGGGCGAACGCGGGCAGGGCGGCGTCGGGCCCTTGCAGGGCCGACCACAGCAGGAGGCCCTTGGGCGTGGACGGCAGCAGGTCCTCGCCCCGCACGACGTGGCTGATGTCCATGGCGACGTCGTCGACCACGTTGGCCAGCACGAAGAGCGGCGCCCCGGTGGACTTCACCACCACGAAGTCCTCGATGGACTCGTGGGCGAAGGTCACGTCCCCCCGGATGAGGTCGTGGACCACGGTGGCGCCCTCGTCGGGGACCCGGAACCGCAGGGCCCGTTCCGGCCGGTCCAGCCCCCGGTCCCGGCAGAAGCCGTCGTAGCCCGGCGTGGCGTTGCCGCGGGTCCGGGCGTCGATCTCCTCGCGCCTGCACTCGCAGGCGTACAGCGCGCCCGCCTCCCACAGGGTGTCGACGGCCCGGGCGTAGGCTTCGGTGCGCGCCGACTGCCGGAAGGGCCCCTCGTCGGGCTCCATGCCCAGCCACGACAGTGACGACAGGATCCCCTCGACCCATTCCTCGCGGTTGCGCTCGGTGTCGGTGTCCTCGATGCGCAGGATGAAGGTGCCCCCGGTGTGGCGGGCGAACAGCCAGTTGAACAGGGCGGCGCGGGCGCTGCCGACATGGAGGAACCCCGTGGGCGACGGGGCGAAGCGCACCCGCGGCCGGCCGCCGCCGGCGGCGGCCTCGGGGGCCACCGGGGCTACTCGTCCTCGACGAGCGTGATCGCCCCCGTCGGGCAGTTGTTGGCGGACATCCGCACCTTGTCCCACAACTCGGGAGCGGGGTTCTCGTCGAGGACGTAGAGGAACCCGTCGTCGCGCACCTCGAACACCTCGGGTGCGATGCCCATGCACACGGCGTTGGACGCGCACACGTCGTAGTCCACGACCACCTTCATGGGACGCACCTCCGTTTCGCCTGCGCTCCCCACCCCCACGGTGGGCGCCACGCGGGCGTGCTCGACGGGAACCGGCTGGGAACGACAGGCAGTGTAGTGGTGGGCGCCGGGCGCCCCGGGACGGGCGGCGGCGACCCGGCCGAGGGCGGCGGGCTCAGGGCTTGTCGGTGCCGAGGACCCACATGGAGAAGAACTGGGAACCGCCGCCGTAGGCGTGCCCGAGGGCCCGGCGGACGTTCTCCACCTGGTGCTCGCCGGCCTGGCCCCGCGCCTGCATGGCCGCCTCCAGGAACCGCAGCATCCCCGAGGCGCCGATGGGGTTCGACGACAGCACGCCCCCCGAGCAGTTCCAGGGGATGTCGCCGCCGTCGAGGGCGGTGGCGCCGGCGTCGGTGAGCTTCCACCCCTCACCCTCCTCGGCGAACCCGAGGCTCTCGAGCCACATCGGCTCGTACCACGAGAAGGGCACGTACACCTCGGCCACGTCGATCTGGCCCCGGGGGTCGGTGATGCCCGCCTGGCGGTAGACGTCCGCCGCGCAGTCCTTGCTCGCCTGCGGGTTCACCTGGTCGCGCCCGGCGAACATGGTCGGCTCCGAACGCATGGCCATACCGTGGATCCACGCCGGCGGGGCACCCGACGCCGAGGTTCCCGCCACGCGCTCGGAGGCCAGGACCATGGCGGCCGCCCCGTCCGAGGAGGGGCACGTCTCCAGGTAGCGGATCGGGTCCCACAGCATGATGGAGTCCTTCACCATGTCGAAGGAGATGTCCTCGATGTGCAGGTGGGCGTAGGGGTTCTTGAGCGCCTGCAGGCGGTCTTTCACCGCCACCAGGATGCCGATGTGGTCGGGGGCGCCCGAGCGGCGCATGTAGGCGCGGATGATGGGGGCGAAGAACCCCCCCGCTCCGGCCAGCAGGGGCGCCGAGAAGGGCTGGGGCACGGACAGCGCCCACATGGCGTCGGAGTCCGACTGCTTCTCGAAGGCCACGGTGAGGACCCGCTCGTGGCGGCCCGACGCGACCAGGTGGGCGGCCACGATGGCGGTGGACCCGCCGACGGAGCCGGCGGTGTGCACCCGGAGCATGGGCTTGCCCACCGCACCCAGCGCCGGGGCCAGGTACAGCTCGGGCATCATGACGCCCTCGAACATGTCGGGCGCCTTGCCGATGACGACGGCGTCGATGTCGCCCCAGTCCATGCCGGCGTCCTCGAGGGCGCGCGCCGCTGCCTCGCGGACGAGGCCGGCGATGGAGACGTCCTCGCGCTTCGCCGCGTGCTTCGTCTGGCCCACCCCGATGACGGCGCACCGTTCGGCCATCACGCCCCCTTCCCGCCGGCGGGGGCCGGCTCGGCCGCCAACGCGCACACCAGGTTCTGCTGCAGGCACGGACCGGAGGTGGCGTGGGCGATCGCGGTGGCGGCGCTGCCGTCCATGATGCGCGACGCGGCCTCGCCGATGCGCACCAGGCCGGCCACCATGAGCGCGTTGGCGGCCAACGCCCCGCCCGACGGGTTCACGGCCACGCCGTCGGAGAGGCGCAGGGCATCGCGCAGGATCAGCTCCTGGTGCGCGAAGGGCGCGTGCAGCTCGGCGACGTCCACGTCGACCGTCGCGTCCGCCCCGGCGTCGAACACGCCGGCGGACTCGGCGGCGGTGCGCGTCGACGGGGACTGCGTCAGGTCGCGCGCCCCGAGCGCGTGGGCTTCGATGCGGTGGTCCATGCCCGTGATCCACGCCGGGCGCTCGCACAGGCGGCGCGCCCGGTCGCCCGCCGCCAGGACGACGGCGGCCACCCCGTCGGTGATGGGCGGGAGCGTGTGGCGCCGCAGGGGCGCCACCACGTAGTCGTCGGCGAGCAACTGGTCGGCGGTCTCGTCCTTCGCCACCTGGGCGTTGGGGTTGCCGAGGGCGTCGCGCCGGCTGCGGGCGGCCACGGCGGCGAAGTCCTTCTCCGTGGCTGCGCCGGCGTCGATGAGCGCCCGGGCCTGCAGGGCGGCCAGTGCGACCGGGTCGGGCCACATCGGCGCCATGTAATAGGGGTCGAGCTGGAGTGCGAGGATCCGGTCGAGCTCGGTCGGCGAGGAGCGGCCGAAGCTGTAGACGAGGGCGGTGTCCACCTCGCCCTCCTGGAGCAGGGTCCACGCCTCGTAGAGCGCCCAGGCGCCGTCCATCTCCACGTGGCTCTCGCGCATGGGGGGCCACACCCCGACGGCGTCGAGGGCCATGACGAAGCTGAAGGGCGCCCCCACGAGGTAGTCGGTGCTCCCCGAGCACACGAAGCCGATGTCGCTCTTGGTGATGCCGACGTTGGCGAACACCTCGGTCACCACCGGCATGAGCATCTCGACCTCGTTGCGGTGGTCCTCGCGCCGCACCGACTTCGACTGCGCGAACGACACCACCCCGACGGGGCGCACGGGCCGGCGGGGGGACGCAGCCGCGCTCACAGGTACTCCTTGAACGACTCGTAGTCGGCGTCGGGCTCGCCGCTCGGCCGGAAGTACTTCACCGACGCCGACGTGAGGCCGAGCTCGGACTCGTCGACCCACACCGCCTCGACCCGCAGGCCCATCCGCACCTGGTCGGGGGGGATCTCCTGGATCAGCCCCATGAAGGCGATGTTGGCCCCGTCGAGGAGGACCTGTGCGCAGATGTAGGGGATCTCGATGGACTGGCCCTGGAACGGGACGTTGACGACGCAGTACGTGGTGACGGTCCCGGTGTTGCCCAGCTCCACCTGGTCGGTGGTGGCGACACCGTCGGTGGGGCACGACCCGCGCGGCGGCACGTAGACCTGCCGGCACCTGGGGCAGCGCTGGCCGAGGAACTTCCCCTGCGCCATGCCGTGCAGGTAGCGGGACTGGGCCAGCCCGGCGGTGTACTGGTAGTCGATGCGGATCGGGGTCGACAACGTGGTGACCGGGGCCGCGCCGGGCCCGCCGGCGTCGGTGGGAGAGGAAGCGTCGCTCACGGGTTGCCCCCCTCCGGCACGAAGCACTCGATGTCGGCCAGCTGTCCCAGGCGCTCGGCCGCGGGGCGCAGCTTGGCCGTCACGCGCATGCCGCTCGCCATGGCGTCGGGCGAGCCCGCGTCCACGACGTGGAGCATGGCGGTGTCGGCCCCGTCGAGCAGGACGAGCGCCCAGGCGAAGGGGCGGCCGAGGGGCTGGCCCTTCTTCGGGGCCGCCGCCCACGACCACGTGGTCACCACTCCCCCCGGGCCCACCTCCACCAGCTCGCCCACGTCCTCACCGGTGATCGGGTCGTACTCGGTGGGGGGGACGACCACGGTCGGCGACCCGTCGGCGGCGGACGAGCGCGCCCCGAGGATGCGCCCGTCGTCGCGCAGGGCGGTCAGGAAGGCCCCGATCACCGGCCCGACCGAGCGGACGTAGGGGTACTCGAGCACATGGGGCGCCCGCAGGACCTCGCTGTCAGCCATCGCACCCTCCCCTCGGTCCGGCCCGACGGCGCAAACTAGAACACATTGCAGTTTCGTGCCAGCCCGGGACGCGGCTC
>Ga0307374_10009690_pt1 | contig 14145 bp, 13 predicted proteins | sample OX3MG_FD_202532 | JGI IMG/M metagenome (GOLD analysis project Ga0307374, IMG submission 202532) | Soil microbial communities from Risofladan, Vaasa, Finland - OX-3 | ecosystem: Environmental > Terrestrial > Soil > Coastal area > Acid sulfate soil | place: Finland: Risofladan, Vaasa | collected... | reverse complement strand
CGTCGGTCGGCATCCCGAGAGCGACATCTTCCTCGACGACATCACGGTCTCGCGCCGCCACGCCGAGTTCCTTCGCACCAACGGCCAGTACCGCCTGCGCGACGTCGGCTCCCTGAACGGCACGTACGTCAACCGGGAGCGGATCGAGGAGGCCGCGTTGTCCAGCGGCGACGAGGTGCAAGTCGGCAAGTTCAAGCTCGTCTTCCTCGCAGCTCGCGCGGGGTGAGCCGGACGGTGGGGCGCAACGGAGGAGAGCGGAGCTACCTGTCGATCCGGGAGGTCCTGGACCTCATCGTCGAGGAGTTCCCCGACGTCACGATCTCGAAGATCCGCTTCCTCGAAAGCCGCGGCCTGATCCACCCCGAGCGCACGCCGTCGGGGTACCGCAAGTTCTACGAGCCCGATGTCGAACGCCTGCGCTGGATCCTGCGCCAGCAACGAGAGCACTTCCTGCCGCTGAAGGTGATCAAGGGCCGCCTCGAGGGTGGCCTGACGGCGCTCCCGGCGTCCCCCTCGCTCTTCGACGATGCGGACCAGCCCGACGAGGACGGCGACGACCCGCCGATCGACGACGCCGCCGGCGGGCCGCGCGAGCTCGTCGCCAGCCACGTCGGCGCTCCGGCCCAGCCGGCCCTCGCCGGCGAGAACGGGTTCGGTCCGCGCCACGACCCGACGAACGGCCTCGGCCTCCACTCCCGCCGGGCGATGGTCGCGGCGGCACCGCCCGAGACCGGACGAGACCGGGCGCCGGTCGCCGCGCCGGCCCAGCGCGCCGTCGGCGCCACCGAGGACGATCCCGGGCTGTCGTCGCGCGGTCCATGGGGTGAGCGCGCCTCGCTCCAAAAGGCCCCGGCCGCCACGGTCGCGACCCCCCGCGCCGAGGGGCCGCGTCGGGCCGCGTCGGTGCGCGCCGTCCCGGCCGGCGGGGCGCGCCTGGCCGAAGATGAGCCGGGCGCGACCGCCGGAGGCGGCAGGGCCGGGCACCCCTCCGCGGGACCGAGGATCGCGCGCTCGGGCGCCCGCAGTGCAGCCGCGGCCGCGGCTGCCAGCACGGTCGAGGCGGCCACCGAGGTCACGACGGCGGCGGCCCCGGCGGCGCCGGCCGGCACCCCGCCTGCGGTGGGATCGGGATCGGCGGACCAGCCCACCGGGCTCGCGAGCGGGGCGAGCCTGAGCGCCGAGGAGCTCGCCTCGGCCATCGGCGAGGGTGTGGAGCTCGTCGCGGAGCTGGAGGAGTTCGGCCTGATCGCGGGGCGGGAGATCGCCGGGGTGCGCTGCTACGACGAGGAGGCCCTGATCGTCGCCCGGATCGCGGCGGGGTTCCGGCGCTTCGGCATCGAATCGCGGCACCTGCGGACCTTCAAGCACGCCGCGGAGCGGGAGGCGAGCCTGTTCGGCCAGGTGGTCACCCCGCTTCTGCGCCAGCGCAATCCCGCGGCCCGCGAGCGCGCCCACGCCGACCTGGCCGAGCTGGCCGAGCTCGGCTCCTCGCTGCAGACGGCGCTGCTGCGCGCCGAGCTGCGCGACCTCACCGGCGGCTAGCCGCCACCGCTCTGGCCCTGCGGGCTTCAGGTCGAGGTGGGTGAGCGGTGAACGGGCCGCCGAGGACGCTGCTGTCGGCCGGCGAGATCGCCGGCCTCGTGCGCCGGCTCGGTGCGGAGATCTCCGCCGACCACCCCGATGGGCTGGCGCTCGTCGGGGTGCTGAAGGGCAGCATCTGCCTCGTCGCCGACCTCGCGAGGGCGATCGACGTGCCGTGCGTGCTCGACTTCCTCGCGCTCAGCGCCTACGCCGGCGGCTCGGCACGCGTCCGCATCCTGAAGGACATCGACATCGACGTGCGGGGCCTCGACGTCGTCCTCGTCGAGGACGTCATCGACACCGGGCTCTCCTCCGGCTACGTCGTGGGGCTGCTCTCCCAGCGTGGGGCGCGCCGGGTCGAGGTCTGCGCCCTGCTCGACCGCCCGGCACGGCGGATCCTGCCGGTCCCGCTGGGCTACGTCGGCACGGAGGTCCCCGACGACTTCCTTGTCGGCTACGGGTTGGATGCCGCCGAGCGGTACCGCAACCTGCCGGGGATCCACGTCCTCGACCCGGCCCGCCTCGACCAGGAGCGGGCCCAGGTGGAGGCCGCGCTCTACGGCGATGGGGCGGCCTACCCGACGCGGCGGTAATCAGGGTAAATTCGTCACATGATGGAGGTGCGGCTGACGGCGGTCCAGGTGGACCTGCAGTCGAACAATCCGGTCATCCTCCTCCAGGAGAAGGAGGGGGTCCGGTCGCTGCCGATCTTCATCGGCGCGCCGGAGGCGACAGCGATCGCCTTCGCCCTCCAAGGCGTCGAGGTCCCGCGGCCGATGACCCACGACCTGATGAAGGACCTCCTCGATGCGCTCGGCGCGCGCCTGGTCCGCGTGGTCGTGACCGAGGTACGCGACGACACCTACTTCGCCGAGATCCACGTCGACGTGGGCAGTCGCCACGTGGAGATCTCCTCCCGCCCGTCGGACGCCGTCGCCCTCGCGGCGCGCACCGGCTCGCCGATCTTCGTCGAGGAGGGCCTGATGGAGACCGCCGGCATCGTCATCGAGACCGACGAGCAGCCGGAGGAGTCGGGGGAGGCCTCAGAGGAGCTGGTGAGCCAGTTCCGGGAGTTCTTGGACGACGTCCGGCCGGAGGACTTCTCCCACTGATTGCCGGCGCGCGCGGCCGGCCCGTCGTCGCTCGCCCGGGGGGCCGCCCGCACGCGGCCCGCGGATGCTTCCCGCACGCCGGGAGCGCAGCGTCGGGCACGCGCCGGCGTCGTTGACGTGGCGGCGGCCCCGTCGTAACCTGCTGACATCGGCGTAGTTACGGCCCTGTCGTCAGCGGTCGGCTACGCGCAAGGCCGGTGACGCCGGCGCCCGCGGACACGCGCCGCCGGGCGAGCGGTCGTCCAGGCGGGAGGCGGGTGCGCACATGAGCGAGACCGGGTACCGAGGCCCACAGGTCTGCAAGATCGTCGGGATCACCTACCGCCAGCTGGACTACTGGGCGCGCACGGACCTTCTCCGCCCGTCGCTCGCCGATGCGAAGGGCAGCGGCTCCCAGCGCCTCTACTCCTACCGGGACCTGCTCGAGCTGAAGGTGATCAAGCAGCTGCTCGACGCCGGCGTCAACCTCCAGCAGGCCCGGCGGGCCATCGTGTGCCTCCGCGAGTCCGGCGAGGACCTCGCCACGGCGAACCTCGTGCTTGCCGGCGGCGGTTCGGTGCTCGCCCGCAGCGGCGAGGAGATCGTGGACCTGCTCCGCGGCGGCCAGGGCGTCTTCAACATCGTCCCGCTGGCCGGCGTCGTCGACGAGATCGACGCCGCGATCCACGGGATCGCCGCCGCGCACGCCGGCGCCCCCGTCGCCGTGCCGGCCGACGGCCTGCACGGCGACGCACCGCGGCGCCTCGCCGAGGGGCGCTAGGCGATCGAGCGCCACCCCCGCCCCGCACGCGCCCGCCCCGTCACCTTCGCGCACGAGTCGGAGCGCCAGCTCGCCGAGCTGCTCGACTTCTACGGCATCGCCTGGGAGTATGAGCCGGTGGAGTTCGTGCTCGGCTGGGACGAGCGGGGTCGCCCGAACTGGGCGTTCCGACCTGACTTCTACCTGCCGGACCACGACCAGTTCCTCGAGCTGACGACCCTCCGCCAGGATCTCGTCACGCCGAAGAACCGCAAGCTACGCCGCCTGGCGGAGCTCTACCCGGACGTGAAGGTGCGCATCCTCTACCGCAGGGACCACGCCAACATGGTGCTGAAGGCCCGGCTCGCGAGCTCGACGCCCGAGCTGGCGCCGACGGTGACCACGGCGTCGCGCGCCCGCCCCCGTCGAAGCGCGTGAGCCTGCGCCAGACGACGCTGCGCGCCGAGCACGAGGAGCTCGGCGCCAAGCTGGTCGAGTTCGGCGGATGGGAGATGCCGCTGTCGTACCCGGGCGGGACCCTCGCCGAGCATCTCGCCTGCCGGTCCGACGCGGTCGTCTTCGACGTCAGCCACCTCGGCACGGTGCGCGTCGAGGGTCCCGACGCCTTCGCCCACCTCCAGGAGAGCTTCACCAACGACCTCGCCAAGGTGGCGCCGGGACGGGCCCAGTACACGCACCTGCTCGCGGAGGTGGACGCCTCCGTCCTCGACGACCTGATCGTGTGGTGGGTGGCCCCGGATCGCTTCGACGTGATGCCGAACGCCTCGAACACCGCCGGCGTGCGCGAGGCCGTCGGCGGCGAGGACGTGACCGACGAGCGGGTCGTGCTCGCCGTGCAGGGGCCCGTCGCACGCGTCAGGCTCAGCACCGTCTCGCCCGACGCGGCGGCGGTGCCGCGCTTTGGCGTCGCCCCCTTCGAGTTCGCCGGTGCTCCGTGCATCGCGGCCGGCACCGGCTACACCGGCGAGGACGGCGTCGAGTGCGCCGTGCCGGCCGAGGCGGCCGTCGCCTTCTGGCGGGCCTTGCTCGCCGCTGGCGTCGAGCCGGCCGGGCTCGGGGCGCGCGACACCCTGCGACTCGAGGCAGGGTTGCCGCTGCACTCCCACGAGCTCGGGCCCGGGATCACTCCGCTCCAGGCCAACCTCGGCTGGGTCGTCGCCTGGGAGAAGGGGGACTTCCGTGGCCGCTCGGCCCTGGCGGCCGAGCGCGAGGCGGGCGTCAAGCGGCTGCTCCGCGGCGTCGTCACGCCGGGGCGGCGGCCGCCGCGTGCCGGCGACGCCTGCTACCTCGTCGGCAAGCGCGCCGGTCTCGTCACGAGCGGCAACTTCTCGCCTGTCCTCGGGCGGGGGATCGGACTGGCCTTCTTGCCGCCGAACGTTCGCGACGGCGTGTCGGTCGTGATCGACGTGCGCGGCAGCGACGTCGCGGCGCGTGTCGTCCGGCCGCCATTCCACCGCCTCGACCCGGCCGCCCTTCCCACCCCGGAGGACGAGGACGGCGGCGAGGAGGCCTGACGGAGCGGGCCGCTGCCGGCCGGGTCACCGATCGAGACGGTGCGTGAGACGCCTCCGACCAGGTCGTCACGTCCGTTCCACCCGGGATCTTGGAGGCGGACCAGACCGTGTTTGGCGCGAGCTTCGCGACGGCCTGTCCGATCATCCCGGATCCGAGCACCAGGTCTCGCTCTCCCAGGGCGAGGAGGGCGCCACGCAAGGAACGGCGCGCGTAGCTGCGGGCTCCACCATGCCGCCTGCGGATCCATTCCCCTCCACATGTTCGCCCACCGCCCCAACCGCTCCGCACCACTCCTGGCCCAGGCGAGTGCGGTAGTGGGCGTGACGTTGACGTAGGTAGGCCAGCTCGCCGCTGAAGAGCTCGACGTCGGCACCGCACGCTCCGAGCCTCGAGACGTCGACGACGACCTCATCAGGACCTGCGACAGGCGCCGTCGACATCTTCCACCGACGATTCGTGCGGCCAGGTCCCGATGAAGGCTCACTTGTCACCGGCTCACCCAGGGCGTCGTCGGGTGCCCGATCACGTCCACCTGGGCGGTGAAGAGGTGACCCGAGTGAGGGAACTCCAAGAGCTGCGCGGGGGAGAGCCCCTCGCGGGCGGTGGTGACCAACAAGGTGCCCCGGTCGCGGCCGACAAAGGCGGCGCTTGAGGTATTCGGCGCGGGCACCTCGACAGTCGCGATGTGCTCGCCGCCTGGTGTGTAGCACCGTACTTGTCCGGCTCCCCAGATCGCGATCCAAAGGTTTCCTTCGCTATCCACGCAAAGCCCGTCAGGCAGGCCATCCTCGACATGCAACAGCGCGTCCCGCTGTCCCCACGTCCCGCGCAGCGCGTCGTACGGCCGCACCCAGACCACGCCCGGGATGCTGTCCACGCTGTAGAACCTCGTGCCGTCGGGGGACCACGCCAGTCCGTTCGAGAGCGTCAGGTCGTTGTCGATGATGGTGACCTCGGTGCTGCGATCGATCCGATACAGGACCTCTTGACGCTGGCGACCGTCGAGGGCGACGCTTCCGACCAGGAAGCGCCCCGCTGGATCGCACGCTCCGTCGTTGAGCCTGCTGGCCTTGTCCGACGCGATCAGCTGTATGCCCACCGAGCGGATGCCGTCGGCACCGATGGTGTGCAGCTCGCGTCCTCCCGCGACCAGCAACTCGCCGGTGGTCGAGCAGACGACAGCGCCTGCCGCTCCTTCGAGGTCGATCTGTCCGGTCGGCAGGATCTGACCGCTGCGCATCTCGCCTATGCAGGTCCGGGCGGCGTTCACGTCGACCCAGAGCACCCGCTCGCGTTCGGCGTCCCACAGTGGACCTTCGGCGAGCCCGTAGACACCGGTCGACGCCACCTCGGCCCGGTAGACGATCACCCCGCCGCCTCTTGTATGTCGCGGATGACGGTTGCCCCGATCGCGGGCAGCTCGTCGACGAGTCGGGCCAGCGCGGTGCGATCGATCAGGGCGCTGATGCTGATGGCTCCGCCGGGGACGACTGAGGATGCGAAGAACACCGGTAGTCCGAAGCAGCCGATCCCGAGCTCGTTCTCCGCCTCCCCCGTGCCGTGCCCGCACTGCCTGATCAAGGTGAGCTCCGCGCACAGATTGGCGACGCCGATCTTGGTCGCATCGGTCCAGTGCTCCAGTTCACCGCCGGTGCCCACCGAGGACGAGTGGGCCATGTGGGATCTGCTTGCTCCGCGGCAGCGCTCAACGTTACCGGCGCATTGCCGTGATCTTCGAGCTGCTGACTCGCCCGGCGTCGACCCGCCTGGCCGGGCTCCCCCTTCTCGAACTGCACAGGAAAGGACAGCCTCATGAGTCGAGAGCCCTCGAGCGCGACAGCACCTCACGTTGGCGTGATCGCCTCCGAGGCGATGAAGGCGCGCACCTCGGCATCATGCACGACGGTCGGTCCGTGCCACCCCGCGCCGTTCGATCGCTGCGTCGAGCGCCGCCGACACCTCATCCCTGGGGGGAGGACCGGCGCGTTTGCGCCCGGTCAGCGGATCCGGTCGCCAAGAATGCTCGGACTCGGGTCCGTATCCGCTCGTGGTCGAGCCCGAGGAGAGCGGGAGCCACTTCGTGTCCGCCACGGCCCTCGCCGGCTGTCTCACCCGCGGTAGACGCCCGAAGCGTGCCGGGAACACGCAGTCGAGGCCATCGAGGTTCACATCGCCGGGTGCGAGCCGATGCGCGAGCCCGTCCCCGAGGAGGTCGGCACGCCCCAGCGGCCGGCCGTGACGGTCGCTGCCTGAAGCCATCTGTTGTCCGGATTTGGCTGACTTCGAGGCCTCGAGGGTGGGACCCGACGATGCCCACGGCCAGGTGGGACGGGCGGCCGTCGGACGCTGATGATCAGCGCCGACGAAGCGAGACGAGGTTCGCCACACCGTCGACCAGGGAGATGGTTCGTTCGCTGTCCGCTCGCCTCCAGTGCCAGAGGTGCTCAGGGCCGGGCGATCCGCCGGGCGAGGTAGGCGGTGGCGAGCGGGTAGCGGTGGTCCGTCCCGCTGTGGGTCCCGTCGAACAGCTCGAACGCGACATCGTCGATCGCGTTGCGGCGCAGCTCCTCGACGAGCAGGCGGCCGCTCACGTCGAGGTAGAACTCGTCGGCCCGGCCGGCGTCGATCCAGATGCCGCCGAGCGAGGCGAGCGCCTCGCGGTGGCGTGCCACCATCCGGATCGGGTCCCAGGCGAGCCAGCGCTCCCAGACCTCCGCCACGACCGCGCCGGTGCGGGGGTCAAAGGGCAGCCGGACGGTCCCGTCCTCGTCCGCGGAGAAGCAGGCGGCCAAGGCGTAGACCATCACGAGCGCGCCGTCCTCGCGCCGAGCGACGGGCTGGCGGGCGCGGAACTCGGCGAAGAACGCCTCGTACGAGCCGTCGTAGCGGTCGCGAAGCGCCCGGTAGGCGTCGGCGATCTCGCGCAGGTAGCACAGCTCGTAGCCGGCGTCGCCGGCGTGGGAGGCGAACGCTCCGAACACGTCGGGGCGGAGCATGGCGTTCACGACGGCGCCGAAGCCACCGCTCGACTTGCCCTGCAGCGCCCGGTGGGCCGGGGCCGGAAGGGTCCGGAAGGTGGCGTCGACGTAGCCGACGACGTCCTCGCAGAGGTAGGTGTGGTAGCGGCCGCTCGCCGGGGAGTCGACGAACTGGCTGCCGCCGAGCGAGGTCCAGCCGTCGACGTAGGCGACGATGCAGGCCGGGGCGTCGCCGGCGGCGAAGCAACCGTCGAGGAGCTCGGGCACCGAGGGGGAGAACGTCGGTCGGTTGCCCCAGCGGGTCACCATGCCCCCGAAGGGATGGAGGAAGTAGATGACCGGGTAGCGCCTGGCGGGGTCCTCGTCGTAGCCGGGCGGCAGGTACACCCAGATCGGTCGGGAGGCCGGGTCGCCGAGCCGGTTGCCCTCGAGCGCCGCGCTGTGCAGCTCGTGCTCCTCGACGCGCCCGGCGTACTCGGCGCTCCAGGGACGCACCGGCTCAGGCGTCCTCGGTGCCGGGGCGCAGCGCCCCGGCACCGACGCCCGCCCCGACGGTCGGGCCGGCCCCGGGCACGGCGTCCATCGCGACCCGCGACGGCCACCAGTTCCACCGGCCGAGCAGCGCCACGGTCGAAGGCACGAGCAGCGTACGGACGAGGAAGGTGTCCATCAAGATCCCGATGGCGAGGCCGACGCCGATGTCGCGGACCTGGTCGGCGCCCGGCCCGTTGCCGGCCGAGATGGCGAGCACGCCGAAGGTGCCGGCGAGGACCAGGCCCGCCGACGTGACCGTCGGCCCGGTGCGCCCGACCGCCCGCACCACCGCCTCGCGAAGCGGCATCCGGTGCGCCTCCTCCCGGATGCGCGTCATGACGAGGATGTTGTAGTCCTCGCCGAGGGCCAGCAGGAAGATGAACATGAGGAACGGCAGCACGAAGGTCAGACCGCCCGACCCGCCGATGTCGATGAAGATGATCGTCGACACGCCGAGCGCGGCGAAGTAGGAGAGGCCGACGCTCACGATCAGGTAGAGCTCGGCGACGAGGCTGCGCAGCACCAGCGACAAGAGGATGCCGATGGCGAGGATGGCGATGGGCACGATCCGCGTGAGGTCGTGGTTCGAGGTGTTGCTGACGTCGTAGAGCGCCGCCGCCTCGCCGGCGACGCCGTTCGCCGACGCCCCGGCGCGTGCCGCCGCGGTCGCGACGACGGCGCGCACCTGCGGTGTCACCTGCAGCGCGGTCGTCGACGCCTGGTCGCCCACCTTCAAGGTCGCGAGGAACTGGATCGTCCGCCCGTCGCCGCTCACGAAGGCGGCGCTCGAGCGGAAGGCGTTGTACTCCTGCACGCTGACGCGGCTCCCCGCCGGCGGCAGCGGCGCCAGCCTGAGCGGGTTGCCGAAGGCTTTGTGCAGCGCTGCGTACTCGGCGGCGGTGAGCGTCGAGCCGTTCGGGTTGAACGGCCCGGCGAGCTGGTGGAAGGTGCCGGAGGAGATGAGCGAGGCCTGCGCCGCGTCGACCGAGGCCGGGTGGTCCCAGATCGGCGAGGTGAAGGCGAACACGAGGTTCGCCGGGTTGGCGCTCGCTTCGGGGTAGTGCTTCGCCACAACGGCGTTGCCGGCCGCGGCGTCCGACCCGGCGGGGGCGTTCAGCGCCCCGCCGAAACCCGAGGCGTGGTAGCCGAAGGCACCGATGGAGAGCGCGCCGAAGAGCACGACGCCCGCCGCGAGCGTCAGCGCCGGCCGGCGGACGAGCCGTTGGGCGATCCTCCCCCAGGCGCCGTCGCGGTCCTCGCCCGGGACGATGGCGGAGGGCCAAAACAGCGCCCGACCGCTCACCGCGAGGAGCGCCGGCAGCAACGTGAGGCCCGCGATCAGCATCACGGCGACGCCGAGCGCGAGGGGGACGCCGAGGTCGCGGTAGATGCCGAAGCTCGCGAGCACCAAGGTGACCAACGCGAAGATCACCGTGCCGGCCGAGGCGCTGATCGACTCGCCGACGCGCTCGAGGGCGTGCACGACGGCGTCACGGGGCTCGAGGCCGCACCGGACCTCCTCGCGCACGCGGAACACGAGGAACAGGCCGTAGTCCGTCCCGGCGCCGAGCAGCAGGACGATGAGCAGCAGCTCGGTGATCTCGGAGATCTTGAGGCCCTGCGCGCCGAGCCCGCCGATGAAGCGCATCGAGATGACGAGCGCGAACGCCGCCGGCAGCAAGGTGACGATCGGCGCCAGGATCGAGCGGAAGATCAGCACCAGCAGCACGATGATGAAGAGGAACGAGAGGCCCTGGGTCTTGTTGCCCGCGGCGTTGGACCCTTTCTGGTTGGCGACGTTCGTCGCCACCGCCCCGGCGAGATGGAGCTCCAGCCCCGCGGGCACGCCCGCGTGGGGGAACGTCGCCTGGAGCGCGTCGACGAGCGTCGTCTGCGAGACGATGTCGGCGGGGTTGACGCGCGCCACCACGAGGATCTGGGCCGCCTGGCCGTCGTGGGAGACGCCGAGCACGCGGGCCGAGATGACGCGCCGGACCCGGTCGACCGCCGTCGCCTCGCGGGCGAGCCCGGCCAGGTCCGCGGCGGTGATCTGGGCACCGGGGCGCGCCGCGACGATCGTGACGGAGGTGTTGCGGCTCGACCCGCCGAGGATCGGCGCGGCGAGGCTGGCCGCCTTCGAGCTCGGCGCGCTCGTCGGGAGGAACTGGCTGTTGTCGTTGTTGACCTCGCTCCCGAGCGAGGGGAGGGCCCGGGAGGAGACGACGGCGACGACGATCCACAGCGCGATCACCAGCCACCGGTAACGGACGACACTGCGGCTCAATCCGGCGTAGAGGCCGTTCACGGGGGTCCCTCCTCGGGAGCGCTCGGGCACAAGGCGACCGGAGCGGGCGGTTGCAGGCCTCGCCGCTCCGGCGCTGCGCTCAGGCGGGCCCGCTGCTCCGCACCGGTCCCGTGGAGGCGACCGCCGCCTCCGGCACCGACCCTACAACGGCGGGCACGGGACCTTCGCCTGGTGCGTTGCCGACCGCACGCCGCAGCTCGAGGTGGGGGATGAGCCAGGTCACAAGGAAGGCGACGAGCGCGATCGGCACCGAGACGAGGAAGACCGTCTGGGTCGAGTGCGCGACCGCCGAGATGTAGCCGAGGTGCACCGGGGCTGGGAGGTGGTGGATCTGCGCCGGCGTGAGCGTCGCGGGGTTGAATCCCGCCGGCACGCTGACGCCGGCCAGGTCGTGGCGGAGGTTGCCGACGAAGACGTTGGCGTAGATCGCGCCGAAGATCGCCGTGCCGAACGAGCCCCCGATCGAGCGGAAGAACGTCGCCGCAGAGGTGGCCACGCCGAGCTGGCCGTAGGGGACGGCGTTTTGGACGACGAGGACCAGCACCTGCATCACACCGCCGATGCCCATCCCGAGGATGAGCATCGCCACCGACGCGTACAGCTCCCCGGTCCCGACGCCCATGCGGGAGAGCAGGAAGATGCCGACGGTCATGAGGGCGGTGCCGGCGATCGGCCAGACCCGGTAGCGGCCCGTGCGGCTGATCAGCTGGCCGGCACCGATCGACACGGCGAGCAGGCCGGCCATGAGCGGGAGCAGCTCCAGGCCCGAGCTCGTCGGCGAGAGGCCACGGACGTCTTGGAAGAAGTTCGGGAGGAAGGTGATCGCGCCGAACATGGCGAAGCCGACGACGAAGCCGACGAGGTTGGCCACCGAGAAGGTCCGGATGCTGAACAGGTGGAGCGGCAGGATCGGCTCGGGGGCGCGGCGCTCGGCGAGCACGAAGGCGAGCGTGAGCACCGCCCCGGCGACCCCGAGGAAGATGATCGCGAACGACCCCCACGCGTAGGTCGTGCCGCCGAGGCTCGTCATGAGGATGAGGCTGGTCGCCGCGAGGGTGAGCAGCGCCGAGCCGAGGTAGTCGATGACGTGGTGGACCCGGCTCAGATGGCCCGGGACTGCGCTCGCCACAGCGACGAGGGCGACGGCGCCGATCGGCAGGTTCACGTAGAAGATCCAGCGCCACGACAGGTCGTCGACGAACACCCCCCCGAGGAGGGGCCCGACGACGCTCGCGACCCCGAACACGGCGCCGAAGAGCCCCATGTACCGGCCGCGCTCCCTCGGCGAGACGACGTCGCCGATGATCGCCTGCGCGCCGACCATGAGGCCCCCCGAGCCGAGTCCCTGCAGCGCCCGGAAGGCGATCAGCTCGATCATGTTCTGGCTGAGCCCCGAGAGGGCGGAGCCGATGAGGAAGATGAGGATGGCCGCCTGGAAGAAGCCCTTGCGGCCGTAGAGGTCACCGAGCTTGCCCCACAGGGGCGTGGACGCGGTCGTGGCGAGCAGGTACGCCACGACGATCCAGGTGATGTGCGAGGAGTCGTGCATCTTGGCGGCGATCGTCGGGAGCGCCGTCGAGACGATCGTCTGGTCGAGCGCGGCGAGGAAGGTCCCGAGCATCAGCGCGCTCATCACGACGAGCACGCGCCGGTGGGCGAGGGTCGGCTTGGCCGCCACGTCCGCGGCCATCGGGGTGTCGGTCATCGGATCGCTCTCCTCGTCGTGCTGGCGCGTCGTGCTGGACCGTCGGGTTCGGCACCGGCGGCCCTCCTCGGCGCGCGGGTGCGCCGGCAGGGCGTCGGCAGGCCGGCGGCGAGCGAGTCGAAGGCGTCGTCGAGGAGCCTCGGCAGGGGGCTCGAGCCGCCGGAGGCCGCCCAGTAGAAGACGGCGACGCGGCTCGCCGCGATCCCCGCGGCGGCGACCAGCGCCGGGAAGGGGTCCCGGTCCGCATCGACGCCCAGTCGCTCGGCGAGCGCCTGGGCGCAGGCACGCTCGGTCGCGAAGGAGCGCGCGCTGTGGGCGGCGCGCAGATGAGGCTCCTCGCGCACCAGCCGGAACCGCCGCAGCCAGGTCTCCTGGCCCTCGCCGAGCTCGTCCACCTCGGCGGCGAACGCGTCGAGCTCCTCCGCGGCGACGGCGCGCAGCGCCTCGAGCGGCGTCTCCTCCGGCGGCCGGGCGAGCAGGCGGTCATGCATCCGCTCCGCCTTTCCGGGCTCGTCGCCGAGGACCGCGGCCTCCTTGGTCGGGAAGTAGTTGAAGAAGGTCCGGGTGGACACGTCGGCCGCCTCGGCGATGTCCTCGACCGTGACGTGGACAAGGCCACGCGCCGCGACGAGGTCGAGGGCCGCCAGGCGCAGCGCCCGGCGTGTCGCGAGCTTCTTGCGGTCGCGCCGGCCGGGCGCGTGCTCCGCCAGCTCGTCCGCGGGGAGGTCGGCCACGGTGCTCATGTTGCGTCGAGTATAACATTGCACTGAACGCAGTATCGCGCCGCCCGCGGCGTTGGCTGGGTTCCGTGCGGCCCCGGACGGGCCGCGAGCGCGGCACCGACGCAGAGGAGGCTCCATGGCGACAGCATCGATCGAGCTCGCGACCCCGGACGGGCCGATGCCCGCCTACGAGGCGGCGCCCGAGGGCGAGGCTCGAGGTGGTGTCGTCGTCGTGCAGGAGGCGTTCGGGGTCACCGCCCACATCGAGGACGTCTGCCGGCGCTTCGCCGCGGCGGGCTGGCACGCGCTCGCCCCGGCGCTCTTCCACCGCCAGGGCTCGCCCGTGTTCTCCTACGACGACGTCGCCTCCGCCATGCCGGTGATGCGCACGCTCGACCGTCGGGGGCTGAGCGCCGACCTCGAGGCGGCCTTCTCCCACCTCGAAGAAGCCGGCCTGGCGCTCCGGCGCATCGCCGTCATCGGGTTCTGCATGGGCGGCACCGTCGCGCTCTTCGCCGCCACGCAGCTGCCCCTCGGCGCGGCGGTGAGCTTCTACGGCGGCGGCATCACCGAGGGCCGCTTCGGGCTGCCGAGCCTGATCGAGCTGGCGCCGTCGCTGCAGGCGCCCTGGCTCGGCTGCTACGGCGATCGCGACCGGGGGATCCCCGTGGCCGAGGTCGAGGCGCTACGCGAGGTCGCCGCCGCGGCGACGGCGTCGATGCCGACGGAGATCGTGCGCTACGCCGAGGCCCAGCACGGCTTCCACTGCGACGATCGCCCCGCCGTCTTCGACCCGGCGGCCGCCGCCGACGCGTGGCGGCGGACGCTCGCCTGGTTCGACGAGCACGTCGCGAAGAGCTGAGGCCGAGAGATTGGCCCGGGGAGGCGGGGCCCTTCGGGCGCGACGCGCTCGTCGAGCGCCCGACGGGAGGG
>Ga0307374_10009687_pt1 | contig 14146 bp, 17 predicted proteins | sample OX3MG_FD_202532 | JGI IMG/M metagenome (GOLD analysis project Ga0307374, IMG submission 202532) | Soil microbial communities from Risofladan, Vaasa, Finland - OX-3 | ecosystem: Environmental > Terrestrial > Soil > Coastal area > Acid sulfate soil | place: Finland: Risofladan, Vaasa | collected... | reverse complement strand
CCCAGGCACCGGGCGTCCTTGGTGAAATCTCCATAGCGCCTGTCCGCCGCCCAACGCCCCGCGTTCGTCCAACGGAGCTTCTGCGGCGGCTTCGCGCCGCAGAAGCTCTTCATTCGTTTTCGGGACACGGGCGCCGGCGGCGCGGCGGCGATTGGCACCCGACTTATGCAGCGGAAAACTGGCGTCTTTTCAGCGGCTTATTTTTGGTGCGAAATTCGATAAATATACAACGGAGATCCGCAAGCCGCTGCTGGCGCGTAATTCGGCGCGTAATTCGGTGAGCTTCGGCCCGGTTATCCAGTTGCTTGATTTTCTGGCCCGCTAAGCAGAGATTCGTGGCTTGGCCAACGGAAGGTCCCATCTTCTCACGGTTGAGCTCCTTGTCCGCTGCGTGGATCGCACCGCCAGACCGTTGATCAACCAATCGGAATCTGCTTAGGTTAAATCGTTCCGCAATCACTCAAGGTATCCAGCCATGCTTGTCGACGTAAACGGTGCCAGACTTTACTTCGATGTCGAGAACTCCGGCCTGGTCCCCGACGGCGATCGAATGCGCGAAAAGCCGACCCTTCTCTTGCTGCATGGAGGTCCCGGGTTCGACCACAGCGGCTTTAAACCCGCATTTTCTGCCTTAAGCGATGTAGCGCAAATCGTTTACTACGATCACCGCGGCAATGGCCGCAGCACTGGAACCGATCCTGCAAGCTGGAATCTCACCCAATGGGGCGACGACGTGAAAGGGCTTTGCGACGCGCTCGGCATTGTCAAGCCGATCGTCTGCGGTCTGTCATTCGGCGGTTTTGTGGCTCAGGCCTATGCAACACGATATCCCGAACATCCCGGCAAGCTTATCCTGTTGAGCACTGTTGCAAAGATCGATTTCCCAACCGTCTTCGAGACGTTCACACGCCTTGGCGGCGCCGAAATCGGCGCCCTCGCCGAAGGCTATTGGACCAATCCTACCGCCGAGGGGGGAGCCAGCTACATTGCCAAATGCATGCCCTTCTACAATCGGCGCCATGATGCATCGAATGAGAGGCTGAGGTTGGGCCGGGCCATCATAAAGACGGATGTTGCCGCTTACTTTAACGGTCCCGGCAACGAGCATGGCCGCATGGACTTTCGCTACGACCTGGCCAGGATTGCGTGTCCTGTGCTGCTGATGGCTGGGGAGGAGGACCCTATCACTCCGATCTCTCTCAGCGAAATGACGGCCCAGTGCATTCCACCTCACCTGGTCCGCTTCGAGCGCCTGGAAAACTGCGGCCACAACGTCGCCGCCGATAATCCCGGCCGTGTCTTTAGCGCAATTCGAGAGTTCATTCTCGCTGACTGACGATCGCCGCTGAACCTGATCAGGCGAGAATCTGCAATGGGTCGAAAGCGGGTTTAGGTCGGAACTGGGCGAGAGGGGCCATTTCACCAGGTTGGTAGGCAGCACCTGCAAGGTGACCATGTGCAAAAATCGTGAGTCATGCACCGTCGATCAGTGACAACCCAGAATGTCTGCCTCCACCCGGTCCAGACCTTCAAGCTGCCCCGCCACCGCGTCATGCGCCTTGCCGCCCGACCGTGCCGCGCGCCGCACCGCTTCCGTCGCCAGGCGAGCCGCCACTCCGACCGTTGGGGGGATACAGCGCGCGCGTCGCCATCTTTCGCGATGGTGACATGGACGCCAAACGGAACTGACGGCAGTCCCGGGCAATCGCAGTCGCTGTTGTCGCAGCGGCGGTTGGCTGCGACGCAGGCTCGAAGCAGCCAGGCACCTCGCCCACCGCGTAAATGCGCTGTGCGGGAGGCAGCGTGGCCGGGGCGGGGACAAGCTCGATCATCGCCGACAAGGTAAGGCGGCGGGCGTCCCAGGCCAATCTGACTCCGTATCACGCCTCGCTCACGCCTGGCGGGAGGGATAAGCCGGCCGGCGTGGCCCCGGGGCAGGTTCTAAAACCGCATACTCCCACTGGCTCTCGACATCGCTTTTATGCCTGGGTCGCGAACCGCTCGCGCCAGGACTGTTGCGCCTCTGGTACAGGCAACGACCCGGCCTCATAGACGCCGCGCGCGATGGCCCGCGCCATCACCAGCGTGGCGGCATGACCGATCTCGGTCAGCTCCCGGGCCCCATCGGTCAGCGGACGCGCTCCGGTCGCGGCGGCGAACATCGTGTCGCCGTCCATCGGCGCATGCGCCGGCAGCACCGCGCGCGCCAGTCCGTCATGCGCCATGATGGCCAGCCGCTTGGCCTGCGGCTTGGTCAGCACCGCATCGGTGGCGACCAGCCCGATTGTGGTGCTGGTCCCCGGCGTGCCCTTCAGCCGCAACGCCGTATCGAACGTCGCCGGCCAACCGCGCCCTCCGAACTCCTCGTCTTGCTCAAAGGGCGCGGCCCAGAACCAGGGGCCGTCGCCGACCAGCGGCGAACCCACCGCATTGACCGCGACGATAGCCGCCACGGTGTGGCCGCCGCGGGTCACCGCGCTCGCCGAACCGAGGCCGCCCTTGACGGTGGCCGTCGTCGCGCCGGTGCCCGCCCCCACCGTGCCCAGCGCAAACGGTGCCGCGCTCGCGGCGACGGAAGCCGCATAGCCGAGGTCGCGATACGGCGAGAAGCGGCCCCACGCCTTGTCGCCGCCGTTCGCCAGGTCGAAGATGATCGCCTGCGCAACCAGCGGCACGAGCACCCCGCGGATCGCCAGCCCCCGCCCCTGCGCGCGCAACGCGGCCTGCACGCCGCCGGCCGCATCCAGGCCGAACGCCGAACCGCCGGACAGCACGATCGCGTCCACCGCCTGCACGGTGTTCTCCGGTGCCAGCATCGCCGTGTCGCGACTGCCCGGGGCGCCGCCCAGGATGCTGACCGAGGCGACCGCCGGCCGATCGAACAAAATGGCGGTCACCCCCGAACCGAGCGTCAGATCCTCGGCGTGGCCCACCGCGATCCCCGGTATGTCGGTCAACAGGTTGCGCGGCATCTCTATCCCCTTCGCGACCAGCATTGCGGCAGGCGCACCTGCCAGTGATCCAGGGCCGCACGCCAATCAGTCCATTTGTGCCACATGCCGGCCGCCGTGCAGCGCTCCCGGCGCCGCGGGGCGGGCCTGCGCAGGCTGCGCGTGAGCCGCGGCCGCTGGAGCGTCACGTGACCCGGACGCGATCAGAACGTCACGACGGAGCGGATGCTCTCGCCCCGGCGCATCAGTTCGAACCCTTCGTTGATGCGCTCGAACGGCAGCACGTGGGTAATCAGGTCGTCGATGTTGATGCGACCTTCCATATACCAATCGACGATGCGCGGCACGTCGGTGCGGCCCCGCGCGCCGCCGAACGCGGTGCCCTTCCACACCCGGCCGGTGACCAACTGGAACGGCCGCGTGGCGATCTCCTGCCCCGCCCCGGCGACCCCGACGATGATCGACTGGCCCCAGCCGCGATGCGCGCATTCCAGCGCCTGGCGCATCACCTTCACGTTGCCGATGCACTCGAAGCTGTAGTCGGCGCCGCCGCGCGTCAGATCCACCAGGTACGGCACCAGTTCACCCGCGGCTTCGGCCGGGTTGACGAAATGCGTCATGCCGAATTTTTCCCCGATCGCGCGCCGCTTCGGGTTGAGGTCCACGCCGACGATCATCTCGGCCCCCGCCATGCGCGCGCCCTGGATCACGTTCAGCCCGATGCCGCCCAGCCCGAACACCACGACTCGCGCGCCCGGCTCGACCTTGGCGGTGTTGATCACCGCGCCGATCCCGGTGGTGACGCCGCAACCGATGTAGCAGACCTTCTCGAACGGCGCGTCGGCGCGGATCTTCGCCAGCGCGATCTCCGGCAGCACGGTGAAATTGGCGAAGGTCGAGGTGCCCATGTAGTGCATCACCGGCGCGCCGTCGCAGGAGAACCGGCTGGTGCCGTCCGGCATCACGCCGCGGCCTTGCGTGGCGCGGATCGCCACGCACAGGTTGGTCTTGCGGCTGAGGCAGTATTCGCACTGCCGGCATTCCGGTGTGTAGAGCGGGATGACGTGGTCGCCCGGCTTCAGCGTGGTCACCCCGGCGCCGATCTCCGCCACCACGCCCGCTCCCTCATGGCCGAGGATGGCCGGGAAGAGGCCCTCGGGGTCGGCACCGGAGAGGGTGAATTCGTCGGTGTGGCAGATGCCCGTGGCCTTGATCTCCACCAGCACCTCGCCCGCACGCGGACCCGCGACATCCACGGTTTCCAGGCTGAGCGGCTTGCCGGCCTCGCGGGCAACGGCGGCACGGACCTGCATGGCAATCATCTCCCTCGCGGTGGCGGGGCTATTCTAGGCAGGCGTGGCGCACAGCAACAATCGGGGGACATACGGCGGCCGACGCTGGTGCCACGCGCCGGGTGGCAGCCTCTCGCCGGGGCGCGTCCGCGATGCTATGCAGGGCGGCCGGTCGCGGCCGCAAGATCGTTGTTGATCGGCTGGTCCCCGTAGCTCAGACGGATAGAGCACAGGATTCCTAATCCTGGGGCCGTGGGTTCGAATCCCGCCGGGGACGCCAATGAAATCAATAGCTTCCAAGACAACAGGCGCATGTAATTGACACCAAGACATGAGCTCGAGCATTGTTTATAGGAATAATTCCAGAAATCTAGGAGGTCATTGCCCAGACCGGCGCCGTCGCACTGAGCCGCGGTGCCAGCGGCTCGGCGTCCATCGCGCCGGGGTAAGAGGATGAGCTCACCGGAGCGATTCGGGCTGGCGGCGCCCCCCTCCAGATTGCCCTATTATCCAGTAGCGAATCGGTAACCCCAGCTCGCCACGCTGATCCTCCTCCAGATTAACCGGGGCCCCCTTCGGAAGGTCACATGCACGCAACCAGACCAAAGAGCGAACCCTTGAAGCGCCTGTCCTCAAGCCTCGGCTTGGTTGACATGGTCAACCGGCTGTTCACCGGCCACGCTGCCGAGGTGATGGTGACCTTTCCTGAGGGCAGCATCGACCTGATAGTGACGTCGCCCCCGTACTGGACGGCTGTGGAATATGATCAGGGCGAAAACCCGTGGGCCTCCTACGAAGCCTATTTGGACGACATGCAGCGGGTTTGGAACCAGTGCGCCCGGGTACTCCGGCCAAACGGCAAGCTCTGCATCAACGCGCCGGTCATGCCGATTCCGAAGGCCGTGATCGAACAACATACGAGGCATCTGAAGAACGTCGCGTTCGACATGGAGCACAACATCCTCGCCGAAACTGACCTTGCGCGGTACAGCCTCTTTGTCTGGCAGAAACAGACTTCGAAGATGATGTTCGGTAGTTATCCATATCCGGGCAACATCATCGAGAACAACACAATCGAGTTCGTCAACGTCTATGTGAAGCCGGGCAAACCACCGAAATTCACCGCGGACGCAAAGAGGGCAAACGAGCTTACCCGGACGGAATGGCTCGACTTGGCTCAACAGGTATGGTTCATGTACCCTGAGGACGTAAAGCGTGAAGGCGACCACCCTGCACCGTTTCCGGAGAAGCTGCCGGCCCGGCTGATACGACTTTATACCTACGGGGCGATCGCCGACTTTCCAGGCGAAATAGTGTTGGACCCATTCGTCGGGACAGGCACCACCTGCGCCGTCGCCAAGAGCATGGGTCGCCAGTACGTCGGCGTCGACATCAATCCCGCATACGTGGGGCTCGCTGAAGAGCGGGTTCGCGATGCGTCCGGCGTCGATCCCCTGTTGCTTGTTGGCCGGGCTAAGTACCCTGGCAAGGAAGAACTTAAAGATCTCGCTGCCTCGGACGCCGGCAGCAACGGCAGGGACGCTGAGTCAAAACACAAACGCAAGACATACGGACGCAGGGTGGCAATCAAGGAAGATGGCCAACTGACGCTGGTCTAACTTGCGGAACGAGGCTACTGAGGGGTGGCGCGGCGATTTCGGTCGAATGGAGGAAGTTCGCCGACGAATACAAATCCCACAGCGCCTACTGGTATTTTCCAAAGGGAACCACCGTTGATATTGACGATTTCCGCGAAATGTTTATGATCTTCGGTTTGTACAAGGGCGAGCGATGGACGCACGATCTCCAGCTTCGGCTCGCCGCGGAACTCCGGGCCGAAAAACTCTCCAGGGGTGGGAATAGTCTCCCGCGCCAGGTCGGACGTGTGTTCGCAAACATGGGCCTTTGCTGGATCGATGACAACCAGCCGATCCGGGTGACACCGGCCGGCTGCGCATATCTGAACGAACCGGCGGGCAGCAGCACTACTCTTGACCAGCAGGCCTGACGCTATCAACTGCCAAATCCGGTAAACGCGACTGCGACGACGGCCGGCATCAGACTCCATCCCCATGCATTTTCTTGGTCGCGGTGTTGCTTGCCTGCGAGGGGCGCGTCACAGGGCAGGACTTTGTTCTGTTCGTTTCGCGTGCACGCACGCAGGAACATCTAAAGACCACTGTCGACCGTATCCGGACCTGGCGCAACCTCCCGACGGCGAGGCGGCAAGAAATCATCCGGGCGCTGCAGAACACGAGGTATCCGACGATCGAGGTGGATCACACCTACTCCACGGCGTTCCACCATTGCGACCTTCTCTTGCACCGCAGGCAAGGGGGGGGGTCATTCGCTAATGATGGCGACATAGATGTGCTCGAACGCCGACTGTCGAAGCACCAGGGTGCGTCCGAGATCATCGAATTTGAGAATGAGCCATATTGCACCGCCTTCTACGGCGATACCGAGCACGTCGGTACGCAAATCGAAGCAGTTGAATACTGCATCGACGCCTCCGATGTAAAGAACGCCGTGGCGGTGCTTGGTGTCTGTCCGAAAACAAATTGAGTCCTTTGGATCGGTTACCACGCCTCTCCTCGACTCTACTGCTCTCAACCTTCCTCCGTGCTAAAGCGCTTTCCGCGGCGGCCAACAGACGCCATCGGCCCGAGGGAAGCCCCGCATGAACGACCTCTCCCGGATGAGGTTGGGGCGAACCCGAAAGCTGGTGTAGTATCCGCGCATGATCCGAGAGCCGATCATCGCCGCGCTGCGCGCACACGAACCGGAGTTGAAGGCTGCCGGTGTCGTGCGACTGTCCCTGTTCGGCTCTGCGGCACGCAATACCGCACGGCCCGACTCCGACATCGACCTGCTGGCCGCGTTCGACGACGCCCGGCGGCTGTCGCTGCTGGATGTGATCAGGATCGAAAACCACATCGCCGATCTTCTCAACCACCCCGTCGACCTGATCGAGGAAGGGACACTCAGGCCGCGCGTGCGGCGGAACGTGCATCGCGAGGCCGTGCGTGCCTTCTAGCGATCCGGTTCAGCGGTTCACGGATATCGTCGAGGCCATCGACCGCATCGAGCAATTCACCGATGGTTTGGACGCAAATACTTTCGCCGCGAACGATCAAGTCACCTTCGCCGTCAAATACGCACTGATGATCATCAGCGAGGCAACCGCCAAGCCTGGCGAGATCGCCTCCGAGACTCGCCCTGATATTCCGTGGTGCGAAATCCGCCGCCTCGGCAATCGGCCACGACACGACTGCGACACCGTTGACCTGGCACGCGTCCGGCTGCTGGTCGAACGCGACCCGCCGCCGTTGAAGGCGGCCTGTCAGGACGCCCTGCTTGCGTTGTCCCGGAACCGGTCGTGGTCCGGCTGATCAGCGCCGGCACATGCCCTGACGAACCGCCTACGCGGCGGCCAGCGCATCGAACAGGGGCTTGCCGTCCGTCCCGCCCATCAGCGGATCGACCAGATCCTCGGGGTGCGGCATCAGGCCGAGCACGCGCAGATTGGGGCTGAGGATGCCGGCGATGTTGCGTGCGGCGCCGTTGCGGGCAGCTTCCGGGGTCGTCTCGCCGGAGGGTGTGGCGTAGCGGAACACCACCAGGCCGTCGCCCTCCAGCCGGTCGAGCGTGGCGTCGTCGGCGAAGTAGTTGCCGTCGCCGTGCGCCATCACGGCGCGGAAGGTTTCGCCGTGCTGGAATTGCACGGTGAAGGCGGTGTCGGTGCGTTCCACGCGCAGATGGCAGTCGCGGGCGATGAAGCGCAGCGTGGCGTTGCGCAGCAGGGCACCGGGGAGCAGACCGGCCTCGGTCAGGATCTGGAAGCCGTTGCAGACGCCGAGGACGTAGCCGCCGCGCTCGGCATGCGCGCGGATGGCGGGCATGACGGGCGAGTGCGCGGCCATGGCGCCGCAGCGGAGGTAGTCGCCGAAGCTGAAGCCACCGGGGATGACGATCAGGTCAAGGCCGGCGAGGTCGGTCTCCTTGTGCCAGATCATCCGCGGCCTGGCGCCGGAGCGCTCCAGCGCGATCGCCATGTCGCGCTCGCGGTTGATGCCGGGGAACACGACGATGCCGGTCTTCATGCGCGCCTCGGCGTTGGGTGGGGTGCCGCGCCGCTTCTTGCCACGCTTGCGGCTGGTCCGCCAGCCCGGGCGGGCGAGTCGCCTGGCGCGGGGGAGGCGGTTCCGACCCATTGCGGTCATTCGGATCGGGCTCGCCGCAGGAGACGAGTGCGCTTACCGCCTGGGGCATCCAAGGCAACAATAGGGAGCTCGACCGCCGGTTGCGCCTGTTGTTTCGGCAGGTGGCACACCGGAGTGAAGACGCCTACTATCGTCCAGAGGAGGCGGCGATGAGCGAAACCGCACGGCGCAAGATGTCAGTCAGCGAGTTCTACGATTGGGTGACGACGCAAACCGAGGGTCGCTACGAGCTCGTTGACGGCGAGCCGCTCATGATGGCCGGTGCCAGCCGCAGAAACGACCGGATTGCCGTCAACGCCATACGCCTGGCCGGCAATCACCTCGAGGGTCACAGATGCCAGCCATTCACGTCTGACACATATATCGCGATCCCGGCGGGAAACCGGCGCCAGGCCGACATGGGCATCGAGTGCGGCGCGCCGGATGATAGTTCGCTCGAAGCGGACGCGCCGACCTTGGTCATGGAGATTTTGTCGCCAACAACCCGATTGTTCGACCGCTACGAGAAGCTCGAAGAATACAAGTCGATTCCGACACTCGAATACATCGTGCTGGTGGACCCGGACTACCCTCAGGTACGCATCTATCGGCGTCAGCCGGACCGGAACTGGGACAGCGAAAGGCTGGTTGGATTGGACGCCGTTATTGCCCTGCCGGCGTTCGACTTCCGATTGCCGCTGAGCGCGCTGTATGCCGGATTGTCGTTTCGCGCGCGCCCTACGCTCGTCGAGCCTCCCGAGGGCTTCAGTTCGAAGTTCTCGATCTGCAAGACCGCGGGCCGGCAACCGCCGGCACGTTGGGACGGGAGTCCGGACGGGACGGGGGCGGTCATGACTCCGCCGCACTGGAACTGCCTGGGAATTGAACGTCGATGAATGCGACAGAAGATACCATGCGGCCTATGACGCACTGGCCGTAGGCGCTATCAGGCACGGGGTGGCGCCGGAGCGTTCCAGCGTGATCGCCATGTCGCGCTCACGGTTGATGCCGGGGAAGACGACGATGCCGGCTTTCATGCCTGCCTCGGCGTTGGGTGGGTTGCCGCGCCGATTCTTGCCACGCTTGCGGCTGGTTCGCCAGCCCGGGATGGCGGGTCGCATGGTGCGGGGGAGGGCGGTTCGGGGCGGGAGGAGATGATCCGCATTGGGCGCTGGTCGTCAGCTGCGACCGGCTCGGCCGCTCGAGCTACCGCTATTTGGGCGTTAGCGTATCAGCAATCAGGCTAGCCGCGTCAATGAATTGCTATGTCTAGTCTGTAGATGTTTGGTCTTCACCTCACGAGTCTGTGCGTATGACTCGAGAGCCGAACATAGTTAAGGTGATCGCTGAGAACGTCCGCAGGCTGCGAGTAAAGCGCTCCTGGTCTCAAGAGGAACTGGCCGATAGATGTGACCTTCATCGGACCTACATTGGGGCTATTGAGCGGGGCGAACGCAATATCACTGTGAAGACGCTTTTCAAGATTGCCGAAGCTCTCGAGTGCGACGCGTTGCAACTTTTGAGAGCACGGCCGAATGACTGAATACTTTGCAAAGCTTGCACGCGCCAAGGATCGCGTCGTCAGCGAGTTGCAGCGCCGGGGCGTCGAGCCAAAGTATTTGCAATTCGGCGGGCCTGGTGATGCCTTAGCACGGGTTTTTGTTCCGACTGACGCTCGATCGGAATTTCTAGCGAACCGAGCCATGGGCGACTGGGCTGAGCATCTCTTGGCGGAGGCTGTCAACAAAGCAGTCCCGCGCTATCGAGTTGTTCATTACGGGAATAGTGACAGAATGGCGGCGGGCGAGGCGGGCTTCAAAGCATTCTATATAGCCACGCTCGATGATGTTCGCGTATTCGGCAAGAGGCCGGATCTGTTGATTGTGCCCGACACTTACGCCGGCCCGGGCGATGTTTCCGGGCAAGGCACTGAGGCTCTGAGACCTCTTGTTGCTTCCGCTCTTGCTGCCGTCGAGGTGCGATCGAGCAAGTTCGAAGCGTTGCACTACGCCCAGGTCCGCGCCGAAGAACGTAAAGCCGGCAAGGCCACGGGACGCGAGAGTCAGAGTTTCACGGTGAAGGTCGAGGACCTCAAGATAGTTTATCGCTGGATCGAGAGCTTCAAGAAGCCCCAGGCTTATTGTCAGGTCTTCTTTGACTCCATGTTTGCCATCAACGTGCTGCGCATATTTGAGATCGTAGGTTCCGGGGTAGGTTTCCAGATTGTTAATCCCGCCAAGAGTCAGGAAAAAACGACAATCATGATCCCCATAACCTCGGGGCTAAAGGTCGCAACATATGATGAGATTCCGACGTTTACCGTGGAACATCAGGTGACGCGCCTGGGGCGCCACGACGCTTACGTGCGTCCGGTCGGAGGCGCGGTTCAGTTCGATGCGAATGCATTTCTGACTGCCCTTATTGGGGTTCAGTCGCCTCCATCGCGGCTGCTCTGACAAGAGCCTCTGCCCGCTCCCATTTCAGGTCTTCATACTCCAAGCCGGCGCGTAACTCTGCTGAAAGCCGCAATTGTTCCGCAGCCAAAGCGGCACGTGTGGACTCGTCGGCCTTCGATAGGTCTGGCACGCAAATCTCCAGCAGGTCTCTCGGCTCGAACTTTAGTAGCCCACCACCATATACGCGCGTGTGCGCACGTGCCGCCGCTTGGACGCTTGGCACGTTCAAACACAATGTCAACGCTGCAACAAAGCTGTCTGATTGGTCGATGGGGTAAACACAATGGAATGTAGTCAGAGTGAGGGCTGTTGTCCGATTGTGGACAAACCGCAAGCCCTGCCGACCGAAAACCGCAGCCCAAATCGGAGCTGGGCGTTGAGGCTCCATCGCGTACCACGGCCTTCGTCCGGCGAGCAAAAAACGCCCTTGAATTCCGCTTGCCTCACCAGAGGAAATGTAGCGGTGCTCTGCCGCGGTAAGAGTAGTTCCGAAGGTAGCAAGGAACACCCGCCGGCCATTCGTTGTCAGCGCACGCAAATCCGCTTCGCTGAACTCGAATCCTTGGACATCAGCCGCGCGTCCTATACATGGCACAAGCGCCTGTGACGAAAGTTTAAGCTCCGCCGCACGCGGTGCAGAAAGGTGGAAGAATTCGTTCGCCCCCGTCGCGATACCACGCTTTGTCGAAGCGAGTTGGCGCAGCGGAACGAAGCCCGGTTTGGTATCCTTCTCGCCTTCGCGGATCAGAAAGTCCCACTTGTCGGTATTGAGCAACGTCTCAGGCTTAAAGCGATTCTCTACAGCGATTCGACGCAACCCGGCGAGGTTGTCGGGAAGCTCGCTGCTTGCAATTCCGTGCAGATACCACGCCAGAATTTCGGTCATTGGCGAGGCTTCTCAATTAAAAGAATGCACGCCGTGGTTAGCGCATCGTCAAAAATCTCTGAGCAATTAGAGAAGTAGATCACCTCCCGCACAAGGTTTCGCTTGATCAGAAACGATTTCATAGCCGCCCCAAAGTTCGCGTTCATCCATTCTGTAGGAATGATGATGGAGGCTCTCCCCCCCGGGCTTAGCAACATAACGGCCTTGAGCGTGAACAGAAGGTAGGAATTGGAGAGTTTAGAAACATCGACGCCATACCTCTGGGAGAATTGGCCAAATATATCAAAGTCATAGGAAAGGTCGTGGTGCCGGAGGTAAGGCGGATTCATGATGACCGCGTCGAACGTGGACAACACGTCTAAGGTGAGAAAGTCACCAAATATTACCTCTATTTTCCTCAGATCGGGTTGCGTGCTGAGGTACGCACGAAGGATAGTCGGGTCCTTCTCAAACGCGGTTACCTGGAGGTCTGGCTTGCGGGCATGAGCGGCCCTCACGAGAACACCCATTCCGACCGCAGGGTCGAGAAGGGAGCACGTAGACTCCGCGAGCGCCCACTCCGCCATAAGCCCGGCAATCTTGGCCGGCGTGAAAAACTGCGCATACCTGCGCCGATGTCCAAAGGGAACGGCAGACAAATAGGAATGTTCCGGCGTTGCGCCACCGCTGATGCCGGCCGCTATTCCGGCTAGGTCAAGAGAGGCGGGGTCGTCTAGCATGTCGAGTCCCCCCTCTAAGCGGTCCTGTTTTCTACCTGGCCGGCCCATTGCATACACCGCTATGTCTAGTCATCATCGGTATGGCGCATGGGGACGATTCGCGCAAGGTTCCTGGACTGTCTGCGCACCTTCAGCGGCATCACGACACCCATCGATTCCCGGGCGGCTTCACGCCGCGAGCGGCGCGCAGATCACGAACTGTACTCCGTCGAATGTCTGCTCCCCACCCCAAGGACCAGGCCCTCCGGAAAAGAGTCTTTGCCCCCACCCCAATCCGTTAGTTTACCAAACGATAGCCGCCGCGCCCAACCCTGCCGGCCTGCCTCCCAAATCCGCTCCCCCAAAGGATCGGCCCGACAAGCCCACGCCCGCCCGCATCGCCGAAATCCTCGCCGTCGTGCCCGTCCTTACCACCTATGGCCGCCACCTCTCCCGAACCCTCGAACACCGTGCCGCCGCGCGCGGCTTCGCCACCATCGTGCGGTGCGTCGGCACCACCGCCATCGACACGATCAGTGCCGGGATCCTTTAGCTCCCTCCACGTATCGGGTTCACAATTTGCAGGTCGGCGAAATCTTTTTCGTTATCCGTAACGATCAGGCATTCATGCGCCACGGCGACGGCGGCGATGATCATATCAAGAGCGCTACGTGGCCGACCGGCCACCTTGCCCCCCACCATCAAGCGCGCCCAAACCAGACCCGCCCTGTCATCGAACGGCAGAATGCGACCAGCAAACAGCGCCTGTGGTCCCTCTGGCCCGGAGAACCACGCATCGAGCGCGGCACGTTTCCTGCCATGCGGCTTCTCCCGAATGCCGCGGCGGATTTCTGCCAGGGTGAGCGAGGCGATGAACAAATCCTCGTCACGCTGCGCCGCCATCCAGACGAGCAACGACTCCGACGGCTGTGGTTTGACAGCGTTGCTGATAATGTTGGTGTCGAGAAGATACCGCGTCACAGGTCAACTTTGCGCCCCGCTTCACGCGGGCGCGTCAGATCGAGATCGGCGCCGGCGAGTGGTGAACGACGCAATGCGGCCAGGATGCCGCCGTGTTTGCCGGATTCGCCGGGGACAGCTTGTTGCACCGTCCGCCGGATTTGCCCAACATCCGGCCCCGCCTCGACCAGCTTGCGCGCCAGCGCCCGGAGCAGGTCGCGGTCGGCTTCGAAAGCCTGTAGTTCGAACCGAACAATGCCCCGCCCCGTCAGCCCGGACCGGTAATTCGCGATCGCCCTTTTCTGTGCACGACTGGCCACCTGCCACGATCCCCAGCTATCCCTGGATATATATCCGGATATTGGTTCCGGTGCAAATCTGCGGCTCACCCATGTCAGGTGGCGGCAGACCCAAACCAAACACGCCGCCCACGCCTGCTCCCCACACCAACGCCCGTCCCATCCGGAAAATAGTCCTTGACTCCCCCACCCCAACCCGTTAGTATCCCAACCAATGCCCTCCGCCCCCAACCCCGCCGGCCTGCCTCCCCCATCCGCTCCCTCAAAGGATCGGCCCGGCAGCCCCGCGCCCGCGCGCATCACCGAAATCCTCGCCGTCCTCGCCATCCTCGCCACCTACGGTCGCCACCTCGCCCAAACCCTCGAACAACGCGCCGTCGCCCGCGGCTTCGCCACCATCGC
>Ga0307374_10009683_pt1 | contig 14150 bp, 13 predicted proteins | sample OX3MG_FD_202532 | JGI IMG/M metagenome (GOLD analysis project Ga0307374, IMG submission 202532) | Soil microbial communities from Risofladan, Vaasa, Finland - OX-3 | ecosystem: Environmental > Terrestrial > Soil > Coastal area > Acid sulfate soil | place: Finland: Risofladan, Vaasa | collected... | reverse complement strand
CCCGTTGGTCCTGCAGCACCCGTGGGTCCAGCCGCGCCGGTGGGTCCAGCGGGCCCGCCCGATGGCCCGGTCGGCCCTGTGGCGCCCGTCGGTCCAGCGGTCGGTGTGGCTGCGTAGTAGCCGAAGTAGTCGAGGATGATGTCGGCGCTGCCGAGGTTGTTATAGATGCTGATCTCCCCGCTGGTTCCGAGCTGGACCACGACGACATTCGTCGTGTTCTTCCCGGCCGGCGGGTTGATGTTCGATGTTCCCGCGAGCGTGGCGCCGAGCGGATACAACGCGAAGTACGTTGACGCCGTCACGTTGGTCGCCGTGACATTCATGACGATCGCGGTCGCGTTGGCGGGGATTCCGTTCAGTCCTCCGACTGTCCACTGTTCTGTCCTGCCCGGAGTCAGGTGCATGCCCGACTGAGCGGTATTCCTGGAGTCAAGCACGCGTTCCGGCGTGATCGGTGTGAAGGCGCTTGCGACTCCCGCAGACGCGCCGACGGACAGTGTTTGCGACATCGCGAGCGCAAGCGGTATACACAAACCTGCACCCACAAGCCACCGACGACGATGTGTCACCTGGTCTCGATTCCTGAAAGGACCCATTGTTGGCCTCCGACGTGTCGAGACCCCTCTGCTCAGGATCCTCACAGGTTGCGCGGTCAGAGTCAAATGCACTCTCAGCCTATGTCGCTTTACGTACCAACGATTTCGCTTTCATGCACCAGCTGCGTACACTGGGTCGCCCATGCCAATTTCAACCACCATCACGATGCGTGTACGTGATCGCATGATCGCGTTCGGCGCCGTGAGCACAGTTGTTCTGATCGCGAGTTGTGGACCATCCCCCACATCTCCATCACCACATCTCGCGTCCATCCAATCCGCGGTGACGTGCCCCGCGCCGCCTGTGCATGCGGCCGTCACTGATCCGTCACGGACATTCAGCGCCCCACCGTCTCGCGCTCTCGAGAAGAATGCCGGCTATTGCGCGTATCTCGACACCAGCCGTGGGCTCATCTCGGTTCGGCTTCGCCCCGAGCACGCACCCAACGCGGTGAATGACTTCGTCTTCCTCGCGCAGAAGGGCTTTTACGACGGGCTCACCTTCTATCAGATGTGCCCCAGCGCGACCGGCGCGACCTGTCCCGTGCACGCCACTGCAGCGATCGCCGGTGATCCCACTGGGACCGGCACCGGCGGACCCGGTTACACCGTGAAAGCGGACCCCGTCATCGGGCAGTACCTCTTCGGGTCGGTCGCAATGCTGAGCACGAATTCATCGAGCGTCGGCAGCCAGTTCTTCGTGAGCACTGGCGACAGCTCCCGTGTCGCGCGCCAGTACGACATCTTCGGACAGGTCACCGACGGGCTCCCGGCGCTCGCGGAGCTCGGGAAGGGAGACCGGATCCTCTGGGTCGCCATCGTCGTGACCGCCCCAGAACCCTGACCGCGGGTCAGCGAAGAAACAGCCCCAGTCCGATCATCACCGTCCACGCGATCGCGACGATGACCGCGGCCACAGTCAGCGCCCGGCGCGGGTCCGAGTCCCTGCGACGCCGGCGCATGTACAGCAACCGAGCCTCCAGCGAGGCTTCCTCAGGAAGAATCTCGATCCGCATTCGCGGCAACCTCCGTTGTGAACAAGGTGTGGATTCTGTGGGAAAGAGTATCGTCTAAACCCACAGTATCACTATCATATGATATGATACCAATAACATACCAGTGTAGGCGGTCGGCTGGGTCGCCGATGCGGCGCCCCTCGGTCAGCCAGGAGGTGCCCACGATGACATCGCATGCGACTTCCATCGAGGCGGACAACCTCGACAAACCCATCTACTCGGTGAACGTCGCCAGCGAGATCCTCGAGAGCAATCCGGGCACGCTGCTCGTCTACGAAGGCCTCGGCCTCGCGACGCCGAAGGGATCAGGTCGCCGGCGATACAGCTCGCGCGACATGCTCGGACTGACCGCGCTCCGACGCCTCACGCGGCGGCACGGGCTGAACATCACCGGGGCTCGTTACGTGGTCCGGTATCTGCAGCTCCTGGACGCGTACCAACTCCCTCGGCCCATGGAGTTCGTGAACATCCGCGTCGAGCACGTTCGGCTCTGACGCGGCAGCGACTCCGGCCTCAGGCCGACTCGCGTTGGCGACCGCCGGTGCCTCGCTCCACCCTTGTGGAGAGTTGCGCCGGCGTGGTGTCGGCCTTCACGAGGAATTCAAGCGCGCCGAGCTTGAGGCCCCGCCGGCGCAGCTCCGGTTCGCCATAGTTGCTCAGGATGATCACCGGGATGTTCGTCGTCGTCGGGTTTGCTCTGAGTCGCTCGAGGACCTCAAACCCGTCGAGCCCGGGCAGACGGAGATCGAGGTAGATGAAGTCCGGGCTCTCCTCCGTCGCGATGCGAAGCCCTTCCTCGCCGGTCGTCCCGATCACGACGGTGTACCCGTCGGCGACGAGGCGCACCCGATACATCTCCGCGGCGAACTCATCGTCCTCGATCAGCAGGACTTTGACGTCATCCTCCACAGAACGTCCTCCTTCCGACCTCACCCACGAAATTGCCGTGCATCCGGCACCGCGTCGGCGCCTCGGCTGATTTTAGTCCTCGGCGCTCCCCTTCGGTGTGCGAACGCGCCGATCGCGACATGACGCACGCTCAAACGGGATCGACGACGAGCGGGAGCGAGAGCACGAACCGCGTTTCTGCTCCCAGCTTGGAGGTCACCATGATGTCGCCGCCGTGGAGGCGGGCAAGCTCGCGCGACAGGTACAGCCCGAGCCCGGTGCCCGAGATGTGGCTGTTGTCCGGCGTGACCAGGCGGCTGAACCGCGTGAACAGGCGATGCATCTGCTCGGGTGGGATGCCGAGGCCGTGATCGACCACATGGACGCGGGCGGAGCCACCGCTGACACTGACTGAGCAGCGCACCTCTCCTCCATTCGGGGAGAACTTCAGTGCGTTGTCGAGCAGATTCCGGAGGATGGTCACGACCCGCCCGGCATCGACGTCGACCATCACCGGCTCCCGCGGCACGCGGATGACGAGTCGGTGGGCGGGCGATACCTGCGCCCGGATGGCAGTGTCGGCGGCGGCCACGATCAAGCGCAGATCGTGTGCCTCGCGATCGAGGCGCGTGAGACCCTCGTCGAGGCGGGCGGCCTCGAGCATCTCCGTGACGAGCGCGTTCATGTCGTCGAGCTTGCGGCCGATGACCGGCAGGGCACGAGCGATGCCGTCCTGGTCGAGCGAGCCGTCGGACATCATGGAGTAGTAGCCGCGCACGATCCCGATCGGGCCTCGGAGCTCATGAGAGGCAAGCTTGAGGAAGTCCCCCTTCATCTTCTCCATCGACTCCATGCGCTCGATGTGCTCGCGCAGGCGGTCCGCCTCCGATTCGCCGAGTGCCCGGACGTGCCGTTCGGCGGTCTTGATCTGCCAGACCAGCCCGGCGGCGAATGCGGCCAGGCGAAGGATCCAGGCGTCCTCCTCGCTGAACCCCGCGGCACCGATCGGGTCGTGCGCCGCCAGAGCGCCGAGCCGTGTCGCGCCGGCCCGCCACGCCACCGCCATCGCGTCGGGAGTGGTCGCCGATCGAGGTCGGGACTCGGTCCGAACATCCATCCCGAGCTCTCGCGCTGAGCCAAGGTAGAAGCCGTCGCCGAACACGACCGTTCCGATGGTCGACCCGTCGCGGGGTTCGCACGGGACCGGGCGGATGGCACCGGCCTCGTCTGTCTCGATGCCGTGGGCGCCGGCGGCGAGAACGCAGTGCTGCCGGTCGTTGCTCAACCGCCAGAACGTCACCCGGCCCGCGGCGACAAGGTCGGCGACGGTGCTGGCGAACCGGGCGTACAGCTCGTCCTCGGACTCGGACGTGTCGAGGTGCTCGGACACCGTGAGCAGCGCGCGCAGCGCTTTCGTCTGCGCCTCCTTCGATTCAGCGAAGAGCCGGGCATTCTGCAGCGCGAGCGCGGCGGACAGCGCGATCTGTTCCAGGTTCTCGACGTCGAGCGGGCTGAATGCGTGGTCCGAGCGACGGCTGACCGCGAGCATGCCCCGGACGCGCCCGCCTGTCGTCAGCGGGAGGATCAGGCGTCGACGGACATCAGACAGCTGCTCTCGCATGTTCGTCGGCATTCCCGTCGCATCCGGGAATCCGTCGATCGCCGACTCGCCGCGGTCGATCGCGGCCTGCAGCTCCGGCGTCAAGCCCCAGATCGCGCCGACCTCCGCGCTGACCCGGGTTCGATCGTAGCCCGCGATCACCTCGACCTCGTTGGCATGGAAGGCGGTGAGCGTGATGCGATCGACCTCAACCAGGTCGGCGACGCGTTCGACGATCGACTGCACGACCTGAGAGGGCTCGAGCGAGGACGACAGCTCGCGCGTCGCGTCCGCGGTCATCCGCAGCCGGTGCACCAGACGCTCCGTCGACGCTCGGGCTTCGTCGCCCACCAGCACGATGCTCACCAGCTGGGTGAATCGATCCATGATCGCCCGCTCAACGTCGGTGAACGGTCGCTCGATCGCTCGCCAGAACCCGACGACGCCCATCCCGATGCGCGCATCGGGCAGTGCCGTGCCGGTTGTCATCGGCACGAGCCGGCCGATACGGATGTCGTTGCCGAAGACCTCGGGCGCCGCACTCTGGCTCGGAGCGTCGGTGGTCTCGACGGTCGTGCCGGTCAGCATCGCCCTGCCGTGGAGCATGCCGTCGTGCAGCGGCCACTCGCGCCCGACGAGCGCCTCGGCCCATGTTCCCGACGCGGCGACGACGCGAAAGACCTCTGGTCGCCCGGCGGGAACGAGGGAGATGATGCACTCGGTTTCCGGCACGACGCCCGTGCCCTCCACAGCCATCGAGTGCAGGATCTCGGCGAACCGGTCCGCCGACGGTTGCCCCGGCGCCGCCTGGTCGATGAGACGGGCGACGATCCGGCCGATGGCCTCGTGAATCCGACCCACCTCGTCAGCCGACAGCGTGCTCGCCGGTCGCGTCGCGGCGTTGTCCAACCGCGTATCGCTGACGACAGTCACTAAGAATCCGACCCCAAGGTAACCATATTAGCTGATAGTGACTATATCATCCGATCACGACGCGGCCTCACATCGCACCGGCGACGTCGCTGCTGGACTCACTGGCCCTTCCGCAACTTGCTACAGTCTCTGTATCAGAAATCTTGATAGCGTAGTAGACGGTAGACGCGTGAGGATACCGCCGCGCGCAACGTACCGCGTGCAGATGCGAGAGGAGTTCGATTTCGACGCGGCCGCCGCGGTTGTGCCCTACCTCGAGCGACTCGGCATCAGCCACCTTTACTGCTCACCGTATATGCAGGCTGCGCCGCACAGCACGCACGGTTACGACTGTGTCGATCCGACGCGGATCAGCACCGAACTGGGGGGCGAACGCGGTCTGGCATCACTCGATGCGGCGCTTCGCAGCGCCAGCATGAGTCAGCTTCTCGACATCGTTCCCAATCACATGTGCATCACGGATCCCGCGAACAGGTGGTGGTGGGACGTCCTTCGCCTCGGCAGGCAGAGCCCGTACGCATCGTTATTCGACATCGACTGGGACGCGCCGGCGCTGCGCAATCGCGTGCTCCTGCCGGTGCTGCGTGACACCCTCGGCGACACGCTCGAGCACGGCGCACTGCTCGTCGTGGATGGAACTGATGCGCTCGAGCTCGACTATGGTGGACGTCGGTTCCCGCTGGCCCCCGGCACCGCCGCCGCCACCGGGCCGGCGACGCTCGAACTGCTCGGTGAGCAGCATTACGTGCTCGAACACTGGCTGACGGCGGCAGCGCTGCTGAACTACCGGCGATTCTTCGACGTCTCATCACTCGCCGGGCTGCGCGTGGAGGAGCCCGCGGTGTTCAGCGCAGTGCTCGGACGCGCACTCGAGCTCGTGGATCACGGTGTGGTCGACGGCCTGCGCGTGGATCACATCGACGGTCTCGCGGCGCCCGCGGCGTTCGCGGAGCGCGTGCGTCGCGAGGCGCCGGACGCCTGGATCATCGCCGAGAAGATCCTCGCGATGGACGAGCAACTCCCCGCATGGCCGCTCGACGGCACCACGGGATACGACTTCGCCGCGGTCATGACGACGCTGCTCGTCCATCCGCAGGGAGTGAACGCCGTCGCGGAGTGCTATCGCGACTTCACGGGTGATCGCCTCGACTTCGCCGCGCACTCGCGCGCTGCGCGACGTGAGGTGCTGACATCACTCCTGGCAGCGGAACTCGGCCGTCTGACGCGCGTGGCAGCGTCGGCCGGAATCCCCACCGCTCGCGCCGAGCTCGCGGAGCTGCTGAGCGCGATGCCCGTGTACCGGCTGTACCCTCGTGGCGAGGCGCTCGATCCAGCCGACGAGCGTGCGTTGCAGCAGGCCGCAGCAACGGCACGCCAGGCTGGACGCTGCGAGCCGGCGCGCCTTTCGGCACTCGTCGCCGCGCTCTCCGGCCGCGACGCGTCGCCGTCGCAGACCGCGTTTCGTACACGGTTTCAACAGGTCGCGGGCGCCGTCATGGCGAAGGGCGTGGAGGACACGGCGTTCTATCGTTACCTGCCGCTTGTCGCGCTCAACGAGGTCGGCGGTGACCCGGAGCGAACCACGACGGTCGAAGGCTTCCACGACTTCTGCGGACGCGCGGCGACCGACCATCCGCGATCACTGCTTGCGACGGCCACGCACGACACCAAGCGCGGCGAGGACGCGCGTCTCCGTCTCCTCCTGCTGGCGGAGATCCCCGCGGAGTGGCGCGCGCTGGTGACGCGCTTGCATGCCGTGGCCGAGCGTCATCGGCACGGTCGCGCGCCGTCGCACAAAGCGGAGTACCTGCTCCTGCAGACGCTCGTCGCAGCCTGGCCGATCAGCGCCGATCGCGTGTGGGCGTACATGCGCAAGGCGGCACGTGAGGGCAAGGAGGACACCAACTGGCTCGAGCCCGACGATGCGTACGAGGCAGATCTCGAGCAGTTTGTCCGTGAAATGCTGCGTGACCCCGACGTCACTGCGGAGATCATTCGCCTCGTGGCGACACTCTCGCCGTACTGGCATGAACTCTCCCTGTCGCAGACATTGGTGAAGCTCACCGCTCCCGGCATTCCCGATATCTATCAGGGGTGCGAGCTCTGGGATCTTCGGCTGGTCGACCCGGACAACCGCACGCCGGTGGATTACGCCGTGCGACGCGACCTCCTCGAGGACATCTGCAACGAACCGAGCGCGGCCTTCATGTCGCGGCTCGATGAGGGCGTTCCAAAGTTGCGGCTGATCACCACGTCGCTCGCGGTGCGTGCCCGGCATGCCGAGGCGTTCGGTCCTGGCTCGGGATACGAGGCGCTTCCGGTGCACGGCTCGCGCTCGGACCATGCGATCTGCTTCAGCCGCACTGATCCCGCGAAGGACCCGGCAACGGTCAGCGTGGCGTTTCGATGGCCGCTGCTGCTCGGTGGAGCCTGGCACGACACCACGCTGGTCCTCCCCGCAGGCGCGTGGCGAAACGCGTTCACCGGGCAGGAGCTCACCGGAGGCGAGCAGCCGATCGCCGGCGTGCTTGCGCAGGTGCCCGTTGCGTTGCTCGAGCGGGCATGAGCCGGACGTTCCGAGTCTGGGCACCGCGCGCGACCGAGATGCACCTTGTCATCGGCACCGTGCGCCACGCGATGACTCCGGCGGGCGTCGGGTGGTTCGCGTGCGATGTCGAGGATGCCGACGACGGCACCGACTACGCCTTCTCGCTCGATGGCGGTGATCCGCTTCCCGACCCGCGCTCGCGTTCGCAACCGTCAGGCGTTCACGGACCCTCCCGGGTCGTCGACCAGGAGCCGCTCCCCGCGGCGGATCGCAGCGTGCCCACCGGCGCGCGAAACGGCTGAAGCAGCAAGGAATCCTTGGCCGCTCCTGCCCCTAGAATCGGCCGGTGAGCACCGTGGACGACAGCCTCGCCGTCGACCTGGTGTCGGGCGGGAATCCGTACCAGATCATGAGCCGCCTCGTGACTCTTGCCGCGGCCAGCACCGGAGCCGACCGCTGCACGCTGACGAGCCTTGATCAGAACGTCTTCCGTGTCGAGGCGAGCTACGAGCGCGGCGGACCGCCGGATTTCGTCGGCCACGAGTATCCGATCAGCTGGCTGGGGCGGCAGCCATTGCTCCTTCAGGCGGTGACGACCGGCTCGATCGTCACCGGCGGCGGCCTCGGCGAGCGCAACGACATCGAGCCGGAGCTCGCGCCAGCGCTGCTCGAGGTCAAGCACACCGGCATCGTCCCGCTCGCGGTCGGCGACTCGGTCGGCGCCGTCCTGATCCTCAGCCGCAAGGCTGACCGGCCGTTCGCCGTGCGCGACCTGGAAAGTCTGCAGCAGGTCGGCATGCTCGCGGTCCTCGCGCTCCGCAACGCCCGTCTCGTCGACGCGGTGCAGAGCTCCCAGCAGCGCGGCCTCGAGGCGCTGACGATGATGTCCCGGCATATCGCGTCGAGCATGGAGCCGGCGGCCTTCTTCGAGAAGATGAGCGAGACGGTGGCGATGCTCGCCAACGCTGAGCGAGCGGCGTTCTGGCAGCTCATCGGCGACGAGCTCGTTGCGCTCCATCCCTGGGATGCAGGCAACCGCGAGCAGACCGGCTCGGTGCGCATGCCGGTCCCCGACCCGGAGAGTCGCGACGGTCTCGCCGGCGTGCTCTACGCGGGGAAGGCGCTGATGGTGCAGCCGGACGTCGTGCCGACGGACGCGTTGCCGCCAGCTGTGGTCGATCTCGGCAACGTCCGCAATCTCCTCGCAGTGCCCTGGCGGACGGCCGCCGGACCGCTGGGCATCCTTATGGCGTGCAATTCGACGTCGACGTTCATCGACCAGGACGAGTGGATCATGCGACTTGCCGCACGGGCGTCAGCCCTCGTCTGGCAGGGCTATGACGCGGAGCACCGAGCGGAGATGCTGAAGGCGGCGGAGCTGCAGCGTCTCGAGGCGCACGCGCAGCGCATGGCCGAGCTCGAGCAGCAGAAGTCGGAGTTCCTGCAACTCGCGTCCCACGAGCTTCGCGCGCCGATCACGCTCGTCAGTGGCTATCTGTCGATGCTCGAGGACGGCTCGCTTGGTCGGCTCCCGGACACCGCCGGCAAGGTGGTGCCGCTGATGGCCACCCGGATGCGGCAGATGAGCCACCTCGTGGAACGCATGCTTGCGGCGAGCCGGCTCGAGATCCGGCGTCGGGACTCCGCACAGGTCGCCATCCGCATCGACGATGTGGCCCGGGCCGTCGTCGCGTCGCAGACGATGGATGAGGATCCGCTGCGGAGCATTGCCGTCGAGTCGAGCGGTCCCCTGTATGTTCACGCAGACCCCGACAGCGTGGAGACGATCCTCACGAACCTCATCTCCAATGCGCTCAAGTACTCTCCAGGCATGAGTGACATTGCTGTCGTCGTGCGTGACGAGCCCGGATGGGCGGTGGTGGATGTCATCGACCGGGGCATCGGCATCTCCGAGCACGAGAAGACCCGACTGTTCCAGCCGTTCCGGCGGCTCGACTCCGCGCTCTCCGCGGGCATCGAGGGTACCGGTCTCGGCCTCTACCTGTCGCGCAACCTCGCGCTCGAGCTCGGCGGCGACATCGAGGCGCGCTCGGTCGCGGGCGAGGGCAGCACGTTCACGCTGCGCCTCCCGTCGCGACCCGCGCCGGTCGCGGGACACGCGAGTGACTGACGGCGACGCGATCGCACGGCTGCTGCTGGTGGACGACGACTCGGCACTCGCGGAGATGTACGCGCTCCAGTTGACCGCGAGCGGCTTCGACGTGGCGACGGCGCACTCCGGGCCGGAGGCGCTGCGCATGGTCGGCGACAGCCGGCCAGACCTCATCTGTCTCGACCTGGGCCTCCCGGGCATGGGTGGCCTCGAAGTCCTCGAGCGCCTCCGCAACGAGCCGGACACCGCTTCAGTCCCCGTGGTGATCCTCACCAACTTCAGCGAGCCCGAGATGGTCGAGCGTGGCAGGAGCCTCGGCGCCCAGGACTACCTGATCAAGGTCGACACGCCGCCGGCGCAACTCGCCGCGACGGCACGCAGGTGGGTGCGGCAGAGCGACGGCTGATCGCCTGGACGGGCGTCAGGCGGACCACTTCGACAGCAGCCACTCGTGCACGTCGCCGATGCGACGCTCGGCCATGGTCAGATGCCCGTCGTCGGCGGTGAGCCGGGGCTCGACACCGGGGATGTGCGCAGCGAGCCACACACCATGACCGAAGGGCACGAATTGATCCTGCTCACCGTGCAGCAGCAGGACAGGAATCGAGATGGCGCCGAGATCGAAGCCCCACGCCTCCAGGTGCGCGCTTCCGTCCTCCCACCAGCCCTCGCCCCCGGGCGCGAGTCCGGACTGGGCGCTTTGCTCGAGGTAGGCGGCAAGGTCGCCACTCAGGACCGCGGCATCGGGGCCTGACAGGAGCGATTGCAGGATCGTCGCGACCTCCTCGGGTGTCGACGCGAGCATCTCCTCACGGTCGGTCTCGACCTTCGCGCGCGCCGCCGTCTTGTCACGAAAGTACAGCTGCATGTCGTCCACGTTGAGCTGGCCCATGCCCTCGAAGTAGTCGAGTCCCTCAGCGCCGTACGGCGCCACGGATGCCACGGATGCAGCCGCCACGACGAGGTCCGGGAGCAGTGCGGCGCAGGCAAGCACATGCGGTCCGCCGCCGGACACACCCCACGTCAGCAGCCTGTCGATGTGGAGCGCGGAGCAGATCGCTCGCACATCACCGGCGCAATCCGCGACCGTCCTCCCAGGAGCGGGCGTCGACCCACCGTATCCGGGGCGGTCGTAGCTGATCAATCGGATGCCGCGCGCTGCCGCGTCCTCGACGTGGTGCTTGTAGAGGAGTCGCGAGTTCGGCGTCCCGTTGTGCACGAGTACGGGGACTCCGCCCGCGTCGCCATCCTCGACAACCGCGAGGCGGCGTCCATCACCGGTTTCGACAACATGCTCGATCGCGCTCACATTTCAGCCCTCATGATGTCCCTTGCGGCGTAACCCCGGCTCCACTGAACAGGTCGTCGCACAGGACCATCGTCGCCTGGTCGTCGCCGTTCGGCACCGCAGTGTAGACGCGCTGGGTCACCTGGCCGTTGGCCGCGGTCACCCAGCAGATCGGCGCCGTTTCGAACGACCCGCCCGAGATGGCCGAGACCTCCGACCAGGCACCCTGACTCCCCTGCTCCATCGCCGTGCAGACGCCCGTGCTGCCAGTGGTGTCCGGGCCCGATACCGTGGTGTACGCAATCACCTCGCTGTTCTCGGTCGCCTTTGCGGCGCAGACGTACTGCGAGTCGGGGTTGGTCGCGGTATCGCCGAACCCGCCCGTCGCTCCCGCGTTCGGCGGCGCCGGCGTCGGCGTTGCCGGCCCGGCGGTCGCTGACGGCAGCGGCGTCGCGGTTGCGCGAGGAGGCGTTGGGCTCGAAGCGGGCGTCGACGATCCGCACCCGCCGAGCGCGATCCCTGCAGTCGCCGCGAGGAGAAGCGTGCGCATTCCTGGCGAGAATAGCCGCGATGAGTGGATCCATGTGGCTCGGTCCCTCCGAGCTTCGGGTCGGTCTTGGATGCATGCGCCTGTCGACGGACGCGGATCGTGACGAGGAGGTTGGGCTCGCGACGATCGCCGCGGCCATCGCTGCGGGCGTGACGGTGTTCGACACGGGGCACGCTTATGGGCAGACCGCCGCTGAGGCGGGCCACAACGAGCGCCTGCTCGCGCGCGCGCTCCGAGCTGCCGGAGCGGAGCGCCGCGCCCGGATCGTGACCAAGTGCGGGATGCGGCGCGCAGACGGCGCATGGGTGGCGGACGGCCGGTCAAAGGCTATCCTCGCCGACTGCGAGGCGAGCCTCACCGCGCTCGACGGCCTCCCGATCGATCTCCTGCTCATCCACGCTCCCGACCCGCGCACGCCGTGGCGGACCACCGTGCGCGCACTCGGCCGCGCGCTCGACGGACAGATGGTGCGACGGATCGGGCTCTCGAACGTCAATCGCCGCCAGCTCGACGAGGCCCTGGATCTCGTCGACGTTTCGGCCGTGCAGGTCGCGATCAGCGTCCTCGACCGGCACGCCATCCTGGGTGGCATCGTCGAGCGCTGCGAGAGCCGGAGGATCACGGTCATCGCCCACTCCCCGCTCGGCGGCCCGCGGCGTGCGTCCGGCCTTGCGCGCAACAGCGTGCTCAGTCGGATCGCGGCACACCACGACGTGACCGCCGCGGAGGTTGCCATCGCGTGGGTGCTCTCACTTTCCGCAACGCTTGTGGCCATCCCCGGCGCCCGGCGCCCGGGCACGGCCTTGTCGTCCGCACATGCGGCGGGGCTCGAGCTCGACGCAAGCGCTCGAGCGCAGCTTGATGCCGCATTCGGCCGGCCTCGACCGGCTCCGCGACGGGCCGCTGTCGACGGTGCCGAGATCGCAATGGTCATGGGCATCCCCGGAGCGGGAAAGAGCCGGGTCGCAGCCGAATACGTTGAGCGCGGGTACCGGCGCCTCAACCGCGATGAACGCGGCGGGTCACTCCGAGGTCTCGCCGGCGCGCTCGACGTCGATCTCGCGACGGGCACACGCCGCTTCGTGCTCGACAACACATACCTGACCCGCGCGACGAGGAGTGATGTCATCGACACCGCGAACCGGCATGGAGTCCCCGTCCGGTGCATCTGGGTCGACACGCCGCTCGCACAGGCGCAGGTCAACATGGTCGAGCGCCTGCTCGATCGATTCGGCGCCTTGCCCTCACCGTCGGAGCTGGCGGCAGTGTCGCGTCGCGAGCCGGGGGTCCTGACCCCCACCTCGCAGATGCGGACGCTGCGCGAGCTCGAGCCGCCCGCACTCGACGAGGGATTCGCCGCCATCGACCATGTGCGGTTCACCCGGAGCCCGAGCGCGCGTCCGAATGCCGGACTCTACGTCGCGGCGGGCGTGCTGACGCGCTCCGGCTGGCAGGCGACGATCGGGCTCGGTGATCCGAGTGCACCCCATCTCGTCTTCGACTGGGTACCCGGTGGAGACGTTGGCGGCATCGATGAGCTGGTCGCGCGCCTCGCCGGCGAGATCCCGGCGAAGGTCGAGGGCGCTGTGTGCGTCCACCCGGGTGGACCACCGGCCTGCTGGTGCCGGCCCCCGCTGCCAGGACTGCTCCTCGCGTTCGCTCGCGCCCACGCGGTGGACACTGCGCGATCGACGCTCATCGGCACGAGCGCCGCGCACCGGACCGTCGCGTCCACGATCGGTGCTCGGTACATCGCGGCGTGATGCATACGCTCCACGCGTCATGACCGCGCCCGGACGCTTCCTCCTCCTCGGCTCCGGCGAGTTCGAGCCATGGTCGGGGGAGGCCGGGCGGTTCGCATTGCTCGGCGCCTCGGGAGACGGCAGCGTGGTGGTGCTCGCAACTGCAAGCGGGCGCGAGGGCCAGGCCGTCTTCGATCGATGGACCGACATGGGTCTCGCCCACTACGCGTCGCTCGATATTCCTGCGGTCGCGGTTCGCGTTCGCAACCGTGCCGACGCGCTGGCTCCCGGAGTCGCCGACCCCATCGACAGCGCCGGCATGGTGTTCTTCAGCGGGGGAAACCCCGGCTACCTCGCCTCGACCATCGCCGGCACGCCGGTCTGGGATGCCATCACGAGACTGGTCGGTCGCGGCGGGGTGTTCGCCGGTTGCAGTGCCGGTGCGATGGTCGCCGGCGCGGCCGGGGCCGGCGAGAGGAGCGGTCGCCTGCCGTTTCCATTCGCCAGCGGGCTCGGCCTCCTGCCCGATACGGCGTTCGGCGTCCACTGGGACGCGCTCTCCGGATGGTGGATCAGATGGCTGCGTGATCTTGCGCCTCGCCGGCTCCCCGGAACCGTCACGTTCGTGGGCATTGCGGAGCACACCGCGATCGCCACCGATGGCGACCTCTGGCGAGTGTTCGGCAGGGGAATCGTCGAGGTGCGGGCGCACGGCCGGCGGACCTCGTTCGCCGCCGGTCAGACCTTTCCGCGCTGATATATCTCCTGGCAGGGTCAGAATCGCAGGGAAACTGACCTCGACGGGGAGACCGGCGCCGCGCTATTCGGCCGTGACCGATGCTTCTAGTGACCGGCCCTCGTGCTTCGTCTTCGAGC
>Ga0307374_10009682_pt1 | contig 14150 bp, 14 predicted proteins | sample OX3MG_FD_202532 | JGI IMG/M metagenome (GOLD analysis project Ga0307374, IMG submission 202532) | Soil microbial communities from Risofladan, Vaasa, Finland - OX-3 | ecosystem: Environmental > Terrestrial > Soil > Coastal area > Acid sulfate soil | place: Finland: Risofladan, Vaasa | collected... | reverse complement strand
CGCCTGGGCGGCCTGGGCCCCGAGCACGACCGCGTCGTCGGTCAGCGGGGGCTCGAACTGCTCCAGCAGGCCCGGAAGGGGCCGGCGCACGCCCAGCAGGTAGAGCCCCGCGTCCATGGTCGGGCCGAGCACCAGGTCGCAGCCGGCCGCTAGATCGCTGAGCGCGCCGCTGGCGCTCTCGGGCCGCCAGCGAGACAAACACGGCCAGATCACGAGCAACGGGCCATCGCGTCCCGCCAGCCCGCGCGCCACCGCCTCGGGCAGCCGCTCGCCCGGCGGGGCGGTTGCGAATGCGTCACCGGCCACGTCCCGGCCCCAGGCCTCCGCGATGGACACCAGCCGGCGCCCGAGCTCGGACGTCGGCTGCGCCGCAAGCAGGAGCACGGCGCTCACCCCTGCTCGAACCGGTACACCGTCCCGGCCGGTTCGACCGCCGCCGACGCGAGACGGGGCAGCGCGCCGGCCAGTACGTCGGCGAAGATGGCGGTGCTCCGGCCCATCAGCTCGATCAGCTCCTCCACCGGCGTGGGCTCGCCGGGCTTGACCTGGTTGGCGTAATCGGTCACGAATCCCATCAGCGCGAACGGCAGCTCCAGCTCCCCGCACAGGACGGTTTCCGGACCGGCCGTCTGGCTGACCGCGCTGACTCCGCAGGCCGCCAGCTGGGCGATCTCGGTCGGGGTGTTGAACCGTGGCCCGTCCACGTGGCCGTACGTGCCGCCGTCCCGGGTGGGATGACCCGCCTCGGCTGCCGCAGCCACCAGCGCCGCCCGCGCGCTCGGCGAGTACGGACCGGCCTGGAGGATCCAGTGGCCGCGCGCGGGGTCGCCCGACTCGGTGAAGAACGTGCACAGCGATCCGTCGGGCAGGCGGTTGGAGATGAAGTTCAGGTCGTCGAACACGACCAGGGAACCGAGCCCGAGCGTCGGGTCAACCGCGCCGCAGGCCGTACATCCGATCACCGCCTCGGCCCCCAGCTCCTTGAGCGCCCAGACGTTGGCTCGGTGGGTGACCTGGTTGGACAGGCGGACATGACCCGCCCCATGCCGCGATACGTGCAGCGCGTCCACTCCGGCGTAGCTGCCGCGCGTCGCGGCAGTCTGGCCGAACGGCGTTTGCACCGACACGGGTTCCCCGGCCTGGAAACCGGGAAGCGCGTGGGTACCCGACCCGGTGATGATCCCGATCGACATGCCGCGCGATGCTAATGGCTGGGTCGTCCTGTACGACCCCGACTGCGGGTTCTGCCGCTGGTCGCTGGCCCAGGTGCTGGCGCGCGACCGGGACCGCCGGCTGCGGACGGTGGCGCTCGGCAGTCGGGAAGCCAACGCGCTCCTGCACGATCTCCCTCCGGCCGAGCGCGCGGCCTCGTTTCACCTGGTCGACCCCGACGGTCGCCGGCTCTCCGCCGGGGCCGCCGCTGCGCCACTGCTGCGGCTGCTGCGCGGCGGGCGCCTGCCGGCCGCGCTGCTGGCCGCCGCGCCGGGCGTGACCGAGCGGACCTACCGGTTCGTGGCCGACCATCGCTCGAGGTTCAGCCGGGTGGTCCCGTCCCGCGCCAAGGCGCGCGCAGACCGGGTGATCAAGCGGCGTCAGGCGGCGGACAGCGCCGGCTCGTGAGCCTCCAAGTAGTCGTCGAGTGCCTGGGCCTTCTCGGTGTCCTCGTAGACCTCGTAGTCGTGCATCCGGCCCCAGCGCAGGTGGGCCCAGATGATGTAGCGGTTGTCGTATATGCGCTCGCCGCTTGAGTTGTCCCACCACGACTTGCCCCGGACCGCGACCGTCTGCCGCCAGGGAAAGCCGCTCACCGCCACCTCGTCCACGTCGGTCTTGACGCCGACCCTGACCAGTCGCTCGAGCCAGCGGCGGTGCTCGTCCTTGCCGTGGAACACGCCGGACCACGAGTTGCTGCCGGGGAACACAAACGTGACTTCGTTGCGATCGAGCTTCAGCGTGAGGCTGATGTCGCCAGCGCGGTTCCGCGCCATCACGGTGGACAGAAGCTTCTTGGACAACCAGGCCAACATGGGCACCTCCGTACTAGATTGATCGCTCTAGCGAGTACCATACCCGATCATGGCCGCCACCACACGAGACCGCATCGTCGAAACCAGCGCCGAGCTGTTTCGCCTCCAGGGCTACAACGCCACCGGCGTCAAGCAGATCGTGACCGCCGCCGAGGCGCCGTTCGGCTCGCTCTACCACTTCTTCCCGGGAGGCAAGGAGGAGCTGGGGGCCGAGGCGATCCGCACCTCCGGCGCGATCTACGCCGAGCTCATCCCGGCGGTGTTCGAGCCGGCGCCGGACGTGATCACCGGCGTGCGTGAGTTCTTCGCCGGCGCGGCAGCTCATCTGGTCGAGACCGACTACGCCGACGCGTGCCCCATCGCCACGGTGGCGCTCGAGGTGTCGAGCGCCAGCGAGCCGATGCGCGAGGCCTGCGCCGAGGTGTTCGAGAGCTGGATCGAGGCCGGAGCGGCCCGCTACGCGCAAGCCGGCATCAGCCGCGAGCGCGCCCGGGAGCTGACGATCGCCATGCTCTGTGCGCTGGAGGGCGCGTTCGTCCTCGCCCGGGCGCTGCGGAGCACCGAGCCGCTCCAGATCGCCGGCGAGACGATGGCCGCCGCCGTCCAGAAGGCGATTGGCTAACGCGGCACCCGCCCGCCCTCGGCCCCCGGCTCGGTGGCCGGGCCGCGGGGCGGAGCGACGCCCAGCACCCGCATGGCCTTGAGGCCGAGCGAGAGCTTCTCCCGACCGTCGGACGAGGACACATCGAGGCCGGTCAGCTCCCGCACGCGCTCGAACCGGTAGCGGATCGTGTGGCGGTGGGTGAACAGCCGTGCCGCCGTGGCATTGACGTTGGCGTCACAGTCCAGGAACGTGGCCAGGGTGCCCACCAGGTCGGTCTCGTACTGCTCGTCGTAGAGCACCAGCGGGCGGACGGTCTGCTCGTAGAAGCGACGCAGCTCGGCCGGGTCGCGCATGTGGGGAAGCAGCAGCTGGTAGGTACCGGTCTCCTCGAAGGCCAGCGCCGATCGCTCGGGATCGCCCTGAACCACGTTGACGGCCAGCAGCGCCTCGTCGGCCGCCCGGCGCAGCTCCAGCGGCTCGGCGGCATGGCGGCTGCAGCCCAGCGCCAGGGCGAACCCCGGCAGGCCTGACTCGAGCTCGCGCCACACCGTCGAGCACGCGCGACGGGCCAGCTCGCCGTCGCCGTCGGAGCCGGGAACCAGGATCGTCACCTCCTCAGAACCGGTCGGAGACGGGTAGCCGATCGCACCGGAGGCGACCGAGCGGGCGCCACGCAACGCGACGGTGAGCAGCCGGGCTCGCCAATCGTCCTCGGTGGGGTTCCGCGGGTGGGCCCGGACCACGGCCACGCAGGCCCCGGTGGCCAGGTCGAGGCCGAGCTCCCGGGCCCGGGCCAGGGCATCGGCGTTATCCGAGATCTCGCTCGCCAGGAGGGACTGAGCGAAGCTGCGGGCGGCTTCCTCGGAAGCTCGCTCGGGCGCCCGGGTGCGCTCCATCTCGGAGGCGATCAGCGTGCTGAGCAGGCGCAGCACCGCGTCGGGCACCTGATCACGCGCGCGCATGCGCAGCACGCCGACCGCGGCGTCGGCCACCTTGAGCTCGATGGTGGTCACGTCGTCGGAGTCACGCATCAGCGAGCGCTCATCGGCGGGCGAGCGGGCGGCCACGGCCAGCACCGACGAGCTGCGGTCGATCAGAACCAGGCTGCTGTCGAGCGCCCGGGCGGCCGCGCGGATGATCTCGGGCAGGCCGGCGCCCGCCTCGACCGCGTCGGTAACCGCGCTCAGGGCATCCAGACCGCCGGTGGAAAGGGATGTCGGAGCCTGATCCGGCACGGGCTCATCCACTTTCGGCCGCCGGAGGAGCTAGAAGATGCGCGGCCACTCGACCACGATCAGGGCACCCAGGGCGATGCCGACGCCCACCAGGGCGGCAAACACGTAGAGCGACAGGACCACTGCCGCCACGCGCTGCACCGGACGCCGGAATGTCGTCACCGCCGGCACCAAAACCAGGGCGCAGAACGCGGTGAAGCCGAACACCCCCAAGCACGAGGCGACGAGATATGTGATGACCTGGTTGCTCACGCAAGCTCAAATTGTGCCGCACGGCCATGATGAGATGGGTTGCGCCGCCACCGAGCCTGAAAACCGCTCCGCCAGCTCGGCGGCCGCCCGGTCCGCCCGGGCCGTCGCGTCGTCCCCCCAATACACGCCCGCGACGGTGGGTCCCGAGCCGGAGACCACGACCTGGTCGGCTCCGGTGTCTCGCGCGGCCGCGAGCGTTTCGGCGACCTGGGGACACAGGGACAGGGCCGCCGGCTCCAGATCGTTGACCAGCAGCGAGTCCTCCGGACGCCCGCCGTCCCGAAGCGCGCCGTCCAGGCGGGACCGCAGCTTCTCCAGCTCTCCGGGGGACCGGGGCAGGCCCAGACGATCGGCTTCCCGGTACACGTCGGGGGTCGACAGCCTCACCGGCAGCGGGATAATCAGAAACGCGTGGCCGGGGAGTTGCGGGCATCGCGCCACCACCTCGCCGGCGCCGGTCCCGAGCGCCACCCCGGGACGGAGCTGGCTGGGCACGTCGGCCCCCATACCGCCCGCGATGTCGGCCAGCACATCGTCCGACACCGGCTCCAGCTCCGTGGCCAGCCGGAGCGCGGCCGCCGCGTCAGCCGAGCCGCCCCCCAACCCGGCGGCCACGGGAATCCGCTTGCCGATCTGGATCCGCACGGCCGGGGCCGACCAGCCCCGTGAGCGCAGCTCCGCCAGGGCGGCCTGCACCAGGTTCGGGCCCTCGACCCCCGGGCACACCACCTCGTCCGGCCCGTCCGGCAACTCGGTCAGCTCGAGCTGGTCGAACAGGCTGATCGACTCGAACAGCGTCACGAGCTCATGGCGTCCGTCGTCCCGCGTGCCGCCCAGGAACAGGCACAGGTTGACCTTGGCCGGGGCCAGCTCCAGCTGGCTCATCGCCGCAGCATCCGCGCCAGCTGCGCGAACTCGGTCGGCGACAGACGCTCCGCCCGCTCGTCGGGCGGGTGACCGAGCTCGACCAGCGCGGCGCGGGCTCGCTCCCGCACGTCGCTCGGCGCACCCGGAGCCAGGGCCAGCGAGCCGCCCAGCGCCTTGCGCCGGTGAGCGAACGCGTCGTGCACCAGCCGGCGAACCTCGGGGTCCGGTCCGGGGCCGGTGCGGGTCAGACCGACGAGCACCGAGTCGACGTGGGGCACCGGCCGGAACACGGTCCGGGCCACCGGGCGCAGCACCTTGACCTGGCAGGCCAGCTGGGCCAGGACCGACGGCCCGCCGTAGGCCGCGGTGCCGGGCGTGGCGGCCAGTCGCTCTCCCACCTCCCGCTGGATCATGACCACCCAGCTGTCCACGCTCGGCAGTTCCTCGATCGTGCGCAGGATGACCGTAGCGGCCACGCTGTAGGGCAGGTTGGCCACCACCTTGGTTGGCCCGGGCCGCAGCCCGGCCAGGTCAACGTCAAGCGCGTCGGCCATGTGCAGCGTCACGTTGTCGAAATCGGCCAGCACCATGCGCAGCCGCTCCTCCAGCGTCCGGTCCAGCTCGACCACGTGGATGTGGCCCACCCGCTCGGCCAGCCGCCGGGACAGGATCCCCGGGCCGCCGCCCACCTCCAGGACGACGTCCTCGGGGCCGAGCTCGGCCAGGCGCTCGATCACGTCGACGATGTTGCGGTCGACGAGGAAGTTCTGCCCCAGCTTCACCATGAGAACAGCGCCGCGGCGTTGCGGTCGATTGCGCCCTCAAGATCGGCATAGGACACGCGCCGCTCCACGGCCAGAGCCCGGGCCGTGTGCACCACATTCGCGGGCTGGTTGGGCTGGCCCCGGATGGCCTGCGGGGAGAGAAATGGCGCGTCGGTCTCCACCAGCAGGCGCTCCACCGGTACCCGGACCGCGGCGCTGCGCAGCTCGGCGGACTTGGGATACGTGAGGTTGCCGGCGAACGAGATCCGCCACGTCTCGCGCTCCAGGCACTCCTCGATCCGGTCGGGCATGGAGAAGCAGTGCAGGATCACCGGCAGGTCGGCGGCGTGCCGGAACAGGATGCCCAGCGTGTCGTCCTCGGCCGCGCGGGTGTGGATGACCAGCGGCTTGTTCAGCTGGCGAGCCAGCTCCACCTGAGCCCGGAACGCACGCTCCTGGTCTTCCCGCGGCGCGTAGTCGCGGTAGTAGTCGAGCCCGGTCTCGCCGATCGCCGCGCACTGGGGGTGGGCGGCCAGGGCCTCGAGCTCGGCCAGGTCGGCGTCGTCGAACCCCTCGGCCTGGTTGGGGTGACGGCCGATGGCCGCGTACACCTGGGGGAAGTCCTCGGCTGCCTGAAGCGCCGCCCGGCACGAGGCGCCGTCCGTGCCCACCGTGAGCAGGCGGTGCACACCGGCCTCGGCGGCCGCCGCCACCAGCTCCGCGTTCGGGGGCTCACAGAAATCAAGGTGCGTATGGCTGTCGATCACCGTGTAACAGTGTGCCCGTGCGCGCGCACCTGGTCATGCTGGCGTCACTCGTGGCCCTGCTGATGGCCGGTCCGGCCTCCGCTCACCAGGCGGACCCGAACATCGACACCGCGATCCTGGCGCTCACGCCGAGTCTGCCCGGCGTCGAGGTATCGATCGTGCCGGGCGGGCTGATCCCGGCCGTGTCGGCCTACAACCCGACGCCCGGCGAACTCGAGGTCCTGGGGGGCGACGGAACGCCGTTCCTGCGCCTGGGGCCGCGCGGCACCGAGGCCGACATCAACAACCCGGCCTACTGGCGCTCCACCGCGCCGTCGGGCGCGGCGCGGATCCCGACCGGCGCGTTCAGCGGTGCGGCCCCGCGCTGGCGGCTGATCGCCCGCCGACCAGCCTGGGCCTGGTACGACCAGCGCGTGCCGGTGATCCAGGTGTCGCCGCCGTTGGCCCGGACCCGCCGCCAACCCACGGTGCTGGCCAGGTTTGCCGTTCCGCTGCAGTTCGGCTCTCGCCCGGTGACCGCCAACGGGATCGTCGAATACCTGCCTCCCCGAGCCTTACCGACGGCGTACATGACCTCGTCGCTGCACCCAGCCCCCGGGCTCACCGTGGCCCTGCTGGCCGGGAGCTATCCGGACCTGTTCCTCCATAACGCAAGCGGCCGCCCAGTGACCATCCTGGGCCAGGCCGGCGAGCCGTTTGCCGAGGTGGGGCCGGCCGGCGTGCGGGTCAACCTGCGCAGCCCGATCTACGCCGCCGATCAACTGGCCCGAGGCGTTCAGCCCAGCCTGACGCCGGACCTGGGCGCGCCCCCGGTGTGGCGGCGGGTCAGCTCGGCCAGCTCATTCGACTGGCTTGACCCACGGCCGCGCTACCTGGAGCGGTGGACGATCCCGTTGCGCTACGGGACCCGAGATCTGTCCATCTCCGGGGGCATGCACAGCGTCGCCACGGTGCCCGTCGCTCCGCCCGCCGCTCGCGCTTCCGGCACACCGTGGTGGGTGTTCCTGCTGGCCGGGATCGCCCTGGTCAGCGCCGCCGGGGTCGCGTGGCTGCTCCGCCGCCCGAGCTGACACCAAGTTCTGGCGCATCACATATCATCCGGCCGGCGGAAGGTAGATCGCCCGGGACATCCAGCCGGGGCGGCAACACACAGGAGGCAGGAGAAATGCAGACGAGGACGCGGTTGATCGCCGGGCTGGCCGGCGTTGGCTTGGCGGTGGGCATCCCAGTCACGGCAAATGCCAGCGGCCCCTCTGCCGATCCACTCGCCCCCGCACCTGCTTCCACCGCGGACCCGTCCGCGATCGGCGCGTTCAGCAATCCGTTCGTCGAGCCCACGATCACCCTGATGAATGGCCACGAGGTCCCGAGCGCACAGAAGTGCCTCCAGGATCCCTCGGTGACGAACGCCAATGACCCCACCTACGACGGCCCCATCTACGACTGCAAGCCGGCGGGGGTCAGCGTGAACGTCCTGCCCAACGGCAAGATCATGTACTTCGACGGGCTGGAGGGCACCGAGAACGTCAAGTACTCGATCGTCATCGAGTACGGCAACAACTCGGTCAACGACCAGAGCCGGCTGATGGACCTGCAGGGCGATCCCACGGGTGCCAGCACCACGTGGACCAAGCCCACGCCGGTGACCGGGGGCGCCAATCCCAGCGGGCAGAACCCGGGATCGGAGAAGGCGCTCCCGGCCCCTCTGATCGTGCAGCCCACCTACAACGCGGGTGCGCTGTTCTGCACCGACAACATCTTTCTGCCCGACGGGACAGTGATGGCCAACGGGGGCACCGACTACTACCTGGAGCCCGGCGTTCAGGTGGGCCGGGGCGCCTACGGTGTGAGCGAGCTGGAGGGCCTCAAGAACACCCGCATCTACGAGCCGCAGACCAACACCTGGGTGCAGAGCGGCAGCATGCACTTCGGCCGCTGGTATCCCTCGACGATCACCCTGCCCAGCGGCAAGGTGTTGGTGGTCAGCGGGGTGACCAAGCTGCTCAAGCCGGTCTACCCGGGGCACCCGGCCGACTCGGGCACCAACGTGACGGAAACCGAGACCTATTCTCCGATCACCGGCCAGTGGACCCAGAACCCCACCTCGGCCAACCGCTCGCTGCCGCTGTTTGCGCGGATCCACGAGCTCCCGGACGGCAAGGTGTTCTACAACGCGGCGGGCCAGTCGTTCAACCCGGCCGGCCAGTCCTACGACGAGGCGACCTGGAACATCGCCTCGGTGTACGACCCCAGCCGCCAGGCCTGGACTGATCTCGGGGTCCCCGGCCTTACCGATGTAGCGCCCGGCCAGACCTTCGACGTGGCCAGCGCGATCCAGGACGCCGGAGCCACACTGAGCCAGGGCGGGATCCCCGGCGGCGGCTCATCGGCCACCATCCCCGGCTTCCGCGGCTCGACGTTCTCCATCGAGCTTCCGCTGGTCCCCGACCAGCACGGCAACTACGCCCAGGCCAGCTTCCTCACCGCCGGCGGCGTGGTCAACCCGCCGAGCCCGGGAAGCTACTTCACCACCTCGGACAGCCGGATCACCACTGTGAACACCTCCGGCGGCCAGGACGTGATGCACACCAACCCAACCGGCGACCTGCCCGGGCCGCGCTGGTTCCCCTCGGGCGTGCTGCTCCCCACCGGGCAGGTGCTGGCGTTCAACGGCTCAGACCGTGACGAGGTGGCGGGGCCGGGCGTGGAGATCGGCAACCGCCAGACCGAGCTGTTTGATCCGGCCACCAATCGGTGGACGGCGGTGGCCTCCTCGCACGACATCCGCACTTACCACAACTCCGCCGTGCTGCTGCCCGATGGCCGCGTGCTGGTGGGCGGTCATGCCCCGATCAGCACCCTGTACGGGAGCAACCGCACGCTGCCGGGCGGCGTCACCGCCCCCAACGACGGCCGCGATCCCACGTTCGAGATCTACGACCCGCCCTACATGTACTGGGGCCCGCGGCCAGAGATCCAGGCCACCTCGATCGGCGGCGACTCACTGGGCTACGGCCAGACGTTCACCATCACCACCGACGGACCGGCCGACCAGATCGATTCCGCCGTGCTGGTGTCCAACCCCTCGGTGACCCACCTCGTCGACCCCAACCAGCGCAACGTGCAGCTGCGGATCCTGTCGCGCCAGGGCAACACGCTGACCGTGGCCGGCCCACCTGACGGCAACGTGGCGCCGCCCGGGCCGTACATGCTGTTCGTGAACCGGCACGCGGCCAAGGGCCTCATCCCCTCGAAATCCCAGCAGCTGTTCGTGGGGATCTCTGGGCTGGAGGCGCAGGCCGCGGCGGCCCGGTAGCCGCATTCAGGACTGCTTGGGGAACAGCGGCTCGAGCGAGGTGACCGCCGACCCGGGTGCCCCCAACGCGTTGCGCAGCTTGGCGAACGTGCTCGGCATATAGGGCTCGAGCAACACGTTGACCGTACGCAGGCCCTCGACCAAGGAGGCCAGCGTCCGGTCGAGCTGGTCGGCGTGGGCCGGGTCCCGGGCCAGCTGCCACGGCGCCTGTTCCTCTACGTACCGGTTCAGTCGCCGCACCCGCCGCCAGATGTGATCCAGCGCCTCGGTGGGCTCGGCGCGATCCATCAGCGCGGCCACCTCCTGAGGGAGGCCCTCGAACTCGGCCTCCAGCGCCGGGTCGCGGCCCAAGTCGGGCACGATCCCCTCGCGGTAGCGCTGCACCATGGCGATGGTGCGGCTGGCCAGGTTGCCGTACTCGTTGGCCAGCTCGGCGTCGTAGCGGGACCGCACGCTGTCCATGCCCACCGCGCCATCGGCGCCGAACGGCACGTCGCGCATCAGGTAGAACCGCAGCGCGTCGGTCCCGTACTGCTCGATCACCTCGAACGGGTCGAGCACGTTACCCAGCGACTTGCTCATCTTGCGCCCGTCGGCCCCGAGCAGGAAGCCGTGCACGAACACGTGGTGGGGCAGCTCCAGCTCCGCGGCCATGAGCAGCGCCGGCCAGAACACCGTGTGGAACTTCAGGATGTCCTTGCCGATGATGTGGTAGGTGGCCGGCCAGAACTCCTGGACCAGATCGACGCCCTCCAGCCCCGGCGGCGGGGGGGCGTAGGACAGCGCGGTGTAGTAGTTGAGCAGGGCGTCGAACCACACGTAGAACACATGGCTGGGATCCCACGGCACCTCGACGCCCCAGTGCATCCGCGCGCGGGTCAACGAGACGTCCTGCAGCCCCTGCTTGACGAAGGCTCGCGCCTCGTTCATCCGCTCGGCCGGCATCACGAAGTCAGGCTGCTCGGCGTACAGCCGCTCCAGCGACTCCTGGAACTTCGACAGGGCGAAGAAGTAGTTCTCCTCGCTCTCCCGGGTCAGCTGTATCTCGTGGATGGGGCACCGGTTTCCCTCCAGGATCTCGTTCTCAACCTTGAAGTCGGCGCAGCGGGGGCAGTACCAGCCCTCGTAGACCCCCTTGTACACGTACCCGTTGTCGTACACGCGCTGGAGCACCTCCTGGACCTTGGCTTTGTGCTCCGGGTCCGAGGTGCGGATGAAGAAGTCGTTGGAGGCGCCGAGCTGGGGCATCAGCGCCTTGAAGCGCTCGGCGTTGCGGTCGGCCAGCTGCTTGGGCTCGAGCCCCTGGGCGCGGGCGGCATCGGCCACCGGCTCGCCGTGCTCGTCGGTCCCGGTGAGGAAGAACACCTCCTCGCCCCGCTGGCGCATGTGCCGGGCCAGCACGTCGGTCGCGATGGTCGTGTAAGCGTGGCCCAGGTGGGGCTGTGCGTTGACGTAGTAGATGGGGGTGGTGATGTAGAAGGTCATGCACTTGTACGCGAACCTTGGCGGCGCCCGGGGCGCCGCTACTCGTCGCTCGTGAGCGCCTTGTACAGCCTATTTGCCGGCACGCCGGAGAGCTCGGACACCACCGCCGCCGCCACCCGCGGCTTGGCTCCTGACTCCACCAGCCGCCGCACCGCGTCCACGGCGGGGGCCGGCTCAAGACCCGGGGAGTCCCCGGCGCCGCCGATCACCAGCACGACCTCGCCGCGCGGCGCCTGGGCCGCGTAGCGCTCGGCCAGCTCGGCCGCGCTGCCCCGCACCACCTCCTCGTGGATCTTCGTCAGCTCCCGGCACACGGCCACCGGACGCTCGGGATCGACCGCCGCCAGCACGCCCAGGGTCGCGGCCACGCGGCGGGGGGACTCAAACGCCACCACGGTCTCCGGCGCTCGCAGCTCCCGCTCCAGCTCGGCCCGCTTGCGGGGCAGGAAGCCGGCAAACCGCCAGTGATCCACCGGCAGCGCGCTGGCCACGAGCGCGGCCACGACGGCCGTGGGCCCGGGCAGCACCTCGACCGCCAGCCCGGCGGCCACGCACGCCCGGACCAAGAGGAAGCCGGGGTCCGAGACCAGCGGCATGCCGGCGTCTGACACCAGCGCCACGACCGCGCCATCCTGCATCCGGGCGACCAGCTCCGGCGTGCGCTGGCGCTCGTTGTGCTCGTGGAAGCTGATCAGGCTGGCGCTCACGCCGTAGCGGTCGAGCAGGACTCGCGTGCGTCGGGTGTCCTCGCAGGCCACCACGTCGGCCTCGCGCAGGGCCGCCAGGGTGCGCAGGGTGATGTCCTCCAGGTTGCCGATCGGGGTCGGGCAGACGACCAGGCGTCCGCTCAACTGGCCGGCTCCTGGAGGCCGTCGAAGGCCAGTGCGGCCGCTCCCACCATGCCGGCCTCGATCCCCAGCTCAGCCGCAACGATCCTCACCTCATCCCGCGACGGGCGCAGGGCTCGCTCCGCCACCACGGCGCGCGCCGGCTCCAGCAGGAGCTCACCCGCGGCCATCACCCCCCCGCCGACCACCACCACCTGGGGATTGAAGATGTTGACCAAGTTGGCGATGGCCACGCCGAGCCGGCTCCCGATCAGCTCCAGTGCCTCGAGGGCCGCGGCATCGCCATCGTGGGCCAGCTCGGTGACCAGCGGCCCAGCCAGCCCATACCCCTCCTCCGCGGCCGCGGCCAGGCCGGATTCCGGGCGCTCGGCCGCCAGCCGTACCGCCTCACGGGCCAGGGCGGCGCCGGAAACCAGAACCTCCGCGCAGCCTCGGTTGGGGCAGCCGCCGTGACACGGCGGCCCCTGGTAGTCGATCACCATGTGGCCCAGCTCGCCCGCTGCTCCCACCGCACCGCGATACAGCTGCCCATCCAGGATTAGCCCTCCGCCGATGCCGGTCCCGATGGTCAGGACCACCGCGTGCCGGCTCCCGGCCGCCGCCCCCGCCCGGTGCTCACCCAGCGCGGCCAGGTTGCCGTCGTTGTCCACGAACACGGGCAGGCCCAGCCGCTCGGCCATCAGATCGCCGAACTGCACGTCCGCTAGAGGCAGGTGAACCGAGATCACCGAGCGACCCGTGCGCTGGTCGATCAGGCTTGGAATGCCAAATCCCACGGCCGAAACGTCCTCTTTGCTAGCTTCGCGTACCTCCGCCACGGCCTCCACCGCGGCGTCGAGCACGGCGGCCTGGTCCAACCCGACCAGTATTCGCTGGGAACGGTGATGGACCGAGAGCTCCGCGTCCACCGCGCCGGCGAGGAGCTTCGATCCCCCCATGTCGACGCCGATGGTGCGTCGGCCGGGCATGGCGTCACTATATGGACAGATGCCCAGCGACCTCCAAAATCGCCCCTACAAGGTCTACCGCGCCGGCCCGCGCCGGCTGCGCTCGATCCTGCGCGGCGAGGAAGCAGCGGGCCTGGGCGGCCGGCCGCCGGGCGACGGTGGCCGGCGACGGTTCAGGCGGCGCAAGGACCCCGGCGGGCGCAAACCGATCACGGTCCTCCGGGTGATCAAGTGGGTCGTCCTGTTCATTGTCGGCTGGCTGCTGCTCAGCGTGATTCTGTTCGTGATCAGCGCCCAAATCCAGACCGGCAACCTCCCCAGCTCGGCCAGCAACGCCCTGACCGGCGGCCCGAACATGCTGACCGGGACCGACACGATCCTGATCCTGGGGACCGACCAGCGGCCGGCCACCGGGATCGGGTCCAAGGAGCCCGGCGCCAACAGCAACGACGCGGGCAGCCGCAGCGACACCATCATGCTGTGGCGAGTCGGCGGGGGCAGCTCACGGCGGCTGTCGATTCCCAGGGACACCGTGGCCGACATCCCCGGCCACGGTCGCACCAAGATCAACGCCGCCTACGCGTTCGGTGGACCCGCGCTGGCCATCCAGACCGTCGAGCAGTTCACCGGGGTGAAGATCAACCACGTAATCGTGGTCAACCTGGCGGCGTTCCCGCAGTTCATCGACGCCATCGGCGGGGTCGGCGTGACCACACCCAAGATGTGCGCGAACATCAGCGGCGGGGTCAGCAACGGCGGCTTCACCCTCAACCTTCCGGCGGGCGACAACCACCTCAACGGTCAGCAGGCGCTGATTTACGCCCGGGCGCGTGAGAACCCGTGCGATCCGGCGGCGGGCCGGCTCGGGGACCTGCTGCGGGTCCAGCACCAGCAACAGATCCTCAATGCGATCAAGAGCCAACTGCTGTCTCCGTTCACCTTCCCCCGGCTGCCGATTGCCTCGTGGGACGCGCCCAAGGTGCTGCGCACCGACATGGGTGGCCCGACCCTGCTGACGCTGTTCGCGGCCGCGGAGAT
>Ga0307374_10009681_pt1 | contig 14154 bp, 13 predicted proteins | sample OX3MG_FD_202532 | JGI IMG/M metagenome (GOLD analysis project Ga0307374, IMG submission 202532) | Soil microbial communities from Risofladan, Vaasa, Finland - OX-3 | ecosystem: Environmental > Terrestrial > Soil > Coastal area > Acid sulfate soil | place: Finland: Risofladan, Vaasa | collected... | reverse complement strand
GCCGCGGAACAGGGCCGGCACTATCTCCACCAGCACATATGCGAGCGAGCCGGCTGCTGGCAGCAGTGCGATGGCGAGGATCCACAGCATATTGCGGCCGGTACGCACACAATGAACGATCAGTGCCACCTGGATGACGATTGAAATGATCAGTGCATAACTCATGACCGCAAGCTTACCGGCTTCAGTCGCAGTGGCGATAGCGCCGCGGATGCGCATGCTAAGATCGCTGCAGCAGCTTTGCGGCCGTGTTGCGTGCATGCCCATATCGAGAACTATTACGCTGACGGCGTCGCTGCTGATATGTATGACGGCCTGGGCGCAAACACCCCCGGACGCCTCGAGCGCACCGGGCAATGCGCCGCCGCTCGCGGCAACGAACCCGACATCGAGCGCGGCCTCGCCCGGGCGGGCGCCAGCGGCATCGGGGCAGCGGCGGCCGCGCATCGGCCTGGTGCTCTCCGGCGGCGGCGCGCGCGGCGCGGCCCATATCGGCGTGCTGGAGATGCTCGATCGGCTGCACGTACCGATCGACGCCATCGCCGGCACCAGCATGGGTGCCGTGGTCGGCGGCCTGTATGCGAGCGGCCTGTCGGGCAGTCAGATTGCGCAGGCGCTGTCCTCGGTCGACTGGGAAGTCGCATTCCGTGATCACCCCCCGCTCAGTGCGCTGGACTACCGCCGCAAACAGGAGGAGGAGCAATACCTGGTCAACCTGCCGCTGGGCCTGCAGGGCAGGAAGCTGGTCATACCGCGGGGGCTCATCCAGAGTCAGAAGCTCACCGAGACGCTGCGGCAACTGACCCTGCCGGTGGCGCGCATCACTGATTTCGACGATCTGCCGACGCGCTTTCGAGCCGTGGCAACCAACCTGGCAACCGGCACCCCGACCGTGCTGCGCTCGGGCGATCTGGCCACGGCGATGCGCGCCAGCATGTCCGTGCCCGGGGTATTCGCGCCGGTGACGTACCGCGGCCAGATCCTGGCCGATGGCGGTCTGGTCGACAATCTGCCGATCGACGTGGCACGCGCGATGGGCGTCGACGTGCTGATCGTGGTCGATGCGGGCTACACGCTGCAGCCGCGCAAGAGTTTGATCTCGCTGCCGGGCATCACCAAGCAGATGCTCTCGATCCTGGTGCGGCGCAATGTCGGCAAAGAGCTCGCGAGCCTGGGTCCGAATGACGTGCTCATCACCCCGCAGCTGGGCAACTACTCTTCCTATGATTTTGCCGATGAATTGAAAGTCGTCAGCGCCGGAGCAAGCGCCGTTGAGACTGTCGAGAGCCGCTTGAAGCCTCTGGAGCTGTCCGATGCGCAGTACGCGCAGTATCTGGCGGCGCGCGCGGCCAAGCGATCGGCGTTGCCGAAGATCCAGTTCGTGCACGTGGATCCGGATTCGACTGCCTACGAGCGCCAGATTCACGACATGTTCGACCGCTTCAGCGGCAAGCCGGCCGACCCGCAAGCCCTGGAGCAGCAGATCAAGATGCTTTACGGCCGCGGCTATCTGGAGACACTCGATTACCGCCTGCAGCAGGACCCGGCCGGACAGTACGGCCTGGACTTCACCGCCCGGCGCAATTCCTGGGGCCCCAATTACCTGCGCCTGGGGATGCAGATGCAGGACGACTTCGAGGGCAATACGACCTTCGATGCCGCCGCGCGCCTGGACGTCACCGAGATCAATTCCCTCGGCGGGGAGTCGGACTGGCGCCTGCAGGTCGGCAGCTCCCCGCTGGTGGCCACCGAGTTCTATCAACCGCTGTCGAATGCCGCGCAATATTTCGTCGATCCGCACGCGCTGGTCGAGCAGCATGACGTCGCGCAGGTCGAGGGCGGCCGCCAGGTTGGCGAGTACCTGGTGCGCAGCGCCGACTATGGCCTGGACTTCGGCCGTGCATTGGGCAACTGGGGCGAGCTGCGCCTCGGCGCCCAGAACACCAGCGGCAGCGAGCGTGTGCGCCTGGGCGATTTCAACGCCCATGGGGCGAACTTCGATGTCGATGAATTCTCGCTGGGCTTCGGTTACGACCAGCTCGACAGCCCCAGCTTTCCGCGCGCCGGGCAGGCGTTGACTACGAAGGTGACACTCGAGGACAACCGCAGGGGACATCCGGGAACGGACCTGTTCACGATCGACTGGCGCGGGGTTCATTCCTGGGCGCGCAATTCGCTGGTGGCGTGGCTGTCGGGGGGCAGCACGGTCGGCGGCAGTCAGACCAACGTGCGCACCTATTTTCCGCTCGGCGGGTTCCTGAACCTGTCCGGGGTGCGCGGCGATACGCTGGCCGGCCCGCAATATGCGATCGGGCGGCTGATCTATCTGCATAAGATCGGCAACGGGGGCGAGGGCATCCTGGACGTGCCGGCCTATGTCGGAGTGTCACTGGAATCCGGTAACGTGTGGATGTTGCGCAGCCAGATGAGCTTCACGTCGCTGCGCACCGACGCGTCGGTGTTCGTTGCCGCCGACACCTACCTGGGGCCGGTGTACCTGGCCGGCGGCTACGATCAAAGCGGCTCGACCGCGTTCTATCTGTACCTGGGGCACAGCTTCTAGCAAGCGGCGCGCCGCTGCCGCGACGGCCGGGGCGCCGCGGCGGCCTATACCCCGTGGCTTGCCGCGAGATCCTCGATCTTCTCGAACAGCAGGGCCGGCTTGTCGCCGATGCGCGAATACTCGTGCTTGCGGCTCATCTCGGCCAGTGCTGCGTCGCGCTCGGCCGCGGTCGCGTACCAATGGCTGCGATGCCACTCTGCGCCCATGATCTTGCGAAATGGATCGCCAGGGCGAAGACTGACGCGTACGCCGTAGGGTTTGGGGCCATGACTGATCGGTCGGCGAAGATTGTGCGGCTGGCAGATGGCGTTCATGTCGGCTCGTATGCGGCTGGGTACTCAAACGGGCGGGGCGCATCCGCCCTCGAGCGCCGCGATTGTAGCGGCAACGATACCTCGAGTGCGAAGAGCTCGAGCGCGAGGAGGGCTCATGCAGATTCCCGAGACACATTTTGTCAACGGCCATCGTATCCAGCCGCCGTTTCCGGCAGGGTTGGAGCGGGCGTTATTCGGCATGGGCTGCTTCTGGGGCGCTGAGAAGACGTTCTGGCAGCTGCCCGGTGTGTACTCGACCGCGGTGGGCTATGCGGGCGGTCATACCGCCGATCCGAGCTACCGGCAGGTCTGCGCCGGGTCGACCGGCCACGCCGAGACTGTACTGGTGATCTTCGACCCCACGCGCGTGCGCTACCAGGAGCTGTTGCGCGTGTTCTGGGAGTCTCATGATCCGACCCAGGGCATGCGCCAGGGCAACGATGTCGGCGCGCAGTACCGCTCGCTGATCCTCACCTTCTCGGATGCGCAGCGCTCGGCGGCGCAGCAGTCGCTGCATGAATATCAACATGCACTGAGTAAGGCCGGATACGGTGCGATCACGACGCAGATCCTTCCGGCACCGGCGTTCTACTACGCCGAGGATTATCACCAGCAGTACCTGGCGAAGAATCCGGATGGTTACTGCCCGGATCATGCCTGCGGGGTGGCCTTCAAATCCGGGGAGTTAGAGGTGGGGGATAAGGTGTAGTCGGCGATATGACCTGAGTTTCCTGCGGGAGACAGCGGATTACGGCGACCAGAAATCGCTGACCCACGTATTCTTGCAGGAAAATGCCAATTGTTTTGGACGTTGAAGTCTAGCGGAAGTTCACCGGTGATTTCGCCCAAGGAAAGTACCTGTGGAAAACATTCGAGCTTGCCTCGGCGTATGTATGATATATAATCAATATATACCTTATGGAGTTGCCAATGGCAGCGCATACGCAAGACAAGTTGCTATTCCGTTATCGGCCCGCTGACAATTTGAATGGTGTAAGCCGGACTACCGTCGAGTCTCTTGCTGCAGCGCTTGGATTGAATGAAACCCAAGTCATTCATTACGCGCTCAAACAGTTGGCCAAGAGTTTGCTGCCTTCGTACGAACAGGACGATGGCCCGCTCACTGCGAAGGACATCTCGGCAATTCAGCGTCGCGCCGGAAAGCCTCGTGGAAAATCGGTGAGTTCGACGATTATTTGAATGGCCTCCGCAATACACCGGTGGCCCGAGCCCGCGGCAGGCGACCTTGTGTGGTGCCATTTCCCCGACGATCTCGCTCTAACCCCGGGGTCGAAGCCTCGGCCCGCGTTGATCTTGACAGTGTTCGACGACGATGCGCCGTGCTATCGCGTGCGCGTGGCGTACGGGACGAGTCAGAAGACACGAAAACTGTATTCCGGTGAATTCGTTATCGCAGACACTGACCAGCCAGCCTTTAAGCTGTCCGGCTTGAGCTACACGACCAAGATTAATTTGGGGAGAATTGTGGAGTTGCCCTATACCGACGAGTGGTTTTCGGTGCCGCTGGCGATTTCATACGGACAGATGCCGAAGCTAGGTCTTCTTCACCCGAGCCTGATGCATAAAGTGCGGGCAGCGTGGGCGGCGGTGTCTAGATCGGCAAATCCGAAGCGGTGACTGCAAGCGCCAACCGTTTCACTACCGCAGGGAAGCCGCCTGAGGACGGTACCGCGTGGCCTGCTCAGTGTAACGGTCGTGCACTCGTAGGAAGCCCAAGGGCAACGAGAAGGGCGGTGTCGAGCTCACGCAATTTGCCGACCGTCAATTCACCGACATAGTCCGTTAATCTCGCTTTCTCGAGGCTCATCAGTCCGTCGCATTGGATCGCGCTTTCGTGTTTGAGGCCTTCGGCCGTGCTTACGGCAACCTGCGTGGGCAGGCCGTGCCAATGCGTGAATACCGGTGCGCAGATTACCGTCGAATAGGTCGAGTCGATCAGTGGCTGGCGACTCACGACGATGAAGACGCGGGCCGGTTTGGGGTCACCGGGAGGTCGGCGGACCCGATATAATTCGCCGCGTCTCATTCATCCGCCGAGTTGGCCTGAAGGCAGAGCGCATCGGTCATCTCAGCATTGAGCTGCGCCGCATGGCGATTGATCGCAGCGACCTCGCGGGCGTCTTTCCGGGCCTGAGCATGCCGATCGACGAACTCCCGCAGAATCTGTTCAATGTACGCAGAGCGGGAAATCTTCGGGCCCGCCAGTTTGTCGATACTAGCGACGAGGTCCTCGGACAGGGTAAGGGAAGTCTTGGCCTTCATCCTACTTTTATACTACCAAAGTAGGATGCCGGCAACTAAGGCAGCGGCTCCCGATCCGGACCATTGCCGGGCGTGACGGCTCCTTTGGTATACTCGGACTCTGCGGCTGACCGCGGCGGCGCGCCGCAACGGCGCCGCTGGCCCGTAATCCGACACCGGGGGGTGTGACCATGGCTCGCAGCAACGCGGTGCCGAGCGGTTCGCAATTAGATCTGTCGCGCCGCGCCTTTCTGACGGGAAGTCTGGCCGTCGGCGGCGGTCTGATGCTGACACTGACCATGCCGCGCCTGGCGTCGGCGCATGCGGCCGATGCGGCTCGAGCGGATGAGGCGCAGGTGACGCTCACCGGCTATATCCGCATCGCTCCCGACGGCATCGTCACGATCATGGCGAAGAATCCTGAAATGGGGCAGGGGGTCAAGACCTCGCTGCCGATGATGATCGCCGATGAGCTGGACGTCGCCTGGGCGAATGTGCGCACCGAATATGCGCCGCTGAATCCTGCCGTCTATGGGCCGCAGTTCTCCGGCGGCAGCTTCTCCACGCCGATGAACTGGGATCCGCTGCGGCGGGCGGGCGCGGCGGGGCGGCAGATGCTGGTCACGGCCGCGGCTCGGACCTGGAAGGTGCCGGCGAGCGAGTGCTACACCGACACAGGGGTGGTGCATCACCGCGGCAGCGGCCGCACGCTCAGCTACGGCGTGCTGGCACACAAGGCCGCCAGGGTGCCGCCGCCGGATCTGCGTACCGTCGCGCTGAAGGATCCGAAGGACTACAGGATCATCGGCAAGTTCACCCCGCAGGTGGACGCTGCGCGGGTGCTGGCGGGCGAGCCGCTGTTCGGCATCGACCAGAGCGTGCCGGGAATGCTCTACGCGGTCTATGAGAAGGCGCCGGTGTTCGGCAGCCGGGCGATCAGCGCCAACCTCGATCAGATCAAGGCACTGCCGGGCGTGCGCGATGCCTTCATCATCCACGGCGATCCCGCCGCGGTGTTCACCCACGGCCTCGTGGATGGCGTGGCGATCGTCGCCGAGCGCTGGTTCCAGGCCAACAAGGCGCTGGAAAGCCTGCAGGTGCAGTGGGCGGATAACCCCGCCTCGGCGCAGAGCACGCTCGCGTTCGAGCGGCAATCCGACGCGTTTGCGCGCCAGGCGCCGCAGCAGGTGATACGCCATGACGGCGACGTGAACCGGGCGTTCTACGGCGCCACCCGGACACTGCAGGCCTCGTACGCGTATCCGTTCCTCGCGCACGTGCCGCTGGAGCCGATGAACTGCACGGCATATGCCAAGCCGGACGGCACCATGGAGATCTGGACGCCGACGCAGAGCCCGGGCGGCGCCCAGATGATCGTCGCGAGCACGCTGGGGATCGACCCGCGCAAGATCACGGTGCACATGACACGCGTCGGCGGCGCGTTCGGCCGCCGCGGCGACAACGACTACACGGTGGAGGCGGCCGTGATCTCCAAGCACATCGGCAAGCCGGTCAAGCTGCTGTGGAATCGCCGGCAGGACATCCAGCACGACATCTATCGGGCGGGTGGCTTCCATCACTTCAGGGGCGGCCTGGATGCCCACGGCAAGCTGGTCGCCTTCTCCGATCATTTCGTCACCTTCGGTCCGGACGGCAAGCCGTCGCTCGCGGCCGACCTGCCGCCGGATTTCTTCCCTGCCGGCTTCGTGCCCAACCTGCAGTACGGCCAGTCGATTATCCAGTCGAACTTTCCGACCGGATATCTGCGTAACCCGGGCAACAACGGACTGGCATTCGCGTTCGAGTCGTTCATCGATGAACTCGCGCACGCCGCGGGACGCGATCCGCTGCAGTTCCGGCTGGATATGTATGGACCGCCGCGCGTGTTCCCGACGCCGCCGGCGCGCATGGGGATGACGATCCCGCCGTTCGACACCGGCCGCGTGCGCGGGGTGCTGCATCTCGTGGCTGAAAAGTCTGGCTGGGGCAGGCAGCAGCTGCCCAGGGGCACCGGCATGGGCCTCGCGTTCTGCTACAGCCACCTGGGTTACGTCGCCGAGGTCGTCAAGGCCAGTGTCACCGACGGTGGCGTGCCGAGAATCCACAAAGTCTGGGTCGCCGCCGATATTGGTCGCCAGATCGTCAACCCGGCCGGTGCTTATAACCAGGCGCAGGGCGCAGTGCTCGACGGCCTGGGGGTCGCGCTGCATCAGGGGCTCAAAATCGAGCGGGGCGCGGTGGTGAATTCCAATTTCAATACGTTCGAGATCATGCGCATGAAGGAAGCGCCCCCGGTGGAAGTGCATTTCAACGTGACCGACCATCCGCCGACCGGGCTGGGCGAGCCGACGCTGCCGCCGGCGTTGCCGGCGCTGACCAACGCGTTGTTCGCGGCCACGGGCAAGCGCATCCGCACACTGCCGATCGACCCGAAGCTATTGATCGTGTAGATGCTGCGCTACACGATCTGCGGCCCCACGTTTCAACACCAGCAATGCGAGTAACACGAGCATGAAGCCCCTGGCTCACCGAATCTGCGTCATGGTCATTATGGCGGCGTTGTGCGCGTGTGACGCAGGGGCGCAGGGCACGTCGGCCCATGATGTTCAGCTGCAGCAGGGAACAGCCCAGCTGCGCTCTGGCGATGCCGATGCTGCGTTGGCCTCGGGTGACGCGGCCATCAGAATTGCTCCGGAGCGGTGGGATGGCTACGCCCTGGCGGGCCGTGCGCTGTTGAGGCTGAAGCGTTACGAGGCGGCGGCGGATGCCTTGGGCCTGGCCATCGAGCGCGCGCCGCCATCGCAGCAGCCAGCGCTGCGCGACTTGCGCCGCGAGAGTCTGCTGCAGGAATCGGGGGTGACGGGGGCTGCTACGGCGCCCACCGGGCAGCCGTCCGCGGCGAGCGCGACGGCGCCCTCGGCGGGTGCGGCGGCGCCAGCGGTGGGCCCGTCGGCATCTGCGGTGGGGCCGGCGACGGCGGCGGTTGAACCGACGATGCGCGCGGTCGAGTCGACAACGCCCGTGGTGGTGACCGATGCCGTATGGGTGGATGCATCCACCGGCCTGATGTGGGCCAGGCCATGGGCCTACCCTGCCGCCGCGCGTGGACCGTGGAATTTCCATGGCGCGGAATCGTTTTGCTCGGCGCTGCGGATGCTCGGGTATTCGAACTGGCGTCTTCCAAGCGCCGCGGAGGCTCAGCACGTCTACCTGGTCTCGTCCAAGCGCTGGCAATGGTCCAACCCGCAATTCGAAGCGGCGTATGGGCTCAATGACGCGCTGAAACGAGGCGCCTGGAAGCTTGCTCCGATCACGGCCAATGGCGACACCTTCGACGGCAGGCGGCTGCTGGTCTGGACCAGCACGCCGGGTGACGGCAGTGGAGCGCATTCGGCGCTGTATTTTGGCCGGCGCTACAGCGTCAACGATGACTCGACGGTCGGAGTTTCCCTGCCGGGGGAGATCAGGAGGAATCCCTATCAGGGATACGCCCTTTGCGTCCGATCGGAGCAGGCAACCGCCGCAGCGCCGTAGCGAGCGCGTGCCGGTAATCGCATTGTCGCGCGAGGCCGCACTGCTCGTGCCGATGCTCGTGTTGCTGGGCTCGTGCGGCGGCGGTAGCAGCAACAGCACTGGCGGCACCGGCAATACCGGCAATACCGGCAGCACCGCTCCGGCGACTTTCGGCACCGATGTGCTGACGTATCACGGCGATGCCATGCGCAGCGGCCAGGACCTGTCCGAATCGGTGTTGACGCCGCAGAATGTCGACACAGCCTCGTTCGGCAAGTTGCGCATTCTGGCCGCTGACGGGGTCGTGGATGCGACGCCGCTGATCGTCTCGGGACTCACGATCGCCGGCATCGAGCGCAACGTCGTCTACGTCGCCTCCGAGCACGACAGCGTATACGCGTACGACGCCGACACCGGGGCGCTGCTCGCGCAGGTATCGCTGTTGGGTAGCGGCGAGAGCACCAGTGACGCGCGCGGCTGCGGCCAGGTGTCGCCGCAGATCGGCATCACCTCGACGCCGGTGATCGACCGCACTAGCGGCCCGAACGGCACGCTCTACGTCGTGGCGATGTCCAAGGACGCCCGCGGCAGCTATCACCAGCGCCTGCACGCACTCGACCTGGTGACGCTGGCCGACCGCGTGCCGCCGCAGGAAATCCAGGCCAGTGCGCCCGGCAATGGCCCCAACAGCGACGGCGGCATGCTGCAATTCGATGCTAAGCAGTACAAGGAGCGCTCGGCGCTGCTGCTCGCCAACGGCCAGGTCTATCTGGCGTTCGCGTCTCACTGCGACATCACGCCCTATAACGGCTGGATCATGGCGTACGACGAGGGCTCGCTCGCGCAGACGCATGTGCTGCAGATCACGCCCAACGGGATCGATGGGGCGATCTGGGACACCGGCGGCATGGCGGCCGACAGCGCCGCCAATATCTATGCGACGGTGGGCAACGGCACCTTCGACACGACGCTCGATGGTGCGGGCATGCCGGGCCAGCAGGATTTCGGCAATGCCGCGCTGAAGATCGCCGCCAGCGGCGCCACGCTCGCGGTGGCCGATTACTTTACCCCTTCCACCACCGTGTCGGAATCCGCCAACGACGTCGATTTCGGATCGGGCTCGGTGCTGCTGCTGGTGGATCAGACGGACGCGGCCGGGACGGTGCAACACCTGCTGGTCGCCGGCGGCAAGGATGGCAATCTCTACCTGCTCGATCGCGACGATATGGGGCATTACAGCGCCGCCGGTGATGCGGTCTATCAGCACATCGCGGTGGGCGGGGCGCTGTATTCCGCGCCGATCTACTACAACGGCAGTGTCTACGTCGGTGACGTCGGCGACACGCTCAAGGCCTATGCGTTTTCCAACGCGAAACTGCCGGTGACGCCCAGCTCGCAGACTGCGCAGACCTTCGCCTATCCGGGCACGTCACCGGCCGTGTCCGCGCAGGGCACGGCGAATGCGATCCTGTGGGCCGTGCAGAGCGGGCAGGGGGCCGCTGCGGTGCTGTACGCGTACAACCCCGCCGACCTTGGCCAGGAGTACTACAGTAGTTCGCAGGCGGCCGGCGGGCGCGATGATTTTGGCAATGGCAACAAGTTCGTGACGCCGGTAATCGCCAACGGCAAGGTATTCATCGCCACGCCGAACGGTGTGGCGGTGTTCGGCCCGCGCTGAGGGCTGCCGGCGACGCCCAGCTTGCAGAGCGCTCAGATCTTTGCCTATCCGGGTACGTCGCCGGCCATCACCCGAGCGTCTTCAAGATCGCATTGAAAGTTGCGCTCGGGCGCATCGCGGCGGCGCATCGGGCGGCATCGGGATGATAGTAGCCGCCGATATCGACCGCGGCCCCCTGCGCGCCGTTGAGTTCGCCGACGATCTTCGCTTGCGCCTGTGCCAGCTGCGCGGCCAGCGGGGCGAACCGGCCCTGCAGCACGCTGTCCTCGCTCTGCGCGGCCAGTGCCTGCGCCCAGTAGAGCGCCAGGTAGAAATGACTGCCGCGATTGTCCAGTGCGCCGACCTTGCGCGACGGTGAGCGGTCGTTTTCCAGGACCTTGCCATTGGCCGTATCCAGGGCCCGTGCCAGGCACAGCGCGCGCGCATTGCCGCTCTTGCGTGCCAGGTCCTCGATCGATACCTGCAGCGCCAGGAATTCTCCGAGCGAGTCCCAGCGCAGGTGACCCTCCTCCAGGAACTGTTGCACGTGCTTGGGGGCCGAGCCGCCCGCGCCGGTCTCGTACAGCCCGCCGCCGGCCAGCAACGGCACGATCGAGAGCATCTTGGCGCTGGTGCCGAGTTCCAGGATCGGAAACAGATCGGTGAGATAGTCACGCAGGACATTGCCGGTCACGGAAATGGTGTCCTGGCCGGCTCGCAACCGCGCGAGCGTGGCACGGGTGGCGTCGACCGGCGCGAGGATGCGGATGTCCAAGCCCGTCGTGTCGTGATCTTTCAGGTAGCGGCGCGTGCGGGCAATGACGTTGCGGTCATAGGCGCGCTGCTCGTCGAGCCAGAAGATCGCGGGCGCCCCGCTCGCGCGCGCTCGCTCCACGGCCAGCTTGACCCAGTCCCGGATCGGCAGGTCGCGGGTCTGGCACAGGCGCCAGATGTCACCCTGGCCGACCGCGTGCTCCATCAGCACCTTGCCGTCGGCGTCCACGACCCGCACCACGCCGTCGGCGGCCATTTCGAACGTCTTGTCGTGCGAGCCGTATTCCTCGGCGGCCTGCGCCATCAGTCCCACGTTGCTGACGCTGCCCATGGTGGTGACATCGAACGCGCCGTTGGCTTTGCAGTCCTCGATCACCGCCTGGTAGACGCCGGCATAGCAGCGGTCGGGGATCATGGCCAGGGTGTCGTGCATCTTGCCGTCCGCGCCCCACATGCGCCCCGAAGCGCGGATGGCCGCGGGCATCGAGGCGTCGATGATCACATCGCTCGGCACATGCAGGTTGGTGATGCCCTTGTCGGAATTGACCATGGCCAGCGGGGCGCGGCTCGCATAGGTCGCCGACAGGTCGGCCTCGATCTGCGAGCGCTGCGCCGGCGGCAGGGCCTGGATCTTGGCGTAGACGTCGCCGATGCCGTGATCGGGGTCGACGCCGAGCTGCTGGAACGTGGCCGCGTGCCGGACGAATACGTCCTTGTAATAAACGCTCACCGCGTGGCCGAACATGATCGGGTCGGAGATCTTCATCATCGTGGCTTTCAAATGCAGCGACAGCAGCACGCCCTGGCGGCGGGCATCGTCGATCTGCTGCTCATAGAACTCGCGCAGACTGCGGCAGCGCATGAACGTACCGGCGATCAACTCGTCCGCCAGGACCTTGACGGACTGCTTCAGGATCGTGGTGGCGCCCTGGCGGTCACGAAACTCGATGCGCAGGTCGCCGGGCGTGCCGATTAGCGCCGACTGCTCGTTGCCATAGAAATCGCCGCCGCTCATGTGCGCGACATGCGTGCGTGAATCGGCCGACCACGCGCCCATCGAGTGCGGATGCTTGCGGGCGTATTGCTTGACCGCGTTGGCGACGCGGCGGTCCGAATTGCCCTCGCGCAGCACCGGGTTCACGGCGCTGCCGAGCACCCTGGCAAAGCGCGCGCGCAGCCGCCTGTGCGCCTCGTCCTGCGGATCGTCGGGAAATTCCGGTACCCGGTAGCCCTGGGAATTCAATTCCACGACCGCGGCCTTGATCTGCGGCACCGAGGCGCTGATGTTGGGCAGCTTGATGATGTTCGCGGCCGGTGTCCGCGCCAGCGCGCCCAGCTCGGCCAGGTCGTCGGGTTGCCGTTGGGCATCGTTTAGCTGCTCGGGAAAATTGGCCAGGATGCGCCCGGCCAGCGAGATGTCGCGGGTCTCGACCGTGATCGATGCCGCCCGGGTGAACGCCTGCACGATCGGCAGCAGTGAGTAGGTGGCGAGCGCGGGGGCCTCGTCGGTACGGGTATAGATGATCTTGGCCTCGGTCATGGCGATCCTCGAAAATTGCAGCCCATTACTATAGCAAGGCTGCTGGGCGCGCGCGGGAGGGTGGCGTGCGGGCGCGGCCGGGCGGCGGGCAGGTGGGTGGGCGGGCGGGCGGGCAGGTGCGCGCCTGCGCCCTACCATTCACCGGCATTGGGCATCGATTGCCACGGCTCGCACGGGGCGAGCGGCGCACCCCGCTGCAGCAACTCGATGGAGACCAGGTCGGGCGAGCGCACGAACGCCATGTGGCCGTCACGCGGCGGGCGGTTGATCGTCACGCCGTGCTGCGCCAGTCGACTGCAGGTGGCGTAGATGTCATCGACTTCGTAGGCCAGGTGGCCGAAATTGCGGCCGCCGGTATAGCGTTGCGGATCCCAGTTATAGGTGAGTTCGATCTGTGCGCACTCATCGGCCGGCGCCGCGAGAAACAGCAGGGTGAATCTGCCCTTGTCGTTGTCCATGCGGCGCACTTCACGCAGCCCGAGGGCAGCGCAGTAAAATTTCCGGGATTGGTCGAGGTCGGTCACGCGGACCATGGTGTGCAGGTACTTCATGGCAGGTGCTGAATGAATGATGGTAGCCTCTGAACACAATGCAGTGGTTGCGCATGCGCCGTCAATTCCTGACTGCCGCCGCCGGCGCTTGCATGGCGCTGCTCGGCCTCACCTGCGTCCAAGCCGATAGCGGCTCCGCGACGGTACAACCCGCGGCGTTACCGGCCGCGGCCCGGACCCTGCCCGACGCGCAACAGATCATCCAGTTTTTGGATCGGACGCAGATCGTGCAGCAGGGATTCGCGTTCGCGCGTACGGCGGCGGTGCTGGCGAGCGCCCCTACGATGCGGCCGGCCCAGGCCGCCAATGCCGGCAACGCCGGTCAGCTTCTGCAGCTCTCGGCGCTGCAGAGCTCGACTCGAGCAGCAGGGGCAGCAGCTGCAGGCGCGGCTCGACGCCGCGCAGGGCAGGCTGGCGCATGCCGCCGTCGTGGCCCGCAGCGCGCTGCAGGCGCAGATTGCCGCCCTGCAGGGGCAGGCCGACCTGCTGCGCGCGCGCCAGGACGCGGTGCGCGAGCTGCTCGCGTTCCTGGCGGAAGGCGCTAGCGGTACGGGCGCCACCGCACTGAGCGCCCAGATCGAGACGCTGGCCGGCTCGATCGCCGCGTCGTTACCGTCACGCTCGGGCGGCCATCGCGCTGCCCGGCGGCGCGATGCGTGCCAGCGTGAAACTGCGCTTCATCGCGGCGGGCACCCAGGCGGTGGTGCGATATCCAGTCGATCAACACCGTGCCGCGGAGATCGACGAGGCGGTGTCTCGAGCGCTGCTCGAGGCGATCGAGCTGATGCCGAACCAGCAGGGCGCCGGCACGGCCTCGCCACAGCTCGACCTCAACATCGCCCCGGAGGCCTGAGCGCAAGCGCGCAGGTCCTGAGCCGTGCTATCGGCGCGTGCAGCCGATATCATGGGTTACAGCTCGGGGGGGCGAAACAGCTCGGAGTCCCGTCATCGCAACCGCACCGTCATCCTTGGCATTGACC
>Ga0307374_10009679_pt1 | contig 14157 bp, 11 predicted proteins | sample OX3MG_FD_202532 | JGI IMG/M metagenome (GOLD analysis project Ga0307374, IMG submission 202532) | Soil microbial communities from Risofladan, Vaasa, Finland - OX-3 | ecosystem: Environmental > Terrestrial > Soil > Coastal area > Acid sulfate soil | place: Finland: Risofladan, Vaasa | collected... | reverse complement strand
CCTGTCGAACGGCGCGACCACCGTTTGAATCGCCAGCCGGTCCTTCGGCGGCGTCTCGATCACGGACATATCGCGCAATCCCACCAGCGACATGTGCAGCGTGCGCGGAATCGGCGTCGCCGACATGGTCAGCACGTCCACATTCTTCCGCATTTCCTTGATGCGTTCCTTGTGCCCAACTCCGAATCGCTGCTCCTCGTCCACCACCAGCAGTCCCAGGTCCTGGAATTTTACGTCCTTCGAGAGCAGCCGATGCGTACCAATCACGATATCGATTTTCCCCGCCTCCAGATCGGCGAGAATTGTCTTCTGTTCCCGCGGATTTTGAAACCGGCTGAGCATCGCGATACGCACCGGAAACGCGGCGAAGCGCCGCCGGAAAGTATCGTGATGCTGAAACGCCAGCACCGTCGTGGGCGCCAGCACTGCCACCTGTTTCGAATCCGACACCGCCTTGAACGCGGCGCGCATCGCCACTTCCGTTTTTCCATACCCCACGTCGCCGCACAATAAACGGTCCATCGGCTGCGCCCGCTCCAGGTCGCGCTTCACGTCCTCGATCGCGCGCTCCTGATCCGCCGTTTCCTGAAACTCGAACGCATCCTCGAATTCCTTCTGCCACGGAGTGTCCGCGGGAAACGCATGGCCCTCCACCGATTTGCGCTCCGCGTACAGTCGCAACAGTTGCTGCGCCATGTCGCCGACCGATTTCCGCACGCGCGATTTGCGCGCTTCCCACGCCTGCGAACCCAGCTTATCCAGCCTCGGCTCCGCGCCGCCTAGCGATTGATATTTCTGCACCAGGTCAAGCCGCGTCAGCGGCACATATACTTTCGCGTCTTCCGCGTATTCCAGCAGCAGAAATTCACCGTTCACGCTGTCCACGCTCACTTGCCGCAGCCCCTGGAACCGGCCGATGCCGTGATCCACGTGCACCACAAAATCGCCCGCCTTCAGCTCTGAAAAGTCGCTGAAGAAACTCGCCGTCTTCGCCCGGCTGCGCGGTGGTGATGGAGTCGCAACCGTCTCGAATAAATCGGAATTGCCAAATAGCGAAAGCCCTGCGGAAACGAACTCCACGCCTTCTTCAAGCGGCGCCTTTACGAGCACCGCCGCGGGCACGCTCCCCGCGCTCGACTCGTCCGCCAGCCGCGACGCCGTCGCTCCCTGCCCCAATTCCCCCAGCCGAAACGGCAATTCAAACTCATGGCACAGATCCGCCAGCCGTTCGAGTTCGCCCGTGCTCGCCGCGCTCAGGAAAATCTGCTCACCGGAATTCAACCGCCCTTTCAACTCCGCCATGAACGCGGCCACGTTCCCGTGATATCGCGTCGTCGGTCGCGTCGCCAAAGTGAATTGCAAGCCGCCGGATTTTTCAATGGCCAGCCGCTCGATGCCGAAGCGCGAAGTCGCTTGTTTCGCGCGTTGCCATTCCTCATCGCTCAGGATGTAGCTTTCCGGCGGCGCGGCGTCCGGCTCTTTCGCCGCGGCCTCCGCGAATCGCGCGCGATATTTCTCGAGCGCCGCGTCCAGCGCCGCAGGCTCATCCTCAATCACCAGCGCATTGTCGCGAAGCCCCAGCAAATTCGCTTCGCGCCGGTCCGCAAGAAACGCGCGAAATTCCCAGCCCGGGAAAAATCCGGCGGGACTTTCCGGCGCGCGCCGCTCGGCATCCTCATGCCCGGCCAGCACCAGCGTCCCCAGCCGCGCGAGTTGCTCGGCCGTGCGCGGGCAATCCGTGAGCGGCAGCAAAACCACGCGCTCGATCGGGCTTGTGGACCGCTGCGTATCCGTGTCGAATTCGCGCAGCGTTTCCAGCGTATCGCCCAGCAGCTCCAGCCGCACCGGACGCTCCGCCTCCGGCGGAAACACGTCCAAAATCCCTCCGCGCACCGCGAACTGCCCCGGCATTTCGACCGTTTCCACGGCCTCGTATCCAACGCTCGCCAGATGCGCAAGCAATTCCTCGCGGGGCACCTCCTCGCCGCGCGCCAGCGCCAGCGCCAGGCTCCTGTAATATTGCGGCTCGCGCAGACGCAACACCGCCGCCGCAATGGGCGCAATCACCAAATCGGCCTCGCCGCTCGTCAACCGCCAGAGCGCCGCGGCGCGCGCCTCGGAAATTTCCGGATGTGGCGATTGGTGATCGTACGGGAAAACTTCGTGCGCCGGCAGCACCGTGACCTGCGCGTTCGCCTTGCCCAGCGCCCGCAGAAAATAGCGCGTCAGCCCCGCAAAATCGTCCGCTCTTTGATTGGAGTCAACGAGGAGTATCGTTTGCTTCGCCAGCGACCGCGCCGCAATCGCCGTCAGCAGCGCCTTCGCCGGATCCGTAAGGCCCGTCAGCACCACCTCACGCCTGCCCGCCTGGGCGGGCGCGCCGCGCCGCAGGCGATCCAGGCATTCTTCGACTGCGGGCTGGCGCCCCACGCGGGCGAGCAGCTCGCCGACCAGGGGAAGGATCATGTTGGAATTTTCAGAATGCTCTCAATGATTGACGAGGTCGAATACCCCGGCTCCAACGGAATCAACGCCACGCGCCCGCCCGCCGCTTCCACTTCTTCGCGCCCCACAATTTCATCCGCGGCCCAATCGCTTCCCTTCACCAGCACGTCCGGCAGCACGCGCGCAATAATCTCGCGCGGCGTCGGCTCGTCGAACAGCACCACATAATCCACCGCCGCCAGTGCCGCCGCAACTTCCGCGCGTTCATTTTCAGGAATGATCGGACGATTCGCGCCTTTATTTTCCCGCACGCTCCCGTCGCTATTGAGCGCCAGCACCAGCACGTCGCCCAGTTCCCGCGCCGCTTCCAGCAGCCGTATGTGCCCCGGATGCAGCAAATCATAGCATCCATTCGTGAACACCACGCGCCGCCCCGCGCGCTTCGCATCGCCCACTCGCCGCATCAACTCCTCTTGGCTGACTACCTTCCCCAACTCTCACCCCCTGGAGACTGCCCTACTAGCCCTGTCATCCCGAGCCGCCACGCGGCGAGGGATCTGCCTCTACGTGCAGTGCGGCGCGCTTTTTGCGTCCCGGGTGCGTCTACGGGACGGCTCGACGCCGCTTTGCCTTCCGGCCTTTTCGCCGCCGAGGAATCTGCATCTGCTTTTTTGTGCTTTGTCATCCTAAAGTGCAATCGCCCAGCGCCTCGCTCGCGTCTTTTGCCCGTGTAGGGCCCGGCTAAAGTCGGGCCGCGCCGCGCGAACGCGCCGCGACGCGCATTCCGCGTCATCTAAATTTTAACACGCGCCGCACTTCGCACACCGAAATGCTGCGTCTTTCTGCCCGCGCAGCGACGAAAAATCGCCTTTGTGGCTCTACTGTGGTTGAGTTTTCTGCGACCCTGCTGTGCGCCTGCAGCTCAGATGGAAGGCCACTTGCATCCGCCGTTAAGGGGCTGCCGCGTTAATCGTCCACGCGACGACGATACGCCCTGGAAAAGGTCACCATCGTGTGATAGTTTGCGCGCGCATCGGGACGGAAAGGAGTCGTCGTGAGCGGCTTAGGCCTACTTAATTCGCCGGCAGTGGCCCTCCTCGTCATTCCCAGCGCCGTGATTTGGGCGTATGCGGCCTTCGGAGTGGTTTTTGCCATCGGGCTGGTCGTGATTTTTCTTCGCGGCGACTGGCAAAAGGCGCGCGGATTCGACAAGCTCATTCTGTTCGGGCCGATTTTTTACGCGGCGCCACTCGGAGCCTTCGGGACCGAGCATTTCACGGGAACAGAGACCATCGCGTCGCTCGTACCGAAGTGGATTCCGTGGCATCACTTTTGGGCCTACTTTGTAGGCGCTTGCTTTATCGCCGCCGCGCTCGCTTTGGTGACGAAGATTCAAGCGCGTCTCGCGGCCAGTTTGTTGGCCTTGACGTATTTCCTTTTCGTCCTGCTGATGGACGCCCCGGGTTGGGCTCACGATCCGCAAAATCGGTTTGCGCTGACCCTCGCGTTCCGGGAACTATCCTTCAGCGGCGGCGCTCTGGCGCTGGCAGCCAGCCTTACCGAGCAATGGCGTGAGCGCGGCACGCATATCCTTGCGACAATTGCGCGATACTTCGTTGCAGTTCCCGTGCTGTTTTACACCTTCGAGCAGTTCAGGCACGGCCATCATGTTCCCGGCGTTCCTCTGCAACTATTGACTCCCACATGGATCTACGGACACGCCATTTGGACCTACCTGGCGGCCGCGGTTTATGCCGTCGCGGGCGTTCTGTTGCTCATTGGCAAGAAAACCCGCGCCGCAGCGACGTGGGTGGGCTTGACTGTGCTCTTCGTGGAGTTGGTCGTCTACGTCCCGTTTGCGGTAGCCCAACGCGCCAGCCTCACGGGCTTTAATTACATGGGCGATACACTGATGTATTGCGGCGCTGTCCTTCTGCTTGCCGGCGCCATGCCGCGCGAAGCGCCAGGTGGCGCGCGCTAAAGGACGCATTCCTTGGAATTGGTAGTGAGTGCCGCTCAAAAAGCGAGACCTGTGAGTCGTCTCTGTTGCTGAATTGAACGTAATGGTGACGCCATACGAGAAATTCCGAGACGGCCTCCTCGTGGCGGGAGCAACCGCTTGTTCAGCGAGTTGAGCGTAAGCGTCCCCTGAACCTTGATCTAGAAGTCCCTTGCGGTTCTTATGACCTTGTGCTATAGTTACTGTATGATTACGACGCCGCAATCGACCATCTCCCGCGCCTTCCCAACAGGGCAGCGGAGTTTGTGCTCCGCCTAGCCGTCGCTTCTCGCCGCATCCCGGCATCACCCTCCAAACCGGCCGAAATTCCCAGCATTTCTAATCGGTACAAAAGCACACTTTCTCAAACGTGTATTTCTGCCCCCTTTTCCAATGCACGCAATGCCCTGGTCGCAGCCTCGACTTCCTCCGTTTTCGCTCGAATCTCCTTGCTCGACGCGTTGTTCGACGCACACGCCCAGCCCCGCCTCGCCGAATCCGCGCCCATTGATGCTATACTTTCCTTCCGGGCCCGAACCACACCTTTCGCTTATTCTGGTGACGACCGAATGAAGCAAATTGCCATTGTTGGCGGCGGGCCTGCCGGCGCCCTCTGCGGAGAAAAACTCGCCAGCGCAGGCTTCGACGTCACGCTCTTCGACGAGCATCTCGCCTGGGAAAAGCCCTGCGGCGGCGGCCTCACGCACAAAGCCATCGAGCGCTACCCTTTCCTTCTCAGCGGTCCGCAAGCCAAAAAAGAAATCCGCACCGCCGAGCTGATTTCCAGCCGCGGCCATCGCGCGCGTTTTGAGATGTCGCGCCCGCTGGTAATTTATTCCCGCGCGGTCCTCAACGGCCTGCTGCTCGAGCGCGCCGCATCCGCCGGTTGCCACACGGTCCACGCCCGCGTCACTCGCGTCGAAACCCAATCCGAAACTCACGGCGAAAAAGTCCGCCCCCGCGTCACGCTCACCGCCGCTGGCCGCGAACATATTGCCGACTTCGTTGTGCTCGCCGCCGGCGCGCGAAATCAGTTGTTGCCGGATACCACCCCTCTTCGCCCGCAGGATCTCGAAGTCACGCTCGGCTATTTCATCCCTGCAAAAGAAGAAATCGTCAAAATCAAATTCCTGGATCGCATGAACGGCTATCTCTGGTCCTTTCCGCGTACCGATCATTTGTCCGTCGGAATCTGCGCCACAATGGCCAAATACACGACATCAAAATTGCGCCAGCTTCTTGACGATTTCGTTCGCGAAGAGAAAATTGCCACCGAAGGCGCGCGCTTTTACAGCCACGTCCTGCCGTCGCCCGAGTTTGGCACGTTGCGCCATCGCAAAATCGTCGGCCCAAACTGGGCGCTCGCGGGCGACGCGGCCGCCTGCGTTGACCCCATCACGGGTGAAGGATTGTTTTACGCGCTTCGTTCCGGCGACTTGCTCGCGCAGGCAATCGCCCAGGGCCAGCCGGAAAGCTATCCGGAGCGGCTGCGCGCGGAATTCGTGGCCGACTTGGAAATTGCCACGCGCCTTGTGCGCCTCGTGTTTCGCGGCAGATTTTTGGGCGGCGCGGTCACCACGCGCATGGTTCAGTTCGCCCGGCGCAGCGCCACGTTCCGCGAACTCCTGCGCGATCTCTTCAGCGGCGCGCAGGATTACCGCACTCTGCGCAAACGCCTGTGGAACCAGTTCGGCATCACCATCACGGAATTCGCCAGGGATTTCTTCCATGCCCCGAACCGGCAGGAATCCTCGGAGCAAGGCACACTGTGAGAAAATCGAGACCCAGAAAATCGAAGCCAAAAAAACAGAAGCGTGTCACCAAGTCCAAATCGCCTTCCCGGAAAATTCAGATTCCCGGCATGGGCAAGGAATTGCGCGCCACGGTCGAATGCGTCGTCCCATTTGAATGGACCATCGCCGCATACGATTCCACTTTGCCCGCCGTGCTTTCCACGCCCGCGATGATCGGGCTCATGGAGCTCGCCGCGGCGCAGGCGATTCGCTCGCACTTACCCGCGGGCGCCATCAGCGTCGGCACGCGCATTGAAGTCGACCACCTGAAAGCCGTGCCGCAGGGCGCGAAAGTGGAGGCCCACGCGCGTTTCGCGGGAACGCGCGCGCAATTCCTCATATTCGAATCCGAGGCAACTTGCGGCAACAACGTGATTGGACGCGGGAGAGTTTTTCGCGCGATTGTCACCGCCGCCGATTTTCACGAGCGCGCGGCCAAAAAACAGTGAGCTGGTAACACGTGATGCAGGCAGATCGCTACCAGGCGGCTAATACGCGGGGCGATGCGCGGCGGAACGGGCCCGCGGCGCGGCGGCAACGCGGGGAACAACGGTCGCCATTTTGCGAATCATGGCAAGAACAAGTTTTTTGTCGTCGTCCGTGAGCGTGGTGCTGTATTTTTTGATGTCCGCGAGAAAGCGGATTTCTTCTTCCGAAAGCTCGCCCAGCATTTTCTTGGTTTCGCGGTCCTGCGGCGTGTCCGCGCCGGGAAAAAAATCCGCGAGGCTGATTTCCATGGCCTCGGCGATTTTCGCCAGCGTCTCGAGCGAAGGAACCGTATGGCCGTTCTCGACGCGGGAAAGATAGCAGCGCAGAAGCCCCGTCCGCCGCTCGATGTCGCCCTGCGAGAGGCCGCGGTCATTGCGGTACGAGCGAATCACCTCACCGATATTGACCTTGGGCTTTTCTTTTGGCAATTCCCGAACTCCTCAGGGGGGTTATCTTACGCAGTAATACCGGCAAGCGCAAGAAAATTTTGCTTATCGTGCTTCCCGTTCGCCAAAGGATTGACCCGCCCAGTGGATTCCTCCGCGCCGCGTTTGCGCGGAGGTCGGCGCGCGCATCTTCCCGAGGTTCGAAAATAACCATGGGTGTTCCAGGAGATTACGACTTAACGGACGGGCGCGGGAACGGGAAGACCGAATCGGCTGAGGCCGCTGTGCTTGCCGGAACGCTTCTCGGCATAGAGCGCGTCGTCGGCGCGCTTCAGAAGCTCCTCGGCGGACTCGCCCGGCTGATAATCAGCCCAGCCACAGGCAAATGTGACGCGAACTTTCTCGCCGGCGTAGTCGATCTCAAGACCACTTAACCGCCCCAGGACGTGGCGAACTTCTTCAGCGCGGCATTCTGGCAGGATGACCATGAATTCGTCGCCGCCCAGTCGAACGGCAAGGTCCGAGCCGCGTATCGCGCGCTTCAGGCAGTCGCCGAACGAGCGCAGCATCGTGTCCCCCGCGTCATGGCCGAATTTGTCGTTGCATTGCTTCAGGTCGTTGAGATCGAGCATAAGGATCGTGAGTGGCCGCGCGTGACGCCGCGAGCGCGCAATTTCTTCCGCGAGCCGCTGCTCACCCGCGCGCCGGTTGTGCAAACTGGTAAGCGAGTCCAGCACAGCGAGCTTGTACACTTCTTCCGTGAGGACTTCGACCTTCGCCACGGATTCCATCTGGTCGGCAATTTGGCAGCGCATCTTATTGAGCTGCGTTTGCTGATAAATGGAGTAGACGCTGAAGATCAGCACCAACCCAATGAGGCCGCGCACGGTTTGCGACAGGGAGAATGAGTACGTGCCTGCGCCCCAGTTCATCAGCGAAGGGAACGAAAAGGAGGCAATGCAAATCGTTAGCAGCAATATGACCAGCACCGACGAGGACCACATCCACCACTGCTTGCGGTCGAGATGCTTCAGATTCTTGCGGATCTCATTCGCTTGGGCAGTCCAGGCGTCCGGCGGAAGGCCGTCGGGAGTTTTCGATGAGTGCGTATCTTCCATGCTGGGTGAGATTTGAACATGCTGGACCATCCGGACGAATAGTACTTCGCGCAAATGTGCTCAGATTGAAACCCCCGCGCGAACGGATGCGATGACGCGTTGGTTGCCTCGAACCGCTTAGTTGCGTTCGTCAGGAGTGATGCGCGGTCTAAGAGGCGGAAAGGAGATTTGCCAAAAGTTGCTCGCCGGGCGAATGAATTCGACGCCTACCGCCCATCTGCCGTCTTCGGCGGCCTCGAGGTTGACGACACGGCATTCTTGATGTTCCGTGGTGCGCCGATTCACCAAACGGACCGTCTGGCCCCGGCGCACGCTGCCTCCGAGAACCACAAGCCCGCCATTGGCGTTGACCGAAAGCATCTGCGTGGCTTCGCGAAAGGCTTCCGCTTCGCCTTCGAGCACGATCACTTCGACCGGCACAACCAATCGCAGCCGCTTGCTGCGGCGATGCGCCCGCCCGCACTGCCGAACTTGGATTTCCGGTGGATTCATGAAGCCCGAGAGTAATGTGCCGCCAGGAACGCGGCAATGGTACGGGAGCACGGGACGAATGGTACGGCCGTCCTATCAGTGAAACGCGCGCCAAAAAAACGGCTGGAGATAATCTCGGCACGCGCGGCGACGACGCGAAAAACGTGGTGCCGGAGGAGGGGGTCGAACCCTCATGATGCTAAGCACCATTGGATTTTGAGTCCAACGCGTCTGCCAGTTCCGCCACTCCGGCGCAGGGATGATTATACAGGGAGGCGGCGCGAATTCTCCAGCGCTGAGCGCCTTGCTCCTGTGGAAAGTTTGCAACGCAATCATCGCCGTCTTCGTGGACAGACTTTCACGGGTCTGCTATAAACTCGCGAAGCCGCCGGGCCAATTCGCGCACTTCGGCGTATCGGCCGGCAGATTGCGAACCGGCAACCGAGGCTCCCGAGATTGTCATCGATTCCGCTGATCTACGCCGAGCTGCAGGCCATACAAGGTCAATTCGGCTATCTCCCGGCCGATGAATTAGCGGCGCTGTCTTCCCGTTCGAGCATTCCCCTGTTTCGACTGCACGGCGTCGCCAGTTTCTATCCTCATTTTCGCCTGGCGCCCGCGCCCAAGGCGGACGTTCGCGTCTGCTGCGACATGTCCTGCCATCTCCGCGGCTCGGATGACCTTCGCGCAGGGATCGCGCGCCGCTACCAAGGTTCCGCGCCAGAGGATTTTTCACTTCAAGAGGTCTCCTGCCTCGGGCAATGCGACGGCGCGCCGACCATGGCCGTCAACGGCCAAATCTTCAGGGGCATTGACCTCGCGTCCGCGGATCGCCTGATTCGTGACGCGTTTGCTGGCGAGCTGTCCCCGCAACCGACGCGCGAGACTTCACGGCGCGAACTGTTGTCCGATCCGTATCAAGGCTCGGAGCGCTACGGTGCGCTTCGCAGCTACGTTTCTTCTCGCGATTGGCCTGCGTTCATCGCGCAGTTGAAAGCCAGCGGGTTACGCGGCCTGGGCGGCGCGGGTTTTCCCACGGGCACGAAATGGGAAATTGTGAAAGCCGCGCCGAGCGATGAGAAATTCATCGTTTGCAATGCCGACGAGAGCGAGCCGGGAACTTTCAAGGACCGCTTCATCCTCGAACATCTTCCGCACCTCGTGGTGGAAGGCATGATTCTCGCCGGCCTTTTCACCGGCGCGCGCAAGGGGATTCTTTACATCCGCCATGAATATGAATCGCCCAAGGAAATCGTCGCGGAAGAAATTCGCGCCTGTTACCGCGAGAACATTCTTGGCCAAAACATCCTCGGTTCGGGACTCGCGCTTGATCTAGAAATTTTCACCAGTCCCGGAGGCTACATTTGCGGCGAAGAAAGCGCCCTGCTCGAAGCCATCGAAGGCAAACGTGCGGAGCCGCGCAACAAGCCGCCGTTTCCCGGCGTGCAGGGCCTGTGGCAGAAGCCCACGGTCATCAACAACGTCGAAACATTTTCGAACGTCCCGCTGATCCTCGTTCGCGGTGTGGATTGGTATAAATCGCAGGGACAGAGCGGCGCGGCGGGTTTGAAATTCATCGGCGTGAGCGGCGCGGTGAAGCGTCCCGGTGTATATGAAGTCGCCATGGGCGCGCCAGCATCCGATTTGATTTTTCGCTGCGCGGGCGGACCGCCCGATGGCCGGGAATTAAAAGCCTTCGCGCCCTCGGGACCTTCCTCCGGTTATCTTCCGGCCTCGATGGTTGACATTCACATGGATTTCAAATCGCTGGCCGACGCGGGCTCGATGCTCGGCTCCGGCGCGCTGGTGGTTTGCGACGATTCCGCATGCATGCTGGATATGGCTCTCAACTCCACGAAATTCTTTCGCAACGAATCGTGCGGCAAATGCGTTCCCTGTCGCGTTGGTTCGCAAAAACTCGTGGACATTCTAACGAATTGGACACGCGGCGAAGGCGATGCGTCCGATCTCGGGCTCGTCGAAGAGCTGGCGCAAGCCCTGACGCTGACTTCGATTTGCGGCTTGGGACAAGTGGTCCCCGTGCCCATCGCGTCCGTGCTGAAATATTTTCGTGACGAAGTCACCGCTCATTACAAGGATCGCCGCTGCTCCGCCGGAGTCTGTCCCGTGAGCCGCTCGAGCGCGAAGCCGTCATGAGTTCCCCTCTCATCGAGCTGACGATCGACGATAAAAAAATCTCCGTGCCCGCCGGCACGACGGTATTCGATGCCGCGCGCTTGAACGGCGTTCGTATCCCGACGCTGTGCCACCAGCAGAATGAAACGCCGGTCGGCGTCTGCCGCGTCTGCGTGGTCGATGTGGGCGGGCGAGTGCTCACTGCGTCCTGCGTGCGTCCCGCGGAAAATGGCATGGTTGTCTCCACGGCTTCCGAGAAAGTCCGGCGTGCGCGCCGCACGCTCGTCGAACTGCTGATGTCCGATCATCCTTCGCCCTGCGCGCGCCAGCAGCATTCCGGCGATTGCGAACTGGAAGTCCTTGCGCGAGCCGAGGGCGCGGAAAAGCCGCGCTTCGCTCGCCGCGCCACTTCGCGTGGCCGCGACGATTCCTCCGTGGCCATCGCCGTCGATCACGACGCGTGTATCCTCTGCGACCGCTGCATTCGCGGCTGCGACGACATTCGCCACAACGATGTCCTCGGACGCATGGGCAAAGGCTATCGCACGGGAATCGCGTTCGACCAGAATCTGCCGATGGGCAATTCCTCGTGCGTGTCGTGCGGCGAGTGCATGATTTCGTGCCCCACCGGCGCGCTCACCAACAAATTTCACGTGGGCACTTCGCTGCGCACGGGAGAACCCGCCGCGCCCGAAACGCTCCAGCAATTGCCCGTTTTCGCTGGAGTCTCCGGCACGTTCCTCGAATTAAATCGCGGCGCAATCGTGGTCCGCGAGTTTCGTCCCGGCGAAATCATTTGCCGCGAGGGCGAATTTGGCTCGACCGCGTTTTACATGCTCGAAGGCCGCGCGCAAGTTTCCATCAACACGCAAATCGGACACGTGAAAACCGAAGGCGGCGCTCGCGGTTTTTTCAGCAAGCTATCCAGCCGACTCGCGCGCGGCGCGGAAGATGATCGCGGCGAAGAATCCCTGCGCCGCACGATTCCCATCGACGGCCCGGCGGATCTGCCGCTCGAAAAGCCCGTCGCGGAACTCGGCTCTGGCGACCTATTCGGCGAAATGACGTGCATGAGCTTTTATCCGCGCTCCGCCACGGTGCGCGCCGTGACGCAAGTGACCGCGCTCGAAATGCTGCGCAACGTTCTGGATATTCTCCAGCGCAACAAGAATTTCCGCGCCCAGATCGAGGAAACCTACCGGCGGCGCGCGCTCGATTCGCACTTGCGCAGCGTTCCGATTTTCTCCGGACTTTCGGCCAGCTTCATCGATCACCTGCGCGACAAAGTCGATCTGGTTCGTTATTCCCCGGGCCAGCTCATCTGCCGCCAGGGAGAGCCCGCTGACAGTTTTTATCTGGTGCGCATCGGCTTCGTGAAAGTCTCGCAAACGCATCCCGGCGGAGAGATGATCCTCGCGTATCTGGGCCGCGGTGGCTACTTTGGCGAAATTGGCCTTCTTGGCGGCGGAGTCCGCACGGCGGCGTGCACCGCGCTCGATCACGTCGAAGTGGTGCGCATCGCGGCCGCGGATTTCTACCTGATGCTCGAGCAGTTTCCCGAAATTCGCCGCAGCCTCGAAGCGGTCGCCACGGAGCGCCAGCGCGAAAATCGCGAACGACTGGCGTTCGTTGAATCCACTCCGCTGCAGGATTTTCTCTCGCAGGGCTTGATGGAAGCGCAGAGTTTGCTGATTCTCGACCTCGAGCGCTGCACGCGCTGCGATGCTTGCGTCCGCGCGTGCGCCGACGCGCACGACGGCGTCACGCGGCTGATTCGCGAAGGCCTGCGCTTCGACAAATATCTGGTCGCCACGTCCTGCCGCCAGTGCCGCGACCCGCTGTGCATGGTCGGGTGTCCCGTCGGCTCGATTCGCCGGCGCAATTCGCTCGAGGTCATCATCGAGGATTGGTGCATCGGCTGCGGCCTGTGCGCGAACAATTGCCCCTACGGCAATATCAACATGCACCCGTTTCCGGTCGAGATCGCCGATGCGGATTCGCCGGGCCGCACGCGCGCAATCGTGAAACAAAAAGCCACGTCGTGCGATTTGTGCACCGAGCACGCCGAGCCAAGCTGCGTCTACGCGTGCCCACATGACGCCGCGCATCGCGTGGATCCGCGCAAATTCTTTGGAGCGCTTCTGGCGCAATCGAAGAGGGATTGAGATTTAACGTGTTACTAGACCGCACACAACGCAATTGGATGATCGCGGCGGCGATTCTATTGATCGTCGCGACGGCCATCTACGTTCCCTACGGACTCGATTCGCCGCAAGGCCCTCGCGGTGGCAGCGCGATCGGCCTTTGCTTTGGCATCGCGGGTTTTGCGCTGATGCTTTTCGCCGGACTACTGGGCGCGCGAAAGAAATTTCCCGTGTGGCGCGTGGGACGCGCGCAGACGTGGATGCGCGGCCATCTGTGGCTCGGCTTGGTGAGCCTGCCCATCATTCTTTTCCACGCGGGCTTCCACATGCGCGGCACGCTGACGCTGGTGCTGATGATTCTGTTTTTCATCGTCATTGCCAGCGGCATTTTTGGCGCGATTCTTCAAATTTACATTCCGCGCAAAATCACCAACGAAGTTCCCATGGAGACGATTTACGAGCAGATTGATCACATTCGCGCGCAGCTTCGCGAAGAGGCCGATCAATTAGCCACGGCTGCGTGCGGCTCGCTCGACGGAACGTCCGCGATGGGCACTGCTCCGGGCGGCGACACTTCCGCGTCCGCCGTCGACGTGGGCGTCGAGATCAGCGAAGACGCCCGCGACCAATTGCGCGAATTTTATCTTCGCCGTATGCGCCCATTTTTAGAGGAGCCGTTGCGGAACCGTTCGCCGCTGGCGGAAACGCCGCAGGCCGCGGGGATTTTCGAGGAGTTGCGCCTGCGGCTGCCGGGCGAACTGCACGACACGCTGAAGGATTTCGAGAGCATCTGCGACGAAGAGCGCCAGTTGACGCGCCAGGCGCGTCTGCACCGCGTGCTACACGCGTGGCTGCTGGTTCATGTGCCGCTTTCTTACGGCTTGCTGGCGCTGGCCGCGGTTCACGCGGTGATGGCGCTGCGGTTCTGACTGAAAGAAACTCGGGAGAGAAGAATTGTCACGGCGTCCGCGAACTGCAAAAAAACTCGCGCAGCGCATCGAACTTTCGTACTTCAAGCGCACGCAACCGCTGCGCCGCTGGCGCTTCGTCCTTTCCATAGCGTTTCCGGCGCTGGCGCTGCTTTGGCTGGCCGCCGCGGGCGTTTCCAGAAATCGCTCGCCGTATAGCATGGGCCCGGTATCGGCTCCGCACGCCTTCTTCGGGCAGAAATGTTCG
>Ga0307374_10009678_pt1 | contig 14157 bp, 9 predicted proteins | sample OX3MG_FD_202532 | JGI IMG/M metagenome (GOLD analysis project Ga0307374, IMG submission 202532) | Soil microbial communities from Risofladan, Vaasa, Finland - OX-3 | ecosystem: Environmental > Terrestrial > Soil > Coastal area > Acid sulfate soil | place: Finland: Risofladan, Vaasa | collected... | reverse complement strand
GGCCTGACGGATGATGATGTCGACTGGGGGAGTGCGCCGAACCGTGTATGGCAGACGGTTCTTCGAGACCATGCGCCGACGACGCCCGACGTGAGCAGAGATAGCGAGTCGACGGGGGACACGCTTCTCGCAGACGAGGTGCCGCGTCCCCTGGCGCCACCGGTCCGGCCGCCGCGGGTCATCGAGAGTGTCGACGCCGCCCGACGGATCTTGGAGGACGAAGGTCCCGCCGCGCTCACCATGCGGCGACTGGCCGACGAACTGTCCATCAAGGCGCCGTCTCTTTACAAACATGTCTCGGGGAAGTCGGCTCTCGAGTCAGCCCTTATCGAGGACGCCATGTTCGACATCGGAGACGTGACCCATGCGGCACTGCACGCTTCGGCGGCCGATGACCGTCTCGAAAGCCTCCTGCGTGCCTACCGCACCCACTGCCTGGCCCATCCCAACTTGTACCGACTGGCCACCAACGGTGGCCTTCACCGCGAGAGCCTGCCCGAAGGTCTCGAGGAATGGGCCGGGAATCCCTGGTTCGTGGTCACAGGCGACCCGTCGTTGGCCCAGGCCCTTTGGTCTTTTGCCCACGGAATGGTCATCCTCGAGCTCGAGGATCGCTATCCGCCAGGATCGGATCTCGACCGGACATGGCGTGCCGGAGCGGCGGCCTTCACCGCCGTGGCCTCCGCAGGGTACTCGGGAACGAATGGTTAGGTCTGGACGAGCGGACGCCGGTGAGGGCGCCGGCGTCCGCGGGGGGCCTTCTCCACCCATCGACCAATCCGCCGAGAAAGACGGCGTCACTAAGCCAACTCAGCTGTCGCTTCAGGAAGGACGTGGTGGGAATGTCGTGAGGGACAGGCGGCACAGAGACTTCTTGGCAGCGAGATCTCTCTGATCGTCGGGGGTCTCCGGCCCCGCCCGGACCTCCGGCGAATTGTCGATCCTGATCAGCCGATGCAGAACTCGTTTCCCTCGGGATCGAGCATCACCGTCCAGCTTGTCCCGTTGCCTTCCCGATACTCGACTTTCGTGGCGCCGAGCCCCACCAGGCGTTCGATTTCTCTCTCGGGGTCATCCCTGGTGGCCAGATCGACGTGGATCCGGCTCTTGGCCACTTTCGGTTCGGGTACCAGGAAGAACAGGATCTGGCGGACACCACGTGAATCAGGAGCCCGCAGGGCAACGTAGTCGTCTCGTTCGATGACGGGCCGGTAACCGGTGACCGCCGACCAGAAGGTTGCCTGGCGCCTCGGGTCCGAGCAATCGAAAGTCACATTGAATACGAACGAAGCCATCAGCCTCGGAGCTTTTCGGCCATCGAGATCAGTTCGTCACCATAGTTCTCGAGCTTGGCTGGACCGATCCCACTGATGGCGAGCAAACCCACCTCGGTGGTGGGCAAAGTGGCGGCCACGAGCCAGAGGGTCTTGTCGTCGAAGACGACGAAGGCCGGCTTGCCGGCGGCCCGCTTCGTGCGCCAGGAGCGAAGCGCCTCCCGGGCTTCGTCGAAGCGTGGATGGACGAGAACGAACGGTTGACCGCCGCAGGCCACGGACGTCCCGAAGGGGATCACGGTGGTGGCGGGACCACCTCCGATGAGAGCGCGAACGCCCACGTCTTCGATGTCCACAACCTCGTGATCGTGACCCCCGTAGACGAAGCCGGTTCCCGTCGAGGCCATGAGGACCTCGGATTCGACAGTCGCTGCCGGTCGGCGTCCCGTCGTCCGGGATCGGACCTCGCGTGGTCGGGCAGCCGGCTCCTTGGTCAGCGTCGTCCGGGGCTCGGGCACGCCGGCGGTGTCGAGCTCGAGGACAAACGGCGACGGAGGCGATCCCGGGACGATCGACGCGCTCGTACGGCAACGGGTCAGAGCGACATGGAAGATCCGTCTCTCCTCCTCCAGGTCATCGGACAGCCGGTGAGGCAATAAGCCGTCGGTGGCGTGGTGCACCACCACGTGGGGCCACTCCCGGCCCTTCACGGCGTGGATCGACGCCAGGGTGACGCCGCCGACATCACCCGGCGCACTCAGCTGGTCCGACAACCACGCCGGAAAGCGACCGGGGTCACTTTCGAGCTCGGCCAGTTCTGTCAATGCGTCGAGATCGTCCCCGTGGGCGGAACCGGCACCGTGGCTCCACTGGTCGAGCGCCGTGGCACTGGCATCGAGACCGCCATCACCGATCTGTGATCGGAGCACGGCCAACACCTGATCGGTGGTTCCGTTATCGGCCGCCGACCGGACGAGCCCGATGTCATGGGCCAGGTCTCGTATCTTGTCCGACTCCCGGATGTTGTCCTTACCCTTGAGCCATTCCGACAGGTTCATCAGTCCGTCCACGGAGCTGTTCCGGCTCACCAGGTCGAGCAATGACGCGCTCATGCCCCGTTTGGGTCGTCGCGCCACCTCCCGGAGGGTGGCGCCGGGCAGGGCGGATCCGGGGCAGCCGGCCACCGTCAGCCAGGCCAGGGCGGCGCGCACGCCCCCCCTTTGGAGGAATCGCTCACTCACCCCGCCGTCGACGGCCACTCCGCGGCTGCGCAGCAGGACCTGCACGGGTGCCAAAGACGCGTTCACCCGGGCCAGCACGGCCACGTCGGCGGGGGAGGCGCCCTCGTGAAGAAGCTCCTGCACCCGTCGCCCCGTGCGGGAAGCCGGCCCGCCGGACCCTTCCACCACGGACAGGCCGTCGCCTCCTGGTCCACGGCCCTCCGCCTCCCGGGGGGCCCGGATCACCTTGGCCACCCGCACGGCATTGCGGCTGAGCAGGTTGGACGCGGCGGTGACCACCGACGTCGGACAGCGGTAGTTCACCTCCAGGGACCGTAGGTCCGACCCCGGGAACCACTGGCCGAAGTCGACCAGCCACCTCGGCGTGGCGCCGGCGTAGCCGTAGATCGTCTGGTCGTCATCACCGACGGCGAAAACCGCCCCCGCCGGTCCGGTCAGCAACCGGATGAGCAACATATGCGCGGGAGTCAGGTCTTGAAATTCATCGACCAGCAGTACCCGGGCGAAACGCTGCATCCGGAGGCGGAAGGCCGGATCGGCCAGCAACCGTTCGATAGCCCCCGTCACCTGCTCGTCGAAGTCGACGACACCCCGGTCGGCCAGCTGGGCCCGATAGAGCCGCGCCACCCGTTCGAGATCGGAGACGTCGGGGAGCTCGCCTTCCACCGTGGCCGGCGCCGCCAGCCCGAGTCGGACCCGCCCGAGCGCCTCGATCCACGGCGCCACCGGATCGGTCTCGGCCCGCTTCGGAAAGGTGATCAGACCGCCCAGCATCCGGCGGATCTCGATCTCGTCGATCGTCGAGCTCCGCCCGCACAAGCGCAGCCCGAGAGCATTGAGAGTCCGTACCCGCACAGCCGGGACGTCGCCGAGCCGCCCCCGCATCTCGTCGGCGGCCCGCACGTTATAGGCCACCAGGGCGATGGCGTCGGACGGCAGACCCCATCCATGGCGCAGCAGTCGAGCCCGCTCGGTCAGAACCCTCGTCTTGCCCGATCCCGCCGGAGCGATGATCCGGGCGCCGGCGCCGGGGGCGGCCACGGCGCCGAGCTGATCTCGGGCCAGGGCGACTCCGACGGGATCGTTCGAGCCCAGGGGCCGCAGCAGTCCGTGCTCGAGCGAGATCCGGTGGACCACGGCCACACCCAGGCGACCGCTCAGGTCGATGTCCAGAGGTCCACCGTCGCAGACGGCCGCGCTGCCGTCGGGGAGGATGACGTCGGCCACGTCTGCTTCCGCCGCCGGTACGGCCCCCAGTCCGCAGGCCACGTCGCCCCACCGCCATCGGCCGGGGGTGGTCGCTACCCGCCCGTCGACCGCATTGGCCCAGACGGCATGGTGCAGCCGCTCGCCCACGAGATCCAGATCGACCGCCCATTGCCAGGGTTGGCGGTCGGTCACCATTTCGGTGGGCGGCACCTCGGGATCGTCGAGACCGAGGCCCGGCGTCAGCTCGATGACGACCGAACGTCTGTCGCGCCATGCCGCCCCGAGTTCGTCCGCCGCCTCGGGATCCACGGCCCCCACCCGAATCCGCGGACAGGAACTCCACGGGCCGAGGGCCTTGCCGTTCGGCCCCACGACCAGGGACCGGCCGAGAGGACGGGGATCGGGCACCCGGGCATCTTGGCCCATGGCTATGACAGACGATGCTTTTTACCCACTTGTCGAATCCCCTCGGGCGCGGGATCTGTCTGGCCCGAGGTTCTCACACCGTCCGCAGCGCCTCCGAGGGCGAGAGCCGTGAGGCCCGCCTGGCCGGATAGAGCCCGGCCAGAGCTCCCACGATTACGGCTACGGCCACGGCACCGAGAAGGACGGGCACCGACACGACGGTGTTCCAGTGATGGCCGCCTCGGCCACGAACTGCCCCCCGATGTGGGTGCGCCTGGCCCCGAGCGCCCTTCGCACCCCGATTTCGCCGCGTCGTTCCAGTCTCGAAGCTCTTCGCCCTGGCAGGGGACAAGAGCAACGGCCCCCCCGGCGCCTGGGTGATCTCCAGCAGCATCGTCGGCCCCCACGGCCACTCCTTCGGCCGAGAGTTTTCGCTCAGCGACATCCCGCTCGCCTGCCGCAACGGATTTCTGGGCACGAAGGGTGGACCGAACTGCCTGGCCTCTCACGGCTTCCACCAATTGGTCATCTTTCAGCCGACCAACCGCTTCTGGCCCTTCCAGGGAATCGAGTCGGCCGTCTTCGTCGTCCTCGCCGCCGCCCTCCTGGCCATGGTTTACCGCACCGTGCTCCGCCGGGACGTGTGAACGGCCCAGTCGGCCGTCGACGGGTTCCGGGGCATCAGGCGGGTGCCGGCCGCCACCAGAGCCGATCCCATGGCGCGTCGAAGATGGTGGACGGGGGCCCGCCTCCTGGACCCGGGAGACGGAGAACCGTCTCCCGGGCTATCTCGGAAGTGCCGCTCACGAAGAAGCGCCCGGTCGCGGAGAAGTTCCGTCCGGCGCTGGCGAGCGAGCGCGTTGATCAGTTCTGGATGCATAGTTACTCCTGGTCGTAGGCAGAGACCCGTTCGGGTTCTGGGTGAAAAATGGCCGTCAGGCCATGAAGCCAGGCGGGCGGGCGGGCCGCCACACCGAGCAATTCGTGCGATTACCGCGGTCGGCCAAACGCCCCGGGGGAGATGCCCGGTCAGTTCAGCGCAAGGGCTGACCCTCGACTCAACGGATCAGAAGATCAGGCTCGCTGAGCGGCACTGGCGAACGGGGCGGCGGCCGTCGTCACTTCCATCATGGTTTCGATTGTCACGCGGCACCTCCTTCATCGTTCACCTGTCTGTTGTAAGGATAGTCAGTGGCGCGCCGTCTGGCCAGACATTCGGCGGTGCCGTGCCGATTGCCGAGGAGAGCCACTCATGACGATCTCATTCGATGCCGGACCGGTCGCCGGCTACGCCTGGCCCCAGTCGCTCGAGCCCGGTCAAAGTTTCGCGCTCCACCTGTCGAGCGCATCCGGCCCCCTCGATGTCGAGATCGCCCGGATCGGACGGCAGCGGGATGTGGTCTGGCAACGGCGGGGCCTGCCCGTCGCGAACCATCCCTACCCGGCGTCGGTGACGAACGACGGCTGCGACTGGCCGCCGGCGGCCACGCTGGAGGTGGGGGACTGGGACAGCGGCTACTACGAGATCGGCCTGTCCGATGCCACCGGCGTGCACACCGGTGCCGCCTTCGTCGTCGTCCGCGCCGCCCCCGCCCGCCGCCGCCGAATCCTCATGGCCCTGGGGACCAACACCTGGAACGCCTACAACGACGTCCACAACGGCCGGAACCTCTATACCGGTGCCGTCGAGGTCTCCTTCGCCCGTCCGGCGGCGCCCGGCTATCTCCGCAAGCCGCCAGGACTCGGCCGGCGGGTCACGGCCGTCTACACCCCGGACCCCGCCCGCGCCGCCCACCGGGGTTACAAGACGGTGAACGGTTTGTCCGACTGGTGCGGCTCGGCCGGATGGCCCAACTGGGAGCACCCTTTCGTCGTCTGGGCCGAGAGCAACGGCTACCGGTTCGACTACGCCGTCAATGCCGACCTCGAAGACCCGGCGAACCTGGCCGACTATGCGCTTCTTCTCTCGATCGGCCACGACGAGTACTGGTCGATGCCCATGCGCGACACGGTGGAGGCCTTCATCGGACGAGGGGGAAATGTCGCCTTCCTCACCGGCAACACCGCCTTCTGGCAGGTCCGTCTGGAGGACGGTGGAAGGAAGATGGTCGGCTACAAGGGCCGGTTCGAGAGGGACCCCCTCTACGGCACCGACCGCCGGCACGAGGTGACCACGCTCTGGTCCGACCCCATCTTGGAACGTCCGGAGAACGCCATGACCGGCGTCAGCTTCACCCGAGGTGGCTACCATCACATCGGCCTGAAGGCGAAAGAAGGTGCCGGAGGCTACACAGTTCACCGTCCCGGCCACTGGCTCTTCGAGGGCACCGGCCTCGAGTACGGCGACCTCCTCGGCTCCGCCTCGACCGTCGTCGGCTACGAATGCGACGGCTGCGACTTCACCTACCGCGACGGCCTGCCCTATCCGACGGGATCGGACGGCACACCGGAGAGTTTCGTCATCCTGGCCACGGCACCCGCGGCGCCCTTCGATCGGCGGACGTCGGTCCGCCCTGTTCCGGACCACCTCCCCTCCGAGCTCGAGTACGTGGCCGGCCGGCTCCTCGGCTCGAGCGACCCGGACGCCTGCGAGCGCCTGGCCTACGGACACGCCGTCCTCGGCACCTACAGGCGCGGGGGGACGGTGGTCACCAGTGGTTGCACCGACTGGGTCCACGGCCTCGACGGCCGGTCACCGGCTGTCGAGACGATCACCCGGACCATCCTCGATCGCCTCGGATAGATAGCCTGGCGCCCATGGATCGAAACGGGGGGGACCGCCTGGCCACGGACGCCGCCTGGCGGGCCCGGGCCGCCAAGGTCATCCCCGGCGGTCTCTACGGCCATCAGAACGTGGCCGCCTTGCCGCCGGGCTATCCCCAGTTCATGAGCCACGGCCTCGGTTCCCATGTCTGGGACGTCGACGGCAACGAGTACATCGACCTGATGTGCAGCTACGGCCCCGTCCTGCTCGGCCACCGCCACCCTCGGGTGGACGAAGCCGCCGCCCGCCAGGCGGCCGAGGCCGACTGCCAGAACGGTCCATCGCCGCGGATGGTGGAACTGGCCGAGACCCTGACGGCCACCGTCCACCACGCCGACTGGGCCATCTTCTCCAAGAACGGCACCGACGCCACCACCCAGTGCGTCACCATCGCCCGGGCCGCCACCGGCAAGCGCAAGATCCTGGTGGCCTCCGGCGCCTATCACGGGGCGGCGCCCTGGTGCACCCCGGGACCGGCCGGCGTCCTGGCCGAGGACCGGGCCCATCTCCTCGAGTACCGCTACAACGACCTGGCCTCGGTGGCGGCGGCGGTGGCGGCGGCCGGGGACGACGTGGCCGGGATCGTGGTCAGTCCCATCCGCCACGACATCGGTATCGACCTGGAACTGCCCGATCCCGCCTTCGCCACCGGGCTCCGCGTCCTGTGCGACCGCATCGGGGCGGTCCTCATCCTCGACGACGTCCGTTGCGGCTTCCGCCTCCATCACGGCAGCTCCTGGGAGCCGGTCGGCGTCGACCCCGACTTGAGCGCCTGGAGCAAGGCCATCGCCAACGGCTACGCCCTCGGAGCCGTCCTCGGCCGGCAGTCCCTGGCCGGCGCCGTTCGCAAGATCTACACGACCGGCTCCTTCTGGTTCGCCGCCGTTTCCATGGCGGCGTCGCTCGCCACCATGCAGGTTCTCGAAGAAGAGGACACCGTGGGCATGACGGTCAAGATCGGCACCATGCTCCGCGAGGGTCTGGCGGAACAGGCTTCGGCCCGCCAACTCGAGGTCTCTCTCTCCGGACCGGTCCAGATGCCCTTCATGACCTTCGCCGACGACGACCCCACCTTCGCCATGGCCAACACCTTCTCCCGCCACTGCATTCTGGGCGGTGTCTACCTCCACCCCCGTCACAACTGGTTCGTCTCGGGGGCCATGGACGAGGACGACCTCGATCTGGTCCTGGCCGTCACCGACGCGGCCTTCGACCAGCTGGCGGCTACCACCTGAGCCTCTCCCCGGGCGGGAAAACCCTGGTGGCAAGGGGTGGGGGCGGGCCAGGTTGTCCGGCGCCCCCCTCCACCGGCTATGACAGGCACTCCGCTCGCCGGACGGACCCGTCACCAGGCGTTCACAACGCCGAAACCCTCACGTCACAGAGGCCTGAGATGGTGGGCGGAGTCGCGCTCGCCGGTGACCCCGTCAGATCGCGACATCGCAGAGGCGACCCACAGGAACCGGAGGACCCCGTCCCATGAGCTACCAGGCCGAATACATCTGGATCGACGGCACCGAGCCGTCACCGCTGCTTCGGAGCAAGACCCGCATCGTCGCCGACGGGAAGGAGCCGGGCATCTGGGGCTTCGACGGCTCCAGCACCAACCAGGCCATGGGCCACGATTCGGACTGCGTCCTACAGCCCGTCTTCGTCTGCCCCGATCCTCTGCGTGCCCCCGGGGACAAGTTGGTCATGTGCGAAGTCCTGCTCACCGACTTCACCCCCCATCCCACCAACACACGGGCCGGCCTGGCCGCAGTGGCCGAGAAGTACGCCGACCAGGAACCCGTCTTCGGCATCGAGCAGGAGTACACCTTCCTCCAGGACAGCCGCCCCATGGGCTGGCCGATCAAGGGCTACCCCGCTCCCCAGGGCCCGTACTACTGCGGAGTGGGAGGAGACAAGATGCCCGGTCGCGACATCGTGGAGCGCCACACGGTGGCCTGCATGGATGCCGGTCTCGGCATCGAGGGCACCAACGCCGAGGTCATGATGGGCCAGTGGGAGTTCCAGGTCGGCGTCCTGGCGCCGCTCGACGTGGCCGACCAACTCTGGGTGGCCCGCTGGCTGCTCTTCCGGATCGCCGAGGATTTCGGTGTCTTCGCCACCCTGGAGCCGAAGCCGGTCATGGGTGACTGGAACGGCGCCGGGGCTCACACCAACTTCTCCACCAAGGCCATGCGTGAGGAGGGTGGCTGGGACGCCATCATCGCCGGCTGCGAGGCGCTGGGGAAGAACGTCGATGAGCACGTGACCAATTACGGCATCGGCATCGCCGATCGGCTCACCGGCGCCCACGAGACGGCCCACTTCTCGCAGTTCAGCTACGGCACGTCGGACCGTGGCGCCTCCATCCGCATTCCCTGGGCCGTGGCCCAGGACAAGAAGGGCTGGCTCGAGGACCGCCGACCGAACGCCAACATGGATCCCTACACGGTCTGCCGCCTCATGGTCAGCACCGTCTGCGGCGACGCGGCGGGCGACACCATCTGACGCCGGGCTTTCTGACCGGAGGCCCGCACCGGACGGGCTCCGCTGTTCTCGACCAGTTCTGTCTCGTGGAGAGAGAGACGAGTTCTCTCTCGTGGAGAACAGTGGCGCCCGCCGGGATCAGCCGCTCGGTAACAGCTGATCGCGCCGCAACCCTTCGAGCAGTTCTTCATAGGGTCCCAGAAGAGGTCCCCGGATGTCACGGCGTGGTCGCGGCCCGGCCAACAGGCCACCTCGCCGCTTTCGCCCGAGGTCACCGCCGCCGTCGGCCCGCCAGGTGCCGCGTTCGATCACCTCCGGCGTCCGCAGGTCACCGGTGCTGGCGCCAACCCCGCTCGAAGGGCAGTCGCCAGGTCCGCGGGGCGATCAGGTCGGCGATGGCCCGCGGCCCCCACGAACCGACCCGGTAGAGCTGGACGTCGGGGGGATTCTCGAGCAACGGCGTCGACAGCTCCCACAACCGTTCGATCCCCTCGGCGTTGGTGAAGAGGGTCTGGTCCCCGCTCATGGCGTCGTGGATCAGTCGTTCGTAGGCCTCGAGGACGCCGTCGGCGTGATCGGTCTCGTGCAGGGCGAACTGCAGGCTCAACTTGTCCAGCTTCATGCCCGGTCCGGGCTGCTTGCCGTAGAAGGAAAGCGAAAGCTTGGACGCGTCGGCCAGGTCGAAGGTCAGGTGGTCGGGCCCCTGAGCGCCCACCCCCGAGCCCGGGGGGAACATCGACTTCGGCGGCTCCCGGAAGGCGATGGAGACGATCCGTGCCCCTTCGGCCATCTGCTTGCCCGTCCGCAGGTAGAAAGGGACACCGGCCCACCGCCAGTTGTCGATCTCGCAGCGCAGAGCGACGAAGGTCTCGGTGTTGGAACCGTCGGACACTCCATCGCTCCAGCAGTAGCCCTCGTACTGGCCCCGGACGACCTGGCTGGTGTCGATGGGCTGCATCGACCGGAAGACCTTGTTCTTCTCCTCATTGATGGCCCGGGGCTCGAGGGCGGTGGGCGGCTCCATGGCCACGAAGGCCAGGATCTGGAAGAGGTGCGTCACCACCATGTCCCGGAACGCCCCCGTCTGCTCGTAGAAGGCGGCTCGCGATCCGACCGACAATGTCTCGGGCACGTCGATCTGGATGTGATCGATGTGCTCGCGGTTCCAGATGGGCTCGAACAGTCCGTTGGCGAACCGGAAGGCCAGGATGTTCTGGGCCGCTTCCTTGCCCAGGAAGTGGTCGATCCGGAAGACCTGGTGGTCGTCGAACACCTCCTGGACGACGGAGTTCAGACGCCGGGCCGAGGGGAGGTCGGTGCCGAAGGGCTTTTCCATGATGATCCGCGACCGATCCGTCAGGCCGGCCCGGCCGAGCGTCGCCACCACCTCGTCGGCGGCCTGCGGGGGGATGCTCAGATAGTGCAGGCGCCGCGGTTCACCGCTCAACGTGGCCTCGGCCCGCTCGACGGCACCGGCCAGGGCCGTGGCCCCTCCCGATCCGGATACGAAGCTGATCCGCTCCCGGAAACGGTGCCAATGCTCGTCGGTCACCTCGCCGCGGGCGAACTCGTCGCAGGCGGCACGAGCCAGCTTCTGGTACTGCTGATCGTCGAGCTCGTCGAGCGACGTGGCCACGATCCGGCACTCGGGAAGGAGCCCGGCGCGCGAGAGATGGAAGAGCCCGGGCAGCAGCTTGCGCCGGGCCAGGTCCCCGGTTCCGCCGAACAGGACCACCACGTGGGGAGGCAGCGGTGGGTGGTCGTGGTTCGCCGGTCCGGACGAGGGCCGGTGGGCGGGCCACTCCTCGGTCGGACCCATGCCCGGGCGGTCTCCCAGATCGTAGGCCGCCGTCACGCCGTTTCGCTCCGGTCTCGTACGGAGGTTGCCATCGGTCGGTTCCATGATCTCCCCGGCTCAGATTCCGCCGACGGGCGCGGACAGCTGTCCCATCGCCTGTTGACGCTACGGATTCTTCATTTCCACAAGATTGCGGCTGTGAATGCATCGTGTGAACGGGGCCAGAGCTTGAACGAAATGGCGGCCGAGCCTCGCTCCGAGGCGGCCAGCCAGCACATAGGCACGGCCAGGTGCTCAGATGGCGCCCGTGCCCGAGGCCGACGCCCGTGCCGGCGCCGCCGGCCCCGACGCCCGTGCCGGCGCCGCCGGCCCCCACGCCCCCGCGGACGGCCCGACGCTGGCCTACATCCCCGCCCTCGACGGGATCAGGGGGCTGGCCATGGTGGTGATCATGGGCTACCACGGCGGCGTCTTCTTCCAGAGTGGCGGCTTCTATTCCCTGGACACCTTCTTCGCCCTCTCCGGCTTCCTCATCACCTCGCTGCTCGTCGCCGAATGGCAACGGAACTCGTCCGTGGGCCTCCGGCTCTTCTGGGCCCGCCGCGCCCGCCGGTTGCTTCCCGGCCTCGTGGTCATGCTTCTCGGGGTGTCGCTCTACGCCGCCTTCCTCGTCCCGGCCGGGACCTACCCCGATCTCCGGGCGGACGGGCTCTCGTCACTCTTCTATTTCGCCAACTGGCACTTCATCGCCAGCGGGTCGAATTACTTCGACAAGACGGGTCTGGCTTCTCCGCTTCTGCACATGTGGTCCTTGGCGGTCGAAGAGCAGTTCTATCTGCTCTGGCCCCTGGTCGTCCTCGGGATCCTGAAGGCGGGTAGGAGCCTGCGAGTCCTGCTGGTGGCCTGCACCGCCGGGGCGTTGGCGTCGGCGCTCGAGATGGCCCTGCTCTACAACCCGTCGGACGTCAACCGCCTCTACTACGGCACCGACACCCGGGCCCAGTCCCTCCTGGTCGGCTCGGCGCTGGCCGTCGCCCTGGCTCTCTGGGCCGAGCGCCGCCGTCGGCTCGGGGCTGCGTCGCTCACCGTGACGGCCCGGGGATGGGGCGGCGATCCGGCGTGGGCGGCGGCGACACCGTCGGGACGACGAGTGCTCCTGAGCCTCGGCCTGCTGGGTGTGGCCGGCTCCGCCGCCCTGTGGATCCTGGTCTCGTCCAACGACGCCTTCGCCTACCGCGGCGGCTTCCTTCTCGCCGCGCTGTCGACCGCCCTCCTTCTCGTCAGTGTCGTCTGCGCCCAGCGCTCGGTCCTGGCCCGAGGCCTCTCGCTGGCGCCGGTCCGCTACCTCGGCCGCATCTCCTACGGGATGTACCTCTGGCACTGGCCCTTGTTCCTCTACATCGACGGCGCCCGGACGGGACTCACCGGCGACGCCCTGTTCGGCCTACGCGCCCTGGCCACGATCGCCGTGGCCACCGTGTCGTTCTACGCGGTCGAACGCCCGGTCCGCCAAGGCCGGTTCCGGCGCGGCCGGCGGCCCTGGCTGGTGGCGCCGGCGGCGGTGGCGGCCACAGCGGCGGCCCTGCTCGCCTCGACCGTCGTCCCTGCCGTGGCCCTGGCGTCGAACGGACCGGCCAAGGTGGCCCCCACCCCGGCCCGACAGGAGCAAGGGAAAGCTCCCCCCCTGCCGGTTCTCATCGTGGGCGACTCGACGGCGCTCACCGTGGCCATCGGCCTCGACGGCAGCGCCCCCGCCTACGGCGTCAGCTCCCACGATGGGGGCATCCTCGGTTGCGGTGTGACCAGCGGTGCCGAGTACCAGCTGAAGGGGGTGGACGCCCCCATGGCCTCCCAGTGCACGGGGAGCGTCTCGACCGAGCAATGGCCCCAGGTCTGGCGCGGCTTCATCGCCCGATGGCATCCCCGGGTGGTGATGATCCTGGCCGGACGATGGGAGGTGTCGAACCGCACCTACCGGGGCCGCTGGACCGACATCCTCGATCCCCTCTACGCCGCCTATGTGAAGCAACAGCTCGAACATGGCGTCGCCGTGGCCGGTTCGTCGGGCGCCCACGTCGTGCTCATGACCGCGCCTTGTTACGACAGTGGCGAACAGCCGGACGGCCGGGCCTGGCCCGAGGACTCCCGCCAGCGTCTGTCGGTCTATAACGCTCTGGTCCGCCAGGTGGCGGCCCGGTCGCCGAACACCGCGGTGCTCGATTTCAACGCCATGGCCTGTCCCGGAGGCCGCTACGACCAGTACTTCGGTTCTACCCAGGTCCGGCTGGCCGACGGTGTCCATTTCGCCTTCGACGGTGGGGCCGCCTTCGCCTCCAGGATCTGGCCCGCCATCGTCGCCCTCGACCGTGGCCCCCGAGCCGCACCCGCCGCCGGATGACCGGCCGGCCCGGGACTACGGTCGGAGCGCCTCGTGAGCTCGGTGTGTTCGGCGCCCTGGGCGGTCAACGAGGATCGGGGCGGTCGAGGTTCCAGTGGCGCCCGACCGAGGTGATCCATTGACCAGAGGAGTCCGGGGTCATCGTGAAGCGGCTGATCATGCGCTGGCCGCCTTCGTGATCACCGTAGAGCAGGTCGATGGTCAGATGCCGCGACCCGTTGATGGCGTCGCCGGCCATGGCGAACTGGCGGTCGCCGGTGTCCCGGAACGTTCCCTGCCAGAAACCGAGGTCGCCGGCCGGGACATAGATGTCGCGCCGCAGCCTCCGGAAATCGTCGGGATCACTGTGGGTCTGATCGCCGACCTGCCGGTCGACGTGGAGATCCCAACGGTCGAGGACGGCCAACCCGCTTCCGACGTTCTTCAGAGCGATGGCCAGGTACACCGCCTCGTCGGTGACCTCGGCCCCGGCCCGCCCTCCGGGCACGCGCACCCAATGATCGTCCTGGAAGCCGACCTTCTCGGGGGGATCCTCGAGACGCGAGGGGACGAGGACAGGCCGGATCCCGGCCAGCAGGCCCCCCTACGCGGCC
>Ga0307374_10009677_pt1 | contig 14158 bp, 11 predicted proteins | sample OX3MG_FD_202532 | JGI IMG/M metagenome (GOLD analysis project Ga0307374, IMG submission 202532) | Soil microbial communities from Risofladan, Vaasa, Finland - OX-3 | ecosystem: Environmental > Terrestrial > Soil > Coastal area > Acid sulfate soil | place: Finland: Risofladan, Vaasa | collected... | reverse complement strand
ACGCCCATGCCGGGCGCGCAATGCGAAGTGTCGCTTCGCCCGGCGGCGCCCGCGCGGGAGACGCCAGACGCCGCCCAGCGTCTCACGCGCCCGCTACAACGCGACGATCCGGCGGACTACGCCTTGCTGGCAACCTTCATCGGCGCCTACGATGGTATTGCAGACGACGATGAGGCGGCTGTACGCGCGGCGCTGGCGACCGAGTATGAACCGCTGGTGGGCGTGGTGGTGGACGGACGGCTGCTGGCGTTGGCGCATAGTTCGCGGCGCACCGGGCAGGCGTGCGAGCTGGGCATAAATACGTTGCCGATGGCGCGTCAGCGTGGCTATGCGCTGGCGGCCACGGCTGCCTGGGCGGCGTTGGTGGCCGACGCGGGGCTGGCGCCTATCTACAGCGCGTTCGCCGAGAACGCCGCCTCGCTGGCGCTGGCCGCCGCCGCTGGCTATCACCCCTTCGCCCGCGCCGCGCAGGTCAGCCATGCGCGCGACCAAGTGTGACGCTGATCACACGCGGAGTCGTTCTTGCACCCTAACCCTACCGTTCTGCGTAGTGTCTCTGGCGTAGCAAGTCTGGCGGGCGGTGTGACTGTAGCTCAGGCGTTGAACGTCCTCTACTTATGTTGGGGAATGTGCGTCGCATGGTTGCGTCGTGGGCTGAGGTTGCGCGACAATGAGGCGGCGTCTGGCGCCCCTCTTGCAAAGCGTATACAGTAGAAAGTACAGGGCGCCGTGCAAGGAGGAGGCCCGACATGCTATACTTGGCGACTGAGACGGGTTATGTGGTGATGGGGAAGCGCACATTCAGCGCTTGTATGCTGCGCAGACGCTGCGTAGCGCTGTCGGGCGGCTGCAGAACCGACCTCGGCAGACAGATGAGCGCCGGAGCGATCAGGGCGTGGTGAGGAGGAGTTATGGCCGGACTGACAGGCCGTACCTTCGGCGAGTATCAACTGACCGAGCAGATCGGCGCCAGTGGCGTCGCGGAGGTGTATCGCGCCCGCCCCAAGACGGCGAAGCCGGGGGGCCGCGAGGCCGTGGTCAAGGTCATCTACCCCGAATTCGCGCGTCAGCCGGGGTTTATCCCCAACTTTCGCCACATCGTCGAGATGTCGAAGAAGTTGGGCTCCCATCCGCACATCCTCCCGCTGCTCACCAGCGGTGAGGATAGCGGCTACCTGTATCTGGTGACACCCTACGTCGCCGACGGCACGCTACGCGACTGGCTGCAAAAGGGTGGGCGTCTGGGCGCCAGCGACGCCGGACCGTTCTTCAAGCAACTCTGCGGCGCGCTCAGCTACGCGCATGGCCTGGGCGTGACACATGGCGACCTCAAGCCGGATAACGTCTTCCTCTTCGAAGGGCGCCATGTGTTGCTGGGCGACTTCGGTTTGCTGTGGGACATCCGCCAGCTCGATATGAATCACCGTGGCTCAGGGACGGAAGCCATCGAGTACATGGCGCCCGAAGTCTTTACCGGGCAGGCCACCCACCTCAGCGACATCTATAGTCTGGGCGCCATCATCTTCGCTACGCTGGCCGGGCATGCGCCCTTCCGGGGCGAGAAGCCCGCCGACGTCTATAACGCGCAGGTCGGCCAGCCCGTCCCCAGCCTCGCCCAGGCGGCGCCGGGACTCTCCCCCGTCGTGCTGGCGCTCGACAGCGTCATCCAGCGCGCGATGGCCAAGCGCCCGATGGACCGCTTCTCCGCCGCCACGCTCGTCGGGCAAGCCATCGAGACGACGCTGCAACAGTCGGCGGCGCTTGCGGCCTCGGCCCCCCTGGCCCCCGGCGCGGGCGGCGCGTCCTGGCAGGCGTCACACGTTGCGCCTGCGCCGTTTGGCGCGCCTGCCGCGCCTGCCGCGTTCACGCCGCTGGGCGCCGCTCCGCTGGGGCAGGCGCCCGCTGGAGGCGCGTTCGGCGCGCCGTTGGCGGCGGGCGCGCTGGGCGCGGGGATCGGCGGCGCACTCGGTGGGCTGGCGAGCCGGGCGCTGGGGGCGTTGGGTGGCGTACTTGCCCCAGGGCAGCATTCTGCGCCGTCCGCGCTGGGCGGAGGGAACTCGCTACCACCCGGCGGCGCGCTGGCCCGGCTCGACTTCCCCCCGCTGCCCCCGTCCGCCCAAGTGGACGAACAGATGGAGCAGGGTCGCCAGAGCGAGTTCTCCTCGCCGGCAGGCGGTTCGGGTAATGCCGGGCAGTCGCCAAACAATCAGCCGCTCAACCCTGGCGCGCTGGGCGGCGTAGCTGGCAACCCCAGTGGGCCGACGCCCGGCGCGACTGACCTGCCAGTGACATCACGGGTACGCGCGCCCCAGGCATTCGAGTTCCCCACTGTGCGCGTGCCAGCCCCGCCGATGGGCGGGAATGGCGCCAACGGGAATAATGGGAACAACGGCGCTAATGGGAATAATGGACGCAACGGAGCCAATGGCGCAGGCGGGCGTATGGGGTTCGATGGCCCCTCGTTTGACGCCGCATTCGACGCAGCCTTTGCGCCCCCGAATGGGCAGAATGGGCAGAATGGGCAAAATGGGCGGAACGGCGCCGTGGCGGATGGCGCAGGACGCCAGAGCGTTCCCCCGCGCGACGGCTATCGCGCCGACGACCGGGATGAGTGGGACTACTCGGCGGGCATGCCAGCCGCCAACTTTACGCCACGCGGCCCCACTTTCACCAGCCCTGCCAGCGATACCGATAACTGGCGCGCGATGGGCGCCGATTCCGGCGACCTCGCCGACGATCAGGACCGCTGGCAGCGCGAGTGGTTGGGCGGCGACGCCCCCCAACACAGCCGGGGCGGCGATGGCTACGGCGCCGACGACGGCTATGGCGCGGGCGATAGCTACGACGACAGCCGGGCCTATGACGCCTACCCCACCAACGACCGCAACGGTGGCCGCTACGAGCAGGACTACCGCCAGGGCTACGACCGCGCCGCGCCCGACGATTCGCTGAGCGCGGCCTGGGGCGACGGCTACACTGGCGAGTTCACGGGCGAATATACCGACGCCCGCCATGCCCAGCCGCCATCCGGCGATCCGCGCTTCGACGCGCCAGAGACGCCGTTCTCGGCGACAGAGCTGGGCTTGCCCCGGTTGACCAATCCCGTACTGGGCGATCTGCCGCCCTCCTGGCAAGAACTGATCTCCAGCGAGACGCACGCCGTGCGCGGCCATCGGCAGGACGGCTACCTCGACGACAGCTACTCGCAGGAGCAGGCCGCGCTGGCAATCCCCTGGCCCGAGTCTTCGCAGGCGCCTGGGCGCCCACGCCCCAACGGGCCAAACAGCATGCCGCGTGGCATGGTGGGCGCCGCGCCAAGCAACGTCCCACCGATCCTCGCGCTGCAAAACGCCCAGGCAACGCTGGACGAGTGGGGGCTACCCCGCACACCGGGCCAGCAACCCGGCCAACAGATGGGGCAGCCACGGCAGGGCGCGCCTGCGGCTGGCGCCCGACCAGGAGGCGGCGCAATGGGCGCGCCGCCGATCCCCGGCGCCGAAGACGATGGCTTCGACCGCCAGCAGGTGTGGACGCGAGGCGACAAGGCGCTCAAGCGCAAACGCCGCCGCTGGGCGCCAATCATCCTGGTGACCTTGATCGTGCTGACGCTGGCCGAGTTGCTGACGCTGCCGGTCGTGCGCCCGGATATTTGCGGTTCAAGCGCGTGTACAAGCATCCGCGCGGCGGCGCATCGCGTGGTCCCGTCGTTGGGCGCGCCGCTCACGGCCCCCAATCTGGTCGTCACCCCCAGCGCCGAGCGCCTGCCCGCGATCGTGGGCATAGCCGTCTCGACGAAGCTCGCCGTGACGAACGCGGGAACGGCGACCGCGCAGTGGCAGGCGACGAGTTCGGCGCTCTGGCTGACGGTCGCGCCTGCCAGCGGTTCCCTGGCGATTGGCGCGACCGGCACGCTGACACTCACCGTCAAGCCAGTCGGCGTCGTTCCTGGCTCCTACAGCGCTACCGTCACGTTGAACGCCCACACCATGTCGCTGACCGTCCCCGTGACCATCGTCGTCGCGGCGGGCGCGACCCTGGCCGTCTCGCCACAGTCGCTGACGTTCACCGGCTGCGGAACGTCGGTGGCGCAGACCCTGACCATCCAGAATTCTGGCGCCGCGCCGCTGACTGTGACCCTTTCGCCGTTGCAGGCGAACACGATGCTGTTGGCGGGCGCCAGTCAGGCGAGCCTCGCGCTGACGGTGGCGCCAGCAGGCAGCCAGGCGGTCAGCGTCGCGGTAGACTGCCAGGCCGCGTTTAGCCACGCCTACACGCTCTCGCTCGTCAGCAATGGCGGCAGCGCCACCGTCACCTTCCACTACGGCGCCTGATTGGCCAATGACGACCACTTGAAGACCCCAAAGAGACAGTGAAAGAGACAGCACGACCTATGCGATACAGCGTCACCGTTGGCGACCGTACCCTGACGATTACGCTGGACGACGACGGCCACCACCAGCGTGTCACGCTCGACGGGCGCGCGGTCGCGGTGGACTGGCGTCCGGTCGGCGGCGCAACGCTGCCTGCGGCGGGCGCCAGCGCCGAGGGCGAACAGGCGTCCGCCGGTCACTATAGCGCGTTGATCGGCGACCGTTCGTATGACATCTTCATTCGCGCGCTCCCGACGGAGGACGAAGCGGGCGGCGCGCAGACGTTCGAGGTGAACGTTGGCCCGGCGACGTATACCGTCACGTTGCAGGATGAGCGCACGCGGGCGCTGGCGGGGTTGGCGGGCGGCGGCCATATCTCCGGCGACGTGACGATCCGTGCGCCGATGCCGGGACTGGTCTCGCAGGTGATGGTCACGGAGGGGGCGACAGTGGAGCGTGGCCAGACCATCGTCGTCCTCGAGGCGATGAAGATGGAGAATGACCTGACAACGCCGCGCGGGGGGATCGTCAAACGCGCGTCCGTCAGCAAGGGGCAGACGGTCAACCAGGGCGACACGCTGGCCGTCATCGGCGACGCCCCCGGCGCCGAAACCGCCGCTACGGAAGACGACGAGGACGATGGCGTGACAGGCAAATAAGCCTTACCCGGCGCGCAAAGCAAAACTATTGACGATGCCCTGCACGGCTGCCGCTTCGCCCGGCACGGCGTCCGTGCTGATCTGGTATTCGTAGGCGCCATGTAGCAGGTAGTAGTCGGTGTGCGTGACGACGACCGAACTGCCTTGCGTTTGCTGCGCGACGGGGGTGTCACGATAGGCGGGCTGCCCGGCGAGCGTGATGTGCGTGAGCGCCTTGTCCTTGGGGAGCAACGCCGCGTTCGCCGCGAAGGCGCTGTTCTTCAGGCTCAGCACGTCGAGGGTGAAGGTAGAAACCTGAGCGCCCGGCGTCCCACCCGTCGCCGACTTGGTGATGATCAGGATCAGCGGCGCGCTGGTCACTGCCGCCAGCGCGTTGGCTTTCCACCCTACGGGGTAGCTGACCGTGAAGCCGTAGGCGGCGCTGGTATACACCCCGGCGGGGGGATTGGGGGCGGACGGGTTGCCGCACGCCTGTAGCGCCAGACACAGCAACGCCACCACCGCCAGCGCGCCCACCTGCCAGCGCCCCGCACCCGCGCCACATCTTGCCTTCGGCATGCTCAGTCTCCCCCCATATAATTCCCCGATGAATGATACGCCCCATGTGTTGAACGCCGGGCCAGTATAGCGCGTCGGTGGGGCGCCCGTCAATCAGAATAGCCAGGAAGCGTTGGATAGCGTACGGTAGTGGTATGCGGCATGCGCATAGACGATCAGAGGGAGCCAATGCGAAAAGCGCTTGACCGCCATGTTATGCTAGACGCACTGTACCAGAGGTGATAGGAGGGATAGCGATGCTTGACTTGCTACGTCGCGTCAATGAGTGGGCGTTACAATTGCTGACAATCGTCTGGGTGCGCATCGTGGATGTAGCCACGCTTCCGTTCGAGGCGGCAGAGTGGAAAGCCATCGTCAGCACGCCTGAGTCGCGGAAGTTCCTGGCCCAACTCGCCGAGGAGGCCCGCGCTGAAAATGCCGCTGGCAGTACCCGCGATTTGGATGAATTACTTTGAAGTCGAAAACGACTGCTCGGTTTCGCGCCCTCTACTCCGCGCTTCCTGCGGAGGCCCAACGGCAGGTCAAGGTCGCCTATTCCCACTTCACCCGCAATCACCGCCACAACAGTCTCAAATTCAAGCGCGCCGACCCTTCGAACACCGATCTCTACTCAGTACGTGTTGGCGCACATTATCGCGCGATTGGCTCACTCGATGGTGACACCGTAACGTGGACCTGGGTCGGAACGCATGAGGAATACAACTCAATCATCCACCGCCGTTGAGGTCAATGTTCGCGCCCGGCGTCGGGGTCGGCGAAGAGCTGCGCCAGCACGCGCATCGTCACCTCGGGGGGAATCTCGTCATACTCGGCCAGCGAACGGATGCGCGCGACGAGGTGGTGAAACATCTTGTCCACCAGCCGTTCGCCAAAGCGTGTGATGATGGCGCGTTCGGCCTCGGTGAGGTCGGGCAGTTGGGCCAGCGCCCGCGCCTGCTCGGCCTGCTCGGAGCTATCCACATGCGCCCGCAGCGCCGCGATGCCGGGGACGGCCAGCCGCATCGTGCGCGACCGCAGGTAGTCGCGTAGCGTCGTCTCGACGATGCGTTCGGCGTGTGCCAACTCTTGCGCGCGTGGGGCCAGCGCCGGGGCCGATAGGGCCGCGCCATCCGTCACGTCGCCGCGTGTCACGGTTGTCATCGCGCGCAGGGCGTCCAGCGTGTAGAGCCGCACGTTGGGCAGCGCGCCCACCGTCGCCTCCACATCAGGGGGAACGGCAAGGTCGAGGATAACCAGCGGCGCGCCCCCACCCCTGGCCCCTCCCCCGAAGGGAGAGGGGAGAGCTGAGGGGATGGGTGGTGTGGCGGATGTCGCTGGCGCGGGGCGTTGCGCCAGCCCACGCGCCACATCGGCGGTGGCCAACACGATGTAGGGCGCGGCGGTCGCGCTGATCACCAGGTCCACGTCGGCGATGGCGTCGCCTACCTCGGCCAGCGCGATGGGCGTCGCGCCGATCTCGCCCGCCAGGGTATTCGCCGTCTCCACCGTGCGGTTGGCGACGGTCAGCCGGTCAACCCCTTCCGCCCGGAGCAACTGGGCGCAGAGCTGGTTGGTGCGCCCAACGCCGATCAGGAGGGCGCGTTTGCCACGCAGGCCACCCAGCGCCTCGGCGGCGACATGCGCCGCCAGCGCCGCCACCGAGACATCGGCCCGCCCCAACTCGGTCTCTGAGCGCGCCCGCTTGCCCGCCTTGATCGCGCCGGTGAAGAGCGCGCGTAGCTCGTCGCCAACGGTATGCGCCGCCTCGGCGGCGGCCAGCGCATCGCGCACCTGCCCCAAAATCTGCGCCTCGCCAACCACCATCGAGAGTAGGCCAGCCGCCACGCGAAACAACCGCCGCGCCGCCGCCACGCCCTCCTCGGTGTAGAGCGCGTCGACGATCTCTGGTGGCAGCGTCGGCGCATCTATCGGCGCATCCGTCGGCGCGTCTGGCGCCACGTCCGTTGGCGAATCCAGTATCAGCGGCGGCTGGCTCGCCGCGTTGGGCAGGACGCCCCGTGCGGCGGCTGAGGCTACCAACGAGACTGCTACCACACCTACCCGCGCATCATGACTGGTCTCGCGCCGGTAGATGTGCGCCAGAAACCGGCGCGCGTGCGCCGCCGCCGTAGACCAGTCCTGGGTCGCCAGATAGAGTTCGGTGCGGTTGCAGGTGGAGAGGATGACCACCTCGTCAATCACGTCGTCGGCGCTCAGCGTCTCGAGCGCGGCGCGTAACCGCTCGTCGGCGAGGCTCAGGCGACCGCGCGCCTCTGCGCTGGTCGTCTCATGATCGAGACCGAGTAATCCAATCATAGCCCTCTTGCCTGCCATCGGCTGTCGCGCGCACGAGGCCATCGTGGTCCGCGCGTCGCACAGGTACCCCCCGTCGCCCAGGGAGTCGTGGGGTGTGATGTTCGTCACACATTCGTCATGTTCAATAGTATAACGCGCCGCGCCAATTGCAATCAGGCAAACGCCTGATATTCCCGCAGATTTCTCCTATGGGGGATATGGCGCACGCAGCAGACGCGGCGCAGCCCGCACGGGCGCGGCGGACGCAGACGCGGCGCGTAACCGCACGCGGATTTATCCGCCACGCCCCGTCCCCCCCGCCGTGCAGGCATACCTACGCCTCTGCCTGCGCCGACTCCATCAGCGGGTGGAGTTGCGCCTCGATCTCGCGGCGGTAGGGCGCGAGGAAGGGCGGCAGCGAGAGGCGTTCGCCCAGGTGGGCGGCGTCCTCGTCGGCGGTGAAGCCGGGGCCGTCGGTCGCGATCTCGAAGAGCGCATGCCCTGGCTCGCGGAAGTAGAGCGAGTGGAAGTAGAAGCGGTCGATCACCTCGGTGACGCCGACGCCCGCCGCCACCAGCCGCTCGCGCCAGGCCACCTGCTGCGGGTCGTCGGGTGTGCGGAAGGCGACGTGGTGGACGCCGCCGACGCCGGGCACGCCACGCGGCAGCCCCGGACGCGCCACCAGATGGACCTCGGCGCCCAGGCCACCCGCCGCTGTGGAGTACACGGTGACGGGCGCGCCACCATACAGCCCCTCGCCATCGGTGTACTCGCCGGTCTGGCGGAAGTTGAGGACTTCGGTAAGCAGGGTGACCGTCGGCTCCAGCCGCGCGACGGCCACCGTCACGCTGGCCAGCCCACGGATGGCGACGGCGGGCGGGATGCTGCTATCGGCCCACGGCTGCCAGTTGCGGACGTCGGCGGTCTCGTTGGGGTCGGCGACCAGCGCCACGCGCAAGCCATCAGGGTCGGCGAAGGGCAGCGCCAACCGCCCGCCACGATCGACGATGGCTAGCGTGTCGGCGTCGCGCGGCGGCAGCGCGGCGGTCGCCAGATGCTGGCGCCACCATTCCAGCGCGGCCCGGTCGGGGACGTGCAGCGCGATCTCGTGGATCATGCCGACGCCGGGCCGATTGGGCGTCGCGTCGGGAAAGTCGAAGAACGTGACTTCCGTGCCGGGGTGGCCGATGTTGTCGCCGTAGAAGAGGTGGTAGGCCGACACGTCGTCCTGGTTGACGGTTTGCTTGATCAGGCGCAAGCCGAGCGTCTGCGTATAGAACGTGACGTTGCGGGCGGTGTCGCCGGTGATGGCGCTGATGTGATGCAGGCCGGTCAGTGTGAGGTTACTCATGGGTAAGGTCTCCTGTTTGCTAGTCGGATGGTATGTCGTTGAGCGTACCGCCAGCTTGGCAGCTGGCGGTACGCTCAGCATTCATGGCGACGACGCGCCATGAATGCTGAGCGCGTGGTCGAGCCGCCGCAGCAGCGTATGCAGTTGCGCGCGGTCGGCGGGGGGTAGCGCCGCCAGGATGCGTATCACCTCGGCGTTTTGCGCCGGGATCACGCCTTCGGCGAGCGCACGCCCGGTCGGCGTCAGGTAGAGGCGGTTGGAGTGGCCATCGCTGCGGCGTTCGAGCCAGCCGCGCGTTTGCATGCGGTCCAGCAGGCGCGAGATATTGCCTTTGGTCTCCATCAGGCGCGCCGCGAGGTCCTGCTGGCAGAGGCCCTCGTCGGCCCAAACCTGCGCCAGCGCGTCGAACTGCGCCAGCGAGAGGCCCCACGCGCCCAGGAACGCGGTGAGCCGCCCGGCGATGCGCGTGTGCGTGCGCATCAGCCGCAGCCAGGTGGTGATCGAGTGGTTCAGTGTCGCGCCTGTTGCGGCGTCTTCGCGCTCTGGCGCCACATTTGCTGGAGGTTGCGGCTCCGATTCCATCGCAACGGGTAGGACGGGCGCCAACGTGTGTTGTTGCTTCATGATGGTAGTTTACATGTAAACTTTGTTGTATGTCAAGAGGCAAGGTGAGTGGCGCCGCGAGCGGCCCTCTCCCCTACCCCGCTCCCACGGGGCGAGGGCCGCGCGGTGGGCATGGGTGGGGATGGGTGGGGATGGCGAGAGTGTTAGAATGGGGGCGGGTTTGCGGACGCAGGCGTACCGCCGGACGCCGATCCAGCGCGTTTCGCGCCGCCTTGGCAGGCGGCGGTACGCAAGTGGCGCGACAGGTGGCGCACTGCGGTGTATCACTGTGACGAGTCCAGAGGGAACCTTGATTGAGAGAGGCGAGGCGGACCTATGGGCGGGACGACTGGCGCGGCGAATGGGCGTGCGCCGTCCCACGCGCGGGGGCAGGCGGCGGATCGCTGGCTGGGGCTGGCGCCACAGGCCATGCGGAACATGCTGCTGGTGGCGCTCGCGCTGACCTCCGGTTATGTGGACGCCGTCAGCTATCTGGGGCTAGGGGCCGTCTTCACGTCGAATATGACGGGCAATACGGTGCTGCTGGGGCTGGCGTTGGCGCAGTCGCAGGGGTTGGCGGGGTTGCGGTCGGGGGTGGCGCTGGTGGGCTTCGTCGTCGGCGTGGCTATCGGCGCGCCTATCGTGCGCCGCGCCCGCAAGGATGAGTGGCCGCGCGCTGTCACCGTTGCCTGTGTCGTCGAGTTCGCCGTGTTGCTGGCGCTGGCGATCTGGGGCGCGCTGCTGGGTTCTCGTCCCGTCGGCGAGGCGGTCTATCCCTTGATCGCGCTGGCCGCGATTGCGATGGGCCTGCAAAGCGTCGCGGTCCGCGCGCTGGGCGTGCCGGGCGTCGTCACGACGTATATCACCGGGACGTGGGTGAGCCTGATCGCCGAGGTCATGACGTTGCTAACGCCGCCATTCAAGCGCATCGGGCAGCGTCAGCGGCGCCAACAACGTCAGCAGAGTCGCAGGAAGCGATCGGGGGCGCGGGCCAGCGAGGAGGTAACCGCCACCGCGTCATCGCTGTGGAGCGTCGCATTGCAGGCGGCGGTAGTCGGCGTCTACGTCGTCGCGGCGTTCCTGGGCGGCGCGGCGGAGCTGCGCTGGCGCTCCGCCGCGCTCACCACGCCCGCCATCGTCGTCGCGCTGGTCGTTGCCGCCGCGCTGCCGCGCTGGCGTCGTTCGGGGCGCAACGGGTGACGCATGGCGGGCGAACGGGCGAACGCGCAGCGCACGTTCGTGCGCCGGGAGGCCTGGCGGCCTCCCGATCTCCAGGCCGCGTCGGGGGCCTTCGTGGCGGCGCCGCCGCACGGCGCGCGTTCACGCGCCCGCCACGTTCACGCGCCCGCCATGTTCGCGCCACCGACCACCCACCGACCACCCACCTCCTGCCGTCAGCCACCAACTGCCAACTTGATCGCAACACCTCTGAGGCGGTATACTCAATCACTGAGTACCCAGGCATTGAGTATTGTCTCGTACCTGATCAGAAGGAACACCGATGACGCAACCGACCACATGGCGACGTAGCCTCGCGATCCTGGCGCCCACCCTGATTATCCTGACGACACTGGCGATGGCGCTGGCGGGCTGCGGCTCGACCAGTACCACCGGAACGACCACCGCCAAAGGGACGGTGAGTGTAGCCTACGCGGGTTCGCTGGTCAACCTGATGGAGCACACCTTTGGGCCGGACTTCACCAAGGCGACCGGCTATGGCTACCAGGGCAAAGGGGCGGGCTCGACGGCGCTGGCCAGCCAGATCAAGAGTAAGCTGATCCAGCCCGATGTCTTCATCAGCGCCTCGGCGAAGGCGTATGACGCGCTGCCGGGCATTGTCAGTTGGCACATCAACATCGGCGCGACCTCGATTGTCGTCGGCTACAGTTCCCAGAGCAAGTTCGCCGCGCAGTTCCAGGCGGCGGCCAACGGCACGACGCCGTGGTATCAGGTGTTGGAGACACCAGGTCTGCGATTGGGTCGCACCGACCCCAAGCTGGACCCCAAGGGTATCTCCACGCTCTACGTGATGCAGCTTGCCCAGATCTACTACAATCAGCCCGGCCTCGAAACGAAGATTCTTGGCGACCCAGAGAACACGGCGCAAATCTTCCCCGAGGAGGACCTGGTGGCCCGGCTGACCTCCGGCCAACTCGACGCCGGGTTCTTCTACCTCAACGAGGCGATTGACGCCAAGATTCCCTACGTCACGCTGCCCAATCAGGTCAACCTGAGCGACCCCGGCCAGAAGACCTACTATGCGCAGGCGAGCTATACCAGCGCGACCGGCGTGCAGAAGGGCGCCCCGATCATTTATAGTGTGACTATCCCCACCACCGTGAAGAATGAGGCGGGGGCGGTCGCCTTCGTGCAATATCTGCTCGGCAGCGCTGGGCAGGGTATCCTGCACGCTGATGGCATCCTGCCCACCACGTTCACCTTCACCGGCGACGCCACCAAGGTTCCGGCAGGCCTGTCGCAATACGCGAAGGGGTAGCAGTTGGCCTGCGCGTCCGCTGGCCGTCTTGCCTGCCACTTACGCTAAGGAGCCGCATCGCATGTCCGATCTCGCCCAGCAGTCCTTCAACCATCGCCCATCTCCGCTAGCGTCAGCGGCTATGCGTGGCGTCCGCTGGCCACAGCCAGGCGTGGCGACGTTGGGGCTGCTGGCGGCGCTGGCGCTGGGGTATCTGGCGCTGCCTTTGGTTAACCTGCTCTGGGTGGAACCGTGGGCCGACGTGCCCGCCGCGCTGAGCGATCCGCTGGCGATCGGCGCGTTCGAGACCTCGCTGGCGGGGGCCACCGTCTCCACCGCGCTGATTGCTGTGGGGGCGATCCCGCTGGCGTATGCGCTGGCGCGCTGGCGGTTTCCCCTGCGCTCGGTGGTGACGCTGCTGGTCTATACGCCGCTGGTCTTCCCCGCCGTCGTCAGCGGCATTGTGCAGCTGTTGGTGTATGGGCCGTATGGGGTGATCGGCGGCTTCTTCGCCGCGCATGGCTACGAGTTGGACACCACCTTCGCGGGTGTTGTGCTGGCGCAGACGTTTGTCGCGGCGCCCTTCGCCATCGTCGCCGCCCGCGCCGCCTTCGAGGCCGTCCCCACGGCGACAGAGGATGTCGCGGCGACGCTGGGCGCCAGCGGCTGGCGCATCTTCTGGACGGTCAGCCTGCCCCAGGCCAGCGGCGGCGTCGTCGCCGGGCTGATCCTGACGTGGCTACGCGCGCTGGGCGAGTTTGGCGCGACCGCCGTGCTGGCCTACCACCCCTACACGCTGCCGGTCTATATCTACGTGCAACTAACCGGTCTGGGCACGCCAGCAGCGCTGCCGTTGGCGCTGCTGGCGCTGGGGGCGAGCGTGGTGGCGATTAGCTTGGCGCAGCTCGTCACCGCGCGCAGCCGCATCCCCGGCGCGGGTGGCGCCGGTCGGTTGGGTGGCCGCCTGTCAAGAACCCCCGCATGAATGACGGGGGCTTGTCCCTGCCTTTGCGCAACGGCCTGATTAACCAGGCGATCTACCGGGCGAGACCATAGGCCGCTTGACGACGGCCCACTACAGTGTGCAGGGGTCGTGGTGACAAACAGTTGCTGGCAACGCCAGTGCCTAGCACGCGACGACCTTCGTAGCGCAGAGTCTACCACACCACGAACAGGTGGACCAGTGAGTAGCCCGTTTGGGCAGAAAGGAGCGGCGCTTCCTCCCCCGCGTGAACGACGGGGGTTTCCGCGCCGAGTATCCTATGAGCGGGAAGGACGACGCGAAGTTGGCGGCGAACGACGGCTTGCGCGTGGCAGTCGAACTGCGGCGCGGCGGCTTCACCTTGCGGGCGACGTTCCATGCGCCGCCGGGGCTGACGGTGTTGCTGGGGCCATCGGGCGCGGGCAAGAGCCTGACGCTGCACGCCATCGCCGGGCTGGCGCCCGTCGCGGCGGGGCGCGTCACGCTGCATGGCCGCACGCTGGTGGATGTGGCGGCGGGCGTGGCGCTGCCTGCGCAACAACGGCGGGTGGGCTATGTGCCACAGTCCTACGCGCTCTTCCCGCATCTCTCGGTCGCCGAGAATATCGCCTATGGCCTGCCCACGCCACTGCAACGGCCAGTGTGGTGGGATCGCGCCGCGTGTGAGGAGCGCGCCCGCCGGGTCGCCGCGTTGCTGCGGCTGGTACGGTTGCCGGGCTACGAGGCGCGGCGACCGGGGCAGCTTTCCGGCGGCGAGGCGCAGCGCGTGGCGCTGGCGCGGGCATTGGCGGCGGAGCCAGCGGCGCTGCTGCTGGATGAGCCGCTGAGCGCCCTCGATGCGCCCACCCGCGCGGCGGTGCGCGATGACCTGCGCGCCATCGTCTC
>Ga0307374_10009670_pt1 | contig 14162 bp, 35 predicted proteins | sample OX3MG_FD_202532 | JGI IMG/M metagenome (GOLD analysis project Ga0307374, IMG submission 202532) | Soil microbial communities from Risofladan, Vaasa, Finland - OX-3 | ecosystem: Environmental > Terrestrial > Soil > Coastal area > Acid sulfate soil | place: Finland: Risofladan, Vaasa | collected... | reverse complement strand
TCGGTGCAGTGGCCGCCGGAGGAGAATACCCCCGAACGGTGGCAGGGCTCGCAGGGCCGGCTGGGCCGCCGCATCGAAGTGCTCACCGAGGCGCTGGCCAGCGGATGGCCGGCCAGCATCAACGACAGGCCCGCAGGGCCGCCGGTCAGTACCTGGCATGGTGACCCTGTCTGCGAAACACACCTGTACCAGGTCGCCAGTGAGCAGGGCCAGCCCCAGACCGTCCGCATGGCCCAGTGGGCTCCAGGGAGATCCTGGTGATGGCAAAGCCGACGCCCTACGACACGGGTAACACGCTGCTCGCCGAGGTCCCAGCGCAGATGACGGCTGTGCCGATGTCCACCGCGGATGGGCCGCGGCTGGGAGTGACCATCCGCACATCATCGGCGACGGTGACCGTGCTGCTCAGCCAGGATGATGCCAGCAACTGGTCGAAGGTGCTGGCCAGGGGCGGCCAGGGGCTCGGGAGCGGCAGCGGCCTGGTGCTGCCGCCGCCGCCATGAGCTACATCGAGCTGGGCTCCAAGGTGGTCACCGCGGCGAAGGACGCCTCGGGGCTGAACCCCGGAAACTGGACGAACGCGTTCGACCAGTCGGTGCTGACCGCCAAAGTCGCCTATTACGAGATCTACACGATGACCGTGACCGGCGTGCCCACCCTGGCCACCGTCACCGTGTATGTGAACACGCGGATCCGCAGCTCGGCGCTGCTGGCGGGGAACAGCGAGTGGGATCCGGCGCAGCCGATCCTGATGACCCAGGGCGACGAGCTGTACCTGTGCTGGGACCTGGCCGCCGCCGGCACCCCGCCGGTGGCGACCATCTGGATGCGTTACGACCCGGCGATCCAGCCGGCAGGAGGGTGACATGGCCCGCAAGCCCAAGCCTGAGCCGATCGCTGAGCCGTCAGCGGAGGAGCCGGAGCCGTCCTTCGCGGAAATCTGGGACGCGATCGAGCCGGGCGCCCGGATGAGCAAAGGCGTCTACAGCATCTACAAGACCCCGGAGGGCGGCATGCACATCGCCTACCGGCCTGAGGGCACCGATGAGGACTGCCACATGCCGGTCCCGCCGCCGATGATCGCCATGATGCTGGCCGCGGCCGAGGGCAAGGGGCCGTTCGGGCGGCTGCGCGCGCTGGCGGCCGGGATGGCAGGCTGAGATGGACCACGCCCTGGAGAAGCGTGCCCCGACCGACTGGTCGAAGGTCGGTTTCGACCGGCGGCTGATGACGCCGGAGCGGCTGGTGGAGCTGGCCGGGGACCGGCCGGTGACATTCACCACCATGGCGGACGGCGTGTTCCTGGACTGCGCCGAATGCGGCAAGGGGATCACCCGGGTGGCCACCCCGGACCAGCCGGTCCGCACCACCCCGGTGCAGCTCATGTCGGACACGCTGCGGCACTGGGTCAACGTCCACGGAGTGTCGCTGTCAGGGAGGCCAGGCGATGGCTGAGAAGGCGGCGGAAGATGTATTCGCTGAGGCGATGAAGAATGCGCCGCTTCCTCCTCGTTCATGCAATTTTCCCCGCATGATGCGAGTAAGCAAACGATGGTGGATCCCATTCTACTGGGTCACTGGCTGGTGTGATCTGCCATCTGGTCACGTGGGCAAGCACGCTGAGCATTGGAGAGTTCTCCATGGCTGAGATAGAAGATGGCGAGCTGGGCGGCATTCCCCGCGGAATGCGCCTGCTGGTGGTGGCGGCCGTGTGCGCGGCCGTGCTGACCCTGGCGCTGACCGTGGTCGACAACGGCATCAAGAAAGCGGTCCTGGACGAGTCCAGGTGGCTGCGGGAGGAGGTCCAGCGTGAGCGGGAGCGCAAGCCGGCAGGACGAGGACGCCGCCCGGCGGCTGGAGCTGGCGGCGAAGATCCTGGGCCTGCTGTACGCGCTGATCAGCCTGGGCTGGCTGATGTGGATGCTGATCCCGGAGCATCGCAAGAGGCTGTGGGCGATGAGGGCGGTGCAGGCGATCCGCCAGGCGACGGGAACGCTCGCCTTCCGCACCGGGCACAAGGCGATGGGCCACGAACTCGCCTCAAGCGCTGAGAACTACGCGCTGCCCTACCTGCTGTCGGTGGCCCGTGATAAGGCGGCCGTGGTCTACGAGAAGCTGAGGTACACCGCATGAGGGCCGCGCTGCTGATCCTGCTCTGGCCACTGGTGAAGATCATGGGGTGCCCGTGCTGCGGGCCCCGCTGGTACGCCCGGCTGATGATCTGGGCGCACGGATTCATGGGCGAGCCTGTCCCTCCCGAGCTGGAGGGCTGGGCATGAGGAAGCGGCCCGATTACGCCAGGATCGCGCAGCTGGAGAAAGAGCTGGGCCTGGCCCGCGACTACGCCGCCGAGTACGAGGCCGCGGCCCGGGCGGCCGATGACGGGCTGTTCGCGGCGGTGGAGGAGCGGCACAGCCGGGCCCGGGAGCGCCTGCTCCGGGCCGCGGGCTCAGGCGATTTCGAGGCGGCCAAGACGGCGTTCGCCGAGTCGTTCACCGACTACCAGCAGGCCCAGCAGGAGCGCCGGCAGAAAGGCTGGCCGGACACCCTGGCAGGCAACCGCTGGTACAGCGGCGCGCAAGTGGCGGAGTGGGGACTGTGACCTACCAGAGCAAGATCCGCCGCAACGGCCGGTGGGTGATCGACCACACCGACGGGCAGATGCTGCTGTGCTGCTGGCTGGACTGCGACAAGCGCTCGACCACCCTCTACAGGTCCCGGGAGTACCTGGGCTTCGACCCGCGCCACGGCGGCCCGGTCTACACCTGGTACACGTTCTGCTCGGCTGGCTGCAAGGACCTGTTCGACCACTCGGTCAGGGCCAACAAGAACCACTCGCCGGGATTCCGGCTCGGGGTGACCTGACCCCCCCGAAAATATCTTGACGTCGAGAGACTCGGCTATGATGGCCGGAGTAGGCCCCACGCCTGGGATGACAGGGCGTGGGGCCTGAGTCGTCCTGGGCGGCGGGGGCTCCTCCCCATCAGCACCGGAGGGCACGCGGTGACCGACATCAAGGTCGCAATCCACATCTTCCTGATCGTGCTCGTCCTCGGCACCGGCTGGCGCCTGACCTCCCTGCACCTGATCGCCGCGTCCAGCACCCACCTGAACCACGTGGGCAAGGGCATGGCGTTCCAGTACGGCGGCTGACGGTGCGCACCACTGACCTGACTACTCACGGGAGTATCTGATGGCAGCTTCGGCGGCGGGCGCGAGTGGCCTCCAGGTGGACAACCAGGGCGGCCAGAACCCATTCTGGCAGGTCACCAACCTGTACGCCCGCAAGAACGCGCAGGCGCAGGCACCGGCCATCACGCTCACCGGCGCCATCCAGCCGTTCTCGGGGCCGCTGGACGCGGTCGGGTTCCTGCGCGGCCCGCGGCTGGTGGTCCGCACCTCCGGCGGGGCAGGCACCCCGAGCGCGGACAACCCGGCGAACTTCTTCTACCAGGCCGGCCTGCAGAACACCGACGGCACCGAGATCGTGCAGAACCTGTCCGCCGGCTTCGACCTGCTCCAGTGGCGCAAGTACTTCCGGCCGTGGCTGCGCGACCCCTACCAGGCATACGACTTCGCCCAGTCGCCGTCGCCGTCGTTCACGCTGTTCATGCAGCCCGAGATCCGCCAGCAGATGTGCGCGCTGGAGAACACCGACACCCGCCAGCAGTACACCCTGACCTACGTCGTCAACACGGCGGCCGCGATCGGCTGCGCGACCACCCCCGCGGCCGGGTCGGTGTCGGTGTATGTGGACGTGTGGGCGCAGCCCGACGTCGCCGACCTCGAGGGCGTCGACAACGAGCGGCTGCCACCGGGCGTGAACCTGCAGATGAAGCTCCGCCGGCTCCCGTTCACGCTCAACAACGCGGGCGCCTCCAACGACTTCCTGTCGTCGCTGACGGGGAACGCGATCCGCGGGCAGCTGTTCATCTGCCGGGACTCCAACAACGCCCGCCAGGACTACTTGTCCGGCCCGCTGCAGTGGTTCCTCGACGACCGCACCCTCGCCTCCGTCGACCCGGACATCTTCTTCCAGTGGGCCTACGACCAGATGGCCTCCTTCGGGCAGCGCTCGGCCAGGCCGGCCGGCGTGTACCCGTTCATGCGGTTCTTCAACCCGGGCGCCATGTACGGGCAGGGCTGGCTGTACACGAGCAATGCGACGGCGCTGCGGCTGGACTGCAACACGCTCGGCACCGCGGCCAACGTCCCCGGGACCGTCCTGCTGCTGCAGGAGGAGATCTACAACACCGGCCCGATCGACAACACGCTCCTGGACATGTGAGGCGGCCCCCAGATGGCACTGACCAAGTCCACCATCGGCGCCGGCGCGTCAGCGAACGCAGCCGCCCCGGCGACCCCCGCCCGGGCCGGCGGGTGGGAGCCGGGCGTCCTGTACCTGCTCGGCCTGACGATCGCCGAGGTCCTGATCGTCGCCTGGCTCAGCCGGCACCTGCTGAAGGGATGACACGGTGAAGCACAAGAGCGTCCTGGTCGCGGTCCTGGTCACCTACCTGGTGGTCAGCTTCGTGCCGCAGATCGGCCTGATGTCGCTGATCGGCAAGGGCAAGGGCAAGAAGGGCTGACCGGGCCGGTGTCCATGGTGGCGGCGGAAGCGGCAGCCCCGGCGGCCGGATCCGCCGCCGGGGGCACCGGCGCTGCCACCGGCGGCGGCAGCGGGGCTCTCGCGGGAGCCGGCGGCGCCCAGGGCCTCCAGGGCGGCGGCGGCTCCATGGACAAGCCGAAAGGTGTCCTGCTGGCCATCGCGATCGTGCTGCTGTGGCTCGCCGGGCTCGCGTTCTTCGTCGCGCTGGAAGGCTCCAAGCTCCTCGGCGAGCAGGCCACCCAGACCGGCGGCGGGTTCTTCAGGGCGATCATGTCCGGGCTCGCGGGCATTGTGCAGGCGCAGGCGGGCGGCACGGCGGGCGAGGGGAACCTCGGCCCGGTGACAGGAGGCGGGTGATGGCGGACAGCACGCGGCGGCGGCCGCCATCCAATCCCACCACCGGGCGCATCACTGGCAGTGCCCAGACCCGGCAGCGGCTTGCCTACCAGCACGGCCAGCAGGGCGCCCCCCAGGCCGGCCAGGGCCAGCAGCCCGGCCCGCAGCGCACCCCCCGCACCTACGCCACCCAGCAGGGCAGCCGGGCGGCGGCCCGCTCCTACCAGACTGTCGTGGTGGGCAAGGGCACCCCGGGAAGCGCCCGCGCCTATCACCGGATCGTCCTGGCCGAGTTCGTCATCGCCGTGGTGCTGATCGGCCTGTCGCCGGTCCTGACCCCGCGCAAGGGCACCAAGCCGGAGGCCGCCGCGGCCGGGGCGGCGGTGACCCTGGCCGGGCCGCTGGTGCGCCTGACCGCGGTGTGTGTCGTGTTCTTCGTGCTCGCCCTGATGGCGACCGGCGCGAAGGCCGGGAAAGTCGCCTCGGCGTTCGGCGCCCTGGTGGTCCTCGGCGTGCTGCTGAACGCCACCGACGAGATCGGGCTGCTGGCGAAGGCGCTCACAGGCGGGCAGGCACCCACGGCCCCGGCAAGCGCGAACGCGTCACCGGCGGGCGCCACCCCGCCCCCGGCGGGGGTGACCGCAGCGTGAGGTTCACCGGCTGGGATCTGGCGTTCTGGATCATCATCGTCGCCGTGATCATGTCGCTCGTCCGCCCCGGGTCCAAAGGCGGCCAGTTCGTGGTCGACGTCACCAGTGCTTTTGCCGCCGTGGTCGGCACGGCGACCGGATACCTCCAGAGGGGAGGCGGCTGATGACCGGGAAAATGGGCGCGGCCATCCTCGTGTTCGCCTACGTGATCATCCTGTTCGTGCTTGTGCGGCCAGGCAGCAAGGGTCCCACCCTGTTCAAGAACCTGACGGCGGGCATCGCGAACATCGTGAAGGCGGGCACCGGTGGCGGCACCTGGGCCAAGGGCTGAGCGATGGTGATGCTCCGCTCCTTCGGCCAGCGTGCCAGCCTGAAGAACACTGCACCTGAGCAGCACGGGCGTACCCGGGCCGCTGCCCCGGCCGGCGGCAGCCAGGGCAACGCCGGGTACATCGCTGCCCGGGCTGGCAGTGCTGCCCCGTCGCAGGGCCGGCTGGCGCGGGGCGGCCTGGCGGCCGGCGTGCAGGAGGTCCAGGCGGCCCCATGGCAGGAGGCGGACGCTGACCCCCGCCACGGCGGGCTGAGCGCACGCACCGGCTCCCAGCGGCAGTACGACACGGTCGTGGTCTACGACCGGCACATGATGGCCAAGACCGGCACCGAGCGCCAGCAGGCCCACCCCGAGTCGGGCACCGGCTACCCCGACCCCCTCAAGGACGGCCCCGTCCGGCCCTCCTTCATGCAGGTGAACCGGGCGCACTACCCGCGGCGCGGCTCGACCGCGTCCCGCCACGCCGACAACGCGGGCCCGTTCACCTCGACCACCTCCAGTGATGGCCGCAGGCAGCCGCTCGGCATCCAGGACGGCGAGTCGTGGACGGTCATCTACGGTGGCACGCCGGGCCTGACCCACACCTACGGCGTGCGGGGCGTGTCCGGCGCGCAAGGCCCCGAGCTGGGCTCACCGCAGGACGGCCCGCAGGGCATCCGCGGCGGTGTCCCCCACGGCCTGCACTCCCCGACCCAGCCCGGCCAGGTGCTGCACGGCAAGCGCGCCAGGGCGACCCCGCAGCAGAAGCGGAAGACGGCGAGTTACCCGGCGAACTCCAGGGTCGCCGGGCAGTCCTGGTCCCAGTCGGTGATGCCGCTCGGCGGCAGCCCCACGCCGGTCCCGCGGACGTCGTCCAGGCGGCCAGGGGTGGCGGGAAGGGGGCTGGCCAGTGGCTGACAAGGGCAGGGTGGCCCTGTGGGCCGGGGCGGGTTCCGTACTGGCCGTGGGCATCGCATGGGTGCTCACCTCCGGCTCCGGGCAGGCGAAGCTGTCCGCGCACTTCCAGGCGGCGCTGGGCAGCGGCTCAGGGCTGCCTGTGCCCGGCCAGGAGGCACCCATCAGGACGGGGGTGACCCCGGGCAAGTGGGGGCCTTACCAGCACGGCAAGGGCGGCTCCCGGCTCGTGCGGCGCCATCCCGCGTCGGCGTCGCCGAACATGACCCTGCTCCAGCAGCGCGGCTATGACTGGATGTTCTGCCCGCCGAGCGAAGGGGACCTGTGATGGCCGCACCAGTGCCAGCGTCCACCCAGCCCGCCCGGGCGCAGAGCGGCAACCTGCTGTCCCAGCGGTGGGGGCCGCTGCCGGTGTGGGGATGGCTGGCGATCATCACCGTGCTCGGGCTCGGCTACTACTTCTACGCCAAGTCCAAGGCGAACAGCGCCACGGCGACGACGGGCACGGCGCAGATCCCCGAGCAGGTCATCCAGAACGTGATGCCCACGCAGACCGTGCCGGCCCCGGGGGCCACCCCGCCGCCGGCGCCCAAGCCGGAAGGCAAGGACGACGACGACGCTGACGACAAGGACGCGAAGAAGCACCCCCACAAGCGCCCGAAGAAGGGCGGCGGCGGCACCGGCCCGCCCACCCGCAAGACCAGGACGGTCACTATCGCCCGCGGGCAGACCCTCGCCGACGTCGCCACCCAGGCACACGTCCCCGAGGCGCAGCTCGCCCAGCTCAACGGCATCGCCCACACCGGGCATGTCACACCCGGCCAGAAGATCCAGGTCCCGGCCTAACCCGCAAGGAGCAGCACAATGCCTGACTACTCACAGGTCATGGCCCAGGACGGCTACGGCCACCTGCCGCCGCTGACCGGGCCCGCGATGGCTGCCGGGGCGGTCTCGACGACCGCGCCCGGGACGATCGCGGGAACCGCCGCGGCGGGCGCCGCCCCGACCGTCACGTTCGCGGCCGGGCAGAGCGCCACTGACCAGGCCGGCACGTTCACGCTGACGCCGGTCACCGGCGGCGGCGCGCAGGCCGCCGGCGCGGTCGCCGTCGTCACCTACGCCGAAGGGATGCCGTCCCTGCCGAAAGCCATCACGGTCACCATCTACGACCAGGCCAACGGTGCCGCCGTCGCCGCCGCGGCGACCGCGATCACCGCGAACGGGTTCTCCGTCAGCGCGGGTGTGGCGCTGACCACCGCCCACCTGTACACCGTCACCTACATGGTCCACAGCTGAGCCCGTGGCTGACAGTGCGGCGGCGGCCGGGCTGATCCTGCTGGGCCTCGCGGAGGTCCCGCAGGTCATGTCCGCGTTCCTGCCGTCGCCCACCACCGCCTACATGGGCGGCTCGGACCCGGTCAGGGTGAAGTGGCTGCGCCGCGGGGAGATCATGGGCGCCGGGGTGTCCATCTCCATCGCCGTCGCCGTGACCCTGGTCGCCTATGAGGACCTCGGGCCGGCCGCCGGGCTGATCCTGCTCGGCGCGATCGGGATCCTCGCCCTGTTCCTGCTCGAGTACGAGCGGGCGCTGAAGCAGGGCGTCCGGGACGGCCAGGGCAGGCCCAAGAGCGCCGGGTACTGAGCCGGTGGGCTGGTCCTCCCAGGCTGTCATCGCCCGCCTGGTCATCGTCGAGGGCACCGACGACGGCGTGTTCATCTACGGCGGGCCGGCCGCCCTGGGCAACCTGATCTCCTCCGACACCGCCGTCGCCGGCACCGACGCCTACGGCAACGCGTTCGTGGCCGGGCAGACCACCTACACCTCCTCGGGCGGCATCTTCTATGCCTGCTCGGTGCAGGCCGCCGCGGTCACCTTCTGGACCGCGGCCGCGGCCGGCGGCCCCTGGACCTCCGGCGCCAGCCTGCACGGCGACTCCGCCGGCGACATGTACGTCAATGCGGTCACCACGCTCGGGTTCATGGCCGGCCAGATCACCGCCGGCCTGGTCTCCACCGTCCCGCTCGGCAGCTCGATCGGCCCGGGCGCGACCCCCGAGACCTGGACCAACCTGAATCTGCAGCACGGGTGGACGAAAAACGCGAGCTCGGGGCTGGTGACCGGTGCCCGGATGGCCGCCCTGCCGTTCGGGGTCGGCAGTAACTGGGTCGCGCTGGAGCTGAACATCGTGGCGGGGACGATCGCCAACGGGACGGTCGTGACCGACCTGGGCTCGCCGAACTATGCGCCCGCCCAGACGGTGTCCCAGCCGGTCGCCTCCTCCAACCAGGCCACCGGCCAGTCCCCGCACATCGTCATCGCCGCCGGCGCCACCGCGGTGGCGATCGAGGGTGCCGCCAACGCCGGCGTGATCATCACCGGCACCATAATTTTCCCCCTCGACTGATGGGCGCCTCCTGGGCGGCGGTCGTCGTCGGCGCCGCCATGTTCGCCGGCATGGTCACCGGCTGGATCTGGCGGGCCGCCCGCCGCGAAGGCAAGATCGACACCATCCTGGCCCAGCTGACCGCGCTCACCGCCGACCACGAGGCCCGGCTCCGGGCAGCCGAGCACCGCCGCTAGCGTGCCCGGCCCGTCTCCTGTGCCCACGCCTCGATCACCGGCCACGGCCACGCCGGCCGGCCGCCGACCGTCCATGCAGGCGCGGGCAGGATCTGCCGCCACCGCCACTGGTCCACGGTGCCGCGCTGGACGCCGAGCCGGACCGCGATCTCCTCCAGCCCCACCGGATCGATCTCGGCAGGGTCCGCGTCGCCGGGCTGCCGTTGCGGCACCCTGGCAGCGAACCCGGCCAGCCCCTGTCCCGCCGCCGCCGACCGTCGGCCATAGCACGACGTGGAGGGCGGCCCACGGCCACCGCCGCGGCTGGGGCTCGGTGTAACGGTAGGGGGGCAGCGTGACAGCAGTGTCCGGCTCGGGCGGCATGAAGGGACCCTTGTGACCTGGGAAGATGCGGCGAAGTGCCGTGGGTCCAGTCTAAACCCCAGGCGCCGTCCCGGATGAACCCGTGGGCGCCGCAGCCGCCGAGCGCTGGGGCACAGTGCAGCGACGGGCTCAGCGTCAGCGGCTCGCGTTGCACGATCGTCCAGGTCGCGCCATCTGCGGGTGAGACCAGGTGCCGTGGCACCGTGTACCCGGGCAGTGTGCCGTGCTCCCAGAGGACGCCGCCGCCGTCAAGGAGCTGGACGCGGTGACCGGCACCCACGGCGATCCACGCGCTCATGAGCTGACCCTATGCTCGCTGGGGTGAGCCCCGCGCCCCTGGCTGGCCGTGCCCGCGAGCTGGCCGGTGCGGCGCCTCCGCCAGGCGGCCGATGTTCGCCGCCCGGGCCGCCACCGTCCGCCGCGCCCTGCCGTCCAGGCGCAGCCAGGCCAGGTGATCCGCTAAAGCCCCATCGTCCCCGCCCATGACCCCCTCAACGGGCATATCGGGACGGAGCGGCACAACATTACCCATCAGCCTGGGGGGGAATACCGTTGCGGACCCGCTCGATCTCATCAGCCAGCGCGCGGAGCTCAGCCACCTGCCTGGCCAGCTGGCTGTGCAGGCGCTGGCTGCGGGCCAGCTTCCGCGCGCGGTCCAGCTGGTCCGCCCGCCGCCGCAGCCCCACGATCACGACATCAGCCCCGGCGCCGCTCACTCCTTGCTCCCGAAGGTGATCGTGGTGATGTTCAGCCCCGTCATATAGGCCCACCACCGCATGCAGACTGGGCAGTGGTAGATCGCCTCCGGCGGGATGCAGTCGGCGGTGTCCATGCATTCCCAGCAGCCGCAGCCGCCGTGCGCCGTCGCCGTGCCGCAGTGCCAGCAGGGCTCTGTGTCCGGTATCGGCGTGGGTGCCTCACGCGAGGCCTCGGCGTCTTCGGGATGGCAGCCGGGGAAGTGCTCGCCAGTGACGCTCATGCCCTGGCCTCGGCCGGCTCGGCAAGCTCGGCGACCGCCCGGGTGATCGCCGCGGCGGCGCCGGGCTGGCCGAGCGCGGTCATCAGCTGAGCCATGTCGGCGGCCTGGTTCAGCGGGATCAGCACGCCATAACTACCCGTCGGCATGCCGGGGTGGTAGATGAACAGCCGCGGCTTGTCCCAGAACTCGTCGAGCAGGACCGAGGCGCTGAACTCGTAGGTCTCGCTGGCGTAGTGGTGGGCCGTCCGATGGACGTGCTCTTCGCCGGGGGGCCTCTTGCACCAGGGCGGGCAGGTCATGCTGCTGCCCTCCGGGATGCCGGGGGGGTCAGCCATACAGAAGTCGGCGCCGGCCCCGCTCACGCATGGCTCCGGTAGCCGAGCCTGCGCGCCTCTTCTGGGGTCGGGCAGATCTGGCAGACGTGAGCGAAATCGGTCGCTTCGTGGCAGCGGTCGATGCAGGCATCGCAGTACCGCGAGCGGTCGCGGGGCTGGCCATCCGGCCGTGTCTCGCCTGGCCTGGCGACCCCCGCCCCGCACCTGCCGCACGGCTCGGCCTGCGCGGCCTTGACCGCCCGCGTCTCGGCGACCGCCTCATCCCACGTCCGGTAGCCGGTGGCGGGATGCTCGGCGAGGCGGTCGCGCAGGTAGGCCACGTGCCAGCCGGGGTCGTATGGCTCGGTGTCGAGGATGCTGCGCAGGAACGTCACCGCGTGCATGACGCGCGCCTCGATGATCTTCGCGCGGGTCTCGTCGTCGCCGACGGTGGCGGCGTGCGGGATGTCCAGGGCGTCGCGGACGGCCTCAAGGGCGCTGGTGGCCTCGGCGGCGTTCATGCTGTCGCCTTGGCTGCGGCCCGGGCGTCCGCGTCGGCGCGCAGCTCGCCGGCCAGCTGGTCACGCAACGCGGTGAGCTGGCCGATCAGCTCACCGATCAGCCCGATCGCGGCGCGGGCGCCTTCGGCCGCTTCCGGGCTGCGCTCACCCAGCGGCGGGATCGACCTGCACTCCGGCGTGGGCGGTACCTCATACCCGAGGTCGTGCCAGACGCCCACCTTCCAGCTGATGTACCCGGCGACCTCCTCCAGGCCGTACGACAGGTCGCCGCTCATGCTGCCCGCCGGAGCGCCGGGGGGGTCGACAATGGCATTCTGATCGTCCCCTGGCCCATATCTGGTCCCATCCCCACACGACTCCTGTTCTGAGGTGCCCCCGGCGGAGGCTCGAAGAATGCTGTCACCGAAACCTCCAGCACTGCGGCAATCGCCGCCAGGTCCTCCACGTCGAAGGCGACATCGCCGTTGATCCGGCGCCACATATAGGCCTGCGTCCAGCCCAGTTGCAGCGCCACGCTCCGCGCCGATCGGCGAGCCCGCGCCATGTGCGCACGTACCTCAGCGGCGACGATGTCTGTCGTCGATGGTCCGTCAGTCACCAGGTTCACGCGCTGAGCGTATCGGAAACTCGCCCAACACTTCAAGAGACCTTGCGCAGTGAATCGTTGACAGAGTAGTTTCCTCGGTCATGGAGGCAATCGTAAGGGGCGTGGCAGCGGAGAACGCCATGCGTGAGATCCGTGCCGAGATGGCGCGGCAGCACATCAGCCAGCGAGAACTCGCAGAACGGCTCAGCTGGACGCAGACCTACCTCTGGCGTCGGCTCGCCGGCCGCACACCGATCAGCCTCGACGACATCGAGCTGATCGCCGCGGCTCTTGGCAGTTCCATTCTGCAGCTGTGCTGGCACCGGACACCGATCGGAAGGGAGCGGCTGTGAACGTGCTGATCATCGTGGTGTTCTTCCTGGCCGGGATCACGGCGGGAGTCATCCTGACCGGCTGGGCGGTGTTTCTGGCCACCTCGCCGAGGCGCCAGCCGGCCCATGCCGAGCCGGCCGGCGAGTGGTACAAGCCGACCATGCCGCCGCCGGCGGAGCCTTTTCCGGCGTGGTGCTCGCGGCGCTGGCATGACGGCCGGTGCTGTGAGGGGTCGCGGTACCAGTCGGGGCACCTGGCGGCGGTCCCCACGCCACCGCAGATGACCGCCACCAACGGCGCCCGGGCGATCGTCCCGTGACCGCGGCCCAGATCCGGCGGGTGATCCACGGGACCCAGATGGGCCGGGCGGCCAGGCTGATCCTGCTGGCCATGTGTGAGCTCGCGCCGCCAGAGGCCCAGTATCCGGCGGTGGCGCCCGGGCGGCGCAAGCTCGCCGGGATGACCGGGCTGTCGGCCTCGACGGTGTGGGCTGAGCTGCGGGTCCTGACCGTGCAGGGCTGGCTGGCACCGACCGGGCGCCGCGGCGCCGCCAACTCGGCCGAGTACCGGCTGCAGCTCCCGCCACCGCCGGCGGTGAGGCAGTCATGACGCCTGAGCATGTGCGGAAGATGATCGCGCCGCTGGTGGACTGCCCGGCCCGGGACATCCGCGGCTGGGTCATCATCGCCGAGCGGATCCTGCCCGCGCCGGGCATGCTGGTCACGTCCGACCTGCACACCGGCCCCGGCCTGGACGAGGAGACGGAGATGATGCTGGCCGGGCGGCTGCAGCACGTCATCGACCTGATGAGCTCACCGGACATCGAGGCTGTGTGGTCGATGCTGCCGAAGGCGAGGCCGTCATGACGCCTGAGGAGAGGCAGACGTGGAACGCGTCGGACCTGCCGCTGTTCTCGGGGGACCAGCTGGCGATCTTCCTGGCCGGTGACCCGTTCGGGTTCACCAGCGAGCTGCTGCGCGCGATCGCGAAGGCGGGCAAGGCGGACCGGGCCAAGCTGTGGCATGTGTACCCGCGTGAGGTGCGGGCGTGGGAACTGTGGCAGGCGGCGGCCGAGCCGCCGACCGCCGGTGAGCTCGCCGAGCTGCTCGAGCAGGAGCTGGCGGCGTTGGCCGACGACGCCCGGGCCGAGGCCAACTGCGTGATGCTCGAGGGCGGCGGCATGCTGATCCGCGACATCCCGGCGCCGGGGGTGAGCAGCTGATGGGCACGACCCCGGCCGCGCAGATCGCCCGCCTCAAGGTCACCTACACGGCGTGGCGGATCACCCGCGCGGCCGGCGGCTGCCAGGCGGTGCTGCGTGCCGATCCCAGCACATGGCTGGTGGCGCGGGATCCCGCGCAGCTGGAGACGCTGCTGCAGCGGAGCGACTACCACTACCGCAACGGCGGGCCTCTATGACCGCGTGGCCGCACGCCATCATGCAGGTTTCAGCGCCGGTCTGGCTGCTGCTGCTGGCAGTGATCCCCGGCCGGGCGGTGGCTGCCATCGATGTCATCCGGCGCCGCTGGCAAGCCCGGTATGAGCATCCTGCCGGCGCGCCGGCGGTGCCCGCTGGCACCAATGGTGATCATGGAGGCATCACAGACGCGCGGTGACATCCCCCACCGCGCCGGCGGCCAGGACCTCGGGGGCCTGGCCGCCCGC
>Ga0307374_10009666_pt1 | contig 14167 bp, 15 predicted proteins | sample OX3MG_FD_202532 | JGI IMG/M metagenome (GOLD analysis project Ga0307374, IMG submission 202532) | Soil microbial communities from Risofladan, Vaasa, Finland - OX-3 | ecosystem: Environmental > Terrestrial > Soil > Coastal area > Acid sulfate soil | place: Finland: Risofladan, Vaasa | collected... | reverse complement strand
ATTGCCCCGATTACCCTTGTAGAGACTCGAAGAACTGTCCCACACAGAAGTTTTATAAACCATTATCTTGCCGCTTGCACGAAATCAACCCAATTCCATGCCACACGAAAAGGGTTCATTGGCAAATGTCCAGAGGCTTGGCCCCCAAACGTCTGTAGGTGCCCCATCTTTCCGGTTCCCGTTTTTTGGAGTAGTTAAAATCGGGTTGGATCAAATTGTTGGGGATCCCCTATTTGAGGACTATTGTTTAAAATTCAATTTTGGATGCACTTGTGTGGTATAGCATACAGCCGGATATTTAACGGTCATGTTAGATATGGAACAGTCGGACGTCGGGAAATTTGTGCAAAATCAAAAGAACTTCGTTCCAGAATCCCTTTTTGGCTTCTGGTTTCTGGGCACGTATACGTGGGAACGACATGTTATACAAATCACTCTCGATGATTTGGCGCGTCTGATCAGTGCACCACGGGAAGTTTATCCTGTTGTCCTAGACGTAGGTTGCGGTCAAGGTAGAGCATTGCATTTGTTGCAGTCCAGATTTCGACCACAACGGCTTATTGGTTTGGATGCTGAGGATAAAGCGCTCGTGCGCGCCCGTAAGCAAGCTGTAAAAAAAGGCCTCAACGTGGAACTTTTGAAAGGCGATTGTGCTGCCATCGCCTTACCGGACAAAAGCATTGATTTAATATTTTGTCATCAGACCTTCCATCATTTGGTGTATCAGGAAAGGGCGCTAGCGGAATTATATCGCATACTCAAACCCGGCGGTCTGCTGCTATTTGCGGAATCCACGCGTGCCTATATCCATACTTTATTCATCCGGATATTGTTCCGACACCCAATGGAAGCGCAGCGAAGTGCCGATGAATATTTGTCGATGATACGAGCAGCAGGCTTTATTTATGAACCACAGAATGTGTTGTTACCTTATCGCTGGTGGAGCCGGACCACTATAGCTGGCATATTGGAACTATGCCGTTTGCGGCGGGTACCGCCACCGGGGCAACGACAGGAGACGCTGGTATACATGGTTGGTGTCAAACCCACCTAGAAGGTAGGTAATGTATCAATTTATCAATATTGCGAAATAACATTTAAGAGCCTAACTGACTTCAGAATCTGTATTGTGTTTAAAGTTTTTATTCATTTACTTCCCCTAAGTGCATGATAATTCATTTCGTTACGTCTAAAATAACCCGCCATTAACTGAAAATACCTGGCGTGTTATATAGCCTGCCGATTCGGAAAACAGAAATGCCACAAGTCCTGCGACCTCCTCGGGACGTCCAAGCCGGCCGAGTGGGATCTGCTTGATGATTTCTTCAAGCGGTAGTCCATGCAGCATCTCGGTTTCGATCAGCCCCGGCGCTATACAGTTGACTGTGATGTTGCGGCTGGCGAGTTCCACTGCCAGTGCTTTGCTGGCTCCGATCACGCCGGCTTTGGCTGCGCTGTAATTAGTCTGACCGCGGTTGCCGCTCAGACCTGACATAGACGTGATGGTGACGATGCGGCCGCCATCGCGCAACCGTACCAGTGGCATCACCAGAGGATGCAGCACGTTGTAGAAGCCGCCCAGATTGACGGCTATGACGCGATCCCAGTCTTCGCCCGACATCGCCGGGAATGTGTTATCCGCGGTGATTCCGGCGTTGCATACCACGCCCCAGTAAGCCCCTCGTTCATCCAATTCAGTCTGTAAAGCACTTTTGGTGGCATTACGATCGGCGAGATCAAAGCTAAGTGTATGCGCACTGCCACCGGCGGCAATGATATCCCGTGCCAGCGCATCCGCTTTCGCGGTATTGCGATGGTAATGCAAACTGACATCAAAACCGGCAACACCGAGCTGGCGTGCGATCTCACTACCAATACCGCCGCTTGCACCAGTGACCAGAACCCTTTTGCGTTCACTCACGGCATACCCTCCTGCCCGATTTCAATAATTATGAGGGTGGCTTGTGCCAACGTCCGCCCGTCACACATGATAGTACAAGCACAAGCGGCGATACCGTCGGCATCACCGTATTCCCGCTTGGCCAGGATTTCCAGCCGCGCACCGTCACGAAAGTACAAAGTCCCGGTGTGGTATCTACGCGTACCCAGCAACATGCCAACGCGTGGCGGCTGTTGCGAGCGACGTGCGCTCATACCCGCGTGTGCAGCAATGGCTTGCGCCATGAGCTCGATGCCAACCCAGCTCGGCACTCCATGATCAGTGACAAAGAATGGATGCTCGCTGGTAATACGTGCGGTGACACGAATGCTGTTCTCGGTATCCAGCAGCACTTCATCTATCAATACTGCGCGTCCCTGATGAGGTAGCAGTTCGGCGGCAGAAAGGAATACTTCGTTCATGAGCCGTGACCCAGCACAATGCAGGCGTTGTTGCCACCGAATGCAAATGAATTACTGACCGCGATACGGCAGGTGCGCTGGGCGCTGTGATACGTATACAAGTTCAACTGTGCTAGCTCTGGATCGGTTTCGCCATCCCAGATATGCGGTGGGAGTCGCGTGGGAGCGGTTTCCGTCAACAACATCCAGCAGAATGCGATTTCTGTGGCACCGGCCGCACCCAGCATGTGGCCTACCAGCGGTTTGGTGGAACTGCACGGTACCGTCGTCCCCAGCACACGCTCGACGACATGACTTTCCATCAAATCATTGTCATGGGTGGCAGTGCCGTGCAAGTTCAGATAATCCACAGCGCCGGTCGCAATACCAGCATTCGAAAGCGCCTGGCGCATTGCAAGTTCGGCGCCGAGTCCTTGTGGATCGGGGCCGGAGATATGATAGGCATCAGATGATTCACCGATACCGAGCAGGCAGACCGGGCCTGGTTCGCGGCTCATCAGGAATATCGCCGCACCTTCACCGATGTTGATGCCGTCACGGTTCTTGCTGAATGGATTACAAATCTGTCTTGATAGCGATTCCAGAGACGCAAAACCATTGAGTGTGAGGCGGCACATTGAATCTACTCCGCCCACAATCACCGCATCGCATAGCCCGGTATTGAGCAGGCGCCGGGCCGAGGAAAATGCCTTGGCGCTGGAAGTGCAGGCAGTGGATACGGTCCAAGCCGGACCGCGGACGCTCAACGCGTTGCGCAGGTATTCACTGGGGCTACTGATTTCCTGCTGCAAATAACTGTAATCCGCTGGGAACACACCATCGCGCAGATAGGCAGCCAGGCCACGCTCACCTTCGGCGATACCCGCGGTGCTGGTTCCGAGCACGATGCCTATACGTGTCGCGCCATAACGGGCGAGAGCGGATTCAATCTGTTTCTGGATCTGAAGGGTGGCGGCGCGCAAGAGACGATTATTACGCGACGCGTACTCTATCCATTGCGGTTCCAGTTCAGGCAGGTCACTCATCACTGCGCCCACGCACACCGTGCGGCCGGCTATCAGATCATCACGCGATTGCATCCCGGCAGTGGAACCATTAAGCAAGCCGGCGCGAACGCTGCCCACATTGTTGCCCAGCGCGTTGATGATGCCAAGTGCATGCAGATACACGCGTGTCATGGCTGAACCGTACTGCTTGGAATCGGTGTCATCTCTATGGACATATTATCAGGTGGAATCTCGATTTTGATGCGCGCTTCGGCGAGCGGCGCGTCCGATCTCTCGATGCGTGCAATCAGGTGACCACGCTCGTACAATTCGCGCACCTGGCCATGATCGCTGGAACTCACCTTGAGCGTCAGATTGTGCAACCGGTTTTCCAGCTCGGCGGGATCCGCGAGCGTTAATTCCAGCATTACCACCAGCATGTCGGGGTGGAACTTCATATGAGGTGGTTGGCTGTTGATGGTGTGTCCATCGTATACGATGGTGAACAAATTGATACCGAACAAGCTGGTGCCAGCCAGCCGCAGCGTATGGGCATCAATCTGCAACTGGCCCAAGAATATTTCTTCATGGCCGTCGCGGCGAATATCGACGATGTGGGTTGCGCGCACTGCTGGTAGTGCTTCCGGCGCGAGCAGACAAACGTGCCCACTGCGACCCACCGGTGTGCAATCGGGCGTGGCGGGTGCCGATGCGCAGCCGGCAACCAGCGCTATCAGCGGTAGTATCAGCAGGCAAGCTCGATGATTCATGCCAGACCCCCATGGGTTGGCGGCAAGGATAACGGAGCGCTCAAATAGCTGGCCAATATGCCTATCAAAGTGGCCAACCCAAAGGCATGTAGTGCAGGTATCTGACTCAAGGCCAGCAGGCCGAACGAACACAGGGTAGTCAGAGCCGAGAGCGTGACCGCCAGTGCGGAAGATTGCAGACGCGCGCCGCCTTCGCGCAGGAATACCGCGTAGTCGCGTCCCAGTCCCAGAATCAGAATCAGCGCGACTACCACGAATATGTTCACAGGTACGTTGAGCCAGCCGAGCGCCCCGAGCGTGACACCCAGTGCCAGTAACGGCGGACATAACATGCGTAATGCCTCGCGGCGACCGTATCGCCATACCAGGAGCGCCGAAATAAGCAGATAGCCGATGATCACCAGCCAGCTGGCGCGCACCCGGATGCGATGGAAAGTATCTGCGATGCGCGTCAGGGGCGCCACGAAACTCACGCCGGATACCGCAGCGGCAGCCTGTTGTAGTGCAACGGGATTGATGTCGGTGCGGCTGTTGACGGTTGCGAGCAGTGCTACGTTGCTGCCTGCCGGGATCACGAAAGTTTTTAGATCGGATGCGGCATCAAAGAGAGTCTGAGCGCTCAACGGTTGGTGTGGTGCTGCTCGCCATTCAGATTCGATGCGCGTTGCCAATTCCACCGGCAGGCCGAGGCGTGTGAAAGCGCGGTCTAGTGCCGGGGGCGAAGCAAATATCCTTTTCCAGGCGGAGAGGCTTGCGCGTTGTTGCAGGACAGAAGGAAGAAAACGCGACAGTCCCAGCAGGGCGGCATCGGGCAGCGTTTGCCGGAGGCGTGCAAACAGCGTCTCTTCGCGACCCAGCGCCTGCTCCAGATCGGACGCTTCGATCAGAAAATACCCGGGAGGCGGAATCTGTCCCAGTGTGTTGCGTATCTGCTGATCGCTCTGTGTTAGTTGTTGCGGGAAGTGTTGCAGATCACGCACATCGTCGCTGGTGTGCAGGCGTAGCCAGCCTGGTATTGCCAGCAGCAAGGCCAACACCGGCAGCAGATAGCGCCAGCGGGAAGGCCGACTGGCGAGCTTGATGAAACGCTGTGGCCAGACTACCGCCGGGTGCACGGCGACGCGGGAAGGTTGTGTAAGCGTGACCGGAAAGATCAGCACGACTACCAGTCCGGCTTCCAGCAGACCGGCGACCGAGAACACCGCAATCTGGTTGAGTGCTGGGAACCCCGCCAGCAACAGGAATGCGAATGCCACCACACCGGTGAGCAGTCCCATATACAGACCAGGACGCACAGCGCGCATTACTCCCTGCGGTGGGCTGTCACCGAACCAGTATTCAGCGAAATACAGGAATGCGTAATCGATAGCGATACCGAGCAACGTAGTACCGAATATCAGGGTCAATATCTGGATGGAACCGAAACAGGCAATCACCGCGGCACTGGCCGCCAATATACTGGCAACCAGCTGCAATGCTGCCAGCACATGCGGAGCCAGGCTGCGGAATACGAAAGCGATCAGGGCCATAATAAGCAAGGTGGAGACGATCGTTAGCCACAGGATTTCATGCTGCGCATCGTTACGCGCGGCATAGGTGTACAGGGATGCACCGGTGGCGCGAATCTTGCAGGTGGCACATGTCTTATGTATGGCCGCTTCCGCGTCGCGTACCGCGTGCGCCGCCAGCGTGGCACCTTGTTCAGCAAACGCAGAGCCACGGAGTTCCATGCGCACCAGGTAATAGCGTTGGCCGTCGCGCACGGCGGTCAGGTACGGCCCATCCGGCAGAAAATCCGGATATGGGCGCGGTAATTCCGAGATGAAACGGTTGAGGTATCCACCCGGGTCGCTCTCGAACACATTCACCATTGCGGTTGGACTCGCCATCGACACGGCTACATCGGTAGCAAATGCATTCACGCCACCTTTATCAAGACGTACAGTTTGTGCAGCGTTCAGCAATGCGAAGTGGTGCGTCTGGTAGGTGTTTAGCAGGCGATTCAGCTCCTGACCTGAATCATCCATGTGCAAGCCGGCCGCCAATAATGCCCGTTGTGCGGCTAATGCGGCGCTCCGTGTCAGTGGTGTGTCCTCGCCACTGACCAGTACCAGCAATTGGCGTGCGAACGCATCCCGGCTACGCTCAGTGGCAGCGGCGATAACCGGCGACTCTCGTTCACCAGGCAACAGGGACAGAATGTCGGTATCGATTGGATGCTGGACATCGAGGCGTGTCCAGGCGAAACCACACAGCACGCCCAGAGATGCGAGCCAGATAGTCCATCTGGCGGCTGCCGGGAGATGCATTATCAGGACCCGGACGCAGTGCGGGATTCGGGGCCGAAGCGAATGTCCATGCTGCCACCCGAGTTTTCCTTGATGACGAGCCGTTCCGGATGCCCCGGCGCGGTTTCAGTCACCTGGATGTTGTTGATGGCGTTTGCCATTGGACCCGGTTTGGGTGTCAACAGGATGCGCTGGCCCTTGGGCAGCTGCGTAACGTTCACTACGAAGTATTGTTGCAGGTCGGTGCGGTCACCAGCCAGTGCGCTGACAAAGATGTGTTCGACGGCCGCAAGCCATGGTGTCTGTTCGGGATTCAGGTGGCGGATAGTACCGTCAGGCAATTGTTCCTGCGCATCCTCGCCATCCATCTCAAATACATAGTGGTATGGCGAAGTGATTTCCCAGCGGAATCCGTGTGTATTATCGATGTGCAGTGTGCCGCGGCTGACCAGCGGTATGCTGAAACCCGGCAGCGTACGCGTCTGCACAAAACTGGAATCAAAGCCTGTTGGTAAAGACGGTATATTGCCGGCAGCGCATACCGCGAATGCCGTACACAGGATCCATGCACCGGTCAGTATGTGTGTGTATTTCATAAATAATCCTTGAGACGTTCCATCAAAGCGGGTGGACTAACCAACTGCAATTCCTGGGTGCGGGCATCAAGGGCGCACTGGATGGTATACCCTGTAGTATGTCGCTTGCCGCTTGCGGCATCGACAATCTGATACTCAATCTTCATGCGATTTTCCCATTCCATCAGGGCAGCGCTTACACGTATCCGCTGCCCGTATCGCAACGGTCGCACGAAACGCGTGTGCGCCTCGATTATGGGCCATAGGTAATGTGTTGCCTGCATCTGCGGATAATCGTAGTCAATCGTGCGCAGTAATTTTGCGCGCGCTGCTTCGAAATAACGGAAATAATTGCCGTGCCAGACTACCTGCATGGCGTCGACGTCTTGGAAAGGGACTTCAATCTCCACCTCGGCGGACAGCAAGGCTTTCTTCATGCTTCTAAATATAGGTTCCAACGGCGTTGCTGAATCCCCGCGCACAAACCGCGCAGTTCACTCTCCAGCGGCCGGTCTTCATCCACGAACGGACACAGCGTGAGCACATCTTGCTGTGTGACCCGGATGGATGCGCCTGGCTGGCCTGTAAGTAACGATTGGGAGCGCATACGGATTTCAATGGCTTGGCAGACGGCGGCGAGACATGCTGCTGCCACCTGTTCCGTTAGTTCCAGCACCCGCACGGCATCGCGGGCGGCGATCGTGCCCATGCTGACTTTGTCCTGGTTATGGCATTCGGTGGAGCGCGAGAACACGCTCGCCGGCATGGTGAGTTTGAGCGCCTCTGCAGTCCAGGCGGAAACCGCGATCTGTACCCCCTTGAAGCCGTGATTGAGGTGCGCACGCTCGCCACGCGCGCCGGAGAGATTGCGCGGCAGGCCGTTGTTGAAGCGGCTGTCCACCAACAGCGCCAGTTGCCTGTCCAGCAAGTCGGCGATATTGGCGACTGCGATTTTCAGGCTGTCAGCTACGAAAGCAATGTGGCCACCATAGAAATGGCCACCGTGATAAATAGCGCCGCTGTCCGGATCAATAATGGGATTATCGTTAGCACTGTTGAGCTCGGTCTCGATGTCGCGTCGCATCCAGCCAAGCGCGTCGGCCAGCACGCCGATGACGTGGGGTGCGCAGCGTATGGAGTAGCGGTCCTGCACACCGGTGTTGCGCTCCGTGTGATCGCTGGCGAGATCAGCGTAAATCCACGCCGCCACCTGCTGTTGGCCCACGTGCGGTTTAGCCGCGAACAGCCCTGGCGCGAAATGCTCGCGGTTGCCGTCGATGGCGAGACTCACCATGGCGGTGATGCGGCTTGCCAGACGCGTCAGATATTCGGCCCGCTCCCAGGCGAGGCAAGTGAGCGCGGTCATGACCGATGTACCGTTCATGAGCGCCAGTCCTTCCTTGGGTTTGAACGTCAGCGGCTTGAGACCGGTTTCCTTAAGCGCTTCCCCGGCGGTGCACTCGCGCCCGCGGAAATACACTTGGCGCTCGCCCATGAGCGCGGCCGCCACGTAGGACAACGGTGTGAGATCGCCACTCGCGCCCACCGACCCCTCCTCCGGGATCAACGGGACAATGCGTTGCTGGAGAAAAGCCTGCAACTGCTGCAAGACCTCGAAGCGCACACCGGAAAATCCAGCGGCCAATGACGCCAAGCGCGTCACCAGGATGGCGGCTGCCGTGGGTTCATCGAAATACCGGCCCAGACCACAACCGTGATAGTTGATGAGATGCACCGGCAGTTCATCCAGAACCTGGGGTGGAATGCTGACGGTGCAAGAATCGCCGTAGCCAGTCGTTACACCGTAGATGGGACGGCCCGCGGCGATGTTATCGGCAAGAATCCGCGCGCCTGCATCAATACGTTGACGGAAAGTTGATACAGTGCTCAAGTTTACTGGCGCGCCACGTGCCACCGCGCACACATCGGCGATGCTCAGTGGCCGGCCACCCAACGTCAGGTCGCGGGATTCAGGTGAGTGGTTGCGAGTCTTGTCCATGGGTATCCATTTGGGGGGCGCTGATGCCGCGGAGGCCAATTGCTTGCGGACGACTATCCGCCCAGAAGTCATAAAAGTTGTACCACTGTAACGGAAAACGGATGGCATATTGCGCCAGACGTTGCGCATAGTGGCCAGCCCACACCGCTGCCGCTTCCGAACGGCCCTTACGCGGTAAGCGGATGCGTTCAGCGAACGGCTCCATGTGGACCCGATATCCGCGGCCTTCACGTACACAGAAAAACAGGTAAACCGGGCATTCCAGCACATGTGCCAGCACATAGGGGCCGATTGCGAATGGCGCTGGCCGGCCCAGGAATTCCGCCTGCACCACCGGGCTTTGTTCCGATACCGGAGTGCGATCCCCCACTATTACCACTACTTCACCGGCGGCTATCTTTTGGCGCAGCATGAGTGCGGTGTCCGGGCCGATCTCCTGCACATGAATCAGCCGCATGCCATATACCTGGCTGGTTTCCTTTAACATCGCATCCAGTTTCTGCGCGTTCCTGGTATATACCAACGCATTGATGCGCAAGCCCGGGATCATAGTGGACAGTGCGCGCGCCAGTTCCAGGTTGCCGAGATGCGCGCTCAGCAACAGCACGCCGTGACCTCCGGCCACCGCTACGGACAGCATCTCCCACTCAGGAAACGCCACTTCGATGCGCGATGGCGCATACCAGGCCGCCACCGTGTCCAGGATTGAGATGGAGAACTGCATGAAATGCAGGTAACTGTTGCGTAATGAGCTGGATGTTCCGGCCGCCACCAGGAACTGCCGTGAAGCATGACGCGCGCGTGGGTGCGTCAAGAAAAAATACGCGCCGACCGGATACAGGATGGCGCAGCTGATATGGCGGCCGGCCACGCGATCAATAAAACCGATAAAACGCAGGCCCAGCAGGCTGCCGCGTTCACCGATATGCGCCCAATTCTGGTGCCGGTTACGCGTCAGATTGCGATATAGCAGCTTCGGGATCCGTGGCAGCATACCCAGTAACAGGCGGATGTGGAGCCAGGTCATGCGCACGTTGTCGGACAGCATCCGGAAATGCGATATACCATCCTGCGGGTAATGCACCCTGGTCGGCAGAAATACACTTTCAGTACCGGCCCAGTACAAGCGTGTCATGATATCGGTATCGAAATCCATGCGCTGCCCGATGCGTACCTGACTGCTCAGTGCCAGAGTCGGTGCGATCGGGTACACCCGAAAACCGCACATTGAATCGCGCAACTGCAATGACAATGTGTCGAGCAAGACCAATGCATGCGTGAGATAGCGGCCATAGAAACGCACCGCCGGTATCGAATTATCATATATAGGCGTGCCAGAGATCAGATGCCTGGGGTGCTGGTGTGCGAGCGTGAACATGGCCGGAATGTCCGCCAAATTGTGCTGCCCATCGGCATCTATCTGCAAGGCATGGGTGAACCCGCGCTCCCCGGCGCGTGTGATGCCAGCCATCACCGCAGCACCCTTGCCACGGTTTTGAGGCAGAGTCAGGCATTCGACCCGTGGATTGCGGCCGGTGATTGTTTCTAGTGTGTATTTTGTGCATGCATCGCTGCCATCGTCCACCAAGATGCAGGGTATCCGGTTGGTAAGCAGAGCAGTTACGATCTGGTCCAGGCAGGCGTGATGATTGAACACCGGTATCACGGCGCAGGCTTTGAAACTCATACCGCAGCTCCGAAATGCAGCGAGCCGCTTGAATAGCTGGCAGTGGCGTCACGGTACTCGTAGCGCAGTTTGTGTGAGTCCGCACTGGGTGTCAGATGCAGTGTCAGATGCTTGCCCGGCAAAATCGGTCGCCTGAATTTAACCTGTTCGAGTATATTCACGCCGGGGTTGTACCCATATATTTCGCAGGCGAAATGCACGGCCCATCCAATCTGTACCACGCCGGGCAGAATCGGTTGGCCGGGGAAATGACCCTCGAGCCAAGGGCAGTCCGAATTAACCATCAAATCCAGCTCACTGTGCGTATCATCGCGTCGCTGCGCAGTGACGATCGGCAAGCCTTTCATGGCTGCTGGTCGAACAGCTGTTGCAGGCGTTGGTACTCGACTTTGCCCATGTCGGTGTCAGGCAGCGCGTCTATGAAACGCCACTTGCGGGGAATCATAACGGGTTCATAATTGTTGCGCAGCCATGAGCACAGTATCTTGCAGACCGCTAACCTGCCGGATTCTGCCAGCGCAGCACGACCGTGTGCATCCAGTACCACCACCGCGCCGATCAGCGGGCGGCGCCCTTGAATTAGAAGCAGGCGCGCATCCCGCACCCATTCATGGGCCATAAGATGCGTGCGCATTTCTCCCAGTGAGATGCGTTTGTCCGCGAATTTCACCACATCATCAGCCCGGCCCAGCAGCACAAAGCGGCCGTTGTCGTCGCAGCGTGCGAGATCGCCGGTCGGCATCCATTCGCCTTGCCAGGTACTGCCAGAGCGTACCCACAGCCTACTGCCGGCAGATTCTTCGCGTAGCGCGATGTCCACGCCCTGGATGGGTTGCCACAGCGTGCGTTCGCGCGGCCCTGACCACGCACGCCAAGCGACACCGCCGGTTTCGGTGCTGCCATAGACTTCGATGGCGGCACGACCCCAGCCGGCAACCAGCTTTTCGGCTGCTTCATCCGGTAATGGCGCACCGGAACTGAAAACAGCCGCGACCTGCGATGCCGGCGGCAAAGCGGATGTATCGTCGATACGGCTCAGGAACGCCGGACTGCTGATGATCACGCACCTGCCATACTTGGCCGCTGCGTGTAAAGATGCGGGGTGCAGACACACGCTGGTCAGGAATGGACGTCCGCAAAGAATTGGCCACAGGATGCGGAAGAGCAATCCATACAGATGGTAATGTGGGACCGTGCCAACTGTTAGTGCATTCCCAAGCATTCCGCCCCACTGAGTTTCGAGGGTTTCCACCTCCCGACGCAATTGTGCAAACGCCTTGGGCACGCATTTGGGTGTGCCGGTGGAACCGGAGGTATGGAATTCGATGCGCACCATGTCTTCGGGCATGCGCATCTCAGTGGATGCGGAGGCCTTGGGTTCGCTAATCGCCATTAGATCGATGTTGGGAAACCATTCCGGCCGGTCGCTAAGGACAGCGTCAATCTGTGCACCGGATGCGCTGAGACTGCCAGCCTGTGGTGCCGGCGGCACGACGATGACGCGCCGGCTGTTTGCCAACGCAAACAGGCCGGCGGCAAACCAACTGCTGTCTTCACAGATCAGAGCCCAGCGCCGTGCGGGATGGCCAGCAAGCGCATCGCTCAACCCATTCACACGTCGCCAGAACGCCGCACGATCCAGGTCGCGGCTGGCATGCACTGCCAGCACCTCATTGTTTGGGTTCTTGTTCAGGAATTGTGCGTTCATGCTGGAGCCCACTTGCGGCGCAGGCGTAAACGCACTACATATTCACACGCAAATACGCTGCCGAACAGGACGTAGACAATCACGCCGTTATATAGCGACCAGACCTCGAAGGATGTGGCGATTGCTGTATACAGTGACACCAATGCGTTGCAGAGCAGCACGCCGCACCAGACCCAGGTTAGGTGACGGGTATATATCACGCCCTGGGATGGCAGTTCATGATATTGCATGCGGGCAAAGCGTTCAGCAAGCGGCATCCGCGTGAACAGTGAGCCGAAGAAGAACGCGAACACCAGCAAAGTGAGCAGCATGGGGTAGAGGCGTAAATACATCAGTTTTATATCGGGCATCAGCAACGGCACCACAATCGCTGCAACTATCATGATCACGGCCAGAGCGATAATCCAGAAACGCTTAGCTGGATTGAGCCATGCGGCTACCAGCAGACGGGCGGCTAAAAGCAACATCAATCCGGCTATAAGCTGGCTGGGTGACAGAAAGTCGTCAGCGAAATAAATCGCAATCGGATATATGATCAGAGCTCCTACCGCGATCATTTTTATAGGAGTACGCGTCATCTGAGTACCACTGGTGATTGTCCTGTGGCTGGCTGCTGATCCGTTGCGGTACTGATTAGTATGGGTTCCAGATGCCCATCTGAAATTTTCTTGCATTGATTTGGGACAATGTTGGGGACCATGCGGTCACCACTTAAACATTCTGCTGTGACTGAATGAACTTGGCCAGATTTTCCACCGAATAGAAATGCTGGCGGGTACTGGCCGAATTGGCGTCCAATTTTATATGGTAGCGCTTCTGTATGGCGACCCCCAATTCCAAGGCATCGATCGAATCGAGTCCCAAGCCATCGCCGAACAATGGCGCCTGCGCATCGATGTCATCGGGCCCGATGTCCTCGAGGTCAAGCGAAGTGACGATGAGCTGTTTCAGTTCTTGGATTAGCGTATTCATGGTTGGCAAGCTGTTGGTTGAAAAAAATTTCCAGGGTTCGTATCAGATGCCGCGCTGCGACCCCGTAGGGGAGATCATCGCAGTGTCCCAGGTCCGTAAGCGTCTGTGGGGGGTACACTTTTACCAGTAGCCGCCAGGGCCGCTCCGGAACCTGGTACCACTGGGTGTTTTTGAGCAGTGCGGGTGGTGAACAGTGAATCATTACCGGCATTATCTCGCAGTGGCTGCGCAGCGCCATCTGCGCTACACCGCGCTTGAAACGCAAGGGCTCGCCGGGTATCGAGCGGGTACCTTGCGGAAACATGATCAGGGTGCGCCCACTCTGTATTGAATTGATGCAGGCATCAACCAAGCTGACCGAATCCTCATTGCTGATATAGCCGGCAGCTTTTGCGAAGAATCGCGTAAAAGGATTCCGCAATGTCTTGCTTTTGACCACACAATCCGCGGCTGGGAGCAAAGAGATCAAGGCAACCACATCCAGATACATGGGGTGGGTCGCCACCACCAGCTTGCCTTGGGCTTGGGCCAGCCATTCGCGACCTTCCACATCGACCCACCCCAGTCTCAGGGTTGCGATAGCGGCGAGCAGCGCGCGAAAAGCGTAGCTGATGAAAACCCGGATACGGAGCTGGCGTGTAGCGGGCGTGGCCGGCCACAACAGCATTACCGGCAGCACCGTTGGGGTAGCGATCAGGCTGCAAATCCCGAAGCCGGCAAAACACAAACCTGTGCCGAGTGCCCGCCACCACATGTAAAGCTTAGCCAGCATGTTCACGCTCCAGCCGCCATATTTGGTGCACGCCTAATTCAACCTCACT
>Ga0307374_10009663_pt1 | contig 14173 bp, 13 predicted proteins | sample OX3MG_FD_202532 | JGI IMG/M metagenome (GOLD analysis project Ga0307374, IMG submission 202532) | Soil microbial communities from Risofladan, Vaasa, Finland - OX-3 | ecosystem: Environmental > Terrestrial > Soil > Coastal area > Acid sulfate soil | place: Finland: Risofladan, Vaasa | collected... | reverse complement strand
ACGGGCAACCAGATCAGGTAGCAGACAAACAGGAACAGCCCCGGCAGGATCAGCAGCGACAACCCCACCGCGAAACTCAGTTGCGCCAGCACCCAGGTCAACAGCACGAACGGCAGGCGCCGCACCGCAGCGCGCAGGGCCGTGACGGCGCTGAGCCGTACCCCGGCGGCGAGCGAGCGCTGCTGCAGCATCACGGCGCTGGCCACGTACACCATCACCGCGGCCGCGATCAGCGACACGACCCAGTAGGTCGGGTCCGCTGGCCAGACGCGTCCGGGCGTATGCCCGCTCACGATCCAGTACATGTTCGGCACTTCGGCACACAGCAGCGCGACCATCGCCAGCGGCAGGCATTTCGGCAGCGTGGCCCGAAACAGCGCAGTGGCTGTCTCGAGCATGTAGCTGACGTTTCCGGCGGACGGCGGCGCTCCTGAACTCATGATCTCTCCATGGGAATGACGGACAATCTAACAGACCTCACGGTCGGCGCGCTGCTCACGCGCGCCCGCGCGTCGCTTGAGCAGGGCCAGCGCAGGCTCTGGCGGCATAGCGATTCATCCGGGCTGGATGTGCAGCTACTGCTCGCGCATGTGTTGGGCTGTCCGCGCAGCGGCCTGCTGGCCCAGCCCGAGCGCGTGCTGACCGAGGCGGCCGTCGCGGCGTTTCAGTCGCTGCTGGTGCGCTGCGCCGCCGGCGAACCGCTGGCTTATCTGACGGGGACGCGCGAGTTCTGGTCGCTGCCGCTCACCGTCACGCCCGCCGTACTGATCCCCAGACCCGAAACCGAGCTGGCGGTCGAGCGCTGCCTGGCGCTGCTGGCGCACGCTCGCGACCCTATCCGGGTTTGCGATCTGGGCACCGGTTGCGGTGCGATCGCCCTGGCACTGGCCAATGAGCGCCGATCGTGGCACATCACGGCCACAGATTGCTCGGCCGCCGTGCTGGCAGTGGCCCGATCCAATGCCGCGCGGCTCGGACTGCGGCTCCAATGGTTGCAGGGTGATTGGTTCGAGCCGCTGCAGGGGCAACGCTTCGATCTGATCGTGAGCAATCCGCCGTACATCGCGGCGGCCGATGCGGCACTGGCCGCGCTGGCGTACGAGCCGCAGCAGGCACTGGTCGCCGGGCCGGGCGGGATGGAGGCGCTGTACCGACTGGTCGAGCAGGCGAGCGCGCATCTGGCCAGTGGCGGCGCGCTGGTGCTCGAGCATGGCGCGGACCAGGCCGCGGCGCTCGCGCGAGCGCTTGTGGCCGGGGGCTATGCTCGCGTACGCTGCCATCAGGACTTGGCGGGGCGCGATCGCGTCACCGAGGCTTGCTGGCGCTGACGCCGCAAGCCTCCAACGGGAGGGAAATCAGGCATGGTTCGATTCGAAACTTCACACGGCGGCTTCACCATCGAGCTGTACGAGGAAGATGCGCCGCAGACCGTGGCCAACTTCCTGCGCTATGTCGACGAGGGTTTCTTCGATGGCACCATCTTTCATCGCATCGTGCCTGGCTTCGTGATCCAGGGCGGCGGCCTCACCGCTGATTTCAAGCAGAAGGACACCCACGCGCCCGTGCGCAACGAGGCCGGCAACGGCGTGCGCAACCAGCGCGGCACGCTGTCGATGGCGCGCACCGAGGAGATCCACAGCGCAACTTCGCAGTTTTTCGTCAACCTGGCTGACAATGACTTCCTTGATCAGCGCCCCGGGCAGTACGGTTACGCGGTGTTCGGTCGCATCAGCGATGGGATGGAATCGATCGAGCGCATCGCGACGGTGTCGACCGGCCGCCGCAAGGGCTACACCGATGCGCCGCTGGAGGACGTGCTGATCAACTCGGCGCGACGAGTGCCTGCGGCCGGCTCGGCGGCGGCGGACAAGCCGGGCGGACCGCCATCGGGCAAGCTGACACCGGCCAGATCCTGACGGCTACCGATCCGCATCGTTGGCACGGGCGGCACGCGCGTCTGGCTCCCGGCGCGCCTCGCATAGGCCGTGGCGGCGCCTGGTCCGCATCGTGGCCGCGCTCGTGCTGGCAGCGCTGGCCGCAGCCCTGGCAGCGGTGCTCGCGCTGCGCTGGGTCGATCCGCCCACCACCGCCTTCATGCTCGAGGCACGCGCCCACGCATGGCACCGCGGTGAGCATCACTACCGCACCCACTATCGCTGGGTGAGCCTGGAGCAGATTTCCGCGCAGGCGGCGATCGCCGTGATTGCCTCGGAGGACCAGCGATTTCCCTTCAACGCCGGCTTCGACTTCAAGTCGATCCGTGAGGCGGTGCGCGCCCATGAGCGTGGCGCGCGACTGCGCGGCGCGAGCACGATCACGCAGCAGGTGGCCAAGAATCTGTTCCTGTGGCCGGGCCGCAGCTACGTGCGCAAGGCCATGGAAGCGGTACTCACGGTGTTCATCGATGCGCTGTGGCCCAAGGAACGGGTACTCGAGGTCTACCTCAACATCGCGCAGTTCGGCCGCGGCGTTTACGGCGTGCAGGCCGCGGCGCGCACGTTCTACGGCAAGAGCGCAGCCAGGCTCACGCGGGTCGACAGCGCCCTGCTCGCCGCCGTTCTGCCCGATCCGGACCACCTGCGCGTCAATGCCCCGTCACGCTACCTGCTGGCCCGCCGCGATCGGATCCTGCAGCAGATGGCCAATCTCGGCGGTCCGGCTTACCTGCGCAGCATCGAGCCCCGCGGCCTGGGGCCCGCGCAGCCGCCGCGCTCGCGCAGACTGCTGCATTAGTCAGCGCATCAGGCGCGGGCCTTCCGCGTGGTCGCTGCCTCAGCCCTGCGCGAGCTTCCTTTTCAACAGCACGTTCAACCGGGCCGGATTGGCCTTGCCGCCGGTGGCCTTCATCACCTGGCCGATGAAGAATCCGAACAGCTTGTCCTTGCCCGCGCGATAGTCGGCCAACTGCTTCGGGTTGGCCGCGAGCGCCGCGTCGATCGCGCGCTCGATGGCCGCCTCATCCGTGATCTGCGTGAGGCCGCGCGCATCGATGATCGCATCGGCTTCGCGGCCCTCGTCCCACATCGCCTCGAGCACGTCCTTGGCAATCTTGCCCGAGATGGTGTCATCCAGCACCCGCCGCAGCAGGGCGGTCAGGCTCGCCGGCCTGACACGGCTGCCGCCGATCTCGACCCCGTCGCGGTTGAGCAGGCCGGCCAGCTCGCCCATCACCGCATTGGCGGCCACCTTGGCATGCTCCTTCACATCTGACGCACTGAGGCCGCGCGCCACCACCTCGAAGTAATCGGCCAGCTCGGCGCTCGCGGTCAGCACACCGGCGTCGTAGCCGGACAGACCGTATTCATCCATCAACCGCTGCGCCTTCTGATCCGGCAGCTCCGGCAGCGTCGCAGCCACCGCGTCGACGTAAGGCTGATCGATCTCGAGCGGCAACAGGTCCGGATCGGGAAAGTAGCGATAATCGTTGGCTTCCTCCTTGCTGCGCATCGAGCGGGTCTCGCCACGCTCGGAGTCATACAGCCGCGTCTCCTGCACCACGCGGCCACCGCTCTCGAGCAGCTCGATCTGACGGGCGATCTCGAAATTGATTGCGCGTTCAACGTAACGAAAGGAGTTGAGATTCTTGGTCTCGGTGCGGGTGCCGAGCCTGCCGATACCCTGCGGCCGCACCGACACGTTCGCGTCGCATCGCAATGAGCCCTCCTGCATGTTACCGTCGCAGATGCCGAGGTAGCGCACCAGCGTGTGCACCTTTTTCAGATACGCCACCGCCTCCTTCGCCGAGCGCATATGCGGCTCGGACACGATCTCGATCAGCGGTGTGCCGGCGCGGTTCAGGTCCACCGCTGTCAGCCCCGCCAGTCCCTCGTGCATCGATTTGCCCGCATCCTCCTCCAGATGGGCGCGGGTGACGCCGATCCGGCGTAACGAGCCGTCCTCGAGCAGGATGTCGATGGCGCCGCCGGCGACGATCGGCAGCTCGTACTGGCTGATCTGGTAGCCCTTGGGCAGGTCCGGATAGAAGTAGTTCTTGCGCGCAAATACCGAACGGCGCGCCACGCGTGCATTGATCGCCAGTCCGAACTTCACCGCCATGCGCACCGCCTCGGCGTTGAGCACCGGCAGCACGCCCGGATAGGCCAGATCCACCAGGTTGGCCTGCGTGTTGGGCGGCGCACCGTACGCGGTCGCGGAAGCCGAGAAGATCTTCGAGCGCGTCGACAGCTGCGCATGGATCTCCAGACCGATCACGCTTTCCCATTGCATCAGCCGGCCCTCATCACAGAAATCCCCGCGGCGCTCGCTGATGCCAGTCGGTCTCGCGCTGGTAGCGATGCGCCACGTTGAGCAGCCGCGCCTCGCAGAAATGCGGGCCGATGATCTGCAGCCCCGCCGGCAGACCGCCGACGAACCCACACGGCACCGAGATCGCCGGCAGCCCCGCCAGATTGGCGCCGATGGTGTAGATATCGTTGAGGTACATCGTGACCGGGTCGTGCGTCTTGGCGCCCAGCTCGAACGCCGTCGTGGGCGTGGTCGGGCCCACCAGCACGTCCACCTCGTGGAAAGCCTGCTCGAAGTCGCGGCTGATCAGCGCACGCACCTGCTGCGCTTTCAGATAGTAGGCGTCGTAATACCCGGCCGACAGCACGTAGGTGCCGATCATGATGCGCCGCTTGACCTCAGCGCCGAAGCCGTGTGCGCGTGAGCGCTGATACAGATCCGTCAGATCGCGCGGTGCCTCGCAGCGATACCCGTAACGCACGCCGTCGAAGCGCGCCAGGTTCGACGAGCACTCCGCCGGCGCCACCACGTAGTACACCGGCACCGACAGCGGCAGATGCGGCAGGCTGACCTCCCGGATCACCGCGCCCTGCGCATGCAGCAGCGCGAGCGCGGCGCGGATCAGCGGCTCGATCGCCTCGTCCAGGCCGTCGAAGAACTCGCGCAGCACGCCGACCTTCAATCCCTTGAGCGGCTGCTCGAGCGAGGCGGCGTAGTCGGGCACCGGCAGCTCGACGCTGGTGGAGTCGCGCTCGTCAAAGCCGGCCATCTGCGCCAGCAGCAGCGCCGCATCATGTGCGCTGCGGGTGATCAGCCCGCCCTGGTCCAGGCTCGAGGCGAACGCGACCATGCCGTAGCGCGAGACGCGACCGTAGGTGGGCTTGATGCCGGTCACGCCGCACAGCGCGGCCGGCTGCCGGATCGAGCCACCGGTATCGGTGGCGGTGGCCGCAGGCACGAGCCGGGCGGCCACGGCGGCGGCAGAGCCACCCGAGGAGCCGCCGGGCACGCGCGCCGGATTCCACGGATTGCGCACCGGGCCGAAGTGGCTGCTCTCGTTGGATGAGCCCATGGCGAACTCGTCCATGTTGGTCTTGCCCAGCATCACGGCGCCGGCGGCGCGCAGACGCTGCACGACCGTGGCATCGTAAGGGGAGACGAAGTCTGCGAGCATGCGCGAGCCGCAGGTGGTCTTTTCCCCGGCGGTGCAGAAGATGTCCTTGTGAGCAATGGGAATGCCGGTCAGCGCTCCGGCCGTCCCGTGTCGGCGCCGCTCATCCGCCCGCGCCGCCTCCTGCAGCGCGCTATCGGCGCTGATGGTGATGAAGGCATTGAGCTCGCGCTGGTGCTGCTCGATGCGGGCGAGCAGCGCTTGCGTCAGCTCGACACTGGAGAGCTGGCCGGATTGCAGCTGCGCTGACAGCTGCGCCACATCCGCCAGGTGCAGATCGCTCACGCCGCGGCTCACTCGACCACGCGCGGCACCAGGTACAGCCCCGCCTGTACCTGCGGTGCATTGCGCTGATACAGCTCGTGCTGGTCGGTTTCGGTGACGGCGTCGGTTCGCAGCCGTTGCCGCTGCCCGGGCAGCGGATGCGACATCGGTGTCACACCGGCGGTATCGGCGCGCTTGAGCTGCTCGACCATGCCGAGGATGCGCGCGAGCTCCTGCGCCGACTGCGGGATCTCCTCCGCGGTCAACGCCAGCCGTGCAAGCCGGGCGATGCTCTCGACGTCGCTGTGTTCGATGCTCATGTCACGCTCGAATTCGTGCGAAAAAACGGCGGAAAATCATACACCTCGCCTTGTGCATTGTCGTCTCGATTGCTAGATTAGCGTCGGATTTTTCCTACGACTAATCAATAAGGTTCCCCGTCCACATGTTCAAACGCCTGCGCGGCTATTTCTCCAGCGATTTGTCGATCGACCTGGGGACCGCGAACACCCTCATTTATGTGCGCGACAAAGGCATTGTGCTCAACGAACCCTCCGTGGTCGCCGTTCAGGACGAGCCCTCGCGCGGCGGCAAGGTGATCGTCGCGGTCGGTGCCGAAGCCAAGGGAATGATCGGCCGTACGCCCGGCCACATCACCGCCGTGCGGCCGATGAAGGACGGCGTCATCGCGGACTTCACCTACACGGAGAAGATGCTGCAGTACTTCATCAACAAAGTACACGGCAATCGCTTCCTCAAGCCCTCCCCGAGGGTGCTGGTGTGCGTGCCGTTCGGGTCGACCCAGGTCGAGCGGCGCGCGATCCGTGAATCGGCCGAAGGCGCTGGCGCCCGCAATGTCGCCATCGTCAGCGAGCCGATGGCGGCCGCGGTCGGTGCCGGGCTGCCGGTGCAGGAGGCGCGCGGCTCGATGGTACTGGACGTCGGCGGGGGCACCAGCGAGGTGGCGGTCCTGTCGCTCAACGGCATCGTCTATGCGAATTCGGCCCGCATCGGTGGCGATCGCTTCGATGAGGCGATCATGAACTACGTACGCCGCAATTACGGCATCCTGATCGGCGAGGCCACGGCCGAGCGCATCAAGATGGAGATCGGCTCGGCCTACCCCGGCGCTCAGGTGCGCGAGCTTTCGGTCAAGGGCCGCAACCTGTCCGAGGGGGTGCCGCGCAGCTTCACGCTCAACAGCAACGAGATCCTCGAGGCGCTGCAGGAGCCGCTGCAGGGCATCGTCAGCGCGGTCAAGCAGGCGCTCGAGCAGACGCCGCCGGAACTGGGCGCAGACGTGGCCGAGCGCGGCATCGTACTGACCGGCGGCGGCGCGCTGCTGCGCGATCTGGACAAGCTGCTGATGGAGGAGACCGGGCTGCCGGTGGTCATCGCCGATGATCCGCTGACCTGCGTCGCGCGTGGCGGCGGGCGCATCCTCGAGTTGATGGACCAGATGGGACCGGGACATTTCGGCCTGGAGTGAGCCTGAATATTTCGGCCCCGAGTGACGCTGTCAGCCTGCGCGGCACGGGGCCGTAGTTCCCGATGGCGATGTTCGGCAGCGACCTGAACCGCCCCCTGTACGACCGCGGGCCCTCGCCGGGCCTGCGTTTCACGCTCTACGCCATCATCTCGATCGTGCTGATGTACTACGACCGTCACGGCCAGCTGGTGCAGCGCATTCACTACGCCCTGGACGCGGCGACCTACCCGGTGCAGGTCGCGGTCGGCTCCCCAAGCGTTGCCTGGACCTGGCTCGAAGGCGCTCTGCAGAGCCGCGACGCCCTGCAGGCGCGCAACCGTGAGTTGCAGGCGCGGTTGAGCGAGCTCGAGCTCAAGACCATGCGCCAGCAGGCCCTCGAGCAGGAGAATATCCAGCTGCGCGGCCTGCGCGCCTCGCTGCCTCCCCTCATCAAGCACTGGCAATTCGCACAGATCATCAGTGTCGAGACCGATCCGCTGCGCCAGCGCGTCGTGATCGACAAGGGGGCGCACGACGGCGTGGTCGCCAACCAGGCGGTAGTCGACGGCAACGGCATCCTCGGCCAGGTCGCCCGCGTCGGGCCCTGGAGTGCGGAGGTGATCCTGGTCACGGATCCCGAGGATGCGATCCCGGTGCAGGTGACGCGCAACGCCCTGCGCTCGGTTGCGCTGGGCGGCGGCAGCGACGGGGATTTGTTATTGCCGTATCTGGCCAGCAACACCGACATCAGGCCCGGCGATCTGCTGGTCAGCTCCGGGCTGGGGGGCGTGTTCCCGGCCGGCTTTCCGGTCGCGCGCGTCATCGGCGCTCCCAGCGGGGACAAGGATCAGCCGGGGCTGGTGCGCGCACGGCCGGTGGCGGATGTCGCGCGCGATCGTGAAGTGATCCTGCTGCAGTTCGACCCCTCCAACCCGGCCGCGCCAGCGCCCAATCCACCGATTGCGCTGGCACCCGCGCCCCACCCGGCAGCGGCGGCCAGCTCGCGGGTATCTACCCGATGAGTGACCGTCATCCCCGCGTCAGCGTGGTGCTGACCTCGCTGGTCGCCCTGCTGCTGTCGCTCGTGCCCCTGCCGCACTGGGCCGCGATTGGGCGGCCGGCATTCCTGGTGCTGGCGGTGCTCTACTGGTCGATGATGCTCCCGCGCGCCGGTGGCATGACGCTCGGCTTCGGCGCCGGGCTGGCGCTGGATGCATTTCACGGCTCGGTGCTGGGCGAGCATGCGCTGGCGCTGAGCTTCGTGACCTATCTGGCCATCCGCCTGAACCTGCTGGTGAGAGCCAAGCCGCTGTTTGAGCAATCACTGTTTGTCTTTGCGGCGCTAATGGCCTATGAGTTCCTGCTGTGGGTGATTGATGGCTGGAGCGGCTATCCCTTGTCCACGCCGACCCGCTGGGTCCATACGCTGACCGGGGCGCTGATCTGGCCGCTGGTCGTGGGCATACTCGGCCGTTTTCATGCGACTCGCTGACATTCCGTGGCACCTCCCGTCCGTATCAAAGACCGCTGGAACGAGCAACGCTTGTTCTCCCAGCGTACGCTCGGCGCAATCCTCGTCATCACCGCGCTGGTGCTGACGCTGATTGGCCGTCTGGTGTACCTGCAGGTCTATCGCTACAACTACTACGTCGCCCTCTCGCTCGACAACCGCGTGCGCCTCGACCCGATCCCCGCCAGCCGCGGCCTGATCCTCGGCCGCCACGGCACCGTGCTGGTCGACAACGAACCGGCCTACCAGCTCGAGCTGATCCGCGAGCAGGTGCCGAACCTGAACGACACGCTGCAACGCCTGTCGGCTCTCGGCCTGGTCGATCCGGATGAGATCAACGAGAGCCGCCGCACGATCCTGGCACGGCGCAGCTTCGATGCCGTGCCGGTGGCGCTGCGGATGAGCGGTCCGCAGATCGGGCGCTTCGCCGTGCATCGCTTCGAATTCCCCGGCGTCGATCTGGCTACCCGCCAGACGCGCCACTACCCGTTCGGCGATCTGGCCGTGCACGCGCTCGGCTATGTCAGCGCGATCAGCGCGCAGGATCTGAAGCACATCGACCCGGCGCAATACGCCGGCACTACGCTGATCGGCAAGACCGGCGTCGAGGCCGCCTATGAGCCGCTGCTACACGGCACGAACGGCTATCGCGAGGTCCTGGTCAACGCGGTGGGCCGCTCCGTGCAGAGGGTCGGGGCCTACGCGCCGGAGCTGCGCTATCAAGCGCCGGTGGCCGGCGATGACCTGGTGCTCTCGCTCGATCTGCAGACGCAACAGGCGGCCGAGGCCGGTCTGGGCGATCACAGCGGGGCGGTGGTCGCCATCGACCCAGGCAACGGCGATGTGCTCGCACTCGTCAGCAAGCCCGAGTTTGATCCGGCTGAATTTGCGCACGGCATGTCCCCGCGCCAGTACGCTGCACTGGCCGACGACCCCGGCAAGCCGCTGCTCGATCGCGCGCTGCGGGGCACCTATCCATCCGGCTCGACCATCAAGCCGGCGATCGCGCTGGCGGCGCTGACCGACCACGTGGTGGACCCCTACAAGAACATCTACTGCACGGGCGTGTTTCGGCTGCCGGGCAGCTCGATCGTATGGCGCGAGGGCGCGAGCGATGGGCACCACGGCGCGGTGGACATGCAACAGGCGATCACCCGTTCCTGCGACGTCTATTTCTACGGCGTTGCTTCCACCCTCGGTGTCGATCGCATCGATTCGTTCCTGGCGCCGTTCGGCTACGGCCGGCTCACCGGCATCGATATCGCCGGGGAGAAGCCGGGGGTGCTGCCTTCCCCGGCCTGGAAGCGGAAGTACTTCAAGCGTCCCCAGGACGAGGTGTGGTTTCCCGGCGAGACGGTGAACCTCGGCATCGGCCAGGGCTACCTGCTGGTCACGCCGCTGCAAATGGCCCACATTGCCGGGGTGCTGGCCGAGCGCGGCAAGAGCTTTCGGCCCCGGCTGCTGATCGGCACGCGCGCCCCAGACGGGCACATCACCCGCTTCCCCCCGGTGCAGGAGCCAGGCGTCCAGGGCGTCAGTGACAGCTCCTGGGACCTGGTGCTGCAGGCAATGCGGCGCGTCACCACCTGCGAGGATGTGCCGGGCTACGGCGAGACCTGCGGCACCGGGCACGCCGCCTTCAAGGGTGCTGCCTACCAGGCTGCGGGCAAGACCGGCACCGCCCAGGTCTACACCGTCGCACGCAACCAGCGGCTGACCGAAAATGTGGCCGAGCGCCTGCGCGACCACGCCTGGTTCATCGCGTTCGCGCCCTTCGATCACCCGCGCATCGCCGTGGCGGTGCTGGTCGAGCACGGTGGCTTCGGTGCGCAGGCCGCCGCGCCGATCGCCCGCAAGGTCATCGATGCGTACCTGCTGCGCCAGTACGCCCCGGCCACCGAGTCCGCCTCACTCGCCAGCGCCGCCGCGGTGCACGCCGTTGCCGCTCACACCCGCGCGACCGCCACGCCGGCTCGCACCACCGCCCGGCAGGCTCGTCCATGATCGAAAACACCGGCTATGCCCGCACTCGCCGCACGCTGTCGGCTACGGCGAGGCTGCTCTCCGCGCTCAACCTGGACGGCCCCCTGCTGGTTGGACTGGGGCTGTTGACCGTTTATGGCCTGGTCATCCTGTACAGCGCATCGGGCCAGAGCGTCGATACGATTTTGCGTACGCTGCTGCGCATGGCGCTGGGCGCCGCGGCGATGCTGGCGCTCACGCATGCCAAGCCGCACTTCCTGCGCCACCTGTCCCCATGGCTGTATGCGCTGGGCGTGCTGTTGCTGCTGGTGGTCGCCGCCACCGGCGTCATCGACAAGGGAGCTCAACGTTGGCTGAACCTGGGCCTGTTCCGCTTTGAACCCTCCGAGATCATGAAAATCGCCGTGCCGATGCTGGCCGCCTGGTACCTGCACGAGCGGGCGCTGCCGCCGGACTGGAAATCGCTGCTGGTGCTGGCGCTGATCATCATTCTGCCGGTGGGGCTGGTGGCGATGGAGCCGGACCTGGGCACCGCGGCGTTGATTGCGGCCAGCGGGATACTGGTGGTGCTGATGGCGGGCCTGTCGATCCGGGTGATCCTGGTGCTGTCGTTGCTGGCGGCCGGCGGTGCGGCATTGGGCTGGAATTTCATGCACGGCTATCAGCGCGAGCGCGTGCTGACTTTTCTCAATCCACAGACCGATCCGCTCGGCGCCGGCTATCACATCATCCAGAGCCAGATCGCGATCGGCTCGGGTGGCGTGTTCGGCAAGGGGTGGATGAACGGCAGCCAGGCGCAGCTGGATTTTCTGCCCGAACGCTCCACCGATTTCATCTTCTCGGTGGTCGGCGAGGAGTTCGGGCTGATCGGACTGCTGGCGCTGCTGGCGTTGTATCTGTTCGTCGTCGCCCGCTCGCTGTGGCTGGCGATGCAGACCAACGATACTTTTTCACGACTGCTGGCGCTGAGCCTGGCGTTGACCTTCTTCGTTTATGTGTTCATCAACGCGGGCATGGTCAGCGGGCTGCTGCCGGTGGTCGGTGTGCCGCTGCCGCTGGTGAGCTATGGCGGAACATCGGTCGTGACGCTGCTGGCCGCCTTCGGTATTCTGATGGGGCTGTATTCGCATCGCAAACTGGTGGGGTCATAAAGAGCGCTGATGAGCACCCCGATCGTGAGAATAGGGATCATTGCACTGGCGCTGATCACCCCGGCTGCCTACGGGCATGGCGCGGCGAGCAGCGCCACCGCTACCACCGCTACCACCGCCACGGCCGCCGCCGCCCCGGCGCCGCCTGCAGCCGACGATCTGGCGCGTTTCGATCCGAGCCGCCCCGAGATTCGCAGCTTCATCCGGCAAGCCTGCGCGCGCGGCCTGATCCGCGACCGGGTGATCGCCGCGCTCATGGCCGCCGAGCCTCAGCCGCGCATCGTCGATGCAATGAACCGTCCGGCGGAGAAGACCCTGCAATGGTGGCAGTATCGCGCGCGTCTGCTGACCCCGGAGCGCATCCAGGCCGGCGCGCAGCTGTGGCGCGAGCACAAGGAGCTGCTCGATCAGATCGCGACCGAGTATCAGGTGCCGCCCGAGTACCTGGTCGCGGTGCTCGGCGTGGAGACGGGCTACGGGCGCATCACCGGTCATTATCGCGTGATCGACGCCCTCTCGACGCTGGCATTTGATTATCCTCCGCGCGCCCACTACTTCCGCGGCGAGCTGATGGATTTTCTGCTGCTTGCGCGCGAACAGGGCTTCGATCCGCTGTCGATCCGCGGCTCTTATGCCGGGGCCATGGGGGCCCTGCAATTCATGCCTTCCAGCTACCGCCGCTATGCGGTCACCCGGCAGCCCGGGGTGCACATCGATCTGTGGGATAACTGGGGCGACATCTTTGCCAGCACCGCCAATTATCTGCACCAGGCGGGCTGGCGAGACGGTGCCCCGGTTCTGGCCGAAGTCACCGGCACCGGCGGCGCCGATCCGACGCCGCCGGATCACGTCAGCCTCAATGACACGCTCGGCGGGCTGCGCGCACAGGGGTTATCCATCTCTGCCACGCTGCCGGATGACACCCCGGCGATGCTGATCGCCGCCCCGGAATCCGACGCCATGCACTACCGGGTCGGCTTCCACAACTTCTACGTCATCACGCGCTACAACAGCAGCCCGCTGTATGCCATGGCCGTGTATGACCTCGCGCAGGCGATCCGTCAGCGCATAGCGCTCGGGGCCGCGCTTTGAGGACATGCCGGTGGGCCACCGCAGCACTGCTGCTGTGGCTCGCCGCCTGTGCCGGTCCGCCGCTGCCGCTGCACCCGGGCCGCGCGCCCCCGGGCACCGCCCTGCCGTCGCATCCTCCGGACGTGGCCCAGGTCCCCGACGCGGTGCCGCGCGTCGAGCCGCGCAGCGCGCTGGGCAATCCCGCCTTCTACGAAGTCGATGGTCATCGCTACGTGGTGCTCTCCAGCGCCGCCGGCTATGTCGAGCGCGGCGTGGCCTCGTGGTACGGGCCCGGATTCAATGGCTCGCGCACCGCCACCGGGGAGGCCTATGACATGTTCGCGATGACAGCGGCGCACAAGACGCTGCCGCTGCCGTGCTATGCGCGCGTCACCAATCTGGCCAATGGTCGCAGCGTGGTCGTGCGCATCAACGATCGCGGACCATTCGTCGCCAACCGCATCATTGACCTGTCGTATGCGGCGGCAGCCAGGCTCGGCATGATCCGCAACGGCACCGCATTCGTGCAGGTCCAGACGCTCACGCCACCCTTTACCCATGCGCCCGAAGCGGCGTCCGTACCGCTGCCGGTCCAGGTGCCGGCCGTGTCGGCCGCCAGCGCCGGCGTCAGCAGCGTGCCGCCCGTCGCATCCGCGCTGCCCAGGGTGCCAGCCGGCCTTTATATCCAGGTCGGCGCATTCGCGCAGCCCCGCAATGCAGCGCGCGCCGCGCGCAAACTGCGCCGTGCCGGCTTCACCCCCAGCGTCACCGCGGGCGCGCGCCCGTCACTGCAGCGCGTTCGCATCGGACCGATTGACAGCGTGCAGCAGTTCGATGCGCTGATCAGGCGGCTCAATGCACTGGGCTTTTCCGCGGCCAGGCTCGCACAAGACTGATTGCAGCCTTACACTTGCAGGCCTGCTCCTACGAAATCTCACTACGAGGGGACTGCACCGCGGATGAAATTCCTGAAACCGATCTGTACCCTGGCGGCGGCCGCTGCCGTGTCGTTGTCGCTGCAGGCCGGCGCGGTGCCCGGCCCCACTGCGCCGCCGGGTGTCCCCTCGACGAATGTGGCGCTGCAGGCCGCGCCGGCGATCCCCGCGGCGCCGCAGGTCGATGCCCATGCCTATGTGCTGCTGGATTACGCCAGCGGCCAGGTGCTCGCCGAGCAGAACGCCAACATGCGCATGGCGCCGGCCAGCCTGACCAAGCTGATGACCTGCTACGTGGTGTTCCATGCCCTCAAGACCGGCACGCTCAAGCTCGATGAGCCGGTGACGATCAGCGAGCACGCCTGGATAGCGCAA
>Ga0307374_10009661_pt1 | contig 14174 bp, 20 predicted proteins | sample OX3MG_FD_202532 | JGI IMG/M metagenome (GOLD analysis project Ga0307374, IMG submission 202532) | Soil microbial communities from Risofladan, Vaasa, Finland - OX-3 | ecosystem: Environmental > Terrestrial > Soil > Coastal area > Acid sulfate soil | place: Finland: Risofladan, Vaasa | collected... | reverse complement strand
GAGAACCTCGCTTCGCGACTGCTGATCGACGGCCGCCGGGGGCGAGTAATGAAGCAGTCGAATCAAGATTGGATGACCCAAAATCTGCTGCCGCGGGCGTTTGCAGCGGGACTACGTCGTGTGGCAGTGGTAATGCCGACAAGTGCCTTGGCCATGATGAACTCCGAGGCCATGTTGACCAGAATGCGTTACGAGACAAGGCTTAGCTTCGGCTACTTCGCGACGCTCGAGGAGGCTACTTCTTGGCTCTCAGAGCTCAGCACGTAGCAAGTCATCCGACCATGAGCACCATGCGTTGATAAATGGGCTGCTATCTAGAGGGTGATCGTACGCGGGCCCGCCCACGGCCCGATTGGCGGGGCCGGCCGAGTCCAGCCGACTCCAGTGGACGAACCGCCCCCAATCGCTCGTTGTCGCCGACCTGACGGCGTGGGTTATCGGCCTGGCGTGGCCCAGTCCTGCAGCCGAAGACCTGGCACCTTTGCAAACTCTGACGAGTTTTGGGTGACCAAGGGACATCCTGCGACGGGGCGATGCGGGCACGCCAGAGCGGCGCTCAACGAGATGGCGCTCCGCCAGAACGACTGGACGCTGGGGCGTTCTGCGCCCGCTACTGCGGCGTCGCCACGCAGCACCACGGCGTCGAAGACGCATCAATGTTTCCGCACCTTGCGCGCCGCGAGCCGCAGCTCAAGCCAGTGATGGATCGATTGACCGAGGAGCACCTCGTGATCCATGACGCTATCCAGGAGGTCGACCGGGCGCTCATTGAACACATGACAAGACGGGAGAACCACGGCACTATCCAGAATGCGATTGACTACCTAACCGACGCGCTCCTATCCCATCTCGCGTACGAGGAACAGGAGTTGGTGGAGCCACTCGCGCGGCTCGGCTTCTAACCAGACCAAGTCTGACTCGTCTCTAAGGGACCTCGGTAACGACGGAGCCTTCACTCCTCAATATCGCCTTCATGCAGACTGCTCGTTGGCCGCGCCAGCCGGCGCTGAACCAAGGCCCTTGCGGGCGGCGCTGATGTCCAGACGCCCGTAACCCTCTGCCACGAGGCGGCGCCAACGCTCGGCGATCGACTCCGCCACTGGGGTGACTTCGACTCCGCCGGCCGCCCGAGCAAGATCGAGATCCTTGAGCGCCCACTCCAGCGAGAAGTCAGGGGAATAGTCGCCACTCTCCATTTTCGCGAGCTTGGTCATCGCGACACCGGACGCCAGCGGGCCGCCCGCCACAGTCTCGCGGAGCGCCGTGTGCGCCACGCCCAGCCGGTCGGAGAGCGCGGCCACCTCGGCGGTTGCCTCTATCTCGAACGCGAGCCAGGTGTTGAGCACCAGCTTCATCCGGCTGCCTGCGCCGGCTTCGCCCAACCACACCACCCGACCAAGAGCCTCGAACACCGGCTCGACGATCGACCGTGCTCCGGCTGGGCCTGAAGCAAGAATGAGCAGCCGGCCGCTTCTGGCCGGCTCGCGGCTGCCGGATACGGGCGCGTCAACGAAGGCGATGTCAGACCGCTCGCGCTCGACCGTCGATCGCAACGCCGCCGTGGATTCGATCCCTATGGTTCCCATCTGCGCCCAGACCGCGCCGGACCGCATGGCGTTGAGGGTCCTCCGCTCCAACATGACTTCTTTGACCGCGTCACCCGTGGGCAACATCGTCAGCACGACGTCGGCGCGAGCGGCCGCCTGCTCGGGCATTTCGTGGGCCGTCGCGCCGCGTTCGGCCAGACGCACCGCCGGGCCTGGGGTGCGGTTCCATACGTCGACGGCGAAACCCTGATCGAGCAAGCGCTCCGCGATGCCCGCGCCCATGGTGCCGAGACCGATCAGCGCGACTGGGCGGGGGAGGGTGGTGCTGCTTTTGTCACTCATCCTGGTCTGCTCCTTAACTAGCACGCTGACGGGACGCTTTCGCAGCTTATCTGGCGTCGCCGACAAGAGAAATAGCCAACGTGCGCGGCAGGGAGATGGTGGCGACGCCAATGTCCTGACAGGGAGCCGTCTAAGCCTGAACACAATGACGGCAAGCGACCGCCTGACTCCGCCGCTCGTTGGAAGGTAACCGGCTTATCTTTCAATGGCTCGACCCGTCGAAGAAGGTATGGCGGACAGGTATTTATGGTCTTATTCGAGATGCGCGCCCGGTCAAACATTCCCCGCACTGACCGGCTCTAGAAGGACACCAAGGGAGTGTCAATTGAAATCGCTGTGCTGGTTCACAAAGGCCCGAGCGATCGCCGCGAGGCGTCGTGGATCCAATACCCGTATCCTTCCGGGCGCCCCTGCGTACTTGACCAAGGCAGCGACCGGTGAGCAGGGCGTTCCTAAATAGATTGATTGCACAAGCCAGGTCGCATCGGACCGCTTGAAATTGCAAATCGCACGGTGCGAGCAGGACGTCCGAGACATGAACGGCCTGGCGAGGGGCAATGAAATCCGCGTCACCGCCTAGAACAATTCCTTCCATCGTGGCGGGAGTCCGCATGCCGGCAACTTCCTCGATCTCACCCTCGCTACCTGGCATGGTGCCGCATCCTTCGTGCGGCGCAGCGGCTGGATGCAGAACGCCTGTCACTTACCGAAGCGACGCAGAGCGTCGGCTACCAGTCGGTGTCGAGTTTCACGTAAGCATTCAAGGGACATCTCGGGCCACGCCGGCGGCCTACCGAGGCTCTCGGCGTCGTGGTCCTCCCGGTGAGGTGCTCACGGCCGCATCGGCTGAGGTCGGACTAATTCGTCGGCCAGGATGGCGACTTCGGCGATTCTCATTCGTAGTGGGTTGAAGTCGTAGAGGATCAGCAGAATGAAGGTCCGACTCGATGGCCTCTCAGTCAGAGAATTGCTCAGCGTCCTCTGGACGCGCAATTGCTATGGCGTCGGGGTGGCCTTGCCGCGGAGAGGCCTCGCTGACCCCTAACCGTCGCTAAATACGCCGCTCCCGAGCTCAGCGGAAAGCGCTGCTGCCAATCTATCTACGAAGTCGGACATAGTTGCATGTGCGAAGCGGTGCATGAGTGTGCGATCGATGAGCTCGCCAAGCTTTCCCAGCGGAGGCTCGTAGGTAGCGTTTAGCGTCAAACGGCTGCCTCCGGGCCCGAAAGGCTCGACGTGAAGGGTGCCTTCCATCCCCGGAAAAATCGGAGGTCCGCCGACAGCCTCCCAGCTCACGGGCAGCATCACCGAATCTGAGCGAAGCGAGGCTGTTGACGCACCGACGCGCAAGCGTACGTGCTTGTAGATTGGTAAACGGCCAACGGTCAGGCCTACCCTGGCCAGGTGCGTGCGCCCGTCCCCATCGAGCGAAACCGTCCAGGGGTGACGCGGCCTCGCAAGCGCGGCGGCGACACTGCTTGACGGATAGGAGAGCATCGCATGAGCTTGGGCCAACATTTGCCTGAGGCTGCCGATTCGGACCTCGGCTTTGCAGGGCCGTTCGGCCCTGATTCTTTAGGCGAGACGGTTTAGGAGCTCGTCAGTGACCTACTTTCATGTAGTGGTTCACGTAGTACGCGGGAAACTGTGACCCGGCTCTGATCTCACGGTTCTGCCCTGTGCGTCAGTAGTACGAAAATGGTCGGGGCGAGGGATTTGCACGGCTTCGCCTGCCCGGAGGCTTCCTCCGAATTGGTAAACCGTCGGTCGGTCGGTTATAGTTAGGGGTATGGCTCGGACGCTAAACGTAGAGGTCCACAAGGTCCGCCGCGATGCCTTTCTGGACGTCGCCCAGCATCTCATTCAGACCAAGGGTTACGAGCAGATGAGCATCCAGGACGTGCTGGACAAGCTCGAGGCGTCACGTGGCGCCCTGTACCACTACTTCGACTCCAAGCAAGCGCTCCTCGATGGCGTTGTCGAGCGCTTCGCGGACAACGCGATGGCGACCGTCGCTCCCATCCTGACCGACGCATCCCTGCCGGCGATGCGAAAGCTGGAGCGAGTGTTAAGCGGCATTGCACGCATCAAGGCTGAGCAGAGGGAGCTGGTGCTGGCGATCATGGAGGTCTGGCTGTCCGATGGCAACGCGCTGGTGCGCGAAAAGATTCGCAGGATGACCGCCAACCGTATGGAGCCGATCCTTTCGCTGATCATCCGTCAGGGTGTCGGCGAAGGAACCATTACGTCGACCTCGCCGGACGAAACGGCGAGGGTGATCCTATACCTGGTCGAGGGCTATCAGCAGTTGGCGGGTCAGCATTTCGTGGCCCGCCAGGCCGGGACCATCAGTTTTGAGGAAGTGCAGCGGACCTTCGCCGCCTTCACCGAGGCATTCGAACGCATTCTCGGGGTACCGAAAGGGTCGGTCACGCTCACGGACGAGGCGACCCTGCGGGTCTGGTTTGGATAAGGGATCCATGAAGGAGACAACGCGATGACCGCAGCGATCAAGACACAGGGTCTAACCAAGGACTTCGGCGGTGGGAGGGGCCTCTTCGATCTCGACCTTGAGGTGGTCGACGGAGAGGTGTTCGGCTATCTCGGACCTAACGGCGCCGGCAAGAGCACGACTATCCGCCTGCTCATGGGCTTGATCCATGCCACACGGGGCTCAGCATCGGTTTTCGGACTGGACGCCATCCAGCATTCGGTCGAGGTCAAGCGCCTGGTCGGCTATGTACCCGGAGAACTGCCGCAGTTCGGCGGCTTGCGAGGCCGCGACATAGTGGGCCACTTCGGCGCGCTGCGGGGCGGCGTCGACCAAACGCGGGTGAAGGAGATTACCGAACGCTTCGACCTCGACCTCAGGCTCAAATTCCGCCAGTACTCCTCAGGCAACAAGCGCAAGCTTGCGATCCTGCTGGCGTTCATGCACCGGCCGAAGCTCCTGATCCTCGACGAGCCGTCAAGCGGGCTCGACCCACTCAACCAGCAGGAGTTCTTCAAGCTGGTGCAGGAGGCGCAGGCGGCGGGCGCCACGGTGTTCCTGTCCTCCCACGTGCTGTCGGAGGTCGAGCATGTTTGTCAGCGGGTGGGGATCATCCGCCGAGGCAAGCTGGTCAAGGTGGCCCGGCTAGAGGACCTGCACGAGATGCACGTGCGCCGCGTCGAAGTTGAATTCGCGGGCGACGCACAGCCGCAGCTGTTCGAGCATCTCGCAGGCATTGAGAACGTGACATCCAACCACCACCGGATCACCTTCACCATGCGGGGCTCGTTCGAACCCATCGTCGACGCACTGGCCGGACATCACGTCGTCAACGTGACCAGCCACGAACCGAGCCTGGAAGAGGTCTTTCTCACCTACTACGAGGATCAACCCAAGGAGGCGGCGTCGTGATCCTCTGGATGGCCTGGCGGTTGCACCGCCGCGGCCTGATCGGGTTCGGCGTCGGCGGCTTCCTGATCTCCTTCCTGTACGGCTTAGCCTTTACGTCGGCCGCCGGGACCACAGCCGCGTCGCAGGCGGCATTCGGACGCGCGGTCCTCCTGGTGGCCAAGCAGTTCGCGTTCATCATCCCGATACCGGTGCATCCGGAGACGTTGGGCGGTTATGAGCAGTACAAGTGGCTGTCCGGAGCCATTGTCTTGATGATGATCTGGGCGGGGCTCGCGGCTGTAGGAATCGGCCGCGGCGACGAGGATCGCGGCCTCACCGACCAATGGATCGCCTCCGGCGTCTCGCGGACGCGGTTGCTGCTGGCGCGGAGCGCTGCCTTTGGCCTGGTCCTTCTTGTCGCGTGCTTCGCGTCCGTGCTCGGTATCGCGGCCGTCGCCCCCCTGGTGCACCAGGACCCGAATTTCTGGGGTGAGATGGGCAAGGGCGTGTCGATGGCGGCGGGGATCTTCACCGGGTATGCGATCGCCCTCCTGATCGCACAGCTGCCCAATGAACGCCAGACGGCGACCGCGCTGGGCGTCGGCGCCCTCGTCCTGCTCCTAGTGATCAATGGGATCGCGGATACCATCGACTCGGCTTCGTGGATCGGTGTCGTATCGCCTTTTCACTGGATGGAGCGGACGTCGTCCGCGGCTCCCGGCGGTACCTTCGATCTGGGGGCGACCCTCGGACTGGCCGTGGCCGGGGCGGTTCTGCTTGGCGTTGTGATCCCCATATTCCAGCGCCGCGACATCGGCAGCGGGCTGATTACGTGGGGCCGCCACGCGGGCGCTGCCGTGCGGGTGGCCTCGCGCAACGTAATGCTGCGCATGCCCTGCACCGAGGGAATCTGGGAACAGCGTGTGGGCCTTTCCGTATGGGTAGTCAGCACGCTGCTACTGGGTTCGCTAATGCTCTCGGTGACAAAGTCGACCGGCGATGCGCTCTTCTCGGACCCGAAGCTCGCGCAACTCTTCCAGAACGCCGCGCCAGGACCAAGGTACGCGGCGCTCCTCGGGCTCATCTGGTTCGGCATTGCACTGCTACTGCTGGCCGGTTATGCGGTTGTGCAGGTATCGCGCTGGTCGGCCCAGGACCAGGAGGGACGCGTCGAGATGCTTCTGATTGCCCCGATCTCGCGCACGCGGGTCATCATCGAGCGCGCCCTGGAATTCGCCGTCGCCAGCCTGCTGATCGTGATCGCCGGTTACGTTGGCGTGGCGTCAACGGTGCCGTCCTCCGGCCTCAATCTCGACGCGGGCCACGTGTTCACCGCATCGGCGCTGCTATGGCCTTTCGCGCTTGCCTTCGGCGGCCTGGGTATCGCAGTGGCGAGTCGGTGGCCAAGAATCGCCGTCCCGTTTCTGGCCGCCTTTGCGGTGGTCGAGTACATCCTGGGGGACCTGGGTCCGCTGTTCAAAATGCCGACTTGGCTGCAGAACCTGTCCGTCTTCCATCTCTACGGGAACCCACTTGTCGGCAATCTGTCCTGGACGCCGGCGATATCGATGGCGCTGGTATTTGTGGTTGGGTTCGGCGCGGCGCTGGTCCTGATGAGGCAGCGAGACGTGTCGAGCGCCTAGCCAAGCCGCCGCCCACACCGTGCCGCGTCGGAGGTGGTAGGCCGCGCGGGGCGGTGTTGTCTTTGGCGATCTTCGCCAGCCCACATCTTCGTCGTTAACTTCGTTGGCTCTTGTCGGCGACCGTCACCAGCTGGGTCCCTATATTGCGCACGGCGACCACGACTATCCACACGAGGTTGGTGAAGGCGGTCGACGACACAGGAGATTCGCGTGACGGTCCCGCTGTGGATAGCACGAGTTGCCTAGACGTCGGTCGGAAAGGACTGTTCCCTGAAGAAGGCCCCACGGCCTTCAGGCAGAAGGGCTAAAGGCACCTGACGTCGGCACTTGCCTGGACTACGTTGGGCATGTCCCCGAAGGGCTGACGGTGAAGCTGACTGACCGGGAAGCGAGTAGATGCGAGCGATGCGAGCACCGAAAGATGAGAAGGGAGTCAGGAGCACCCTGGGCTCGCGGGGGCAATGATTGAGGAGGTGCTGAGATGATCCACTTGTTGCTGGTGCTCGCGGCCATTCTGTTCGTGCTGTGGCTGCTGTTCCACGCCACAGGCGCGTTGGTCAACCTGATCTGGCTAGCAATCATCGTGCTGGTCGTGATCTGGCTGATCGGTCTCGTCCGCGGCCGCTCCGCGAATTCCTGAAGGCCCCGAGATCAACGGGGGGAGCCTTCGGGCCCCCTCCGTTGCTGAACTTGCTACAACCGGAGTCGAGAGTCCTAGTAGGAGGTGGTGTATTTATGCGCACTGCACGCGCGATTCAGGGAGTCGCTGAGTCGGGAGAGGAAATTGCCCTGCGGTTTGCACTGCGATGGCACGTATGGCGACCGCGAACGCGACTGCGGCTGATCCGCTTGGAGCTCTCACTGCAACCTGGTCGCGGCCACGGCTCGGAGCGTATCGGCCCCGTGGTTTGAATGCCCAACCCGTCCGACGGCGGGCAGCGATTCTGATGTCAGGAGACGCGGCGATGATGGATAGCGAAATGACGTACCTAGCAACGCTGACATCCATAAACCGTTTACCGAGGGCTGATGTCCAGGGCAAAACTCGATTGGTGGTCGGCGTCTTGGCGGTAGCGCTTCGCATCATTGCAATTGCGTTTCGCTCGTGGCGATCGACGTGATCGCCGCCCACTTGACCCGTGCCGTTGGCTGCTCCAGGAGCTTACCCGCCACCAGCTCGCGCACCTCTCAGGGAATGGAGCCTCGAGAATTCCTGGGCCGGTTCAGCGAGACAGCTGACTCATTTCTGAGTTAGGGCATACCCAAATCGGTCTTAACGCTTCTTGCGAGGGTGCTCCCCGTCGTATGCGATGGCCTTGGCGGTCTCTTTGACCCGACCCACCTTCTGGCGGGCTTTGCCCTTGACTTCAAGTCCTTTGTCGCCAGCGACCTTGCCCTTGACCTCTTCGGCTTTGCCTCGCACCCTTTCCTTCATTTCCAATCTCCTACCGTCACGCCTGATCCATGTCAGGGTCCAGTGTGACACCGAACGGCTCAGGCATCTGCCTCTTCCAGATCGGCAGCAAACTGGCCAAAACGTCCGGTGCGAGGGTCGTCTTGATTCGGGGCGCCGTGCCGGGCCTTCTGGCGGCTCGGCCGCCGTCGCCTGACGACCATATACGTGGACGACCAGGAGACGGCCTAGCCTTTCGTAGACAAAAGCCTGAGCTGAGCAGGCTTACGAGGACGGCCGCCTGGGGCCCTTGACCAGTGCTCTTGAGTTGGCTGGCTGCCGCGGCCGGGTGGTCGGAGCGACTTGCCTCGACGCCTTCCTGGGAGCCGCCTCGATCACTAGCACGGGGCGCTTGGAATGCAAGACCAGCTGGTGACTGACGCTCCCGAGTACGAGCTCGGCGACCCCGCCTCTACCTCTTCGACCGACCACGATCAGATCGGCGTTTACGCGATCCGCCACCTGAGTGATCACGCTCGAAGGGTGACCATCCTCAAAAACCGTCCGGTATTTGACACCGGCCTTGCGCAGGCCCTTGCACCAGTCACGCTCGAACTCCTTCTTCATCTCAGCGCGCCATGCCGGGTCGAACTGCGGTGGGGGAACCGGCGCCATGTACCCGGAGTCGAAGTAGATGGGCGGGGAGATCGCGAACACCGCGATTACCTCCGAACCCATGCCCTGTGCCATCCGAGTAGCCCAATCGATGGCCGCCTCTGAGTGCTCGGAACCATCGACGCCGACGACTATCTTCTTGATGCCTGAACGACGTGCTGCCATTTCACATCCTCCGGTGATCGGTTTCCGTTACATGTCGAGGTGGGTCGGTTGCGTTTGTCTGCTCGAGAGTGTGTCTGCTGAAAGTGGCCTCAGGTTACGTCTTTCACCCCCACAACAATTGTTGAAACAATCGCAAATCTGATAACCAATCAGAACACGCGACGCCCAGATTGTTCCCGGCCACCACATGCTTCGGACCGGCATTTTCCGCGCGCCGATGTCCCCTGCAGGCAGTTTTCATCTCCCGAGGCCGGGGCGAGCATCCGCTGAGGGCCTTTCGGCTTGTATCGGTTTTCGCCGGGGCCGGGACCCCAGCGCGATGATCGCGCCCAAGCCGCCCATGAAGCCGTCGTTGAATCCGCGATAGAGAAGAGCGGCGGCAGCAGCCTCTCCCGGTGCAATGCCAGCCGCCACCAGCAACAGCGTTATGGTGCCCTCGAACACGCCCAGTCCAATCGGCACCAGGCTGAGGCCAGAGGTCAGATTGGCCACGGCGAGTGCGAACGCAACCGCTGGTAGGGCCGCCTTGCTCGCGCCCACTGCGTGAAGGGCGACGTAGAGCAGGGCGACAGCGAACACGACCGCGAAGAGGTCGAAGAAGGCGACGTGGGCCAGAGTCCGCGCCCGCAGAAGCTTGACGAAGGCTACGCGCATGCTCCCCAAAGCAGTCGTCCAGCGCTGCAATGGCCGCACAGCACTGACGAGCCGCAGTCCAACGGCGTACGCGGGCTCGTAGATCAGCGTTGCGAACAGAAGAGAGAAACCGGCGAGGATTGCCAATACTGCGAGGCTCGGCACCACGCCACCAATCGCCTGGGGCACGGCGGCGAGTGTCAACGCCGCCAGAAAGCAAATTTCATCCAGGACGATCGAAGCCGCAATCTCACTGGGAGTCTTATGGGCGGCGCTTCCCGAGCTGCGCCGCAACAAGGTGGCCCGCGCCAGGTCGGCGGCCGGCATCAGGATCATCGCCTGGGCAGCAAACTCGGCTCGTACGACTTTGAGGGTCTTGGTTTTCACGTTCTGGCCGCGGAGAATCGCTTGCCATGCCAGGCTCCGCATCGTCAGGCTGAGGATGGCCAAGACGGCCATCAAGATCAGCGTGCCGAAGCGAACGCGGTCAACGGCAGCCAGGAGTTGACGCGGATCGACCACCACTACAAGCGCTGCGAGGCCGAACACCGCAAGCCAAACCAGCAGGTGCTTTTGGAAATTACGCAAGGCCGCTTGTCCGGCACGTACAAGCGCCGAAGCAGTCATGCGCTGAGTCGAGCTGCCGTCCGGCAGATCACGCTGGTGCGGGTCAGTTCCGCGCCACCCCTGGGCTGGTGCATCCGCCGCGACTGGCCCGACTTCTGGCCCGCGCGTGTGCGTTAGATTCACCATTAACCGGCTCAGCGACCCACGACCCGCTTCGCCTGCTCGAACTCGGCCTCAGTGATCTCGCCTGCGGCATACCTTCGCCGCAGGGTGTCAAGCGCTCGGTCGTTTGCCGCGGGCCAAGGCCGGGCACTACTTCGAAGAACGACCGCCAGTACCAATCCGACTCTGGCTGCAAGCATGAGTGCGAACATGGACCCTATCCAGCCCGCATCGCCAGCCTGATACCACCACATCATCTCTCGATCCCCTCTGCGGTAACCGTAAGGCGCGGCGTTGTCTCCATATAGGGACCATTGCCCTGACAAATCAGGTCCACCTGGATGAGTCAGGTTCCTCGCGCTAACGAGCGCTAGTCGCCAGTAGGCCTGCGCTACGAGTGGGGGCAGCTGATCGGCGTGGCTGGTAGAGGCCGGAGTGAACACTGTGCTAGGAGTTCATTTTCCGTTGCCTGACGCTACGCCAAGGCTCGGGTAGCCCTACCCTCCCCGCCGCCACATTACACGCGCCTCACTTCGTTGCACCAGCGAGTTTGCTTTCTCTGCGGATTGCGAGTGGGCGCGATGATGGCTTGGCTCGATCGCCTTTGATCCCGGACGTTTGCTCATTCGCGGTCCGACGACGCGGCCCGTGATTCCGACGGGCGGCCGCCAGCAGTTCAACTACCCCTGACTCGATGCCGTGCGTCAGCCTATCGATGTCCGGTACGGAGTCATAGTCGGCGGTGATGCCGAAGTTGAGATTGCCAAAGTAGGAGAAGATCGCGATGGCGATCCTGACCGAGCCGGCAATCGGCACGTAGGGATAGGCGTAGATCATCTGCCTGCCCGCGGCGTAAAGGGGGAACTGGGGGCCGGGCACATTGGTGGTAACGGTCTGGACCATCCGCTGCTGCAGGGCCAGACGGAGGCTGAGCGCCAGAAGCATCGGCGGGGCGAAGCCCGTCATCTGAATCAGCACGTCCCCGGCCACGGCTTGGCCCGAGCGCTTGAAGCGGTCCATCTGTTCGCTGATGGCCTTGAGCCGGGAGACCGGGCGATCCAGCCCGACAGGAAGAGCTGGGAACAGGCCGGACACCCGGTTGTTGTAAAGACCCTTCTCGCTCTCCCGCCGGACGGAGACTGGGACCAGCGCGCGCATCACCTTACCCGCCACTTGTTCTCGTCGGCTGCGCAGCAGGTCGCGAAAACCCTTCGTGATGGCGCAAAGGACCACATCGTTGACGGTGCCCCCTAGCGACCTGCGTATCTCCTTCACCTGCTCCAGGCTTGCGGTGGTCCAGCTCCAGCGGCGATGCGGACCAATCGGCCCGTTGAGCGAGCCTGCGGCCGGTTGAGTCCAGCTGCTGAGTGAGCCGACCACGTTTCGGAGGTCAGTCAGGCTGTTCATGCTCAGCCCACTTGCGAATATGGCGCGTGCCACCACGGGCACGCCGCGGATTCGGTTCACCGGACCGGTGATGGCGTCTGCGACTGCATCGGCGAGAAGGTGCAGGCTGCCGGGTGCTTCGGCGGGATGCCATTTCGGCGCCCGACCCGGCCGCTTCTGGGGTTCGCGGTCGAGCAGAACCGTCAGCAAGTCCGTCGCCGAAACGCCGTCGACCATGCAGTGATGCACCTTGGAGATGAGGGCCCAATTGCCGTCCTGAAGCCCCTCGACCATCCACAGCTCCCACAGCGGTTTGCCACGGTCGAGGTTCTGCGCGAAGACGCGGCCGGCCAAATTCCGCAGTTCCTCGTGCGAGCCAGGCGGCGGCGTGGCCGTGTGGCGCATGTGATAGAGGATCTGGAAGTGAGGGTCATCGATCCAGACCGGGCGGCCGAGCCCCAATGGCACGAAACGCACGCGTTGGCGGTATCGCGGGAGGCTGGGCAGTTGCGAGGCAACGGTTCGTACAAGGTCGCCGTAGCTGGGCGCTGGGCCTTGGAACACCGAGACCGTGCCGATGTGCATCGGGTTGCGTTCGTCCTCAACCGAGATGAACATCGCGTCTTGCGGGCTCATGCGATCCATTGGCGGCGGCCTAGGCTCGGCGTCGAAATCGACGGCCGGTGATCTGGCTTGGCTCGATACCGACTCGAAAGGGCTTTGCGCCGGGCGCCAGCGGCCAGGGAGTCGCGGCGTGGGCGGCCCATGACACGTCATCAAACGAATCCGTGGCGTCAACCGCGACCCCCTGCACCATAACGCTCCAGCCGGTGCCGCCGGAGGACTCGTACTCGTCGATTTCGAAGCAAACTTTCGTCCCCGGTGCCTGCGACAGCTTGGTACCTGGCCCAGTGCGAAAGGCGACTATCCGGCCGCTCATCGCGTAGTTGACTGGAAAGATCTGGGGTTGCCCTTGAACGACGACGGCAATCCGGCCGAGGCTGTGCCGCTCGAGAATTTCCAGGCACTCGTCTTCCGGCAACTCTTCCAGTTCAGGTTCGCGCTCACTTGCTTTCATGCCACGCCCTCCTTACAAAGCGGGTCGCTGAGCATCGGAGCGGAACTTGCGCCCCGTGATCTCATTGGCCCAGATGCCGGCCCAGTGCTCGCGCGACCCGGGTGCCACCGGATGGACCGGCCAGTAGCGCATCCGTCCCGTGGGAGCACCGCGTGGCTGGGTTATGTCATGGGCGATTCCCTTCACCAGCACACTCCATCCGACGCCTTGGTTGGGGTCCCAGTCGTCGATCTCGAAGCTCACGTAGGCGCCGGGCGCGAGGTCCAGCTTCGTCCCCGGCGCAGTCCGAAAAACGACGACCCCCTCATCGAAGAAGTAGTTGATGGGGAAGATTAGAGGGCGCACCTCCCGATCGACCACCGCGATTCGTCCCAGGTCGTGGGACCGCAGCAGCTTGACGCACGCGCTGTCGCTCAGCACTTCAATCTGGCCTGATCGTGGACCCCGCATCAGGCGGCACCTTTCCGCGCCAAGTGGATGACAGCAACCGGTCGGCCCAGGCGGTCGCGCAACGCCCTGTGACCGACGACAACTTCGACACCTGCCGAGGCCCGCGGACCTCGGCGGACCAGCATCGGGACGTCGGCGCGAATCGCGGCGCCTACGATCGGAAGCAACGGGCCGCCTGCCCGGCAGGACACCTGGGTGCGATCCGTCCTACGGACCACCATGGCGCACGGCCGGCTAGTCGCCTCAGTGGCGGAGATGCTGAGGGTCCAGCATCGAACGTTCGGGGTCATGCCGCGCGGCGGAATTCCGACCCAGAGTCCTCTCGGTGCATCGTCGGAGATGCGCCATTAGCCCTTTCCCCAAGGTCGGCCACGAGCCACCAGCCGGGCCACCGACCCGGCGCCAGCAGAGCGAGTAGAGCCACGGGTACCGCTACCCCAAATCCATCGGTGTACATAGCTTTCTCCTTTGGACGGAAGCTAGGCGTCGCGGCTGCTCCAGTCGAGGGTCCAATGGATTGGTCGGCGAAGGCCGAATGGCCCTCGGCAACAGCGATCATCGATAAGGACCGGATGTCGTCCCGATGGACTGAGTACGGTAAACCGAGAGATACCGAACGTTGACCTAGTGTCCTGCTTCCGTAATTCGTGGGATAATTAGTAGGTTCCGGAAGGTATTCTTGCGAGGGCTTCTTCTATGCGCACAGGCCGACCCAAAGCAGAACTCCGAGTTCCACCTGAAGACCTGGTAA
>Ga0307374_10009660_pt1 | contig 14175 bp, 7 predicted proteins | sample OX3MG_FD_202532 | JGI IMG/M metagenome (GOLD analysis project Ga0307374, IMG submission 202532) | Soil microbial communities from Risofladan, Vaasa, Finland - OX-3 | ecosystem: Environmental > Terrestrial > Soil > Coastal area > Acid sulfate soil | place: Finland: Risofladan, Vaasa | collected... | reverse complement strand
CAGCGGCGACATTCTGGCGGCCGGTCCTCCGCCCGGCCAAGAGGGCTGGAAGATCGGCATCGCTCCTCTCGACGCCGCCGGGCCGCCCAGCCGGTATCTGGAATGCTGCAAGTCAAACAAGCCCCCTCGAAAGCCTTCGAGCTGCCTGATCCGCCAGCCAATTTCATCCGCTCCGACCAGATGGATGAAGATGTTCGGCTGCAGTGCGTGACACTTGTGTTCGATCTTCGCGTTCAGAGCCCGCGGCGGCCGCTGCCGTCGCGTGCCCTGACGACAGTGAGGATATCTTTGCCGAGATGCGTTCGTTCATGGTTGATGTCCCGGAGGTGGACGACTCGCGCGAGGCGATTTATTCGCGAATGGAAAGCGAATGATCCTGCAGAGCTATGGTGTTACGCGCATACTGACGTTCAACGGCGGCCACTTCCGCGGCCTGCCGGTCACGGTTCTTGACCCCGCTCTGGTGTGACGTGGGCGCTCTTGTCCATCGTAGTCGCGCCGAGAAAGGCGGCCCCTTAGGCCGCCACTAACACCCGCCCCGCGTTTTCATCGGGCACCGGGCTGAGCCGGCCTGTCAAGCGTCGTCGCGCGGGCAAGGCGGCCGCCGGCGGCACGGCCCGGATTGTCGCCATTCCTTCAATTCAGGCATTGGCAACGACCTTCGTCAGCAGCGTCTTGATGTAGGTGTCCGTGTCATCCTTTTGGAAGAGCACGTGGCAGCTTTGGAGCTCGGCTTTGGACATGCCGTCACCCCACATCGGGATGTTCTGGTACGGTGTCGGCGATACGATGAACGAGTTGAGGATCACGGCAGGTTCCGCAAGACGGGCCTCGATATCCTTGATCGTCCGGTAGAACTGCGCCTTCGGGTTGGAGGAGCCCTCATCAAGCTGCCGCAGGCCCTTGGGATCCACGAAGGTGACGTACTGCTTCTTGCCCACCAGCAGCCAGAGGATGAAGTCCGGGTAGAAGTTGCCGGCCTCGAAGAAGCCGATGCCCCGCTTGCTCACATTGCGAAGCAAAAAAAGCTCCCGCTCCTTGAAGAATTCGTTTTTCTGCTGGTCGTGGAACTTCTTCAGGTCCAGCACGAAGTCGCGCTCGCCGTCGTTCAGCGATACGGGGCTGACCTCGATCAGTTGGCTCTTGCTCAAGTGCAAAAGCGGCTGGTAGAGGTGGTTGCCAAACCAGTACGCCGTGAGGTTGCCGACCTCCAGCTTGTCGCGGACCGTCTTTTTGTTGATTTCTTCTTTGAGGTCCAGCAAGCCTTGTTTGATGCTGTCGGCCGATTCCTCGATCAGCAGCCGGTACTCTTGCACGAAGTTCGGATCGTCCTCACGAAGCTCGTGGTATTCCAGGTGGTCCGCCTCCCACTCCTGCTTCTTGTGCTTGTAAAAGCGGTCGATGTACTTCTTCAATAGCGCCACGGCGATCTCTTCCCACCGCCGCACGCGGTCGAATCGCGTGAACTCCATTTCCGACAGAGGAATGTAAAGCCGATACCAGTTGTGGTTGCGGAGCAGCTTCATGACGCTCTCGCGCGGCAGGTTCAGGTTGTACCACGCCCGCTCGTTTTTGAAATGCTGCAACTCGAAATACATGGCGTCCACGTCCATGAAGGCGAGATGCTTTTCCTCGAAGCGGCCTTCTTCCGCGCACGAGAGTTCCGTCGTTCCGACGACGCCCTTGCTTTGTTGGGCCTGAATCTTGGGATACCAGTTCAGCGTGACCGGGTGTTTGAGCATGAACTGCGTCGGCTCATCCAGCGTTGGCTTCGTTCCCTGTCGCTTGAAGTCGACGCCTTCCTTCAACCGGATGCCGGTCAGCTTCTTGCCGCCCAGGTTTTTGACGACCGGCAGGATGAACTCGATTCGCTCCTCGTTCGGCGGCAGGCCCTCGTCTTCCAGGTACTCTTTGAACTGCTGCATGTACGGCGCGCGGATGCCAAAAATATTCAGCGTTTCGAGCAGGTTGATGTGCGGCGGTTTCGGGATGCCGTCGGTCCGGCTGCTGCGCTTCAGGCACATGCCAAAGCCCTTCAGTCGCACGCCGCGCCCGAATAACTGAATGACTTCCGATCCTTCCGACTTGCCGACGTTCATCAGGCCCATCGTGCTGACGCGCCAACTGTTCCACCCCTCCGTGAATTTCTTTGAGCCGATCAGGATGTGTACGGTCGAAGCGGCGGCACTCAAGCTGGCGAACAGCGAGCCGGAAAATTCCTTCTCGTCCACGGCCAGGAAGTCGGGATGCTCGTCGCACAGCTTGCAGAGCGCCGATGCGTCACCGACGTTGATGAGTCCGAAGGCGTCGTTCTCACCCAGCCTCAGCGCGATCTCGCCATCGGTGCCCTTGAGGTTCAAGACGTGCAGCTTGGCCTGGTTGGACGAGTTGAACAGCAGTTTCAGGATGTCCGCATACAAGGCCTCGCCGTCTTGCCTGGCGAGGCTCAGATAACCGAAGGCCGTGGCAAAGATTTCGTTGCCCCGCTGATCGAGCAAGCCCGGTTTCCCGCTCAACAGCCGATCGAGCAAGTCGATGGTGTGGCGTTTTTCCGTCACGAACTCGGCCAGGAACAGCAGAATGTCCACCACGTCGGACACCTTCTTCTTGTTCTCCGACCGCACGGCATTCACGCTGCCGCCGACGAACACCCAGAGCGGATCCTCCAGTAGGAACGGGCGGAACTCGGCGGGCTTGTCGCGGTAAAGCCGTTGCTGCTGGTAAAAGGCCAGCAGGCAGGCCGTCAGGTAGAGCCGGCGCTTGTCCTCGTCCGAATCGTCGGCCAGGTTCAGGATGCGATAGTCCTTACCGAAGCCGTCGCGATAAAAATACTTGTACGAATAATCGAACAGGATGCACTTGGCGTACTCCTGCTCCAGCGCCTTGTTGCCGCTGGCCTTCATCGCCTGCCCGAACGTGGCCGAATACTCGAATGAAAAACCCTGCTCGCACAGGCGGCGGCGGGCGTCCATCCAGCGGCCCGCCTCTTTGCCGCTCGAGCCACGATGGCCTTCGTCGACCAGCACCAGATTGTTCCCCTCGAAGGCGTCGATGGCCACGGTCTTGTCGCCCATGTCCTCGCGCAGCTTGTGGATGTCGATGATCTCGATGGTTTTGCCGGCGAACAGCGATTTGCCGTCTTTCGAGAACACCTCGGCATCGAGGCCCGCCGCGTGAAACTCCGCCAGGTGCTGCCGCGAGAGCCCTTCGTTCGGCGTCAGCAGGATGATCCGGTTCAGCTCCCGGCCCTTGCCGTGCAGGTCGAGATAGTGCCGGTATTGCAGGATGTTGGCGTGCATGAGCAGCGTCTTGCCGCTGCCGGTGGCGTTCCAGAAGGCGACCTTTCGCAGATCGGCGAGCTCGTAGGGCGGAATCTTGTCCTTGTCGAGCTTGTCTGCGTTGAACCTGGCGACGAAATCGTTGAGGTCGGCCAGCAGCTTGTTCGGATCGCGGAAAAAGCGGCCCAGGTAAACCTCGGCGAACAAGAGCGACAGCCACTGAAAATACTTCCAGCGAATCGGCTCGCTCCGCCGCTCGTTGAGCTTAAGCGTGTGCTTGACGATGTTCTGATCGTAGCCCAGCAGCACGTCTCCGGGAAATTCTTCCAGCTCCCACAGTGCCCTGAACACGGCCAGAAACTTGTGGTTGTTGTCTTCGTTCAGCCCTTCCAGCTCCGCCGATTTGAACGGTTCTGCGAGCTGCTCGAAGCTCTTCTTGTCGAACAACCCGAGCATCCATTGCAGAAGGACGAGCTTCTGGTCGAACTTGAGCGGCTTGGTTTCCGGGAACAGAGCCGCACCGGAGGATGACCGCTTACGCGCCATCGTTGTGCCCTCCCAGTTGCTCCAACGCGGTCAGCCACTCGTTGAAATGAGGACATTTCGATCGAATCACCGACAGGTCGATGATCGATGCGATTTCGAACGGAGCGATGGGCTTGAGACGAGGATAGTCGGGAAATTGCCGCGCGATCCGCTTCGACGGCGCTGATTGCTGGCTGTCGTTGACGCGCTCGGGCGTGGCAAGGAGTTCGCCCGCCTCCCGGCGCAATGCGTCAAGCTCGCGGCTGCAATCGTTGAAGTAGTAGGCGAAAGCCTCCGGGTCGCAGAACAGAATGGTCTCGAACTCGTGCAGTTGAATGTGGGGTAGTAACCGAGCGTCGCCAATGTCGCGACCGAAAGCGTTTTCCAGCGCCTTCACGCGCTGTTGCGGAACATGCTTGAGCTTGTCCGCCTCGTCGGTGCCTGGGAAATCCCTGCAGAGACCATAGAGATCGAACATGGTCGTCACGCGCACCTCCGGCCCGCGTTGCTGCCGGAGCAATCGCAATAAATCGTTCTTCAGGGGCGCGTAGTGGCGACCGCCGCCGCGGTAGACAACGCCGTGCCGCTTGCTCGTTGCGGCGAGCACCGCTCCTTCGACCATGACGTCAAACGCGGCCAGATGGCTGCGCAGCGTGCTTTCCGCGTAACGTTGCTCGGTTTCTCCTTCCACGTAGAAGTAGAGGCGGATCATCCAAACGGTCCCCCCCCGATCACATTTTTTTCCCAAAGCTCGCCCAGAGTATACGCTTCCAGCCACTCCTTTAGTTCCACGGAGTCAGGCCGCCGCAAAGTCGAGGCTGCGTCGCGACGGTCGACCACGACGACGTCTTCCGGTTCGAAGGCGTCCACCAGCACGCTCGATTGCGTAGCCACAAATAGCTGGGCCCGCTGAGAGGCCAATTTCAGAAAATTCGCCATGATCTGAAGGGCGGCGGGGTGCAGACCCAACTCAGGCTCATCGATGGCCAAAAGCGGCGGAAGCAACTCGCCCGGCTGCTGCAAGAGCGTCGCCAACAGCATAAAACGGAGCGTGCCGTCGGAAAGTTGATGCATGCCCACATCGCCTTCCACCCCGCGCCGTCGCCAGCGCATCCGGATGCGCGACGGATTCATAGGTGAGCGTTGCAATGAGAATCCCTGGAACTCGCCGAACACGTGGCGCACGCTGGCGACGATCCGCCGAAAGACGCTTGGATGCCGCTGTTCTAATAAGTGCAATACAGCGGCCAGGTTGCCGCCGTCTTCGCGCAGCTCGTTATTGTCGTCGGCGTCACATTCGTGCAGACCCGCCAGCGTGGTCGGTGTTTGCGCGAAGTGAAATTTGCGGAACTGGGCGAACAGCTTATGCTCGCCGGCCCAACGCGTGGGATCGCCCAGCGCCGACTCCGTTCGCGGCTCGGCGTGGATTTCGCTGCCGCGCGGGGCGCCGTCCGGCTCGAACCGCTCGATCCTCTCCCCGGCGACGAGCAGGGTGTTCGTTTGCGTCCGTTCCGCGTTCAAGGCGTAGTAGCTCCTTCCGGTGACCGTCAGCAGGTCACACTCCACTTGCATGCCTGTTGTCGGAGGCGTCGCGCGCCGCAGGACATCGTCGGCCCCACCCGCCTTGCCCACGAACAATCCAAGCTCCCCCAGGCTTAGCGACCGCAACATCCGCAGCAGCGACAGCAAGGCCGATTTGCCCGCGCCGTTGGGACCGATGAGCACGTTCAACGGCCGCAATTCGACCTCCGCGTCGGCAAACGCTTTGAACTCCCGCACACGCAGTTTTTCGATTCGTTGCTGCCACATCACACATCCTCCACGTCGAACATGAGCCGCTGGAATTCTTCTTCGATCAGCCGCACTTTCCAGGTCTGGTCGGGGCGGCGGAGGTTTTCGAGGTTGTTGTCGCCGTTGACGTAGAACACGTCGTAGACCATTTCGCGCGTGTTGTAGTCCTGCTTCTGGAACCATTTGTCGAGCGCGTCGTTGTCGAGTTGGTCGATGTTCCGCCATAGCACGAGCACGCGGTCGCCGTTGGGGGCCGTGCCTTCGACCACCCGCACGCCGCGGATCACGTCGATGTGCTTGACGGTCAGGCCCAACAGCCAGTTGAAGGTTTCCACCAGATCGACGTTCACCAGCCGCGTCTCGCCGTCGCGCTCGACCCGCAGCTTGTATTCGTCGGGATTGCGAAACGCCTCCACGTTCAGCAGCGACTGGCTTCCCCGGCTCTCCACATCAAGCATGTAGCAGAGGACGTACTGCTCTCGCATCTCGGCGAAGGCGTCGAGAAGCGTGCCTTGTTGGCTGGTGCCTTTCAGTTCAAGGTTGTTGAGGGCGTCCTCGTAGGATTCGAGACGGATGTACTTGATGATGCCGCTTCCATGCTTGTCCTCGTCAGGCACGTGAAGCGCACGACAGATTCGCTCGATGAGAATCTGATCGAAATAGCTTCCCATCTCGACGAGTATGAAGCGACGGTTGCCGCCATCGACGCAGTTTTGCTTCAGCACGGCATGTCCTGTCGTTCCACTTCCAGCAAAATAGTCAAGAACAACCGACGAGTTGTCACTTTCCGTGCCGATCTGAACTATCCGGCGTAACAAGCCGGTTGGCTTCGGCGTGATGAAAAGCTCCTCGCCGGCTTGAGCGTTCATCAACTTGCTCAATTCCTGTTTGGCGTTCCTAGTGCTTCCGACGTCTCGCCAATTCCAGTAAGTCTGTGGAACAACTCCTTCGCGCACCTCGGAAAGAAAGCGCTTGATTCCAGGACGGTTATTTCCGCTTTGGCCCCACCAGATACGATTGTCCGCAACAAGCTCGTCAAATTTATTCTTGCTCACACGCCAATAGCTACCAGCAGGAGGCCCTGGAACAATATTTCCCCCCGGCGTGGTGATCGCGTATTGCCCCTCGCTATAATAGTTGCGAGCGGCAAGATCGCTTAACAGCCACGGCCCTCTTGGGTCCGAGTCAGGGTTCTTGTAGCGTTCAAGCATCGCCTCCGTCCGCGGCAGTGCATTTGGGCGCCAAAAAGTGGCGTCCAACGCGTATACAATGACGTAATCATGGTCAACGCTGAAATGAATAGCCGAGTTTTTAGGGCTATCAACTTTGTGCCAAATTACCGTAGCGATGAAATTGCGTGCGCCGAAGTAAACGTCCAACAGATGACGCAGGTTTGCGCTCTCATTGTCGTCAATACTGAACCAATGGCTTCCGGCTGAATCCAGCAAGTATGTCGCGGCTTCTAAGCGGCAGCCCATCATTGCCAGCCAGCTTGCGTGTTGGTAGGCGTCTCGATAAATAAAGCCGTCATTCCCAGTGTTGTATGGGGGATCAACATACATACACGTGATTCCACGACTGTATCGGCCGCGAAGTAGGCTCAACGCGTGGTACGAATCGCTGTGCATTAATAGCCCGTCGATGGCCGTGTCAATATTGTCGAGCGTACATAGCAAGGAGTCTTTAAAATCGGCAGAGAAAAAACGCGTATTGAGCACCAAATGGGGATTCGCCTTTAGAAACTCGACCTTTAACGGCTTCGAGTATCCCGGCCCGTTCAAGTCCTTTTTGATCTCGTCGATGGCGAACAGTCGGACCCACTCCTCGCGCTGAGCGTCGTTGGCGGCGATCTCCGGGTAAAGCTCCTCGGGCACGCGGTCGAGCGTGATGCAATAGTTTGTCTCGATCACGAACTTCTTCTTGAGCCAGAGCTTCTTCTGAAAATTCTCCAGTTGCGCCAGGAACTGGATGATCTTGTGGGCGATGCCGCGGACCACCTTGATCTGGCTGAGGTACTGCTCCACCTTCGGGGCCGACTCGTGCTCGATGTCGTCCAGGTGCATGACCTCGTTCTTGATGTAGAAGTCCAGCTCCCGCCGCAAAAAACCGCCCAGGTCTTTGTGGATGAAGTAGTCGAACGTGTTGCGCGCCGTGTACTGCGTCAGGTGCTTTTCCAGGAGCGTGCGCTCCGGGTTCTTCTCGGTCGGGGCGAACTGCGCCAGCTCGAACGTCCAGGGCTCGAATCCCGGCGTCTTCAGCACGGCGCCGACGGCCCGCTTGTTCAGCTCGTCTTGCTTTTCTTTGCCCTCGCAAGGGCGGTACTCGAAGCGAATGAGAAGCTCACCGTTCTCTTCCGAGAGCGGATTCTCGGCCAGCACGAAGCGGCGCTCCTTGCCCGCCGCGGGCTTGTTGTTGTCTTGCTCCGTCGAGGCGGCGACAAGCTGCAGCCGCACGCGTTTGCCTGCGGCGATCTTAAAGGCGTAGTCTCGAAACGTCTCACTGCTCTTGACGTAATACTGGTCGGCGTTGGCCCAGTGCAGCTTGACCTCTTCGCCCTCGTAGGGGATGGCGTAGACGCCTTCCTTGTAGCGCCTGAGCGAGATGAAGTCGCCCTCGCTGTAATAGCGGCGGAAGAAGTTGAACAGGTGCGAAAAGACCTCGTTCTCCAGTGCCGCTACATCGACGGCCGATTCGGCGATCTTTTGGCGCAGCTCGTGGGCTTTCGGTGAGTCGTCCGGGTTCATCCCGGCGGCTTGCACGGTCGCTGCGAGCTTATCGAGCTCGCCCTCAAGCACCGACTTGTCGGCCGACTTGTATTCGAGGAATGCCCGCTGGACCTGCGGCAGTAGGTCCTGTTCGAGGAAGCGGGTCACCTCCTCCCGCTTCTGGTTCATGATGCGATAGATGCCGAAATCGAGGTCGGCACGGTCGAACTGGAACAGTTCCGCTAGCAGGCCGCGGAGTTTGTCAAGGTTGGTCATAGGGGGGTAGTTTTCAGTTTTCAGTTTTCAGTTTTCAGTTTACTGAACACTGAAAACTGAACACTTCACACTTTCCGGATCGCTCTTGCGAGCCCCGTCAGCATCTTCGATATTTCCTTGAGCTCGGCGACCAGTGGCGTCATCTGCTCTGCTGTCAGCATACCAACCTTGCAGGCGATGTAGCACTGGGTCCGCAGTTCGGCGGCAGACCCTCTGGCAATCGCCAAGAATCGAACGAAGTCCTTTCCGCCACGTTCGGACCCCTCGGCAATGTTCGAGGCAATCGAAACTGCCGCGCGTTGCATTTGGTCTCGCAGCCCGAAGTCGCGGCTTTCACGCGTCAATTCGTAGATGCGGACGGCGAGCTGGCTCGCCCGTTTCCAGACCTCCAGCTCTTCGAAGGATTGGTACATGGTTTCAGTTTTCAGTTTTCAGGGTTCAGTTTTCAGTTTTCAGTTTTCAGTTTTCAGTTTTCAGTGTTCAGTGTTCAGTTTTCAGTGCGGTGTTCGATGTGGGGGCTCTGACTGAACACTGAACACTGAACACTGAACACTGAACACTGAAAACTGAAAACTTCAAACTATTTCCCAACGGATCGTGAAGAGCGGCACGACCGTCGTCTTCTGGCTCATCCGTCGCTGGAGCGCATCGATCAGCTTGTCCCGCTTGTCGGCGATCTGGTCCTCAATCTCGAATATCTGCTGACGTTGCTTGCGTTGCTTGCGTTCGAGGTCTCGAAGTTTATGCTGCAGGTCGTTCTGCTCGTCAAGGGTTGTCGCGAGGCGAGACTGCCGGCGCACCGCTTTGATCTGCTCTTTGGTGTCGCGCAGCTCTTTCTCGGCGGCGACCACCATGTCGTCCGCCCATTTTTCCAGTCGCTCTCGCTCCTCGACAAAGAGGCGGTTGTTCGCTTCCAGCGAGCTACCGAGCGTCGCCTGAGCGTGCCGCTGGGTTTCTTGATCGAGCCGCTCCTTGACCGCCTGCGCCGGCCCGTCTGCCGGAGCAACGACGCCGTTGCAGTGAAAAAGCCTCTCGCACGTCTCCTGATCGACTGACTTTCCCGCGTCCGTGATCGCCGAGAACAGCAGGTGATCTTCGCGCTCAAAGGAGTCGATCGCCAGGTGCTCGAGCGCGAGCCAGCCGGATTGGCCCTTGAGGGCTTCCACGATCGACAGCTTCGCCGGGTAATGGCTCACGTCAAACTTGACGCCGGCCACCGGCGAGGGCAGCGTCCGGCCGGTGTCGATGACCCACGCGCCGAGCGGATGGGAGAGCCGATACAGAAACTCGCCGGGCAGATTCATCTGCTTTTTGTCAATCAAGTGGTATCGTCCCGAGCGGGCCGTGGCGATCGGCGGCTTGTGAAGCTCAAACGCCAAAGCATCCTCGTTGAAGCGAGCATGCTTCGCCAAGACAAACTTCGTGAGCGTCCAGAAAAGTCGGCTGATGCGGTCAAGTTGGGTTTTAACATCACTGAGACGCATTTTGAGGCGTGCATGCACGTCCTCATCAAAGCGCTCAAGCAGCACCTGCCTCGTGTCATCCATTCGGGCCTGGATGGACTCCTCCATTTCCTGTTGCAGCAGGCGAAAGGCGGCGTCGATCTCGTCGGTGGTCCGGCATTGCTGATAGATGGCCAGAATCCGAGTCTCGAAATCCACGCCCGATTCGATACTGCCCAGAACTTCGTCGGAAGCCCCGAAGACGCCGTTGAAGAGGTTGAACTTCTCGGCGAGCAACTCGTGGACGCGCCGGTCGGCCTCGTTCCGCTCATTCAGGAAATTGATGACGACGACATCGTGCTTTTGCCCGTAGCGATGGCAGCGGCCGATGCGCTGTTCAATCCGCTGCGGATTCCAGGGCAGGTCATAGTTCACGACCATCGAGCAGAATTGAAGGTTGACGCCTTCCGCCGCTGCTTCGGTGGCGATCATGACCGTCGCGCTGTCTCTGAAATGTTCGATCAGGGCTGTGCGGCTGTCGATGGGCCGGGAGCCCGTAACGCGGCCCGTGGCCGAGTTCTTCTCGATCCAGCGCTCGACGATTTGCCGCGACTGGGGGTCGGCATTGGTTCCGTTGAAGAGCACCGTTTGCCCGGTGTAGCCATTGGCCTCCAAGAAGTTTTTCAGATATTCCTGAGTGCGCCGCGACTCGGTGAAGATCAGGGCCTTGCGATTGGCCCCCATCTTGGCCATTTCCGCCAGGCCGACTTCGAGGGCCTTGAGGAGCGAGCGGCTTTTTGTGTCGATACCGATGCTTCGCGCCCACCGAGAAAAGAGGGTCAGCTCGGCGACTTCGTTTTCAAGAGCCTCACGGCCCGGTTGTTTATCAGCGATCGGGGCCGGCCCGTCATCGTGGTCGAGCATTTCGTCGAGCAGGTCGCCTTCGATCTCTTCGCCTTCAATCAACTCCTCGGCAATCGCGTCCGATACGGGCTGGCCCTGCTGAAGCTTGGCGATGCGGCCCTTCATCGTTTCGAGCGTGGCGGCCACGGCGTTTGACGAGGAGGCGAGCAACTTACGGAGGATCAACGTCGTCAAATGCCGTTGTCGCTTGGGCAAGGCGAACGTGTTCTCTCGCATGAGGTAGTTGGACACTGATTCGTAGAGCTTCTGCTCGTCGTCGGTGGGCCGGAATTGGAACGTGAGGGGCCTGCGCTCGGTGTACTGGATGTACTCGACGACCTGCCGCCGCAAAGTGCGCTGACAGAAGTGCCGAAGCCTCTCCCGCAAGGATTTCGTGTCGCCGGCATTCGTCGTGTATTGCGCCCGGAACGACGCGAGGTCGCCGAAGATCATGTCGTCCAAGACCGTCGCCAGCCCGTAAAGTTCGAGCAGTGAGTTTTGCAGCGGCGTGGCGGTGAGGAGCAGCTTCCGCCGGTCCTCAGTCGCCCATCGGATGTTCTGGCCCATCTTGTTGCTCGGCCGGTAAGCGTTGCGAAGCTTGTGTGCCTCGTCGACGACCACGAGGTCGAACGGCACGGCGCGGATGTCAGCCCGCATTTTGCTGGCGAAGTTCAGCGAAGTAATGACCACACCGTCACCGTCAAACGGGTTCGGTTTGCCGTTGGCCTGGGCCTGGCGGTAGGTCTTTGCATCGAGGATGACGTTCGGCAGGTTGAACTTTTCCTCGAGCTCCAGCCCCCACTGCTTGCGCAGGCTCGCCGGGCAAATGACCAGCAACCGCCGCTTACGTTCCGCCCAATGCTGGCAAAGGACGAGGCCGGCCTCGATGGTCTTGCCCAAGCCGACTTCATCGGCCAGCACCACGCCTTTTGAGAGTGGGTTCCTGAGGGCAAAGGCGGCGGCGTCAATCTGGTGCGGGTTTAGATCCACGCAGGCATCGAACAGCGCCATGGAGAGGCGGTCGCCTTCGCCACAACGATGCCGTCTCGTCAGCTCGTAGGCGAAGTATCGCGCATGATAAGGGGTCGTCATCCGCGGTCGGTCATTGGCGTAACGGCACAAAAACTCGTCCATCTTGGGAACCGGTGCTTGCCGGTGCAACTGAGAATAGCGTGCGCGAACGTCGGTCGCAACGATTGCGGTGCATTCGTCAGCCGCAGGCGAGTTCGCTTTAGCGAAGGCCCTGAAAGCGAAAACGGACGCGAACAACTCGGCGGCGGCCGGTGGTCGCGTGCTGCTATCATGGCGTTGCGTCGGACCGCGGGCAGGATCAATCCCGATTCGGCAGGAATGTGGCGGCGCGAGGCGATTAGCGAAGATTAGTGCCGATCAGCGTTCTAGAAGCACGCCGGACGACCGGAAAATCGGAACACTAATCAACGCTGATCCACGCTAATCGGAGCACTGGTTTCCCTCCCTCTTTCTTGCCCGGCGCGATTGTGCCCGCGGCGATCTACTTGGGCCGCACGTTGCGGTCGAACTCTTGGAGGCAGGTTTGCATGGCGCGCCGGGCGGCGGCCAGGCATTTACGCGCGCGACGGGTGTGGTCGTTCGGCCCACCGCAGGCCTGCGCCGCGCTGTCGATGTCGCGGCAGAGCTTTTCCTGCCCGGCCGTAAACCGCTGACAGGCGCGGCGCAACTGCCGAACAGACACCGTCGGCGTCGAATCGTCGCCGGAAGGTTCCGGCGCGGCCGCCCCGCCGGCCGCGGGCGGATCATCCGCGAACCAGGTCTCGACCACCTGCCGCAAAGTACGGGCCTTGCCCGAACGGACCTCGGCCACGGCCTCGCGCTGGGCGTTCTTGGGCAGGTCGAGAATGGCCGCCGCGTCGGAGACGGAAACCAGCCCCGACTCCACCGCGGCAATCAATTGCTCGTCGCCCGCGGCCACCACGCGCGAGGCCGTGGTCACCGAGCGTGCTGAAACATTGAGCAGTGCCGCCGCGCGGCCGTCGGTGCCGATCGGCTTGCGCAAATTTGCGGAAGCCGATGAAACACGGGATTTTTGCGGATCGCGGTCCCAGGCTGCCGCGTTTCCGGCGGGACTGCCAAATTGATGAGCACGTGTACGCTCGGCTGCCTCTTTTTTGAACATTACTTTTGCGCGGGCCGCGATCACCGAGCGCTGGCTTTCGTCCAGATGGCGGCGGTGCAGGTTCCGCGACAGAACAAAGGCAATCGGCGAGCCGTCGCCCTCCCACTCGACGAAGCGCGGCTCGACCTCGGCCAACTCGCAGGCGTGCAGGCGGTTGCGGCCGTCGAGAATCAACCCCTGGTGGAGCACGATCGGCTCGTGCAGCCCGTTGTGGGCGATATCTTGCACCAGCAGCGTCAGTTCGGTGCCCTGCATCAGCGGAAAAAGCGCGGCCGCCGGGTGGACGCCGGTCACGCACACCGGCCGGCCCGGCGGCGCTTGGGGAACGATCGCGACGGCGGCCGAGCCGGCGGGCAGCGATGAGGAAGCGGTCGAGGGCGAATTGGATGAAGTGGTCATAGAGGGGTCTCCTTTCAGGGAGGGTTCAGGGTTCGGGGTTCAGGGTTCGGGGTTCGGGGTTCGGGGTTCGGGGTTCGGGGTTCAGGTGGAAAGTATACATATAGTCGTTTGTTATAGCAAGTGTTGGACGTGACAAATCGAACATATCTCGTCCCAAGCCAGTCGCGCGGTAGAACACAGGGTAGTCGGCGGTCCGTGGTCAGTGGTCCGAAAGATGTGGTGCGCCGAAACATGCCAAGCCAGCCGCGTGGTAGAAAACCAGGTAGACAGTAGACGGTAGACGGCAGACGCGGAGAATTTCGCGGTCCGAACAGGTCGCGCGCCGAAACATGCCAAGCCAGCCGCTGCCTACGATGAAGGAATCAAGAACCAGCGCAAACGAAAACATGCCAAGCCACTCGGCGAGTAGAACTCAGGCAGACACTCGACGGTGAAGCAATGGAACGAAAGATTACTGCCAGAAAAATGAGCGGCGAACCGCTCCAATCCAAAATCCAAAATCGAAAATCCAAAATCACCCTTCCCCCCCACCTTTACCGTTGCGGCGCGTTTTCGAAGGGCGCGAGCGACGCGGCGCAAGATCAACAAGGCCAACGGGTTAGGGACAAAATCCGGAAACACAGTTTGCTTTTTCTGTCAACGGAGAACGAATCATGTCAACAGCGACTACGAATGGCCAACCGCCGGCCGCGGCCGGGCAA